>Ga0207720_100073_pt1 | contig 104127 bp, 93 predicted proteins | sample A23P2SouthBayCA_2_FD_187751 | JGI IMG/M metagenome (GOLD analysis project Ga0207720, IMG submission 187751) | Aerobic enrichment media microbial communities from Eden Landing Ponds, California, USA - A23 E3 (2) (SPAdes) | ecosystem: Environmental > Aquatic > Marine > Unclassified | place... | reverse complement strand
GCTGTCCGGTAGTCACTGAGAAACTGTAGTCCTTCGGCTTGGCTGCGTGTCACTTTGGTCGTCATACCTCTACTGAGACGTTCTCTGACTCAAAATCAACTTCCCAAGCTAAACCTCGGAAGTACAGCTAAGATGCTCACAGTGTGAGTCAGGAAGCTCGTCGATGAACACAGACTCTGCTCCCTGGACGGTCAATACATCCAATCGTGACTTTGATCGTGTGAGTGCGACATAGAATAAGCGGCGTTCTTCCTCCAATTGGTAACTAGCTTTGTGTTCCTCATAGATTTCGGGTGGCTGTTTGACTGGGTCAATCCACTTGTCCCCCTGAAGGCTAGGATATCCGTGGTTTTGAACGACCTTTGGGATGAGGACATGTTCTGCCTCAGACCCTTTTGAATCGTGAGCAGTACGTATGTCAACACGATCTGGAAGCGATTTTTTGAGGGAGTAGTAGAATGCTGGGTCAGCATCTTTCTGTCGGAGAAGTATTTGAGTTTCTTCAGGTGAATACGGAGATTTCCGAATTAATGTCTTTATCTTACGCTCCATTGACTGGTTGAGTTTGTACTCAAATGTATCACAACCCAAGTGGTGGATCTGAACGGGATCACCACCCGGTAGACCGGATGGTTCTTTTTCAGTTCGAATCTCGTTATTCTCGATCAGGGCGTTGCTCGCATCGACAACTGATTCAGGACAGCGATAATTATTTTCGAGCCGAGTATCTTCGAAAGCGTCAAAATCTGCTAATAGAGGGTTGCCGTCTGTAAAGATTTCTTCAGGTGCCGTATCCATCTCATCGTATTCACCGGCATCAAGCTCGTCTCCGAAGTTGATGAATAGATCCGGTCGAGAACCTTGGAACCCAAAGATGCTCTGCCAGTCATCGCCAACACCGAAGGTCCTTACATTCTGTCGCTGTTTGGCGAGTTCCTTAATCACACTGAACTGCACTTGATTCAAATCTTGCATCTCGTCGATGAAGATGTGCGAATACAAGTCGTCCTCGTCAACATCACCCTCTCGAAGGAGATTTCTAGTAAGTACTACTGACCCATGGAAATCAGTCTTCGTCCTATTATCAAACACTTCATTGAATTTCCTATAGGCTGTAATCGAGAGTCGCGCAAATTCCTCAACACCCTCATCCAAATCTTCGCCTTCTTCTTTGAGATATGATTCAACTTCATTTCTTGTCTGAACGGGATCCCACTCACGAACTCGAGCTTGGTTGATGAACTCAGAGACCTTCTCTACAATATCGTGGTAGAGAAGCTTCCTGTCGTATACGTAGTCTTTGAGATCGCGGCCACTCAAGCGATTGGAAAGATCAACACCCACCTGTTGGAGTTCATTCTCGAGGGTTGTTTGGACAGCATTAGCAAACCGAGCCGTGGTTTGTTTTCGCTTCCAATTTAAGTCATCGCTTGGGCGATCAAGAAGTTTCTCGCCATCAAGAACAATGACTGTCTTGCCTTCAGGATCAGTATCCAGTTTCGGATTCGAGGAGAAGAGTCGGCGTATCGACTCGGGTCGTTCACTGTGAATGTTCCGATACTGAGGTCGATCTTCACGGGTCTTTTCAGAAGTACAGTACTGAATATAGAGACGCTTTCCTTGTACAGGTTCGACAAGTTCAAAGTCTAAAATAGATCCACCAGATGGAGATGAAGCCCATTCGATATGTGTTTGATAATTATACTCCAAGCCGAGCGTCGTAAGAAGTTGTGCAATCGACTTGTGGGCAATTCCTTCCTCAGGAATGGTGTCTAACTGAACCTCTTCTCCGTGTATCGTTACCGTCGATTTCTCCGCATGTGACTCATAGACACCGTCCACAACATCGATGTCGTTCGGATCATACCGATCATCCTTCCACGCACTCATGAAGGATTCGTAGGTTGCTTCGAGTTCCTCATTGTCTTGTATATCGCGCCATATCCGTGCGATTTCAGTAGTTTTGGCTTCTCCAACGAGAAATTCCAAATCGCTGTACTGTTCCTCAGCTATCGACTTGCTGTATGAGTTGATAGTCCTAACATCGACACCCGTAATATCGAAAGTCTCCTCAAGTTCCTTCTGCATCTCGTCACGTCCGTTGCGAGTGAAAGTGAACGCTAATAGATCACTCGCGGCTACGTCGTCAAATTCAGAGAGAATAAAGTGAACTCGGCGGCCAAATGTGGTTGTCTTCCCGGTTCCTGCAGCTGCATTCACTCGATTAAAGTTATCATTTGCAAAGATTGCCCGAAACTGTTGATGTGTATGGGAGTGATCCGGATCATCGAAGAAGTCGTTGAGTTCAGACCCGTGCTTCTTTTTCATGTGATCAATCCACTCTGCATTGTACGTGGAACGACGTTCTATGAACTCCACTACCGCTTGAAGATCCTCCTCAAGTGTCGTTGCTGCATCAAGAACCTGTTCTTCGTTCCTGCCACGTTCATCCAACAACGGTTCCAATCGCGTTAATGCTTCAGATGCAGTCTCGTATTTGTTCAAAGCTTCGTAAATCGTGAGGTAGTCCGTATACTCCTCAGTGTATGGTTTCTTCCATTTGAGCAGCTTATCTGTAGTTTCAATGACTCCTGGTTCCCTATCAGTACCCTGAAGAACTACTTCTGGATCGATTGATCCAGTCGTAGAACTTGAAGAGAACACCCCACGGATAAACGCCAAAATTCGGTTCATCAATACGTTGTCCGACGAATCTTCAGACAATAAGCATTTTCAAACCAGAATATATTCGAGGAGGTGGATATCCCCTCTAAGATACAAAACGAGATCTCCAGCCGACTATTTCATTTATTCAGTACCACTTAACAAATGATCTAAATAAAGAACAGTACTAGCGGATGCAACACTGCTACAGCACTCTCGAGCAGCGTCTAGCAGTGGAAATCGAGGGGATAGCGAGGTTATACAAGAGATAGTAAGCTATTGCTATCGGAACGGCCCTACGATGATAAGCGAGGTTTATCTCACCGTGACAACTAATCCATGTAGTGACGGAAGAGTTGAGTCGATAGAAAACCGTGAATGAGGAGTGCTCCGACAGGGATTCGAACCCTGGTCATTGCCGTGAGAGGGCAATATGATTGGCCGGACTACACCATCGGAGCGGGCTTCGTCTTCACTCAATCGTAGAGCAGTGTTATGTTTAAGGATTCCGTTTCGATCCTACAGTGGGAGATGGTCGCACGAGATAACGTATCAGCGATCGTGTACTGTCAGCTGTCACTCCTCGAACGGTGACTTCGTTGCCTCGGGTTCGAAACCCTCGAGGCTGATGATGTTTTCGCGGCCAACGCGGAGTTTGCTGATGGTGCCCTCGTCTTCCATATCCGAGAGCAGCATGCTGACCTTGGATTTCGACCAGCCGGTTTCGTCGACGATGTTGACCTGTTTCATCCGCCCGCCGTTCTCGCGGATGAGTTTGACGACGCGGTCTTCGTCCGTCAGGAGTTCCTCATCAGCGATTGAGTCGGTTTCCTCGGGGGGTTCGCCGGCCGCGTCGGCGGCGGCTGGTGCGGGCTGTGTTGAGTCTGGTGGTGACTCTCCGATGGCGGGTTCGCCAGCACCGGGCCCGTACCGCCGATACCAGATCACGGCTGCGGCGGCGAGGCCGAGACCGAAGAGGGCTCCGAGGAGATACAAACCGGGACCGATGCCGTCTATCGTCGCGATCAGGCTCGTATCGGTATTTCCGGGTCGGTCGAACACCGCCCGTGGGCGGCCGTCGATGAACTCCCGTTGACCGTTCCACCGAACGGACTCTGCCTCCTCGAGTGAGGTCCCGGCGTACTGCCCGTCGGCAGGTTCGACCGAGTGGAACGTGAGATCACCGCCGGCCTCAATGACGATCGCCTGGGAGGGACCGAGTGGGAGGTTCTCGAAGACGTCGCCAACCACGAGCCGGTCGGCGTCGACGGCTGCGAATCCCTCCCACGTGAACGACATTTCGACGACGCCTGTCGTCGTTGACTGGTTGTCGGTGACGCCCACGGCCGTAAACTCCTCTTCGATCTGCGCTGAGCGGTGGAAGTTCGTTGCTTCCATTTCCCGGCCAGTTTCCCGTTGGCCGGATTCAACCATTGCACGCGACTGTACGGTAAATTGGTCATAGAGGTCAGTCTCGTTGGCCTCGAACTCCTCGGCGAAGACTTTGAAGTCCTCTCTGGCAGCAGTCGCGTTGTCTTCGTCTGCGAACACCTGTTCGTACCGGAAGGTCCATGTCGCGCTGCCGTTTTCGTGAACGGTAATCTCGAACGTCGTATTGTCGAAATCTTGGGCTTCCTGGACGGCGAACTGGCCGTCATCCGGTGGGGTCGCCATCGCCGCGGGGTGTGTCTCCGCGGCTGGCGAAGTGATCGGTCCAGTGTCGGCCACCGCGATCGGTGCGCTGACCCCGGCGACGAGCGTAAGGACGACGAGAACGACGAATCCGACGGAGGCCGACCGATTCATTCGTCTATCCACTACGTGTCGGAGCTAAAAATGCTTGTGAATAGCGAGAGGGGATGGTAGAAACGGACGATACGAGCAGTACACGGACGATGAGTGGCGTCTCGATCGCTTGCTGTGGTTCCCGACACTCCGACCTGTGTCGATACCCACAAATCGATCGACTGTGTAGCAGGCCTCATGATCTCGAATCTCGCACAGGGTGTGCAGGCGTTTACCAGCAACGTCTTTCTCGTTGCCGGTGAGCGGACCGTCCTCGTCGATACGGGCGCGAACTTCGACGCCGTTGCAGCCGTCTCCGATCGCGTTGACGACCTCGAGGCAGTCATCCTGACCCACACCCATCGCGACCACGTTGGGAACCTCGCGGCGATCAAGGAGGCGTTCGATGTCGACGCGTGGGGGTACGACACCTCGATCGACGGCGTCGACCACGCAATCGCGGACGAGGAGACGGTCCAGTTGGGCGATCACGACTACGTCGCGCTACATACCCCTGGCCACAAGAACGACCACCTCTGCTTGTACTCGGAGGAGGCAAGCGTGCTGTTCGCGGGCGATCTCGTCTTCCAGAACGGGAGCTTTGGTCGCACCGATCTCGAGGAGGGGGATCGCCCGACGCTGATCGAGAGTATCGACCGCGTGCTCGAGTGGATTGATCCCGACCTCGAAGAGATGCACACGGGCCACGGGCCGAGCGTGACCAACGACCCCTACAGCCACGTCGAGCTCTCGGCGCAGATGGCACGCCAGACGTAGGCGCTTCGCCCGACAGAGAGACGGTCCAGCAATCAGACGGACTCCTGTCAGTCAGTGCCGGCCGGCCGCGACCCGCACTGCGGCCGGGCCGGGACAGCGGTCCGTCTCAGACCTGTCTGGCGGTGTCGAGCAACGTATCGTACGCGTCCGCGTACGCGCGAGCGATCCGTGTGGGATCGTCCCGCTGTTCTTTGCCAAGGGACGGTAACCGCACGCGCTCGAGCGGGTCGAGATAGTCGAGGACGTCGGGGACGCGCTTCTCGATGGTCCCGTCTCTGGGGCTCGAGCTGGCGATCTCGCAGGCCCGACAGTAGCGGTCGCCGTTGTAGACGCGCACGCGTCCGGGTTCGACCGCTGCGACGGCGGCGATCTGCGCCGGATCGAGCGACGACAGCGGCAGCGCGATGTCGCTGTAGGACTCGACGACGGCGACGTCTGTGTCTTCGATCTCGGCAGCCAGGCGGTCGAACGTGGGGACGTACTTCTGCTCGGCAAGGTCGTTGAATTCGGCGACGGTCTCGACGGGAATGGCGTCGGAAAGGGGGAGTGCGTCGGCAACCGCGTCCGGAACCTCGGCGGTTGCGTTGCGGACGAACAACGCGTCGTCGGGATCGCGGCCGATTCGGTCGACGACGAACTCCCGGTCGGTCCGGCCGAGGAGGCCGCTGCCGCCGCCGGGACTGGGCTGCCAAAGCCGGTGGACGGGGTTGAGCCGCTCTGGCGGTCGGCCACGGCCGTCGGCTGCCGAGAGCCGCGCCGCGTCTTTCCCGTAGAGTCGCCCGTCGGCGAGGGCACGTCGGCAGTCGTCGTGGTCGAACCAGAAGTCGTTGCCGGCGCGGGGTTTGTAGCCAACCGCGCCGGTGCGCTCGAGCAGGCCGGCCGAAAACGTCGTCTTGCCGGCGTCGACGCGGTCGGCACCGACCACGAGGAGGATCATTCTTTCAGGCCGTAGTAGCCAGGCTCGTCCTCGTCGCGGGGTTCAGCGACGACGAGGTCGTCGGCGTTGGTCATAACCCATGGAATCGCCCAGTCGAGCAGGATATCCTCGGTCTCGCGGTCGATATCGGCGTCGGGCTCGAGACCCTGGAGCAGCCGGGCGATCTCGTAGACGGTGTACATCTGGTCGGCTTCGAGCAACTCTGCCGGCGTGTAGAAGTCACACGGCGGGAGGTTCTCGAACTCGGATTTGGGAACGGGCATACACGTCCGTACCGGCGGCCGGTGCCTAAAGGGTTCGTTCGCGGTCGAGCGAGAGAGTCGATGGAACCGTCATGTCACTCGGTTCGCGTGCCACCCTCGAGATAGTGGGTGATGCGATCCCGACTTGATTCAGCTACCTTGACGAATTCGACGACGCGTTGGCCGTCTTCACGACGATCTGACTCGAGTTCGATCGTCATCGACTGGTCGCGCAGGTGGTCGAAGAGGGCGTCGATCGAGTCGGCATCGCCTCTGACCGTGTGTCGGTGGCCGATCGTCTCGCCGTCGTCGATGTCTCGAATCGCGTCGACCATCGGAAAGAGGATCGCCTCGCCGAGATCGTGTGCGCGTTCTTGCAGCCGATCCCCGTCTTCGTCGAACTCGGCGGCCTGGAACGCCTCGCGGAGGAGCCGCGAGAAGATGAAATCCCGACCATGATCGAACGGCAGCGAGAACGCGTAGGCGAGTTCGTCGTGGTGTTGGGCCTCGGTCGTGTATTTGACCATCGCGTCGCCGGCCTCTGATTTCATCACGACGCCCTCTCGCCCCGCCGCGTCGAGTTCATCGATGGCGTCGCGAACCGTCTCGACGGCAGCATCCGGTGGGGCCCGTCCGAATAGCCGCGGTTGGTTGAAGTCGTACGTTTCACAGATCGCGCGACGATCGGCTACGGACAGCGGATCGCCCGATTCGCGGTCGCGAACGCCGAAAACACGGAAGTCGTGGGTGTCTATCCCCTCGTAGTCGGTGGTCGTGTAGGGCGTTTCCGGCCCGATGAGTTCGCCACAGAGAGTCTTCTCGGGATGCTCGTCAAAAAACGCCTCGAGCGACAGCAGCTTGCGCGCCCGCGCGGTCGTGTACGGGCAGACGTAGCCGCTTCTGGTAAACGCAAGCGGCTCGCCGACGGCCGCGATCCGAACGTTGAACCCGTCGAGTTTCTCCTCGACGGCGACGGTGGCCCCGTCATCGAAGAACGACCGAATCCCCGGTTCGAGCACGAGCAGTCGCGGGATGCTCGGATACCCCCTGATAACGGTCTCGGCGTCCTCGACGATGACGGTCCCGCGCTCGAGACCGTGGCGCGCGTCCGTCAGGACGTGGTAGGTCCGACCGCCGAACGAGCGCTGCTCGAAGTGCTCGAAGAGGTCGGCCGACTCGTCGGTCGTGGCCCCGAGGCGCTCGAGGTACGCGTCGCGGTCCATATACCGACTCTCGCCGTTCATCGTCAAAAACACCGGGCCGGCCCCCGCTCGGTGGCGGCAGCCGTCTGCTCGGGGAGAGGTCTATGTAGCTTACCGCACAATTGAGACGCATGCCCGGCGACCTCCCGCGCCAACGGTTCGTCCTCGACACCTCGCTGTTTATCACCGAGGAGATCCGCCGCGACGACGAATCGCTCGAGGCGGCCGTGCTCCGCCTGCTCGATCTCGTGTCGACCGCACGCCTCGAGCTCAACATCTCCTGTTACGTGCCGCCGTCGATCCACGACGAACTGGGAACGATGTTGCGCGAGCGCGACGTTGACGATGCCGTGTTCTCGCGACTCGACACCTGGGTCGTCCGCAAGAGCCCCGATCGCTACGGCGTCACGATCCCCGCGAACGTCGTCTACAACTTCATCGACGAGATGAGCGATCGGGTCGACCGCGGCCTGCGAGTCTCGGAAGAGGCCATTCGCGAAGTCGAACAGCTCGATCCAGACAAACTCACGCGGGACTCCGATGACGGCGAACGGGAGGCCTACATGACCGAAGCCGATCGCGTCCTGTCGAATCTCCGTGACAAGTATCGCCGCGCGCTCCGACAGGGCGTCCTCGATTCCCGTGAGGACTTCGACCTGCTAATCCTCGCGCGCGAACTCGACGCGGGGGTCGTCACGGAGGACCGGGGCATCATCTCGTGGGCCGACGAGTTCGGCCTCCGCTACGTCCGCGGCGGCCAGTTCCCGACGCTGCTCGAGGAGTACCTGCGGGCGACTGGCGTCGCAGACGACGATTGATCGGGACAGCGTCACCAGACGAGCCACTCGAGTGCGAGCACGACCGCGGCGAGGAAGACGTGTTCGCCGTCGACGACGAACCCGTAGTACAGCGGGCCGCGGTCGGGGGTCGCAAACGGGATGTATGCACAAACGTAGGCGTTCATCGCGAGCACGGCGAGAAACCGTTGCGGGATCGTCCCCGTCACCACGAGCGCGACGACCATCGCGGCGACGACGACGGTCGCAACCAGCGACCAGACGCGCGTCGCGTGCGGGCCGAACTGATTCGGGACTGTCGGAATGTTCTCCTGGCGGTCGCCCTCGATGTCTTTGACGTCGAAGATCACCGCGGCGATGGTGATCATGACCGTCACGTAGGCGAACATAAACAGGATCGAAAGCGACCAGAGCTGATCGTAGTAGTAGCCGACGCCAAGCGGGAGCGCACCCCACGCGAGGCCGACGAAGAGGTTCTTGACGAGGAAGATCTGTTTGACGCCGCCGACGGAGTACAGCAGTGCAACCGCAAGGGGGAGTAACAGATACGCAGCCCCCGAGAGCCCGAGCGCGACGGCAATCGCGATCGCAGCGACATAGAGAACGACGCCAGCCGTCAGCCAGAGGCGACCGTAGCGCTTCGTAAACGCCGCGCGATCCGGGACGTTCTGTTCGTCTTCCTCGAGGTCAGTAAACCGGTTGACGGTGTAGACGAACATCGTGGCCGCGAAGACGATAAACAGCGGCAGGGCCTCGAGTGGCAGGTTCGCGAGGACGGCAGTGGTGACGACGACGCTGAGCGTCGCCAGCGAGATAAAGAGGTTGCTGTGGACCGCAAACCGGAGCGCGGCCGTTATCGACGACACCCACCCCGAGGAGCGACGGGTTGCGGTAGGATTTGTCACGGGGGAGCCTCGAGTAGGCCTAGGGGGAGCCGAACTTTGAATGCTGTGACAGGCCGGCCCATATCGGCACCGACTCGTTTGCGGGCCGGATTGCGTGGAGCACACGCAGCCGGTCGTGGATGGTAAATCGTGAACGATCCACGGGAAGAGCCCCCGAATGCGTGTCAGTAGCGAGCGGAAACTGGCAGGATTTAAGCAAGGGCGGAACGGCCCTTCGAATGGTATGAAATTACACGAGTACCAGGCGAAGCAGGTCTTCGCCGATGCCGGGGTACCGACGCCGGACTCGCAGCTCGCGTCCGACGTCGACGGCGTCGTCACCGCGGCCGAGGAGATCGGCTATCCAGTCGCGGTCAAGGCGCAGGTACAGGTTGGTGGTCGAGGGAAAGCCGGCGGGATCAAACTCGTCGAAGACGATGACGAAGCCCGCGAAGCAGCCGAGTCCATTCTCGGAATGGACCTCAAAGGCTACCACGTGGACCGCGTCCTCGTCGAGGAAGCAGTTGACTTCACCGACGAACTCTACGTCGGCATCACGATGGACCGCGGCGAGGGCAAGCCCGTCGCGATGGTCTCGACCAAAGGCGGCGTCAACATCGAGGAGGTCGCCGAGGAAGACCCCGATGCGATCGCCCGCGAACACATCGATCCCGCCTTCGGGATGCATCCCTACCAGGCCCGCAAGGCCGTCTACGACGCCGGTGTCGACCAGTCGGTCGCCCGTGACGTCTCGAGCGTGCTCACCACGCTCTACCAGCTCTGGGACGACAAGGACGGCGCCGACGCAGAGATTAACCCGCTGATGGTCACTTCCGACGACGAAGTCATCGCGGCCGACGCCGTGATGAACATCGACGAGGACGCGCTGTTCCGTCAGCCCGAACTCGCCGAGATGGAAGAGGAAGCCGCCGGCGGCGACGAACTCGAGCAGAAGGCCGACGAGTACGGCTTCGACTACGTCCGACTCGAGGGTAACACGGGGATCATCGGCAACGGTGCCGGTCTCGTGATGACGACGCTGGACCTCGTCGATTACTACGGCGGCGAGCCAGCCAACTTCCTCGACGTCGGTGGTGGCGCGAAAGCCGACCGAATTGCGAACGCACTCGACATGGTCTTCTCCGACGACAACGTCGAGAGCGTCGTCTTCAACATCTTCGGCGGCATCACCCGCGGCGACGAAGTCGCCAAAGGGATCAACGAAGCGCTCGAGCAGTTCGACGAGATCCCCAAACCGGTCGTCGTCCGTCTGGCCGGCACCAACTGGGAGGAAGGTATGGAAATTCTCAACGAGGACCTCGTGACGGTCGAACAGACCCTCGAGGATGCAGTTCAGCGTGCTGTCGAGTACGCTGAGGAGGTGAGCGAATAATGAGCGTACTAGTCGACGACGACACGCGCGTCGTGGTACAGGGCATCACCGGTGGGGAAGGGAAGTTCCACACCGAACAGATGATGGAGTACGGCACCAACGTCGTTGCCGGTGCGGTCCCAGGCAAGGGCGGCCAAGAGGTCAGCGGCGTGCCGGTTTACGACACGGTCCACGAAGCGGTCGAGGAAGAAAACGCCGACACCTCGGTCATCTTCGTCCCGCCGGCCTTTGCTGGCGACGCAATCTTCGAATCGCTCGACTCCGGGCTCGACCTCGCGGTCGCGATTACGGAAGGCATCCCGACCCAGGACATGGCCCGTGTCAACAAGCGCCTGACCGAGACCGACACGCGGCTCATCGGTCCGAACTGTCCCGGCCTCATCACCCCCGGCGAGGCCAAACTGGGCATTCTCCCCGGCAACATCTTCTCGGAGGGGAACGTCGGTCTCGTCTCCCGCTCGGGCACCCTGACCTACCAGGTCGTCGACAACCTGACCAACCGCGGCATCGGGCAGACGACCGCCATCGGCATCGGCGGCGACCCGATCATCGGCACCAACTTCGTCGACGCCCTCGAGCTGTTCGAGAACGACCCCGACACCGACGCGATCGTCATGTGCGGTGAGATCGGTGGCGAGGACGAGGAAGAGGCCGCCGCGTTCATCGACGAGAACGTCGACACGCCGGTCGCTGGCTTCATCGCCGGCCGCACCGCGCCGCCGGGCAAGCGGATGGGCCACGCCGGCGCGATCGTCTCCGGCTCCGGTACTGGTACCGCCGAGAGCAAGATCTCGGCACTCAACGACGCCGGCGTCCCCGTCGGCGACACCCCCGAGGAAGTCGCCGACCACATCGAAGAGTTCCTCGCGTAACACAGCCGATTCACTCGAGGCGGTCCGTACGCGACGGTTCGGGCTGACCGCCTCTTGTTTCTCTCTGTTTGACACCATTCGCATCACGAGCCACGGCGTCTGCTCACAACGACGACCCGTCGCTCGCTCGCAGGACGATTCATAACTGTGTCAGCCGTCAGTATTGGGTATGCCCGTCTGGCTCGAGTGTGACACCTGCGGCGACGAACAGACGGTTCCAGACCGGGACGACACACCGGGCGGCGGTACGCGCTGTCCCGTGTGTGGCGAGCGACCGTTTACGGTTCGGCGAACGGGACTTGCGTGGCATCCAGATCCATAATCGGAGAGAAGAGAGCGGGCGAATTTCGGGTGCGTTGGCAGGGTAGCTAGAACAGTCCGCCGAGCGTCTCGCGGAGTTTCGAGAACGGGCCGGCGGAGTCGTCAGATCGCTCCGGGTCGGTTTCGGTTGCCGGGTCGTCGGCATCGGATTCGGACGCGGTGTCGTCTTCGGGATCGAGTGCTGTGTCGTCATCCTCGAGCTCGAGCGCTGTATCGTCGTCTGTCTCGGCTTCGACGGGTTCGTCCTCGTCGGTCTCGACAAGCCCATCCACCTCCTCGTCTTCACCAGCCGTGTCGGACTCGACGCCTTCGTCCTCGCTGAACTCGTCACTCGAGTTCGGTTTCTGCTCGAGGGTGTCGTCGGAACCCGAATCTGACGTCGATGGGGGAGACTCGGGCTGTGTGTTGTCAGTAGCTGTCTCCACAGCATCGGGAACGGACGCCGTCACAGCGTCGTCGGCTTCAGTCTCGCTGTCTGGTATGGGGTCAGCGTCGGTCTCGCTCGGGTCCGGTCGGTCTTCGGTGTCGCTTGTGGCCGACTCGTCCGTCTCGAGAGCATCGTCGTCCGCATCGATATCGCTGTTGGGGTCGGCTTCCCCCGCCGCATCCGCGTCGGGATCGATCCAGAGAAACTCACTGTTGCCGTCTTTCGAGCGACCGGTAAGCAAGAGAGCAGCGAGTTCGTCGTCGTCAGCCAGTAGGTCATCGTCGACCACCTCGTCGGGTTCGGGGTCGGGTTCGTCCGCACTCGCGATGATGTCGTCCGGGCTCTCGTTGGCGAGGATATCGTCGGTCCCGTCCTCGTCGCCGACGTCGGTCTGAAGCTGGTCGAAGACGTCGGCTGCCGTTTGCTCATCACCAACGTCGGATTCGTCTCCGTCGGCGGTCTCGGTCTTCGTATCGTCCCCTGAGTCGCTATTCGATTCGATCTCCCCGAAGAGGGCCGCGCTTGAGCCCACGTCGAACCCAGAATTACCTGCCTGTGTGTCTATCGTACTATCTGTCATGCGCTCGCTCTATGATAGTGGATTATCACGAGTATTTAATTTTTGGAAATTTTCCAGTCCGATCAAATTACATCAATGACGTATTAGTCTACTGGCCGCCAGCGGGGGATAGCGGGAGCGGTGGTTGACAAACGCCCAGCCGAACGGCATCGAAGCAGTCGATCCAGCGAATCAGGTGTTGTGTGAGCAAGCCGCCGTCGACCGAACCCGGCCGACTGACGATCGGCACAAGTCCTATTAGTCGACGCGATGAATGCGATTCGGTACCATGACTGGAATCGAGTACGACGACTTTCTGGACCTCGGGTACGAGCCAGCGGCGACGGACCTAACCTGTGAGTTTACGATCGACCCGGCCGCAGACATGTCAATGGAAGCCGCAGCGAGCCGGGTCGCCTCCGAGTCCTCGAACGGCACCTGGGCAGCGCTCCACGTCGACGAGGACGAACTGACGGATCTCGGCGCGGTGGCCTGCGAGATCGATGGCTCCGAGATCACCGTCGCTTACCCCGCCGCGCTGTTCGAGGCCGGCAGCATGCCCCAGATCCTCTCGTGTATCGCCGGGAACATTCTGGGGATGAAAGCCGTCGACTCGATCCGACTCGAGGACTGCCACTGGCCGGAATCGATCGTCAGCGGCTTTCCGGGGCCACAGTTCGGGACGAGTGTCGCCTACGAAAAGCTCGACGCCGGCGAGCGGCCGGTACTGGCGACGGTTCCGAAACCCAAAGTCGGGTTATCGACCGAAGCCCATGCCCACATCGGCGAGGAAGCCTGGCTCGGCGGCGTCGACCTGCTGAAAGACGACGAGAACCTCACCGATCAAGCGTTCAACCCCTTCGAGGACCGCCTGACGGAGAGCCTCGCGGCCCGCGACCGCGCACAGGAGGCCACCGGCGAGCGCAAGGACTACCTCGTGAACGTGACCGCCGAGACCACCGAGATGGTAGAGCGCGTCGACCTCGTGGCCGAACACGGCGGCGGCTTCGTCATGGTCGACGTGATCACCGCCGGCTGGGCGGCCGTCCAGAGCGTCCGCAAGCGATGTGAGGAGCACGGACTGGCGATTCACGCCCACCGTGCGATGCACGCCGCCTTCGATCGGCTCGAGCATCACGGCGTCTCGATGCGCGTCATCGCCCAGATCGCTCGCCTCTGTGGCGTCGATCACATCCACACCGGCACTGCAGGGCTTGGGAAACTCGCAAACGAAGACACGCCGGGGATCAACGAGTGGCTCACCGGCGAGTGTCACGGCCTGAATCCAGTGCTGCCGGTCGCGTCCGGCGGACTCCATCCCGGTGTCGTCGACCAACTCCTCGAGGCGCTTGGCACCGACATCATCGTCCAGGCCGGTGGCGGCGTCCACGGCCACCCCGACGGAACCCACGCAGGCGCGAAAGCCCTCCGGCAGTCCGTCGACGCGTCGATGGCGGGCGAGTCGCTCGAGGACTATGCCGACGACCATCCGGAACTGGCGACGGCCCTCGAGAAGTGGGGGGCAGAGACGCCGCGGTGACGCCGTCGGGACCGGTCGTCGTGAGCACCACGACCCAGCTGCCGGGGCCGGTAACACTCATGTAACTAGACATTCTTCTAGAATTCAGATAAATACATATAAATACAGCTGAGAGATACGGTAATGTCGTATAGACAGTCACGTCATCGTGGACGTCCGTCGCCGGTGACTGTTCTCACCACAGTGATGGCTGCCCTGATCGCAGGGGCGGCACTCGGCGGCGTGTTGCACGCGACCGGCAGTCTTCGGTCGGTGGCCGATGTCTACGGGCTCGAGGGGGTGGTAAACGAGTGGACGTTGGTCTTCTGTCACAGCCTCGTTGCAGGCGGACCGTTCGTCGCGCTCGTCACTCGGCTTTCGCGAGGCCGATACGTCCCGCAGCCGCTCGCCGAGTGCTATCGAAGTCCGTTCCTCGGTGCCTGCGTGGGCCTTTCCTACGGTGTCATCCTCTGGGTGACGGTCGTCGCCTACGGTGGCCCGCTTTTGCTCGGGCTCGCTACGTCACGTCCGTATCCGGTTCCCGTCGACCACTGGGGGAGTTTCGTCGGGCTGTCGACGTTCGGGGCCGTCTTCGGGGCGTGGTATCCGCTGCTCCGGACGTTCTTCGACGAGCGGCACTGATCGCGGTCGCCGATTGAAACGGAATTCGTTCTCAGCGGGTGAGACGATCGACCCTCGACCCTCAATCCTCGAGTGTCGTCTTCCCGGCGAACTTTTTTGTTCATTGTTATCTACCACCATGATCGTATGTCAGAGTCGCCACCAAACGTTCAGCCGCCGACGCCGACGGAGATCCGCGAGTACGCACGACGCCATCACATCGACCTGACCGACCAGGAGGTCGAAGACTTCGAAGCCGCCATCACCGAGACGCTGCTGGGCTACGAGCGATTGGATCGGCTTCCGGACTATCGACCGCGCGTCGAGTACACGGACCGCGACCCCGGCTACCGGCCGGGGCCCGACGAAGACCCGCTCAACGCCTTCGTTACGAAGTGCCAAGTAAAGGGCGCGGACGACGGACCGCTCGCGGGCTACGAGGTCGGGCTCAAAGACAACGTCAATCTGGCCGGCGTCGAGCTGACGCTCGGCTCGAAGCTCTTCGAAGGATACGTTCCGTCAACGGACGCGACGATCGTGACGCGGCTGCTCGACGCCGGCGCGACCATCACTGGCAAGTTGAATATGGAGGATATGGCGTTTTCCGGGAGCGGCGAACTCTCAGCGACCGGACCGGTACTGAATCCTGTCGATTCGGACTACATCGCGGGCGGGTCGTCGTCGGGATCGGCAGCTGTCGTCGGTAACGGCGATGTGGATATGGCTATCGGCGGCGATCAGGGCGGTTCGATTCGGATCCCCGCCGCGTGGAGCGGGGTCGTCGGCCACAAACCCACACACAGTCTGGTTCCGTACACCGGGATCGCCGGGCTCGGCCGCTCGTTCGACCACGCCGGGCCGATCTGTTCGACCGTCGAAGACTGCGCGCGAGTGCTGAACGTGATCGCCGGAGAGGACGGCCTCGACCCTCGCCAGGGAGCCGTGCCGACCGACGACTACCGCGGGGCGCTTTCGGACGATCCATCGGATGTGACTGTCGGCGTCCTCGAGGAGGGGTTCGACCGCGAGACCGGTGAGTCGGGCGTCGACGACACCGTTCGCGACGCACTCGCCGCGTTCGAGGACGCCGGCGCGACAGTGACGGACGTCTCCGTGCCGATGCACCTCGATGGGCTTACCATCTGGAACGCCATCGCACTCGAGGAGACGGCCGCGACGGTCGATAGTGAGGGCGTTGGCCACTACGGGAAGGGCTTTTACGATACACAACTGGCCGACGCGTTCGGGCGAGCACGGCGGTCGGACGCTGACGACTACGTTACGACGTTGAAACTCACGCTTGTCCTCGGAGAGTACCTCGCGGACGAGTACCACGGCCACTACTACGCGAAAGCGCAGAATCTCAGCCGAAAACTGGCCGCGGAGTACGACGACGCGCTCGCGGACGTCGACGTCCTCGCGATGCCGACGACGCCACAGACCGCCCACGCGGTCGACGAGTCGATCTCGCGCCTCGAGGCGATCGACCGTGCGCTCAACATGCTCCACAACACGGCTCCATTCGACGTAACCGGCCATCCGGCGACGTCAGTGCCAGCCGGGACGGCGGACGGACTACCAGTCGGACTCATGCTGGTCGGGGAACGCTTCGACGATGCGACGGTGCTCTCGAGCGCGTATGCGTTCGAACAGCATATCGAAACCGGCCTGTGAGCGGCGGACGATCACGGGATCGTGACCGTCCAAAAACATTATATACTCGTTAACCGCCATTCTGAGTGTGGTTTACGAGACTGGAAACGAGACGGTCGACGACGCACTCGAGCGGGTCGTGGCCGGCGAGCGACTCGATCGGACCGACGGGCTTGCGCTGATGGCCCAGCCGGTCGACGTCCTCGCCGAAGCCGGCGCGGCCGTGCGCGATCACTTCGGTGATGGCACGGTCGATGCCTGCTCGATCGTCAACGCGAAAGCGGGCAACTGCGCCGAGGACTGTGGGTTCTGTGCGCAGTCGGTCCACTTCGACACCGGCATCGAGACCTATGGCTTTCTCGGCCCGGAGAAGGTCCTTGAGGCCGCCAAACGCGCCGAACGCGACGGTGCCCAGCGCTTCGGGATCGTCGTCGCGGAGAAAGGCGTCTCGAAGGAACACCGGCCCGAGGAGTGGGCCGAGGTCATCGAGGCGATCCGCCTCGTGCGCGACGAGTGTGATCTCGAGGTCGACGCCTCGCTCGGGATCCTCACCGAGGAGGAGGCTGCGATCCTCGCTGACGAGGGGATCAATCACTACAATCACAACATCGAAACCTCGCCGAACTACTTCCCCGAGATCGTCGACACCCACAGCTTCGAGGATCGGGTGAAGACCCTCGAGGTCGCCAAGGAGGCCGGCATGGACCTCTGTGCGGGCGTCATCCTTGGGATGGGCGAGACCCCGACTGACCGCGTCGAGGCTGCTATCGCGTTGCAGGATATCGGCATCTCCTCGCTGCCAGTGAACGTCCTCAACCCGGTTGAGGGAACGCCACTGTACGAGCAGGGTGTCGGCATCTCGACCGAAGAAATCGTCAAGACGGTTGCGGTGTACAAACTCCTCCATCCCGAGTCGCGGGTGCGACTCACCGGCGGCCGCGAGGTCAACCTCGCGCCCGACGAGCAGCATCTGCCACTGGAAGCCGGCGCGGACGGCCTGCTCACCGGGGACTACCTCACGACCGAGGGCCAGTCACCCGGCGAGGACATCGAGATCATCGAGCGTGCGGGGCTCGAGCCCAACCGGGAGACCAACGAGTTCGACCCCGAGGAAGTGAAGGCCCGCCACAGCGACGCTGCGGAGTCGTCGACCGAGACGACAGCACGAACAGGCGCAGAACCGAGCGACGACTGATTCAAGACACGATCTATCACGACAACCATGGACGACGTTACGTTTGCGGTACTCGGAACCGGCGGTATCGGCCGACGAGCACTCGAAGTGAGCCAGTACAAAGACGCCCTAACACCCGTTGCGGCGTGTGACCGCCACGGGACCGCGATCGATTTCGACGGCCTCGACGTCGACGAACTGCTCGAGGCAACCGAGGGCAACATCGATAACGAGGTTGCAACTGACGGCGGAGCGGACGCGGCGGCCGTCGAAGGCGGCGTCAAACAACACGGCGAAGACCTCGGCGTCGTCGCCTCCGAACAGGCCCGCCCGAGCGAGGATCCGATCCAGGACGTGATTGACCACGGCGACGAGATCGACGCCGTCCTCCTCGCACTGCCCAACTACGAACACGACTTCATCCCGCGGACCGCCGAGCGGTTCATCGAGGGTGACTACTCCGGCGTCATGATCGACGTGCTCAAACGCTCGCGCGTGATCGATATGCTCGACGACCGCCGCGAGGCGTTCGAGGACGCCGGCATCACCTTCATCTGTGGTGCGGGCGCGACGCCCGGCCTGCTGACCGGCGCGGCTGCGCTCGCTGCCCAGTCGTTCGTTGAGGTCACGGACATCGACATTCACTGGGGCGTCGGCCTCAAATCCGGCTACGAGGACAACCGCGGCACCGTCCGCGAGGACATCGCCCACCTCCCCGACTACGACATCGAGACCGCTCGAGAACTCTCCGAAGCAGAGATCGAAGAAATCATCGACGACCACGACGGCGTCATCGAGTTCGAGGACATGGAACACGCAGACGACGTGCTCCTCGAGCGTGCGGGCGTCTGCGACGCCGAAGACGTCACGGTCGGCGGCATCCTCGACGTGTACAACGACGAGAAGCCGACGACGACCACGGTGCGTGTTACTGGCCGGACCTTCGACGGTGAGACCGCGACGAACACCTTCCAGCTCGGCGACGAGACGAGCATGGAAGCGAACGTCAACGGGCCCGCGCTGGGCTATCTGAAAGCCGGCGTGCGACGGAACCGTGCCGGTGAGTACGGCGTCTTCGGTCCCGCCGAACTGATGCCCGGCTTCTGACGACACCGCGACGAGCATTTCCCTCGATTCGATGAGACGCACACACATGATGACACGGAACCGTCTCGTCCCGGCGACGAGCCAACCGAACCGAGCCGAACCAGTCGATCGATCCGAATCGTGAGAGTCAAACCGTGGCGCTGAGTCCGTTTAGCCGAATGGCCGACCGTGGGTTCGACCTCGAGGACCGACTCGAGACCCTCGAGGACAACGATCTGAAACGCTCGCTTTCGCCCGTCGATCGGGTCGCCGAGCGCGGCTACTTCGCCGAGCCCTCGGGCGGCGACCTGCCCGTGCTCGATTCGGCGGAGGCGCTGGTCTTTGCCTCGAACAACTATCTGGGGCTGACGGACGACCAGCGAGTCCAAGACGCCGCGCGGCAGGCTGCCGCGACCGTCGGCACGGGTGCCGGGGCGAGCCGGCTCGTCACGGGCGATACGATGGTCCATCGGGACTTAGAGCGGCTGCTCGCTGAGACGAAAGGAACCGAGCGCGCGCTGGCCTTTTCCTCGGGCTACGCCGCGAACATCGGGACGATTACGGCGCTCGAGCCGGATGTCGTCTTCTCTGACGAGTTAAACCACGCGAGCATTATCGATGGCTGTCGACTGTCGGGTGCCGAGACTGTCGTCTACGACCACTGCGACGCGGCGAGTCTGCGATCGAAACTCGCGAAGCGAGCCGAGCAGGCGAGACGGGACGGCCGCGATCCGGCCGACGAAGCCTGGCTGATCGTCACCGATTCGGTGTTCAGCATGGACGGCACTGTCGCCCCGCTTGCGGCAATCTGTGACGCCGCCGAAGAGTACGGCGCGTGGGTGATGGTCGACGAGGCCCACGCGACCGGCCTCTACGCGAACGGCGGCGGGGTCGTCCAGGCCGAAGGGCTCGAGGACCGCATCCAGATCCAGCTGGGGACGCTCTCGAAGGCGCTGGCCAGTCAGGGCGGCTACGTCGCCGGCAGTACCGAACTGATCGAGTTACTGATCAACGATGCGCGCTCGTTCGTCTTCTCGACCGGGCTCGCGCCGCCGGCGGCCGCCGCCGCGAGCGAGGCGTTGCATATCGCTCGCCACAGCGACGTCCGCGACCGCCTCTGGGAGAACGTCGCGCATCTGCGCGACGGGCTCGAGTCGATGGGCTTTGAGGTATTGGGTTCGTCGCAGATTCTGCCCGTGCTCGTCGGCGACCGACAGGATGCACTCGCACTCGCGGACGGCATCCGCGAACGAGACGTCGTCGCGCCGGCAATTCGGCCACCGACGGTCCCCGAGGGAGCCAGTCGAATTCGCGTCGTCCCGATGGCGACACACGATCAAGACGACGTCATCGCCTGCCTGGAGGCGTTCCGTGCGGCCGGCGAGGAGGTCGGGTTGCTGTGACCGCGACCCAACCGATCGCCGTCGTCGGCACCGGGACCGGCGTCGGGAAGACAATCGTCACGGCTGGCCTCACACGCTTGCTTCGCGAGGCCGGCCACGACGCGCGGGCGATCAAGCCGGCCCAGACGGGCCATCCGCCCGACGACGACGCGGAATTCGTCGCCACGGCGTGTGACGATCCCGACGCTGCGACCTGCCCGCGATATCTCGAGCCGGCGCTCGCTCCACGTGTTGCAGCCGAGGTTGCCGACGAATCCCTCTCTTACGAGACGATCCGCACCGCATGTGAACGCGAGATCGACGCGACTGCAGTCCCGATCGTCGAGGGAATCGGCGGGCTGCGGGTGCCACTGGCCGGCGACCACGAGGTGATCGACCTCGTCGCCGACCTCGAGGCCGCGACGGTCGTCGTCACACGGTCGGGCCTGGGGACGCTCAATCATACCGCACTCTCGGTCGACGCCCTCGAGGCCCGCGGGATCGACATCGTCGGTATCGTCTGCAACGAGTACGCCGGCGAGACGGTCGCCGAGCGGACCAATCCAGACGAACTCGAGCGGATGACCGGCTACGCGGTCGAGACGGTGCCGCCGCTGGCTGACGATGCTCTTTCGGATCCGCGTCAGATGGCTATCGGCGTCGGGGACGCACTGTTGCCGGCGTTCCGTGAGTTACTGCCGGTAGAAACCAGCTGATCACACCCTCAGGCCGACGGCGCTGGTCGCTCTTCGTCGACTGTCGACTGCTCGCTCTCCGATGGCAGTGGCCTGTCCTCGACGTGGTCGTCGACGAGGTGTGACACTACTTCGGACTTCCGATGCTCGACCTCGAGGTGAACCCGAAGGTCGGTTCGGTCGGTGTACGTTTCCGTACAAAGCGGGCAGCGACGTGGTTCTGTCATTCAGGCGGTCACCAACAGCCACTCTCACCGTTCATCGACGTAAGAGTGTCGATCAATAAAAATTCCTATATTTGTCTGTCGATCGAAACCGGACCATCGGCCGCTGACCGACTGTCGAAGGTCTCGATGAAACCGCCAGCTTACATGAAATCGCTCAGTCCGGATTGATCGGCGTCCGGTTCGTCGGTCGCTGAATCGGCGGCTGCGGTGTCATCCGCTGCTGTGTCGTCTGCCGAACCCGTGAGCGTCTGCTGGCTGCGTTCGTCACTATCGTCGTCACCATCGGTCGGTTCGTCGGTCTCTGTACTCGAGCGTTCGGTCTCGAAGAAAGCGTTGCCCGAGTGTTCGACTGCCTGCTCGGCTTTCAGATCGGCGGCGTCCTCGACGATCGACGCGACCTTGTTGGTGTCTTTCCCGCTGCCGGTGATAAACGAGACCTCGGCTTCGTCGAGGTCATAGGCCGCCGCCATCCGGATGGTCAGGTCTCGATTCCGACAGTGGTGTGTCATCGTCGAGAGGAACGGGAGGATCTCGCGGCGGGCGGTGGCGACGCTTGCGCCTTCGCGCTCGGCGATGCGTTCGGCGATCGAATCACGGGTATTCCGGGTTCCCTTGGTGCGGCCGAGTTTCGACCAGTAACTCGGTGGGCCGTAGCGCGTCCAGCCGCCTTTGGAGCCACGTCTCGAGGCGGCGACGCCAGCGGTCATGTTGTCCGTCGCGTATCGCCAAAACGAGTAGTCCTGTGTCGCCCGGACTCGACCAAGCCAGCGGTCGGCGTTCGAGAGGTACCCGTAGGCGTCGGCCAGTTCAGCGCCCTCGTAGTCTTTCGGGACGTTGTCTTCGATCCAGTTCAACAGGTCGTCGGGGGTTTCGTCGACGTCGTAGGAGGCTCGCAATGCACCTTCGGCGTCTTGCTCTTTGATGAGGTCGTCGAGGAAGTCGAAGATCCCTTCGGTGGTGTCACGCTCGCTCGTGACCACGTCCTCGGCGGTCAGCCGCTCGGTTTCCTCGGCGACCGCCTGCAGGTCGTTGACCGCCGAGCGAAGGTCGCCGCTGGTCGACTCGGCGATCTTCACTAAGGCCTCCTCCTCGAACTCGACGCCCTCACGCCGACAGATATCTCGCAAGACGGGGACGATCGAGCGCTTCGAGACGTCGCGGAACTCGATCGTCTCACAGGCGTTTCGCAGCGACTGGCTCATGTCGTAGAACTCGTTTGCCACGAGGACGATCGGCTGACTTGCGTTCTTGACGACGCGAGTTACCTCCCGCGAGCCGCCGTAGTCGGCGTTGCCGTGGAAGTTGTCCGCCTCGTCTAAGATGACCAGCCGGCGGCCCGCCTCGCCGCCCGTCAGCGTGCCGCTTTTGGCGGCCTCGCCGGCGATCCGCTCGATGACGTCCGCCCCGCGGCTGTCGCTGGCGTTGAGCTCCATCACCGGCCATCCCATGTCAGCGGCCAGCGCGTGGGCAGCGGAGGTCTTCCCGACGCCGGGGCTGCCGTGGACGATCACCGCCTGCCGGTGGTCGTCCCAGGTTTCGGCCCACTCTTTCAGCTGGTCGCGGGCCTTGTTGTTGCCGCGTACCTCCGACAGCGTCGTCGGGCGGTACGTTTCGGTCCAGTCGGTCATTGTGCCGTCATTGGTGTGTTCGGCGTTTAGGGATTGCGGAGCGTCACTCCTCGCTAACCGTTTTCACGTCGAAACGCGGTATGACGTCCTCGCCGCTGGCTATATAGTAGCTACTACAATCGTGACCACGGCACCGCAAGCGGCACGGCCGCACCATACTTCTAAGCGACTGGGATAGCTTTATGCAGGTGATGGCGGATCATATCGACCTCGTCAGGCGCTCACTTCGGGACACGACGCGGAGCGAATTCGACCGGCGCGTCGACGAGCAAGCCGCCCGTCTCACCGACGCCCTTCGTGCAGGCCGACTCGACAATCCCAGTTTTGCCCTCGGGATCGAACTCGAGGCGTACGCCGTCGACGACGATCAGCGGCTGACTCGCGTGCCCAAGCCCGTTCTCGAGGGGCCCTGCGAGAAGGAACTCGGACGGCACAACGCCGAGTTCAACACTAACCCGAGTCCGTTCGACGGCAAGGGGGCTGTCGCCCAGGCGACACAGCTCCAGCGCCACTATCGGCGCGTCCAGCAAGCAGCCGATCGAGCAGGCACGGCGATCGTTCTGGATGCCATGTGGACGATCCCACCTCAGGACGGAACGCGTGCGTACCTCGGGGATGTCTGCGAGAGCGAGGGGATCACGATCGCCGAGAACATGACCCCGTCGCCTCGCTACGCCGCGATCGACAACGAAGTTCTGGACCGGACCGAGGGATCGATCACCCTGTCCGTCCCGGGAACTGAGTGTCAGTTCCCGTCGATCCTGTTCGAGTCGCTTACGAGTTCGATCCAGCCCCATATCCAGATTCCCGACGCCGAGGCGTTTCCCCGCTACTACAACACGGCCGTCCGGACGCTCGGTCCCGTGCTCGCGTTAGCGACGAACTCGCCACTTCTCCCGCCAGATCTGTACGATATCGAGGACCCGTACCGCCTGCTCGAGGAGACGTATCACGAACTCCGGATTCCGGTGTTCGAGCAGTCGATCAATCATGCGTGGGAGAAGGTCCGCTTCCCCGAGGCGATCGAGAGTGCAGTCGACACGATCGACAAACTTGTCGTCGATCCGACGTGTGCACCGTTTCTCCGCGAGTGGCTCGAGGCGGGCGATCGCGAGACGTTCCCGGATCGGTTCTGGGAACTCAACCACAAGCGGGGGACCTACTGGCGGTGGCTCCGCGCCGTCGTCGGGGGACAGCCGGTCGGCCAGGGCGACCACTGGTCGATCCGCATCGAATACCGGCCCCTCCCCACGCAGCCGACGATCGTCGAAAACGTCGGGTTCCAGTGGCTCGTCGCCGGCCTCGTGCGGGGCCTGTGCGCAGCTGACCATCCCCTCGCGAGTCTCGAGCGCGACGCGGCCGAACGGAGTTTCTACAGCGCAGTCGAAAACGGGCTCGACGCCGACCTCGCCTGGATCACCGTCGACGGCGACCGGACCACCGATCGAACCGTGATCTACGAGGAACTCTTCGAGTTCGCTCGTCGCGGCCTCCGCGAGCAGGGCGTTCCCGACGAATCCATCGCGGAGTATCTCGCACCGATCGAGACGCGCTGGACCGATCGGCTGACTCCGAGTCGGTGGAAGCTGGCCCGGGTCACCGATCACCTCGACGCCGGCATGCGATTTACCGATGCCGTCTACGAGATGCAAACCGAGTACATCCGTCGGTCGGGGGCCGGTGACCCGATCGAAGAGTGGTCCTGAGCGCAGTGGTAGCCCGTTATGTCCGCGCTTACTCGAGCCACGACGACCGGCACGGTTGTCCCGAGTTACCCGCTCTTGAGCGTCGCGTCGGCGCTGTCGGATTCGAGTTCGCTGAGACAGTCGCTGGCGTGTGGATTTTCGTGTGTCGGTGTGACTCGTTCGTAGTCAGTTCGCCGGGTCGTCAGCGACGAGATGACCGTCCCGCCGCTGCCGTACTCCGATATTTTGACGACGATCTCGTCGTCGCGCTCCCGGACGGTCGAGCCATCGGCGATCTCGAAGACGACCGTTCCCGAAAACGGGGCCGTGACGTCTTCACCGAAGACGACACCGTCCTCGAGGAGGGTATTGCCGTAGAGCCCATCATCGTAGAATCCTGTACTCGCCAAGGCGACGTCGCCGTCCTCGAACGACCCGGTTACCGTGGCTCGAGTACAGGAGTCGAACGCCACGTCCCGTTTCGACTCAGTGGCCTTATCACCGGGATCGGCCGACTCGTCGGGTTCCGCGTCGTCCGTGTCCGAGCCGTCGGAACGCCCATCAGTGCCGTTCGAATAGTGCGATTCGGTGCCGTCGTCCGTCCCGTTCCCGCCGGTCGAGTCGGTGCGATTCGTGTCGAGACAGCCTGTCACACCGACGCCGATACCTGTCGCGCCGATGAACGTCCGGCGATCCATATCCGGTCCAGTCCGCCTTGCACCATAAAATGTCTGCAATATATCACTTTTGAGTACAGTCATCGGATCGGACGAGACTGTCAAGAGTGTCAACTGAACGATTCGAGCCGCCGACCACGGCTGACTCAGTCCGACGACTCCTCGACCTCGGCCGTCGCCTCGTCGACGGTCACGCTCGCGATGCGGGTTCCCTCGACGGCGTCGACGGTCAGCTCGTAGCCGTCTGCCTCGATCACGTCGCCGATCTCGGGGGCGCGGCCGAGGCGACTCAACACCAGTCCGCCGATGGTGTCGAACGCCTCGCTCTCGAAGCTCGTCGCGAACGCCTCGTTGACGTCGGCCAGCGAGACGCCGCCGTCGACGGCGTAGCGGCCGTCCTCGAGTTCGTCGATCGAGGGCTCCATCTCGGCGACGTCGAACTCGTCTTGGATCTCGCCGACGACCACCTCGATGACGTCCTCGATCGTCAGGATCCCCTCGAACGCGCCCCACTCGTCGATGACGACGGCCAGCTGGACGTTTCGGCGGCGAAACTCCGTCAGGACGTCGTCAATGCGGCGAGTCTCCGGGACGAAGATGACGTCTCGAGCGAGGTCCTGCGCGGTTGGTTCGGCTTCGGTGTCGGCTGCCGTTTCGATCGCGTGGAGCACGTCTTTCGCGTGGACGAACCCGACCACCGGCTCGTCGGCGTCCTCGTCGACGACGGGAAAGCGAGTGTAGCTCCCGCTTGCGGCGGCGGCTCGCAGCTCCGAGAGGGGCATGTCAGCGCTGACGGTGACGACGTCGGGTCGTGGAACCATCACCTCGCGGGCGGGCGTCTCGCCCAGTTCGAAGATCGATGAGATCATTTCCACTTCGTCCGTGTCGACGGCCCCCTGTTCGCCCGACTGCGAGACGATGCGGATGATCTCCTCGGGGCTATGGCTTTCGTCGCGTTCGGAGGCCGGCGCGACGCCGATCAGTCGCGTAAAGAAGTTCGCCGTGCCGTTGAAGACGACGATCCCCGGGATGAAGAGATAGTAGAAGAACTTCATCGGCGCAGCGACCAGCAACGCGATCCGCTCGGCATCCGCGATGGCCAGCGTCTTCGGCGCGAGTTCCCCGAAGACGACGTGCAGGAAGGTAATGACGCTGAATCCGATCGCGATCGAAACTAGATGGATCGAGCCAGCGGGGAGCACCGATCCCAGCACGGGCTCGAGCAGCGAGGCGATGGCCGGTTCGCCGACCCAGCCAAGCCCCAGCGAGGCGATCGTGATCCCGAGCTGGGTGGTCGCGAGGTAGTCATCTAAGTTCTCCTCGGCTTCCTGGACGAGCTTCGCCGACGACCGCCCCTCCTCGACGAGCGTTTCGATCTGTGTCGATCGGATGCGGACGTACGCGAACTCCGCGGCGACGAAAAAGCCGTTCAGGAAGACCAGAAAGAGAGCAAAGAGGAGCCGTCCGAACGAGAACGCGAGGTCTACCATCGTCCGATCACCGTCGGTCGTGCACGCGCCAGTGCTATCGCTGGTTCGGCGCTGTCGAACCGTGATCGGTGATCGAATCGCTTCTGCCTTTGGTCCGATCCGACAGCGCGAGAGACATCGTTCGACGGCGCGGCTGACACAGCCGCCCGTTCGCCGACACACGCAATCATACGCACACTTGGCACACAACTTACAAAACGGTGGCGCTGACGGTCGACGCTCGTCTCACTCCGTGCGTCGCTCCTCGAGGACCCGCACGCAAACTGCCGCGAAGCCGGCAACGGTGAGAACGAACCGCTCACCGGTCGCGGTGATCGGGAAGATCCGCTCGACGTTGACCGCTGGTTCGCCACGGGTTGGATCGAATCCCGTCCGGTAGTGGGTGTTTTCGGTCGTCCCGCGGACCGTCGACTCGGCGACGCCACCGGACTCGAGCTCGACGAACGTCTGGACGAGTCCGCGCTGGTCGGTCACGAGCAACGTTCCGGAGAGGTCGTAAAAGCGGTTGTGAAGCGGCCAAAAGAGGTTGACGCCGTTGAAAAAGGCGTCGAACAGGACGTGTGCGAACAGCAGCGCCACCAGTGTGACCCACGCGACGCGCGGGGCGGCGTCGCCCCATCGCCTTCGGACGAGCGATTCCTCGCGGACCACACCGTCCCACAGCAAGACGACGGCGGGAACGAGGACGATCCAGACGTTGTGCAACGCTGCCCGATGCGTTCCGGGGACGACGATTCCGATCAGCGTATCGAGATCGAGGAGGGCGCTCGTGCCCATTACCACCAGGATCGATCGCGTGTCGAAGGTATCATCGAGCAACGCGGCCCCAAGCAGGCCGGCGAACGCGACGTGGACGACGGTCGATGGCACACTCCACCGACTCGAACCGCGAGGGCTTGACTGTTGGGGACACCGGGAGACGAACACACCTCACTGATGGCGTCGCTTGCGGAGGTACTGTCCGAGAGTCAGGAGTCCACCGAGCCCAGCGACGATTTCAAGCGACCCCTCGTGGAAGACCAACACGGACGCGGCAACGAACAGGGCTCCAGCGAGGACGGCGTAGCCAACTGCCGGATCACCGCCGGTGGGCGACTCGACAGGCTCGGTCCTGACGACGAGTTCGCCGCGCTCGAGTTGGCCGAAGACGGTGTCGAACCGGGCCGGGGTCCGTGCGAGGACGGGCAGTGACGCGCGCAGATCGTCGCGCACGTCCGAAAGCAGCGTCTCGAGTTCGCTCTCGATAAAGCCGTGGTCGACGAGAAACGAGCGTGTGACCCCGAGGAAATCGAAGTCGGGATCGAGCGTCCGACAGACGCCTTCGCCGACCGTGCCGACGCGCATGAGCAACATCACGTTTGGCGGGATGCGAAACGGGAACTCGTGGAGCCGCGCGAACAGTTCGGTGATGATCTGCCGCCAGGTGATCTCCGAGCGCCCCTCGAGGTTCTCGATAACGAGTTCGAGCACCTGCCGGACCTGAACGCGATCGACCGCCGGGTCGAGCACCTCGAGTGCGATGAGCGTGTTCAGGAGGCCGTCGACGTCGCGACGGACGAGCGTCCGGTAGAGGGCGGTGATGTCGGCTTGCTCGTCGGCTGTCAGTCGCTGGCTCATCCCGTAATCGTAGATGACAAGTCGGCCGTCGTCGGTCACCGAGAGGTTCCCCGGATGGGGGTCCGCGTGGAAGACGCCGTCGATGAGTCCCATCTTCAGGTACGTGCGGGCGATCAGCGTCGCCATCTCAGTGGGTTCGATGCCGACCGCGGCCAGCGCGCGCTCGTCTGTGATCTTCCTTCCCTCGACGTACTCCATCGCGACGACGCGCTCCGAACACAGGTCGGGATAGGTATCGGGGACGACGATCCGCTCGTCATCGGCAAAGTTGTCGTCGATCTCCGCCATGATCGACGCCTCGCGGGCGAAGTCGAGTTCCTCGAGAATGATGTCCTCGAAGTCGCCGGCGAGGTTTTCGATCGAGTAGCGCTGGCGCTTGTCGGCAAGCAACAGAAGCAACGGGACGAATCCCCTGATGACCCGCAGGTCGCGCTCGATCACCGCAACGATCCCTGGCCGCCGGACTTTCAGGGCGATCCGCTCGTTTTCGTATTCGGCGGTGTAGACGAACGCCAGTGAACCGCCGGCGACCGGCTCGAGCGTCTCGAGGTCGATGGTATCCTCGAGTTCGGCTTCGACGACGGTCATCGGATCGCCGCCTGCCTCTTCTGGGACCTCGTCCTGTAGCGTCGCGAATTCCTCGACGTATGTCGGCGGAACGATGTCCGGTCGCGTCGACAGCACCTGGCCGACCTTGATGAACGCCGGCCCGAGATCCAGCATCGTCTCTGTGAGTTGCTGGGCGCGATCCCGGTGGACTGCGGTCGAAACCTGCCGGGATGGCCCGAACAACAGAAACCGCCGTCTGTCCCTGAGAAACGCGATCGCGAGGGGAAAGAACTGAAGGAGAACCTGAACGTACCGAAGATAGTAACCCCTCATCGGTCGTCGAATTCGGCCACCTCGATCGGACGCTCGTCCATACGTCGTGTTCGAACACTAGACACAAATACGTCAGTGCTCCGGCGGGCGATACCGACGGGACGCTCGGTCGCCGCGATGGCGGCGAGTATTGGACCCCAACCAGTCTCCGGTAGCTACTTGAGTCGACCGGATGACCGACGGGTATGAGCGGGCGTGGACCGAAACGGGAGCTCGCGGAGAAGATTGCCGGGGAGATTACGCTAAGCGACGACCCCGGCGCGACGCTGCGCAAATGGCGCACCGACTTCGACATCTCACAGACCGACCTCGCGGCCGAACTCGACGTCTCGTCGTCGGTCATCTCCGACTACGAGAGCGGCCGCCGGGAAAGCCCCGGCATCGGCGTCGTCGGCCGACTCGTTGCAGGGTTGCTCACAATTGACGAGCGACGTGGCGGCGAACGCATTCGACAGTACGGCCGCGTTCTCTCTGCCGGGTTCGAGAGTGACGTCGTCTACGACCTCCGAGAGTACGCCACCTCGATCCCCCTCGCACGACTGTACGACGATCTCGAGGCCACCGAAGTCACTGCGGGCAGCACCGATCGCGTCAGCGGCCACACCGTCATCGACAGCATCGAGGCGATCACGCGCCTCTCGAGCGAGGAGTTCTTCCGCCTCTACGGGCAAAGCACGAACCGCGTGCTCGTGTTTACCGGCGTGACCCGCGGGGAGTCGCCGCTCGTGGCGCTGCGGGTCGTCAATCCGACGCCCAACGCGGTCATCCTCCATGGCATCGAGGAGGCAGATCTCTGGGATCACGCGGCCGACCTTGCGCGGATCGACGGCTACTCGCTGGCTGTGACGAATACGCCACTCGACGACATGCTCGAGTATCTCGTCAGCCTCGAGTAGTCACGGGGCACCGCGAGACAGTGGTTTTGAAGTCTGGATCGATGGGTTCCGAGTGTGCAGTGACAGTAACCGGCAGTAGCGACACGCTGTCGGTCGACCACTGGACGAGCGGCTGGCTGTCGCCGACTCGAGTACGTCGCGAAAAAACGGCTGAACGAGTCAGTACCGACGGACGCGACCGGTCGCCTCAGTAGAACTCGCGGACGAGGTCCATCGCGTCTTCGGGCGCACCGTCGGGGATTTCGGACATGTCCTCGGTGACGCCGTGTTTCTCGTGGTACGGGACGGAGTTTTCGTCCTGGTACATGACGCCCTGGTACTCCTTGTCGCTGTCGAGGATGACTTCCTTGGCGGCCTCGTAGTCGGTCGGGTCGTGGTCCTCTTCCTCGAGGTCGACGAGGTTGTCACGGAAGTAGTCGTAGGTGTCGACGTCGTTGAACGTGACACACGGGCTAAAGACGTTGACGAAGCCGAAGCCGTCGTGTTCGATGGCCTTCTGGACGATTTCGGCGTGGCGCATCGCGTCAGAGCTGAAGGACTGGGCGATAAAGGACGCACCGGAGGCAAGCGCCAGTGCAAGCGGGTTGACCGGCGGCTGTTTGGTGCCTTCGGGGGTCGTCGAGGTCTCGAAGTCGGACCGCGAGGTCGGTGAGGCCTGTCCCTTCGTCAGCCCGTAGATGCGGTTGTCCATGACACAGTAGGTCATGTCGACGTTCCGGCGGACGGCGTGGACGAAGTGGCCGGCACCGATCGAGTAGCCGTCACCGTCGCCACCGGCGACCATGACCTCGATGTCGGGGCGGGTCATCTTGACGCCGGTGCCGACCGGGAGCGCACGGCCGTGGACCCCGTGAAGGGCGTAGCTGTGCATGTAGGTCCCGATCTTGCCGGAACAGCCGATCCCAGCCACCACGAAGGTGTTGTCGGGGTCGTTGCCGGTGTTCGCGAGGGCTTTCATCATGCCGTTCATCGTCCCGAAGTCGCCGCATCCGGGACACCAGGTCGGCTGCTTGTCGGATTTGAAGTCGGTGAATCGTACGTCGGAGCTCATTGTGCTGGCACCTCTTCGGAGAGTTTCGCGGTAATCTCGTCTGCGAGTTCGTCCGCCTTGAATCGGACGCCGGTGTATTTGTTAATGCGTTTCACGCGGGTAAGCACGTCGTGTTCGATCAGGTCAGCGAACTGTCCCGTCGCGTTACACTCGACGACGATCGTCTCGTCGGCGGCTTCGATCTCGTCGGACAGGTCCGGTCGCGGGAAGATATAGGGCACCGAGATGACGCGGACGTCGATGCCATCCTCCTCGAGATACTCGAGTGCTTCAGCGAGTGCGCCCTCGTTGGAGCCCCAGGAGATGACGAGGTTGTCGGCGTCCTCGTTGCCGAACTCGCGGTAGTCCCAGTCCTCTCGTTCGCGGGCCGTCTCGACTTTGCGGTTGCGCTTGTCGACTTGCTGGACGCGTTCCTCTTCGTCTTCGGTCCGGCGACCGAGTTCGTCGTGCTCGAGGCCCGTGCTCATGTGTGCACCGTCGGTCGTGCCGGGGATGGCACGCGGGCTGATGCCGTCGTCGGTGACGGCGTGGGCGCGGAAGTGACCCTGTGCGTCGAGCCACTCGTCGACATCGTCCTCGTCGACGAGTTTGCCGCGGTCGATCTCGACTGCGTCCATGTCGAAGGCCTCCGGCGGGAACGTCTGTTCGGTGACGGACATCGCCAGGTCAGAGACCAGGAACACGGGCGTCTGGTACTTCTCGGCGAGGTTGAACGCCTCGACGGTCTTCCAGAAACACTCGTCGATCGACGTCGGCGCGACGACGAAGCGCGGCACTTCGCCGTGGCCACCGTACAGGGCCATGTTGAGGTCGCCCTGTTCTTGCTTCGTCGGCATCCCCGTCGAGGGGCCAGAACGCTGGACGTCAGCGATAACAAGCGGCGTCTCGCTCTGTGCGACCAGGCCGAACGTCTCGGTCATGAGGTCGATCCCTGCGCCCGACGTTGCGGTCATCGCTCGAGCGCCGGCGCGAGCACCACCGAGTGCCATGTTGATCGCCGAGAGTTCGTCTTCGGCCTGGACGACGTGGCCGCCGTATTCCTCGATTCGCCCGGTCAGATACTCCATGATGGAGGTCGCAGGCGTGATCGGATAGCCGGCGTAGAACCGACAGCCGGCGGCGAGTGCGCCCATGCCGACCGCCTCGTTGCCGTTGAGAAGGACGTAGTCGTTGTCCGTCGTCTCGAGGTTGTAGCCGAGGTGAGAGAGATCGTAGTTCTCCTGGACGTACTCCTGCCCTGCCCGAGCGGCTTCCTTGTTGTTCTCGACGATCTTCGAGCCCTTGCCGCCGAAGCGCTTCTCGAGTGCTTCGTCTAGGTACTCGACGTCGAAGCCGGTGATCTCACACGCAGCACCGAGCGCGACGATGTTGCGCATGATCGCGCCGCCGGCTTCCTCGGCCAGCGACTTCAGCGGGACGTCGACCGCCGTCATCTCGTCGGGAATCTCGGCCTCCCACGAACGCTCGCCGTCGTAGATGATGGCGCTGCCTTCGTGAAGTTCGTCGAGATTCTCGTCGATAGTACGCTGTGTCAGCGCGACGAGGATGTCGAGACGGTCGACGACGCTTTGCACCTGGTCGACCGACGTGCGAATCTTGTAGGCGGTATAGCCACCCCGAATTCGCGATGCGAAATCTTTCGACGTGAATACGTGCCGTCCTGCTCGGGCAAGTGCCTGAGCGAAGATTTTCCCGGTGGAATCGATACCGTCTCCGGCTTCGCCACCGACCGCCCAGTTGAGATCCTCAGCCATGTTATCCTGAGCCTTACCCCCCATAAATGAAAAGGCTTCTGAAACCCTAGGCGTACCTCCGCAACAGTGGAAGGTTTATCTTATAACTACTGTATTTATAATTGATAATTATCGTTCCTGATCGGGGCCGACTCCAACAACGACTGGCGATCAGGTCCCTCTCAGTCTCGCCCGCCGCGTCCGGCGCGTCCTGCCACTGACGCGGCACAGACGCCCTGCCGAAACGGAACGCCTTTTCAATCGGCAGCCAAACCGGCTCGCATGGAGGGGACGCCAGTCACCGTCGCATCGGTCAGCGAAGTCGGACCCGGCACCGTCGCACTCGAGCTCGAAACACCAGCGGATTTCGACGCCCAGCCAGGGCAGTTCGTCTTACTCCGAGCGACGCCCGACGACGAGGAGATCTCGCGTCACTATACGCTTTCGTCGCCGTCCGTCGAGGACACGTTCGAACTGACCGTCGGCATCGACCCCGACGGTGATCTCTCGCCGTGGCTTGCCGATCTCGAGGGCGGCGAAACCGTCGCCATCGAGGGGCCGTTCGGTCGAAGTACTTACGACGGCGACGGTGACGTCGTCGCGGTCGCCGGCGGTCCCGGCGTCGGCGCGGCGGTCGCGATCGCCGAAGCAGCGCACGAGGTGGGCCATGACGCCGTCGTGATCTATCAGGACGACGAGCCCGCACACGAAGCCCGGCTCGAGGCACTCGAAGACGCGGGCGCGACGGTCACCGTTCTCGAGGACGATGCGGACGCAGCGCTGGCAGACGCCGTTGCGACCCACCGCGAGGAGGGCCAGTTGTATGTGTTTGGATTCGACGACTTCGTGACGTTCGTCGCCGACACGATCGAGCGCGACGGCGGCGATCCGGACGAGGCCCTGATCGAGAACTTCGGGTAACGTTCCCGCGCGCTCGGTCGACTCGCGGAGCGGCTTACGGACTACAGCTTTCGATTCGACCGTGTCCGTCGGTGTCTCGAACAACGACAGTCACTCTCAGAAACCAGTCAGCAGTGGTGACAAAGATGTTTAGGTCATATCGTAGTGGCGTCGACTATGCGACGGCGTCATCTGTTCGTCGGCACGGCCGGCGTGCTCGGCGGGCTCGCTGGCTGTGTTGATTCGGCGCTCGAGCGCCGCAGGACGGATCGAACTGGCAGCTCAGGCGGCGGACCCGGCTCCGGATCGGACGAGCCGATCACCGTGGGCGATCCCGACGCCGTTCCGTTCCCCTCTGCACAGCCGCCACACGAACTCGCGCTTCGCAACGGCGGCGACACAGAGCGCACGGCTGCCGTCGAGATCACGGCCGACGAGAACGAGCCGCTTCTCGAGCGCGACGTCACAGTGTCTGCGGACGAGACGGTCACGTTCATCCTCGTCGAGCCACGTTCGTACACAATCTCGATAACGACGAGCGACCCAGACGGGAGCAGCGAATCGAGTACGACTGTCGGCGTCGATCGCGAGCCGTTCGACTGTACGCGGTCACAAACGACGGTGACGCTGCGCGAGAACGGAACCAGCACGGACTCGACGTCGCGATCGACGTCATGTCCCGAACCAGCGGTTACGGACACGTCACTCGAGATCAACGCGCAGGACTGTACGAGTAGAACGGACGGAACTGCGACCGTCGCGTTCGCGGACGAGGCCGTCGTCGTGACTGGACGGATCCCGACGCCGACGCCGTGTTACGACCCGTCGCTCGCCGACGTCGCGTACGATGACGGACGCGACGTGCTCACAGTGGTCGTTGACAGCGGCGAGCAGACGGTCGACAGCTGTGCCGACTGCCTTGGCATCGTCGACTACGAGGCCACGATCGACCTCGATGGCCGATATCCCGGCCGCGTCGCGGTGCGCCACGAAACGCGGGGCGAGCGTCGACAGGTGGCTACGGCTACGTTTACTGCGTCCGAGTAGCAACCCGAACTGGCCGAACGATGGCCGTCAGTGTTCGACGAGTTCGACCAGAATGCCACCGGTGTCTTTCGGATGGAGGAACGCGACCGAGTGACCCCACGCGCCCGGCCGTGGCTCCTCGTCGATGAGCGTCACGTCGTGGTCGCGGACCGTCTCGAGGGCGGCCTCGATGTCGTCGGTCGCGAGCGCGAGGTGGTGGATACCCGCACCGCCGTCCTCGAGATAGCGGGCGATCGTCCCGTCGTCCTCGAGGGGTTCGAGTAACTCGAAATAGCCGTCGCCACACTCGAGGAAAACGACGCGCATGCCGTCGAACTCCTCTTCGTGAGCGACCTCGAGACCGAAGAGATCGCCGTACAGTTCTGCGAGTGCCTGTGCGTCGTCGGTCGCGATGCCGGCGTGATCGAAGTGCATCAGGCTGAGTTCCTCGCGGCGACCGCGTCATTGTTGTGATTTGTCCTCACAGCCGATGGCGCGTATACCAGCGTGTAGTCAACTATTAGATTCGCGCGTGCTTGCGAAGGTGAGACTGAGACGAGATGATAGGAGAGTATCGTGAGAGGGGTATATCGGCGCGTCTCGAGGCCACTGTTGTGTGGCCCGTCACGAAGTCATTGATAGTCCGGATCGATCTCATCGACGAGCCAGTCGACGGCCTGCTGGTACCAGTCGTCGGTCGTGCCAGCGTTGATATACCGCTCCCAGTCATAGATTCCCGATTCCTTGGCGAGCCGGCGAAACTGCAGCGTCAGAATCGCCGAATCGAGAATGACGCTCGAGCGGACCATGCCCGCCTCCTGATAGTGTTGCTGTCCGTCTCGCATGACGCGCTGTTCGTCGTCGCTGAGTAGTTTCAGGTCTCGCATGTCGACGAGGACGCCGAACTCGTCCGGTGAGTCTCGAAGCACTGCTTGCGAGTCGTCAGTCCACTCGTGAAGTTCGTCCGCGTCCATCTTCCCTGCAAAGGTAATCTGAAATCCGAACTCCGTCTCCTCAATTGTATACATTAGTGAACTATGTTGGCGTGACGAAATATCACGATATTACCGTTGCGGTATCCGCTACGACATGTTCGCCGACCGATAGAACAGCGGTTGGCAAGAGTGTTGTCGTAGGTCCCGATCGAATCGGATTCGACAGCGATTGATCCTGTCAGACGACGGTCCGTAAAAGATGTGCGCGCGTCTCGCGTGCGATCGGCAGCGATCTGTGGTTTCCGACCGGACAGCCGCCGACCGGGATCAGTACCAATTCTGGCTGCGGGTGCTCGAGTGTGTCCCGTTAGACCGCGCTGCCGGGCTGGTACTCGCCGAACTCGTCGCGTAGGACGTTACAGATCTCGCCGACCGTCGCGTAGGTTTTGACGGCGTCGATGATGTACGGCATCAGGTTCTGGTCGCTCTGGGCGGCGTCCCGCAGGGCCTCGAGTGCCGCGTCGACTGCCTCGTCGTCGCGATCCGCGCGCGTCTCCTCGAGTCCGTCGATCTTCCGTTGCTGGTCTTCCTGCGTGACCTCTTCGACGTCCATCTCGGGCTCTTCGTCCTCGATCTCGAACTCGTTGACGCCGACGATGATCCGGTCTTTCTCCTCAATCTCGCGCTGGCGGTCGAAGGCCGTATCCTGGATCTGACGCTGGACCCACTGTTGTTCGACGGCGTCGAGCATACCGCCGCGTTCTTCGACTTCGTCCAGAATCTCGTAGGCTTCCTCCTCGACCTCGTCGGTCAGAGATTCGACGTAATAGCTGCCCGCGAGCGGGTCGATGGTGTCGGCCGCGCCGGACTCGTGACCGAGGATCTGCTGGGTGCGCAGCGCCGTGCGGACGGATTCTTCGGTCGGCAGCGCGAGTGCCTCGTCCTTGCCGTTGGTGTGGAGACTCTGGGTGCCGCCGAGGACGGCCGCAAGCGCCTGATAGGCGACGCGGACGACGTTGTTCTCGATCTGCTGGGCGGTCAGCATCGAGCCGGCGGTCTGGGTGTGGAACTTGAGCTGTTTGGACTTGGGATCGTCCGGGTCGAAGCGCTCGTCGATGATGTCGTGCCACATCCGACGGGCCGCGCGGAACTTCGCGACCTCCTCGAAGATGTTGTTGTGGCCGTTGAAGAAGAACGAGAGCTGGGGCGCAAAGTCGTCGACGTCGAGGCCGGCCTCGATCGCCGTCTCGACGTACTCGATGCCGTTACCCAGCGTGAAGGCGAGTTCCTGAGCCGCGGTCGAGCCGGCCTCGCGGATGTGGTAGCCCGAGATCGAGATCGTGTTGAACTTCGGCGTCTCCTCGGCACAGAACTCGAAGATGTCCGTGATGATCCGCATCGACGATTCCGGCGGATAGATGTAGGTGTTGCGTGCGATGTATTCTTTCAGAATATCGTTCTGGATCGTCCCTCGGAGTTCCTCGCGGTCGACGCCCTGCTGGTCGCCGACGGCGATGTACATCGCCAGCAGGACCGACGCCGGCGCGTTGATCGTCATCGAGGTCGAGACCTCATCGAGCGGAATGCCGTCGAAGACCGTCTCCATGTCCTCGAGCGAGTCGATCGCGACGCCGGCCTTGCCGACTTCGCCGGCGGCCATGTCGGCGTCGGAGTCGTAGCCCATCTGGGTCGGCAGGTCAAACGCCATCGAGAGACCGGTCTGGCCCTGATCGAGCAGATAGTGATAGCGCTCGTTAGTGTCTTCAGGGGTCGAGAAGCCGGCGTACTGGCGCATCGTCCAGAGCCGCCCGCGGTAGCCCGTCGAGTAGACACCGCGCGTGTACGGCGGCTCGCCGGGATTGCCAAGGTCCTCTTCGTAGTCGAGGTCATTGACATCCGCCGGGGTGTAGAGGCGATCGACTTCCTGGCCGCCCGTATCGGTCGTAAACGTTTCCTTGCGTTCGCCGAAGCGGTCGAGGACGGGTTCTACCTCCTCTTCGTGCCACTCCTCCTTGCTGGCACGGATCTCCTCGAGTTCGTCGGGATCGAACATTATCGAAAGCGAGGACGGCACGGGGCTTGAACTTTGATGAACACGCTCAGGGCCCCTATCGTGTCACTGAATCGACTGATATGGGTCTAGACGTTGTCGTCCGGTTCGTGTCGGGCCGCCATCCTCGAGGCTTCCTCGGCATAGCGAGCCTGTGTGTCCGGATCATCGACGGTTCCGAGCGATTCGGACGGGACGAGTAATCCGGCTTTTGTCTCGCGTTTTGGGCCCGTAAAACTGGTCAGCGCTCGCTCCCGGCGGTGGTACTGCCGACCGTCTTCGGTCGCGTACACGAGGATAACGATGTTGAGCTCGTCGTCGCCATACGTTCGCTCGACGAGCCAGACGCGAACGTCGTCGTCTTCGTCGCTGTCGGCGTGCTCGCTCTGGGTCGTCGGCTCGGATCCATCAGCAGTCATGACTGTTGAATGTCCGTCTGTATCTGGTTATGGATTTCGGCATTCGACGGCCCAGTCACAGGTCCAGCGTCGCTGTAGGTGTGCGCCACTGTCACCGACCCGTATCGTACTTGTACGTCGCCGAGTCGGGGTCGATGCCGAAGTCCTCGGGCGATTCTTCGCTGTCTGCATCTTCGCGGCCTTCCGGCGCGCGCTTGAACGCCTCTCGGAGTCGCGCTGGCATCCGGAACTCGTCGACATCGATCGACAGCGGCACTGCATCCGGGTCGGATCCGTCGCGTTTGGCGTCGAGTCGGTCCTGGAGTACGGTCGGCAGGTCCGACTCCGAGATCCGCTGAAAGCCGAACTGGGCGAGATAGGGCCCCTCGCCGGTCAGGGCGTAGACGGTATCGAACCCCTCGTCGCCGGCGTACTCCACGAGTCGTTCGATAACGTGGGCCCCGACGCCCTGTCCGCGCCAGTTCTCGAGGACGCCGATGCTGGTTAACTCGCAGACGTCGTCCGAGTCATCGGGTTTGTGGACGCGGATCCGGCCGAAGCCGGCCTTTTCGCCGGATTCCTCGTCGATAGCAACGACGTAGTCACGAGAGCGAAACGCCGTCTCATCGAGTCCCATCGCCTCGATGTGATCCAGCAACCAGACTTCCTCTCTGTTTTTCGCGTCCCGAACGTACATGATTCGACGTAGGCGACGTGCAGCCAAAAGGGTTTGTGGGTTGCCATACTGTCGATCACGATCCGTGTCCCTCGCATCGGCTGGCGGGCCAGTCGTTCGACAGCCCGACGACGCTGATCGCACGGTCCCGTTCCAGATTTGACGCCCATCCGCAGCACACCATAGTTTGACAGATATTGTATTCTGGATGCAATAAAATTATGAACATTGACTAATACACCGAAGCGAGGTCTGATACATCCGAATGATGTGCATAATCGAAACATTTGGAAAAGGTTTATACTCGACCATGACGACAAATAGCACATCATGGTAGAGTGCGAACGCTGTGGCGATAACGTCTCCCGGCTCTTTACGCATCGGCACCGGTCCGACACCATGACCCACCGCCGAACGCAAGAGGTCTGTGCGACCTGCCATCCGTCCGTCCCGAAGGCAGTCTGATCCGATCGTTCCTCCGAGAGATCCATCGCCGACGGCGAGACACACGCCGCGTGTCCGATCTGTTCAGGGACCACGATCGCCGTCGATGACTCGTCGACGTGTGTCGACTGTGGGTGGACCGGCAAACGGTAGTCGGTCTCCAGTTCCGGAACCCAGTTCGACCGGGTCGGCCGCCACTGAAACGGATGTCGCCTACTCGAGACGGACGACTTGCTCCTCGTGGCGGCTAGCCGTTCGACAGCGCTTCATCGAGTCGCTTCTCGATGTCGGCCAGTTCCTCGCGCAGGGCGTCCCCCTCGGTATCGTCGAGGTCGTCGATTCGGTCTGCGAGTCCCTGCAGCCGCGAGTACTTTTCGTCCTCGTCGACGCCCGTCTTCTGGATGTAGACGTCGTCGGTGACGTCGTAGACCTCGTCTGTCTCCAGTTCGGTCACCGCGAGGACGACGTCCAGTTTGTCCCGGTCGATACCAGTGACCCACTCGCGGGGGATACCGTAGTCGTCGAGCGCGGCGAACACGGTTTCGGCATCCTTTGGCCGGCGACGCTCCCGCGTCGTCCGCCGGACGGTTCCGTATCGCCCGTGACGTTGCTGGTCCGGCCCTAGCCGCTCGAGCAGCGGTTCGCGCGCCGAGCGACGCAGTCGATCGGTGCCGTGCTGGACATCGGATGTGAGGACGTACAGATCCGTCAGGGAGTCGGTCTCGAGTGCTGCGAACTCGTCCGTCTCGAGCCGTTCGAGCAGCGCCGCCAGAAGCAACGCGTCGTCGTGGACGCGTTCGCGCGGGGCCCGTGCGTCCGCCGCGGAGACGAGAAACGGACTCTCCCCGACGACGGCGTCGGGGTCAGAGCTGATCGTCCCGTCGTCGACCGCATACTCGTCGGTGAGGGTCACGACGCTTGCATACGGTTCGATCCCCGGCTGCAGTCGCTCGATAGCGACCGCCCCCTCCTCGAGTCGCTCGAGGACGACGACGAACTGTTCGCGCCAGAGCGACTGTCGCTCGCCGCTGTCCCCGAACCGGACGACGATCCGATCTGCTGCGGTTCGCTCGATGCCGAACGGCCGCTCGGAGACCGGTGTGATTAGTTCCGCACCCGGCTCGAGGGCTTCACACTGCTTCCGGAGGCTCGTCCAGGTGTCGTCGGGGTCCATACGTCGTGTACGGCACGGAGGCGCAAAAAGCGCGGCCACGAATCTGCCTCGATCCAGCGCTCGTCGGTTCCGGGTGGGGCTCACAGCCGCTCGAGGTGGCGGTTTGGATCGGGGTCCGTGCGTCGAGGAGCACCCCTCTTACCGGAGCGCAGCCGGAAGCTGCGACAGCGACGAGAGCTGATAGGTCGGCGTCGCGTCTAAATCGGGCTCGTCGGCTTCGGGCCGCGAGATGAGCGCCGAATCGATACCGGCGTTGTCGGCTGCGCGGATGTCGACAGCCCGGTCACCGACGTACAGCGCGGTCTCGGCCTCGAGATCGGCGATCGCCGCCTCGATGTTCGTCGGGTCGGGTTTGCGTCGGGACAGTCCATCGGGAGTTAGCGGGCAGCCATAGACGGTCTCGAACAGCGATCGAAGCCCGAATCGATCGAGCAGCGTCGAGACGACGGTCGGATGGTTGTCGCTGACGATTCCAAGGGGTGCCTCGAGCGACCGCATCGCGGCGACATCGTCGTAGGCGGAGCGAAGCCCACGTTCGACTTCGTCACGCTGGACTCGGACCATCTCCCGGGCGGCCTGGGCACAGAACGAGTCGGTTTTGATGCCGAGGCTGTGACACCGCTGGGCGAGCGACTCGAAGTCGCCACGCATGAGTTCCTGAAACGTTTCGGAAGCCGGCCCAGAGCGACCGAATTTTTCGTAGGTTCGGCCGAGCGCGTCGTAGAGTCGCTGGGACGAGGGGTTCTCGACCACGACCCCGTCGAAGTCGAACAGGACCGCGTCGTATTGCATTGCTACCGGGTCGTACCGACTCCGAGGCTATAACCCTATCTGATGCTCTCGACTCGCGTGAAGACTGGCCGCCACATCCAGTGGACCCTGCTCTCCGACCCTGCTTCCGAAAGCACAAACGTACTACTGAATATGCCGACCGTTCGTGGAGCGTCTCGAACCGCTGGCTGACCGCAATCCTGTTGTGACTCGTCTGCCGAAGAAAGCGCAGTGGCTCTCTCGAGACGGCTTCGACGAACGCTCTGGGTACTGGTGGCGGCAGCGACGTTGACAGTCATGGCGGGGGCCGTTCTCGGCCCGGTCGTGCCCCGGATTCAGCGCGAACTCGGCGTCTCCGGGCTCACAGCCGGACTCGTTATCACGACTCACGGCGGCGTCATCGTCCTCGCGAGCCCGCTTATCGGGTCGCTCGTCGATCGGATCGGAGCCCGTCGGCCCTTCGTGGGCGGCCTCGTCGTCTACGGCCTTGGCGGCGGCGCGGGACTGTTCGTCGACTCGTTGTACCCGCTATTGGCCTCTCGGATCGTCCTCGGACTCGGCACCGCTGCAGTCTATACGTCAGTGACGGTCCTCATTTACGACTGCTACGAGGGACAGGCGATGGAGCGGGCACTCGGATATCGAAGCAGCGCGAATAGCGCCGGTGCCGCAGTTTGGCCGCTGGTCGGTGGCGCGGCCGGTGCGATCGCGTGGAACCTGCCGTTCGGCATCTATCTCGTCGCGGTCCCGCTGGGCGTCGTCGCCGCGCTCACGGTTCCCGAGACGGATCAGGCCGACGCCAGCAACGCGGCCGCCGACGGGAGCGGACACGGAGATGAGCACAGCGACATCGCGGCGGTGCTTTCCGTGTTTCGCGACCGGCCGGCGCTCCCGCTCGTGTACCTGCTGTACTTCGGTGCGAACGCGTTGCTGTACGTGATCGTCGTGTTCTATCCACAGTTTCTGGCCGGTATCGATGTGACAGACTCCCTTTATATCAGCCTCTATCTCGCAGCCAACGGCGCTGCCGGTGGTCTCTCGGCAATCACGTACGACCGCCTACTGCGGTACGTCGACCGGTCGGCGCTCGTGCTGGCGGCGCTCGTCCTCTGGACCGTCGGATTCGGGATCGCAACCGCCGTCGGAACGCCCACGGGCGCGGTGATACCGGTGGTCCTGTTCGGACTCGGCGTCGGGCTGGTCTTCCCCTCGACGTTCGCATGGGTCGAAGCGTTCGCACCGGCGACACGGCAGGGCCAGTTCAGTTCGTACATCGCTTCCTTCGGCTACACCGGGCAGTTCCTCTCGCCAGTCCTGTTCGGGGCGCTCGTGCCGTTTGCAGGCGTCAGAGGTGTTTTCGTCGCCGCCGGTGTAATCGCCGGCCTCGCCGCCGTCGGGCTCGCCACGAGCCGACTCCGAGGAGCGGCAACCTGAGTCGGTCGACCTCGCAGGTCCCGGTGCGGTCTGTGCGCCGAACACGACGCGCCGAGCCCGGTTCGGACACCCTACAGTGTGACTGACTCGAGCTCGATGTGGGTCGGTTCGGGCACCGACGCAGTCGACTCGCTCGCGACGGCGTACGTCCCCTGTTCGGTCGGCGTCTCGTCGCCGTTGGGCAGCACGATCACGCCCCTGGCCAGCAGCGGCGCAATCACGCCGGCCGCGACGGTTCGGGGATCCGACAGCGGCGCGCGGACGACCACGCGGTCGCCAGCCTCGAGTCCGACATCGTCGACGACCCCGCGGGCGGCGTCCAGTACCCCCTCGTGGGTCACCGTTTGCTCGCCGTCGGTCAGGATCGTGGTGTCGGGGTCGATCGACAGCGGCGGGAACGACGGGTTCTCGGTCCAGACGCCAGCGTCGAAGTGGTGGACGTCCGGCGAGTCGGGTTTGTCGCCGTAGCCGACTCGCTGTGCGCCCTGTGGCAGGTCATACTCCGCGAGTTCGTCGACGGGCGCGACGAGCGCCCGGAACGCGTCGTCGTCCGCGAGGTCGGTTGGCGGGTCAAAGCGAGTCTGCCCCTCGAGCAGCGCCGTCCCCAAGAAAGCAAGCAGGGCCAGCGGGCCGTCGCCGACGACGCCGACGGTGACGCCCTTGCGGACGCCCGCATGGCGCAGAAAGTTCCCGGATTTCCAGGCGGTGGTACACAGCCAATGGTAGTCGTACTCCCGGCCCGTCACGTCGACGAGCCCGGTCTGTTCGTCACGCAGCTCCCGGGTAAGCAGATCGTCGACCGTCGCGGCGTTCATACGAGTGTCTGGGGAGCGCGGCGAAAAAAGCACGCCGACTCGGCTCCCGGATGATGCCGTCGAACGCCGTCATACGACGGGAGAGAGGGAGTCATCCCAGTGTAATATCGAGATACAGCATCACGATCACGCCGGCCATGACTCCGAGCGTGGCGACCCGCTCGTACCCGCGGGTGTGGGTTTCGGGGATGATCTCGTCGGAGATCACGAACAACATTGCACCGGCAGCGAAGCCCATCGCGTAAGGGAGCAGCGGCGTGACGACGCTCACCGCCAGTGCGCCAAGCACCGCAAGCGGAATCTCGACGACACCGGACCGGATTCCGGCGAACGCTGCGTAGAAGCGCCGATCCAGCCCGGCATTGATCGCGGCCACCGAGACGGCCAGCCCCTCGGGAATGTTCTGGATGCCGATCGCGAGCATGAGCGCGATCCCGTTCTCGACATCACCGGAGCCGAAGGCGACCCCCACAGCCAACCCTTCGGGAATGTTGTGAAGCGTGATCGCCAAGATGAACAGCACGACGGGGACCAGCCGTTCGTTCTCGAGGGGCAGCGACGTACTCGGATCGGCCTCATCCGTCCGCGTGCGGCCAGTCAGGAGAAAGTGAGCGTGGGGGACGAGCCCGTCGGCACGATCGAGAAAGGCCGCGCCGAGTGCGACGCCCACGAGCGTCGGGACCGGGTCCCCACCGGCGTACTGTTCGATCCCCGGGATAATGAGGCTCGTAAAGGCCGCAGCGAGCATGACGCCGGCCGCGAACCCAAGCGCGCCATCGAGCGCGCGCCTCGAGGGGTCTCGCCAGACGAGGACCAGCAACGCGCCGACCAGGTTCAACGTCGCGATAACGATCCCGCCGATAAGTCCCTGTATCACCGGGTTTTCGCCGGCCACCTGCACGAACAGGTCGACTATCGAGACCATGCATCCATCCTTCGAGTCACGTTCTCGTCTCGTCGCTCACTGGTCCCCATTGCTGTCATGTATACTGACGACCAGCATATAAGAACACCAATCAGGTGCGGTGAGTTACCACGTTAAGCGACGGTGCGCGAACGCGATTGTAGACCCTCTAGAAGGCCCGCTTGATCTTCTCGAAGAAGCCCTCTTTGACCTCGATCTCGTCGCCACCGGCCTCGGCGAATTCCTCGAGCGCCTCACGTTGGTCCTCGTTCAGGCTCTCGGGGGTGACGACCTGCACCTGCACGTAGAGGTCACCCTGCCCGCGACCGCGCAGGCGGGGCATGCCCTTCCCCTCGAGGCGGAAGGTCTCGCCGCTCTGGGTGCCCTCTGGGATTTCGAACTCGACCGCACCGTCGAGCGTCGGCACGGAGACGGTATCACCGAAGGTCGCCTGCGGGAACGAGATCGGCAGCCGATACCGGAGGTCGTCGCCTTCGCGTTCGAACTGTTCGTGCTCGCGGATGGAAACGTCGATCAGCAAGTCACCGTGGCGGCCCCCTTCGGGACTCGGCGCGCCTTCGCCTTCCATCCGGAGCGTCTGGCCGCTCTGGATGCCCGGCGGGACCTCGACAGTCAGGGTCGCCTCGCTACGGACGTAGCCTTCCCCGCGACACTCATCGCAGGTCTCGGAGTAGATCGTTCCCTCGCCCTCACACCGGGGACAGGTCGTCGTCTGCTGGACGCGCCCGAGCGGCGTCTGCTGAACCTGCGTCACCTGGCCGCGACCCTGACACTCCTGACAGGTCTCGGCGTCGGCCTCCGGCGGATGGCCTGCCCCATCACAGACCTCACACTCTTCGGGCCGTTCGATGGTGAACTGCTTTTCGGCCCCGTTGTAGGCCTCTTCTAAGGTGATCTCGAGCTCGGTGCGCAGATCGCGTCCCTTGCGGGGGCGACGACGGCCGCGGCCACCGCCACCGCCGAAGACCTGCTCGAAGAGGTCGCCGAGGCCGCCGCCACCCATGCCACCGCCGCCCATACCGCCACCCATGCCGCCGAACGGGCCGCCGCCCATGCCGCCGGCACCGCCCGCGTCACTGGCGTCGAAGCCGTGTTTCTCGGCCTGCTCGTAGCGGTCGTGGCCCATCTGGTCGTAGGCCTGGCGCTTTTCCTCGTCAGTCAGGACTTGCTTTGCCTTCTGGATCTTCTTGAACTTCTCCTCGGCGTCAGGATCGTCGCTGACGTCGGGATGGTACTCGGTGGCTTTCTCCCGATACGCCTGTTTGATCTCCTCGGCAGACGCGTCGGGGCTCACGCCGAGAACGTCGTAGAAGTCCTCGCTCATTCGTTGTTCCACCGATACTCGGTTGAGACACTTGAAACGAACGTTCCCGCGAGCGCCGGTCTAAAACAGGAACTAGCGGCTCACGGACCCGCCGGCGAGCCGGTGGGCGGGTATCCGGTCTGCTGTCACGCGTTCCTGGCGCGACGCAGGACGAGTCGCGGTCGCGTCACGAACGGACCGACAGGTGTCCGTCTTACTCGTCGTCTTCGTCCTCGTCGAAGCTGACGTCCTCGAAGTCGGCGTCGACGAACTCCTCATCGTCATCGGCAGCGCCCGCGCCGGCGTCGGGGCCGGGGTTCGGGCCGCCGCCCATGCCGCCCATGCCTGCACCGCCAGCGCCTGCTGCGCCGCCCGCAGCGCCGCCAGCACCCGCAGCGCCGGCTTCCTGGTAGATCTGCTTGCCGATCTCCTGAAGCTGCGTGCTCAGCTCTTCGGTCGCCGATTCGATGGCCTCGGCGTCGGCATCGTCGTCGTCGATCGTCTCCTCTAAGTCCTCGATCGCGGCCTCGATGTCGGCACGGAGGTCGTCGTCGACCTGCTCGTCGTTTTCCTCGAGGAGCGTCTCGGCGCGCTGGATCGTGGCCTCGGCGGTGTTGCGGGCCTCGATGCGCTGGCGCTTCTGCTGGTCCTCTTCGGCGTGTTTCTCGGCCTCCTCTTGCATCTGCTCGATCTGTTCGTCGGAGAGGCCGGCGCCGCCCTCGATGGTGATCTCCTCGGTCGTGCCGCTGCCTTTGTCTTCGGCGGAGACGTTGACGATGCCGTTCTCGTCGATCGAGAAGGAAACTTCGATCTGTGGGGTTCCCGCGGGGGCCGGCGGGATGCCAGTCAGGTGGAACTCGCCGAGCAGTTCGTTTTCGGCGGCCAGTTCGCGCTCACCCTGGAAGACACGGACCTGCACCGTGGTCTGGTTGTCCGCCGCGGTGGTGAAGATCTTCGACTCCTCGGTTGGGATCGTCGTGTTCTTCTCGATGAGCCGTTCGAAGAGGCCACCTTTGACCTCGATTCCCAGCGACAGCGGCGTGACGTCGAGCAGGACGATGTCGTCGACCTCGCCGCCGAGGACGCCACCCTGAATCGCCGCACCCAGTGCGACGGCCTCGTCGGGGTTGACGTTCTTCTGGGGCTCCTCGCCGATGAGTTCCTCGACCTTCTCGGAGACCTGGGGCATCCGGGTCGAGCCACCGACCAGCAGGACTTCGTCGATGTCGTCTTTGCTGTAACCAGCGTCCTCGAGCGCCTGCTCGGTCGGTTCGACCGTGCGGTCGATCAGATCCTGCGTGAGCGACTCGAACTTGGCGCGGGTCATCGATTCTTCGAGGTGGATCGGGCCGTCGTCGGTCGCCGTAATAAAGGGCAGGTTGATCTCGGTCTCCTTGCGCGAGGAGAGTTCGATCTTGGCCTCCTCGGCGGCGTCTTTGAGCCGCTGGAGGGCCTGCCGGTCCTCGCGGAGGTCGATGCCGTGTTCCTCTTCGAAGTTGTCGGCGAGCCAGTCGATGATGGCCTCGTCCCAGTCGTCGCCACCGAGGTCGTTGTCACCATTGGTTGCGACGACCTCGTAGACGCCGCCGCCGAGATCGAGAATAGAGACGTCGAACGTGCCACCACCGAGGTCGTAAACGAGCACGGTCTGGTCGGAATCGTCGTCGAGGCCGTAGGCCATCGACGCAGCCGTCGGTTCGTTGATGATGCGCTCGACCTCGAAGCCGGCGATCTCGCCGGCGTCTTTGGTCGCCTGGCGCTGTCGGTCCGAGAAGTACGCGGGGACCGTGATGACGGCTTTCTCGACCTCGTCGCCCAGATAGTCCTCGGCGTCGCGTTTGATCTTCTGGAGGATCTTCGCCGAGATCTCTTCGGGCGTGTACTCTTCGCCCTCGATCTCGACAGTATAGTCGTCCTCGCCGATGTGGCGCTTGATCGAGGCGATCGTCTTTTCGGGGTTCTGGATCGCCTGATTCTTCGCCGGTTTGCCGACGAGCCGTTCGTCGTCGTCGGTAAACGCGACGACCGAGGGCGTCGTCCGTTCGCCCTCCGCGTTGACGATGATCTCCGGATCGCCACCTTCCATTACCGCGAACGCGCTGTTCGTCGTCCCAAGGTCGATTCCGAGAATCTTGTTGCTCGCCATTCTGGACGGCTATTGTGCGCACTTTGTTTTAAAGGTTACTAGGGACGAGCGGGCTGCGAATAAAACGTCGCTGTAGCCACTCACACGTCGGATTCCAGTAGTTTGGTTCCAGTAAAAACGGCCACCACGACCGAACAAGGACTCGAGCGATCGGCTCCCGGGGGTGGCAGGCGGATAGCTTAGGAGTCAGCCCCGTCGTCGGCAACGTCGCCGCCGAGTTCGATCGCGTCGTCTTCGTCCGTGGCTGTGTCGTCGTCACCGCTGGGCGTGTCAGCGCCAGCGTCGCCGTCGTCGTCACAGTCGGCGTCGCCCTCGAGTTCGCCGTTCGAGACGGTCACCTGTGCGTTCTGGATAACTTTCTCGCCCATCTCGTAGCCGGGGGTGTAGACGTCGGCGATGGTGCCTTCAGGATGGGCGCTGTCGATCTTCATCATGACCTCGTGGCGCTGTGGGTCGGTCTCGGTGCCGGGGTCGGGATCGATCTCGGAGACGTTTTCGTCTTCGAGGATGCGATCGAACTCCCGCAGCGTCATCTCGACGCCTTGCTGGAGGCTCTCGGCGTCGCCGCTTTCCTCCTCGAGTGCGCGTTTGAGGTTGTCTCGGACGCCAATGAGCCGCTCGACGAGGTCCTCGGTGGCGCGATCCTTGATCTGCTGTTGGCGCTTTTTGGCCCGTTTCTTGTAGTTTTGAAAGTCGGCCTGCTTGCGTTTGAGTCGACTTTTCAGATCCTCGATCTCGGCTTCGTACTCGTCGATCGTCGCTTCGGCATCCTCGAGTTCGGCCTGCAGTTGATCGATCGTCTCGGCCTGGGACTCGATGCGTTCCGTGAGATCCTCGAGTTCCTCGCGCTGGTGGGTCACGGTCTCGTTGAGGTCGCGGGTCTCGTCGACGATCGAAGTGACCTCGCGGGCGAGGTCGTCGTCGAACTCGGTGATGCGATCGAGGATGTGCTGGACGTCCTCGGTCGTTTCGGGAGCCTCGCCAGCCGCGTCGTCAGTCGTTTCGGCCGCATTCGAGTCCGAGTCGACCGGTCCGGCTGCCGCTTCCGACGCCCCGGTAGTCACCGTCTCAGGATCGGCGTCGGCCGTCTCGCCGTCGTCGGATTGCTCCTCGGACGGGACACCCTGGGCTGACGCGTTCGTTCCCTCGTCTTCGCTCATATGGCAGTCAACGAACAGCGGTAATAAAAGGGTTGAGGTACCCGCTCACCGTGCTCCGTCCTCATCTAGACGTCGTGTCGCCCCCGACGTTCGTCACAGATCATCGCGTTGAACCACTTCCGTTTCGAACAGCGCTGACAGAGTTGGTACCACTCGAACTCGATCGTCTGCCACGATTGTGTTGACGATCCAGCAGCCCGTGGTGCCCCGTCCGAATCGTTCTGGACCAATCCGTTTTCCGAACGCGTGTCGTTCCCTTCTCCCCAGATCATACCAGTGATGCCACCCCCCACACAGGTAGTCACAACCGATCTACAGGCTGATACTACTGGACAGCAGTCAATACGAAGCCGGTCGCGAGTTTGCGGCCGTCCCCGCAGGTGACGGCCGCATACATGCGACGGGCTTCACGTCGTTCTGTCCGGCAGTATGAGCAGGGCGAGTGCCTCGGGGCTTGTCCCCGAGGTGCTTCACCAGCAGTAAATACGAGATTACCGGCCTGTCTTTGGAAGCTGTATGAATTACTATTCTATCAGGACGCGGTCGGGATAATGCTGCCCGCAGGCGAGCTCTACCCGACACCATCGGTTTGAGACCGGGCCCGCTGGAACACACCCTGTGTGCCCGCGGGACGGCACAGCGTTCCACCGAACACCCGACCGTATATGTGCATGCTGTCCCGACTATAGACCGTGACACGGGTCTCGGCGGACGACGCCACGGCGATCGACCTCCGCTACGAGGACGGCACGATCCGACTCGACGGCCTCGAGCAGTCGCCGCTCTCGCCGTCGTCGCTGCAGGCGACCCTGCCCGACCTCGAGGCGGATCCGCGAACTGACGGCTGGCGGCTCCCAGCGGGCCAGTATGCCGCCTTGCGTGCTGCGCTGGACGGAACAACGGCTGCGATCGACGATCACGTCCTCGATCTCGAGTCGGTGGCTCCCCTCGCGTCGGCGTACGAACTCCGCGACTATCAGCAGACGGCCCTCGAGACGTGGCTCGCAACTGACCGCTGGGCCGATGGGCCGGCTCTCGAATCGGTCGGGCGAGCACCCGCTGGCGTGCTCGAACTCCCGACCGGCAGCGGCAAGACCGTCATCGCGCTGAAAGCAATCGAACGGCTCTCGACACCGACACTGGTCGTCGTGCCGACGATCGACCTGCTCGAGCAGTGGCAGCGCGAACTCGAACGCGAATTTGGAGGACAGATCGGTCGTTTCGGCGGCGGCGAGCAACGTCTCGAGCCGATCACCGTTTCGACGTACGACTCGGCGTACCTCAAGGCAGATTCTGTGGGTGATCGCTTCGGCTGCGTGGTCTTCGACGAAGTCCATCACCTCGGCGGCGAAGGCTATCGCGAGATTGCACGCCTGCTGGCCGCACCGGCACGGCTGGGGCTGACCGCAACGTTCGAGCGCCCCGACGGCGCACACGAGGTGATCGAGGACCTCGTCGGCCCGCTCGTCCACCGCGTCGACGTCGACGCCCTCGCCGGCGACCACCTCGCCGACTACGACATCAAGCGACTCGAGGTGGCATTGACGACCGAAGAGCGCAACGAATACGAGCGCAACCAGGACGTGTTCACGAGCTACCTCGCGAAGTCGGGTCTCGACATGCGCAGCGGCTCGGACTATCAAGAACTCGTCAAACGGTCCGGGAACGATCCCGAAGCCCGCGAAGCGCTGCTCGCGCGCCAGCGTGCGCGCGAGATCATACTTAGCAGCGAAGCGAAACTCGAAGCCCTCACCGAGGTCCTTGCCGACCACCGCGACGAGCGGATCATCGTCTTTACGGCCCACAACGATCTCGCGTACGACGTCAGCGAGCGGTTCCTGATCCCGACGATCACTCACCAAACTGGAGCGGCGGAACGCCGGGAGATCTTGGAGCGCTTCCGCGAGGGGACGTATACCCGGATCGCGACCTCGAACGTCCTCGATGAGGGCGTCGACGTGCCCGACGCGAACGTTGCGGTCGTCCTCTCGGGCAGCGGCAGCGAACGGGAGTTCACCCAGCGGCTCGGGCGGATCCTTCGGCCGAACCCGGGTGGGAGGCGAGCCATCCTCTACGAAGTCATCGCCGGGGATACGAGCGAAGAGCGGATCGCGAACCGTCGGCACGAGTGATCTCGAGGCCTCGACCGCGCCACCGTCCGGGTGACTTTTGCCGTCGCCGCACCGACTCGAGACTGATGCTGACGAAGGACCTGCTGCGCGTCTCGCGGGCCGGCGGGGGGTATCACCCACAGTTTGCCGGCCGCGAGCATCGGCCGCTCGCCGCCCGCGTCATCGGCACGTATCAGGGTCACGTCGGCGAATCGCGGGGGGCGCTCGAGGAGGCACTCACCGAACTCGAACGTGAGGCTGACGATTTCAAACTCGTCCGCGGCCTTGCCGCGCTGGTGGATCGAGAGGCGACCTTCGAGACAGACGCCGAACTCGAGCCCGAACGCGCCCGTCGAGCCGCCTTCGAGGCCGCCGAGGCGGTCGACGTCGTCACCGAAGACGAGCGTGCGATGGCACTCATTCGTGCGAGCGAATCGCTCGACATATCGGCCGACGACCTCGAGACCGCACTGTACGCCGATCTCGAGGAGCGGCAGGTCCTGACTGCAGTCGAACCCCGCTGGGATCCCGACGGGCTGGTCGCCCAGTACAACCTCTCGCTGGCCCAGACGGCGCTGTTCGACGCGACCGAGGTGCGCGTGCGCTCGAGCGATCCCAAAGCGCTGATTTCGGCGATCAAGCGCCTGCGCTTGATGTACGAGATTCGCCAGCTCGAAGGCGACGTTGCGGACGGCGCTGACGGGCTCTCCGAGCGCGAGGTCATCGTCACCGGTCCAACTCACCTCTTTCGGGCAACGCGACGGTACGGCACCCGCTTTGCGCGACTCCTGCGAACCGTCGCGACGGCTGACGCGTGGCACCTCGAGGCGACCATCGACGATCGGGGCACGGAACAGACGCTCGAACTCTCCGACGCGGACCCAATTCGGGTACCCGACGCTGAGCCGGTCGCCGAGGTTTCCTTCGACAGCGGCGTCGAAGCCGACTTCGCGGCCCGCTTTTCGAATCTCGATCTCGACTGGAAGCTCATCAGGGAACCCGAACCGCTCGCGACGGGGACGCGGGTGATGATCCCCGATTTCGCCTTCGAGTATGCCCACGGCGACTTTCGCGTTTACTTCGAGATCATGGGGTTCTGGACGCCCGAGTACGTCCAGAAGAAGCTCTCCCAGCTCGCCGATCTCGAGGACGTCGCCATGCTTGTCGCCGTCGACGACTCGCTGGGCGTCGGCGAGGAGATCACCGCCCGTGACCACCGGGCGATCCCATACTCGGGGACGGTGCGGGTCAAAGACGTCGCCGACGTCCTCCGGGAGTACGAACGACAGCTGGTTGCCGAGGATGCAGCACAGCTTCCCGACACGTTGCAGCCGGACGACGACGTCATCACGCTCGAGGCGCTCGGCGAGCGCCACGGCGTGAGCGCGGCTGCCCTCGCGGACAAAGCCACGCCCAACCACGAACGGGTCGGCCGGGCGCTGGTTCGGCCTGCCGTCCTTGAGTCGATCAGGGACGACCTCGAGGCCGGGATGGCGCTCGAAGACGCCGAGAAGGTGCTCGAGGCAGACGGCCTCTCCGATGCGAGCGCGGTCCTCTCGCGACTCGGCTACCGCGTCGAGTGGGACGGATTAGCCGGTGGGACGATCGTCGAGCGGTAGCAGATGACCGCAGCGATCGTTATCGATCACTGACGCGGCCAGTGTGATCCCAACATGCTTTGTACGTAGCCTTAAGTCTGCAGCTTCCTTTCACTCGAGCGAGCAGACCCGTGTCTCAACAGTCCGACTCCGAGTCTGTGTCTATCTTGCTCGTTGAGGACAACCCCGGCGACGTTCGCCTGATACAGGAAGCGTTCAGAGCGACAGGGTTCGAGCCGACGTTTCACACGGTCGTTGACGGCGAGGCAGCCCTCGAGTTCCTGCGGGAGCACGTTTGCGAGACGGCCGGCCCAAGTATCGACTTGGTGTTACTCGATCTGAACCTCCCCAGGACGGACGGGTTCACTGTCCTCGAGGCCATCAAAGACGAACAGGAACTGATGGCCTTGCCGGTCATCGTGCTAACGAGTTCGAAAGCGACCGAAGACATCCGCAAAAGCTACGAGCTGTGTGCGAACGCGTATCTCACGAAACCGAGCGATCCTGCTGAGTTCGCTGCACTCGGACGGGCAGTCGAGGAGTTCTGGATCGACGAGGCGACGCTGCCGGCCGTGTTCTCGTGAGTTCTCGGCGGAGAGAAAGCGGTCTTGAAGCTGCTTAGTTCCGGTCGGTCTCGCTCCAATCGCAGTCCTGACACTTGCGGCCCGTGACGAGTTCGGTCACGGATGGCATGTACGTCACTGTCAGGACGGACCCGCCACACGCCGGACACTCCTGATCGGCCTCTTCGATCGAGTCGACTTCCATCACGGAGTCACCTTCGACGATCTCGGCAAGTTTTCTGGCTGTCACCATTCGCCCTTCGACGACGCGATTTTCACTCATGCTCGCAGTGTGGGACTGGACGCTCAAAGCGTTTCCTGACACCGGAGAGAAAGACTGATCCGGGTCGGACCGGGCCGAGGTCGAAACAGTCGGACGCGGCCCGCCGAGAAGTCTCCATCCAGCGCCTGCGAGGGGACGCTGCTGTGCGGCCATCTACCCACCACCTGCCGCATCCAGTACGGCGGACCGAGACGATATCAGTGTGCCCCACACAGCATGTGCACGGCGTGCACACCGCGGCTCGTCGAGAATTACGGACTTACTCCTCGCGCTCGAACGGCATCGCTCGTCGCTGGAACGCGTCGAACCGATCGATCGCCCAGTTCCTGACTCGGTCGTCGGTCGACTCGAGTAGCGCCGCCGGGACGCCGCTTTCGTCGTGGACGCCGATCTGGACGGTACCGTCGACGATCCCGAGATAGAATTCGATCTCCGCCGGAGCGACCGAGACTGAGAATCCATCGCTGTCGACGACGGCCATGAACTGCTCTGCGATCGGTGACGCCGTCCGAAGCGTCTCTGCGACCGATGTCGTGACGATCAGTTCGACAGTCGCGCCCGTCTCGAGTGCGTCCTGTGTCGTCTCGATCGGCTTGGTTCCGACCGCTGGCAGCAGCAGTCGGGCGTGTGTCGCGTCGGCGAGGCTAGCCGCGTGGCGCTCGACTGGTGCATAGGGAGTAGCCGTCGTGGATTCGATCACAGTCGCGTCGGCGAGCCGCTCGATGTCGAATTCGAACGTCTCCGCTGGGAGCCGCTCGAGAACCGGCTTGAGACGCGTCGCCGCCTCGACTCGCTCGAGCGCCACTGACAGGCCACTCGTGACGAGCGCGCCGGCAGCTGTCAGCTCGTACTGTCGATTCCGTTCACGAATCAGCCCTCGATCGATCAGTCCCTGCAGGCTTCGTTGTAGCGTCGTCCGGACGACGTCGACTTCGGCGGCCAGCGAGTCTCTCGATGCGATACCGTCCTCTGCGAGTGTTTCGAGGATCGAAACGCGACTCGGGGATCGGGCCACGAACTCGAGCGTCCCGATCGCCTCCCCACTTCGATCGGCCATCACACATTGACCCTCCGAGCGAATCCACTTTATCGCTCTGGCCCTGCAGGCTAGCAACGAAGCGTCGGAATCGCGTCCTCGGAGCGCGGTCGGCTTGTGCATGCGGGCACAATCATATAGATGCGCGTGTCCGACTACTGGTGCATGGAGACGCGATGGGCGACCGTCGACGGCGTCACCCTCGAGCTACCGGTTGACTGTACTGCCGGTGAACTCCGGGCAGCCCTGTCCAAGCCAGACGACGCCGTCTTGATTGCGGTGACGGGGGATCTCGTTTCGATCGTCAACGACCAGGAGCGGCCGCTCTCGGAGCTCATCGCCGGCTGTGCACACACGTATTACTTCCGACGGCCGTGCGAGCCGGCGCGGAACGAATTGGTGGCAACGCTGGACCTCGAGACGGCCCTCGCGGAGTCAGACGAGCAATCGGGGGCCGAGACAACGTTCGAACATCCCGGAATCGACCACTGAGACGGGCTGCTGTCACGGGTTTCCGGCGTAGCCAGACGGCGGGTCGCGGCCGCCCGGCACTGACTGACAGCAGCCCGCATGAACCGGCGGCCACCCGCTATCGGACTCAGTTCGGTACGATATCGACCGGATCGTCCACGCAGAGCGTCTCGCCGCGGTCGCGGTCGGGAACACGCGTGAGGATCGTCAGCGAATAGTAGTGATCGAACGCGTCGGCGTCCGCCCAGTCGGGAAACGTCGCTTCGCGACGCTGAATGAACCGCTCCCGAAAGTCCGGTGTCACCTCGCCAGTGTCGGGGTCGCGCTGGGGGACGATACATCGGGCACACGGTTTGACACCCTCGAACCGGACGCCACCGATCTCGAACGCTGGCGCGTCCGCGCCGACGAACTGATCTTCCCAGAACGGCTCGACGCCGCCGATTTCGATGTTCGTCCGGAGTCGCCGGCGCACGTCGTCGACCGTCGTCTCCTCGAACCAGTCGGCGACGGTCCGAAGCGTCGCTGTGCTGACCACCGACGGCCCCATCTCGCGTCGGTCGACGAATCCCAGCGACCGGTTCCGCTCGAGTGAGAGGTCCACGTCGAACCACTCGCTGAACCAGGTCGTTGCGGTCTCGGGCTCGTTCTCGAGGTCGAACCGTCGGTACTCACCATCAGGCGTCGCAACCGTGAGCACAGCCGCCTCTGGATCGAACCCAGTATCGAGATCGTGGACACGGGCAGTTCGTTTCCCGTTGATCACCTCGCCGTCGGCGTCGAACAACGCGAACTCTCGGTCGTGTTCGATGGTCCCACCGTCGAGGACGGCCGCCCGCTCGAGGTCGATGCCGTCGAGTGCCTTTACCGGATAGGCCCTGACCCGCTCGAGTCGTGCCATTGATTGCTCGTATCGACTGCTGTCGCATTACAGTAGCGCCTGCACCGAGGTCCGTTACTGGTTTCTCGCGAGCGAGTCGCTCGCGAGCGGACGGCAGAGGAAAGATAGAGAGCAGCAAACAGGGAGGGAAGATGCCGTCTCCCACTCAATCGATCGTCACGACAGTGTCCCCGGTTTCGTCAAACGAAATATGAATCTGGTGGCCCGCGTACGTGAATTCGACGGTGCCAGAACGACGCCTCCCGGACGCAGTCGTTTCAAAAACCGTCGCGAGTGCGTCGGGATCGACTGCATCGAACAACGGGGGTAACTCTACTGGTTCGGTTCCCTCGAGTGCTGCAACGCCAGTGACGACTCGTTCGTACACCTCGTCAGTGTCGACGGCAAGCGTGTGCACCATTGCAAGCTATCGCCACATCTCTCTATTAGTAGCTTTCGGAACATTTATTATCAACAACCATTATGAACTGTCTCTAACACCCGAATACGGGCCGCAGCCAGGCCAAACCAGGCTTGTGTATCCGGCACCTGACAGGCTCGAATGACGGATGGTATGGCCAAAGTCCATATGTAATTCTCAATTCGTGAGACGGTGTCGCGCGGGAGAGAGCGAGCGCCGTTGATCGAAAACAGTCATTAGGGTTCGATAAAACCGGATTACGGAATTCGAATTCGAACAAGATCGACTTATCCGAGGAACGATCAATTCAGCGTATAATCGGTCAGGGACCGACCGTCGGTATCGAGACGGTCGCAGAAGGGTTGACTGCCCCGACGAGTCTCACGGTCGCCGACGAGGACGTCGACCGGCGGTTCATCACCGATCAGACGGGACAGATCTACGTCCACGGACCCGACGGCCTCGAGGACGAGCCGTTCCTCGACGTCTCGGACCAACTCGTCGAGTTCATGGAGTTCGACGAGCGCGGGCTGCTCGGCCTCGCGTTCCACCCGGACTTCGCCGACAACGGCCGGTTCTACGTCCGGTATAGCTCGCCGCCACGGGACGGAACACCCAAAGAGTACGACCACACGTTCGTCCTCTCGGAGTTCCAGACGGCAGGCGACGACAACGCACAGGCAGATCCGGACTCCGAGCGCGTGCTCCTCGAGATTCCAGAGCCACAGTTCAATCACAACTCGGGGAACATCTGCTTCGGTCCTGACGGCTACCTCTACGTGGGAACCGGCGACGGCGGCGGCGCAAACGACACAGGAACCGGCCATGTCGGAGACTGGTACGACGAGAACGACGGCGGCAACGGGCAGGACACCCAGGCGAACCTCCTCGGGGCAATCCTCCGGATCGACGTCGATCAAGAAGGAGAAGCGACGCCGTACGCGATTCCGGATGACAATCCACTGGTCGATCAGGAGGGCGAGCTCGGCGAACACTACGTCAGGGGCTTCCGGAACCCGTGGGGGATGTCCGTTACCGACGGCGGCGAACTCCTCGCTGCGGACGTCGGGCAGAACCTCTTCGAGAGCGTCAACCACGTCCAGCGGGGCGGCAACTACAGTTGGAATATCACGGAAGGAACCCGCTGTTTTAGCACAGGGACACCTCTCGATCCACCGCAGAACTGTCCCCAGCGCACACCTGACGACGTTCGCGGCGGCGAACCGCTCCTCGATCCAGTGATCGAGTATCCCCACGAAGTCAGCGTCCTCGAGCCAGAACTCGGTGCCGAAAACGGTGGCGGCAACGAGACTGCGGCCGGCAATGAAACCACCGGCGGAACCGGCGGTGGTGCGGGAGTCAGTAGCGGTCAGATCGGCGTCTCCGTCACCGGTGGCTCCCTCTACGAGAGCGACGAAATTAGCGACCTCGAAGGAGCGTACGTCTTCGGCGACTGGAGCCTTGACGGCGAGAGTCCGGGGACCGTCTTCCTCGCACGGCCGCCCGAGGGCTGGCAGGACACCGAGGGAGAAGCCACAGGGGAATCCGGTCAGGATGGACTGTGGCCCATCGAGCAGCTTCAACTCGAGGGCGAGGCGGCAGAAAACGGTCGGCCGACCGGCTTCGTCTACGCCTTCGGCGAGGGTGCCGACGGCGAGATCTACGTCCTCACAACCAGTACGTCGACGGTCGAGGGCGAAGGGGCTCCACTGCCTCGTCCCAGCCGATGGCCATGGTGGTGCGGAACCGGCAGGTGGAGACGGTGTCGAGACTGACGATGAAGCGGCCGCTGGTAACGAGACCGACGCTGGTGGCAACGAAACGGGAGCCGACAACGAGACGGACAACGTATAGCCGTCGCTCTCTGCTCTCGAGCGTGTCTCGAACGTGCGGCTATATCGCTTTGGCCTGAAACAGGAGGTCGAGACCGCAGCGAGAGACACTAGCTGATTACGCCGTCTCGAGTTCGAACTGTTCGTTCTCGGAGACGATGTTGAGCACGATGCTCGTGTTCGACTGCTTGATATCAGGGTCGGTGATCAGGGACTTGATCTCGTCGTTCATGTCATCCGTATCTTTGAACTTCCCGATCGCGATGACGTCGTAGTCTCCCGTCACTTCGTAGACGGAGATCATCTGCCGGTGATCTTTGAGCGTCTGTGTGATTTCGGGTAGTGCACTCCCTTCGGCTTTCAGTTGCATGATGGCCGTGACATCGTAGCCGAGCGCGTCGTAGTCGACCCGTGGTGTGTAGCCTTCGATCACACCCTCGTCCTCGAGATCAGAGAGATGGTTCGAGACCGTCGTGACGGAGACATCGAGTGTTTCAGCCAGACTTCGGAGACTGGCCCGACCGTCACCAAGAAGTTCGTTTACCAGATCTGCATCCAGATGCTCGTAGGTCATTAGCTGGTCCAACGTACGCCACGTACTAGAGGTTTACGAACATCCAGTTCTACCCAGAGTAAGTGAACCGATGTCATATGGTGGACGGCAGTCTCTTGCATAGCTGTAGATTAGTGGGACCAATGCCAGCGTTCGTATCTGTCGGGAGGATCGTGTCACTATCTCTCAGTTTTCGATCGTCACCGGGGACGCTGTCGTCAGTCGTGCTCGAATCGACTGCTGACTTGTCGATGGACCCGATCCGGAATCGTCACCGGCTGCCGGAACTGACGGTTATCGAATCGTGAAAGTTCGGTAGAAGTGCTCCGTCTGGGATTTGAACCCAGGTCATCGGCTCGAAAGGCCGAAATGATTGGCCGGACTACACCAACGGAGCGATCCGTCACACACCTTGTGTGCAACTCATCGTTGCCGGGGGCTAGTAAAAAGCGTTCCGTTCCGAGCCGACGATGGCACGCTCTCACGTACCCATCAAGGCACCAGTCACTGTCGGAAGCGTGACAGTCTGTCGAGTCTCATCCCGAGATCACGTTCGGTTTCCAACAGATTGGATCGAGGTGAGCCGATCGCGGGGGCGTATGAGGTGTATTGCTGTCACCGCACACTGGCCGCCTCCTCAACGCTTTTGATCCCCGGTACCCATTCCACCGAGCATGAAATACGTCCGCTTTCGCGATCCAGCCGGCGCAGTCCGCCGCGGCGAATACGAGAACGGAACCGTTCACTTCGCAACCGAGAGCTACGACCTCGAGAGCGACGAGATCGATGTCCTGCCGCCGTCGGAGCCCTCAAAGATCGTCTGTATCGGGAAGAACTACGCCAAACACGCCGCCGAACTCGATTCGGAGGTCCCCGATCGGCCGATGCTCTTTCTCAAACCGCCGAACACGCTCGCGGCCCACGGCGATACCGTCACCCTGCCAGCGGGGAAAGACCGCATCGACCACGAGGCCGAACTCGGCGTCGTCATCGGCGAGCAGTGTCGCCACGTCTCCGAAGCCGATGCGATGGATGTCGTGGCGGGCTTTACCTGCGTCAACGACCTCTCGAACCGCGACGACCAGCGCCAGGAACAAAACTGGATCCGCGGCAAGGCATTCGACGGTGCCGCACCGATGGGGCCGGTTCTCGCGACCCCCGACGAAGTCCCCGAGGATGCCGCTGTTCGAACCCGCGTCAATGGCGAGCTCAAACAGGATGGCTCCCGCGAGAACCTCATCGTCTCCATTCCGGAATTGATCGCCGAGATCACGACCTACCTCACCCTCGAACCAGGTGACGTGATCGCGACCGGCACGCCCGAGGGCGTGGGTCCACTCGCCGACGGCGACGAGATCGAGATCGAAGTCGAGGGTGTCGGGACGCTCGAGCACTCGGTTCGGATTCCCTGAGAGAACGCTTCCATGACCGTCCACTTCGACGCCGTGACCGTCGACTGGTTCGGCCTCGCGACCGTCCGGCTCGAGGGCCAGACAGGCGCGGTCGTCTACATCGATCCCGGGCCCGAAGAGTACGGTGTCCTGGACGGGCTCGAGCCCCGCGATGGGGACCTGATCCTCGTCAGCCACGATCACCACTACGATCCCGACTCGATCCGACGGGTCGCCCGGAAAGACGCGCTGATCGTCGTCCACGAGTCGATCGACGCAAGCGAGATCGACCGCGTTGCGGACGGTCCCGGCGACCTCCCGTTCGACGTGGAACGTGTCGGCGCGGACGAATCGTTCGTCCTCGGGCCGCTCGATCTGTTTACGACGCCAGCATACAACGATCCCGACGGGCCACACGTCGATGATGACGGCCGACCCTACCATCTCGAGGGAGCGGGCTGTGGTTTCGGCGTTACCGTCGATGGCGTCACTGCGTTCTGGCCCGGCGATACTGACGTCCTCCCGGTCCACGAGGACGTGCCGGTCGATTGCTTCATCCCGCCGATCGGCGGCACGTTCACGATGGATCGCCACGACGCGGCAGCGCTGGCCGCCCGGCTCGAGCCGGATGTCGTGCTCCCAGTCCACTACGACACGTTCGCAGCGATCGAAACCGACGCCGACGCGTTCGTCGTCGACGTTGCACGCCGGGGTGTGCCGGTCGTCCTCGACGAATAACAGATCATCCAACACCGGCGCTGCGCTCAGACGCCGACGCGTGACCAGCCAAACGCCGCGAGAACGACGAGCGCGAGGACGCCGACCACGAGCCATTGACCGAGTGCACTCTCGATGAACAATCCAAAGATGTCGATCGCAGAGCCGGTTGCCTGCAGAAGCCCCAGTGCCAGCACGAGGACGAGCGCGATCGAGATCAGACCGACCGTGGCCCCCTGTTTCAACATCCACGCGGTCTCGTCGGCCTCCTGTGCGCCGGAAGTCGTTGGTTCGTCGATCGCCTCCTTGTCAGGGTCGCTGTGCATCGGCCGTTGGCTGTCGTTTTCATCCGTCATAGCACAGTTCTAGACGGAGACTGGCGATGTAGCCGGGAACCGGTTGCACCTGCAGACACAGGCCATCACTGAACAGGTGAACCAGAACGTGTCGGAAAACAGTAGTGAACGCGTACCTCGAGAGAGGACTCGATGCGACGCTCTAGAAGACGCCCATCTCGGTGAGCCGTTCGGGCAGATACGTCTCCGTCACGAAATCCAGCCCGTGCGACGCCAGTGCCTGCTGTTCGGACTTTTTCCCGAGATCGAGTTGCAGTTCGATCTGTTCTTCCCAGTAGTCGGTCTGGAAGCGGGGGTCCTCGAGTTCGCTCTCCAAGGCGTTGATGTCCGAGTCCGAGAGCGGGTCAGTCGGCAGGTCGTACTCGACGATGTCGGCGGGCTGGATGCCGATGAACTGCGCCTCGGGGGTCGCGAGGTACTCCGAGAGGTGAGCGGACTTGATCGAGCCGTAGGCGACCGAGCCGTAGATGCGGTACGACCACGGGTCACCGTCCGTAAAGACGGTGACGGGAAGGTCGAGTTCGTCGTGGAGTCGCTTCGTGATCCGGCGAGTCGCCCGCGCGGGCTGGCCCTTGAGGTGGACGAGCAGGGCGTTGTACTCGTCATCGAAGCCGTTCTCGACGAGTCGATCGCGCATCCCACCGGTCTCGACCGCGAGGATGAAGTCGGCGTCACAATCGAGGAAGTCGATTGTATCGGGGTTGTTCGGGATCTGATAGCCGCCCTCGCCGACGTCTTTCTGACAGTGGATCTCGCGTTCGCCACGGCGAGTCTGTTCGCGGAGGTGCAGCGGCCCCATGAGCGTCGCGCCCGACTCCTCGGGGCGCATGTGGAAGTCCTCGCGCGTGACTCCCGAGACGATCTCTAAGTCTTCGATGAGGCCGTTCGATTCGTCCTGATCCGAGAACTGAGCTTCCTCGTTGTCCCAACTCTCAGAGAGGTAGTAGAGTTCACGCAGCGTCGAAGAGCGATCCTCCTCGAGTTGGTCGGCGAGGAACTCGATGGTGTAGACCGCCTTCAGGAGCTTTCGCGCCCCCCGAACCGAGTTCGCCGAGCGGGTCGACTCGCGGTCGCCGTAGACCCAGACGTCCTTGTCTTCGTCGTACTCGATGTTGTTCTTCGTCCGCGTCGGAACGGACATGTGCGGGATCTCGCCCAGTTCGAACTGGTCGTAGAACTGCGCTGCGAGATCGATCAGCTGCTCTCGTGCCTGCTGGTCGTTGTCTGCACTCATTGTTTTACCGTAAGTTTCTCGCTTTCGACGCCTTTCACGTCCAGATCGAACGTCGCATCGTCCGGCACCTCGTACTCGAGTGTGGCCTCGTCGTCGCTTCCCACCTCGGGTTCCCACTTGACGAACCACTCGCCATCCATCTCGACGACGGTCGCGCCGTCCGAGAGGTTCGTCGGTTCGGCCGAGACGATATCGGTGATCTCGAGCGATTCGTTCGTACTCGAGTTGTTTTCGACGACGACGGAGATGGCCTGACCGTCACCGTTCGCTTTGGTGTGGCGTTCGACGAGTACGTTGTTCATGATGCGGGCGATCGCGTCGTCGATGTCGGGTTCCTCGCGGCCGGTGACCTCGGCGACTTTCGTGGCCATCTCGGGGAGGATCTTCCCGAGGACGTTCTGTTTCTTCCGGCGTTTTTGCATCGACCGGCGCTTGTTCAGATAGCTCTTGAGCTCGCGTGCCGCCTCCCGAATTGCGAGTTCGATCTCGTCTTCGATCTCGGGGACGTTGGCGATGGCGTCTTTCGACTCGCTGGTGAAGGGCACGTTCGTCGAGGCGACGTGGATCATGATCACGACCGGCCCGTTCGGCAGGCCGGAGCCACCAGGCTGGTTGAGCCCGTAGTTGCGCCAGCCGATCGTCTTGACCACGTCAGTCGTCGCACAGGCCCCCCGCTGGTAAACCAGCGGGACGCGGTTTGCAAAGCGCATGACCTCCGCGGTCCCTTCGGCCGGTAGCTCCCCACCGTAGGCGATACCGGCCTCGACGATGAACGGATCGCCGCCGGAGACGCCAGCGTCGCGCGTCGCGGAGGCGTAGAAATCGGCGTCGAACTCTTTCTCTAAGCCAGCGGTGATGAGTTCTTCTGAGATCGGGGAGAGACACCGCGTCGGCGGGGCCATGATATCGGTCGCGCGCATCGCGTCGACGAGGTTGCTGGTGGCGTCGCGGTCGCCGTTCAGTTCGCGGACGAGCGGCGGGTCGTCTGGCACCGTCGCCATGACGTCCCAGACGGCCTCGACGACGTTTTCGCGAGCCGTCTCGCCGAAGGAGACCTCGTCGTACTCCTCGGTCAAGTCTGCGGCTCGGTCGACGAACTCTCGAAGCGTTGCGCGTGTGAGTCGGTGGCGATCGTCCTCGAGAGCCTCGAATTTGCCCGCGAGCCGGTCTGCGAAGGCGTGGATCGTCTCGTCGTCTTTCCGCGTGCTCGTCGCGTCGTCTGCGAGTTCGTAGAGGTCAGCGACGAGCCGCGAGTCGCCGTCCGCTCCGGTGGCTGCGTCAACGTCGTCCCCCTCAGAAGCGTCGATAACCTCGAGCCAGATGGCCTCAGCAACGTTTTCCTGAACAGTGTCGCCGAACGTTTCGTCGTGTTCCTGTTCACATTCCTGTGCGCTTTCGCTGACGATCTCGAGGAGCTGATGGTGTGCGATTCGATCTCTATTCGCTACCTTCGAGGCGATTTTGTCCGAAAACGCGCCCGTCGCAGCGACGCTTTTGTTTGCCGTTGCGTTGCTTGCGACGCCTTTGATATCGATATCGTCGAGCCCACGCGGAGTTCGCCAGCGCATCTCGCGGCCGTAGTGACGGTCACGGAACGCATCGATGATCGAGTCGGCGGTCTTCTTCCCAACACGAGTAAACTCCTCCTGGACGAAGCCAGAGACCGTCTGGGAGTCTGTCGCCGCCAGCATCTTCATTACAGTCCCGAGTTCGACACCGTGGGGGTGTGGACGGATTTCTTCAGTTTCCTCGGGGAGCTGGTCGGTCGCGCGCTCGAATTTGAAATGTTCCTGGGGTTCGCGCAGCTCAAGGCGGGCGTGGGGGTTGACGACCGCCGTGTGCTTGATGTAGTCGTGGAGCTGCCCGCGGGCGCGCATGTTGGCCTCCATCTCGAGTTCGATGCGGGTGCCGTGAGGCCGGTCCCACGTGGTCGTCTCCTCGACGCTGATCTCGGGTTCGTTTGCGTCGGTGTCGACGATGAGCTCGAAGTACTGTGCCTCGCTCGAGCCCTGGGTTCGGCTGGTGATCTTGGCGGGTTTCCCGCTGGTCAGTTGCGAGTAGAGCACGGCAGCGGAGATCCCGATCCCCTGTTGGCCACGGGATTGTTCGCGTGCGTGAAAGCGAGAGCCGTAGAGCAGCTTTCCGAACACCTTGGGCAGCGAGTCCTTGGTCAGTCCGGGCCCGTTGTCCTCGACGATCAGGCGGTAGTAGTCGCCGGCTTCCTGAATCTCGACGTAGATATCCGGGAGAATACCGGCCTCCTCGGCGGCGTCTAAGGCGTTGTCGACGGCCTCCTTGACGGCCGTGACGAGGCCTCGAGCGCCGCTGTCGAAGCCGAGCATGTGCTTGTTCTTCTCGAAGAACTCGGCGATGGAGATCGACTGCTGGCTCTCGGCCAGCTCCTCGGCGATCCCCGGCTCGTCACCGAGTGTCGACTGGAACGACGTCATCGTCTTCCTGTACTAACGGCGGGGCTAAAAGCTGTGTGCTACCGGAGTGAAAGTGGATCACAAGGGACATCGTGCTGGTTCGATGGGCAGTGGGACTCGCAATTGAGACCGTTGCTTACTCAGAACGTGATAATCTCATATTTGTCGTCGACCAGCGACCGAATACTTGGATGGCCGTCGTTCTCGTCAGCGGTGATGATATCGGCCTGATCGGCGACGTCGTCGACGCCGAAGGCGTTGGCACAGTAATCACAGGCGACCACTTCGTCTTGGATCGACCGATAGAGGTCATGATAGTCGTGCCCTTCGTCTTCGAGTTCCGAAATCCACTGCGTTCCGGCGCCGTCGAAGATCAGCTCTACCTCGTCGTCGGGAGTATCAGCGAATTCCGCGGCCGTCTCGAGACCGTTGACGAGCCGGCCGAGGTCGGCGTGCGATTCCGTCCCTGCCAAGATAACGATCGCTGCGTTTGCCATTGCAGCCGAGACTGCGGTCCGGGAATAGAAAAGCCGATGTCGGTCGTGTACCGCGTTTGCAGATCCGGCGACGATCTACTAGCTGTGATCGTGTCCGTGTTCGTGGCCACCACGAGTGAACTGCCCCGCGAACGCGCGCTGAACGACCTCCGAGAGCGCGGGGTGGATGTGAACCGATTCCCGGATATCGTAGATCGTCCCGGACCCGGCCGTCATCGCTACGACGACTTCTTCGATCAGGTTCGAGGCGTCGGGGCCGATGATGTGACAGCCCAGAATTTCGCCCTCGAGGTCGATGAGCGGCTTGACGAACCCCTCGGCGTGCATCGCGCTCCCGCGGGCAGTCTCCTCGTATCGATACGTTTGTTTCGCGTACTCGCGGTCTGCGGCACGTAGTTCCTGTTCGGTCAGCCCGACGCCGGCGACCTCCGGCGAGGCGAAGACGGCAAACGGCATCGCCGTGTAGTCGACCGGCTCGAGGTCCTCGCCGAACAGATTGCGCATGACGGCCTGGGCTTCGTGGTTCGCGTTGTGTTTCAGCAGGTACTCGCCGACGATGTCGCCGAGCGCCCAGACGCCGTCGGCGGTCGTCCGCAGGTACTCGTCGGTCTGTATGAACCCGTCGCGGTCGGTTTCGATACCGGCGGCCGCGACGTTCAGCGTGTCGGTGTTGGGAACGCGACCGGTCGCGACGAGCAGTTCGTCGCCGGTGACAGTGATGGTGTCCCCCGGGCGTGCCCCGCCGCCATCGTCGTAGGTGTAGGGGCGCGCCTCGACGGTGATCGGGTCCTCGCCCTGCAGGACCGCAGTAGCCTCGTAGCCGGGATAGACATCGAATCGGTCCGCGTAGCGCTCGGTGAAGGCCGCAGCGACGTCCTCGTCGGCGTCGGGGAGCAGGTTCGGTCGCCGACTGATGATAGACACGTCGCTGCCGAACGTCCCGAAGAACTGCCCCAGTTCGGCGGCGATGTAGCCGCCGCCGACGATCACGAGGTGGTCCGGCGGGCTCTCTAACTGCAGTGCCTCGGTGCTGGTGAGGTAGTCGACGGTTTCGATGTCGTCGATCGGCGGAATCGCGGGGCGTGTCCCTGCTGCGACGAGGACGGTATCCGCTGCGAGGCGCTCACCGTCGTGGTTCCCGCCGTCGAGTTCGATCGTCCGTTCGTCGACGAACCGGCCTTCCGCCTCGTACAGGTCGATCCGATCCGACGAGTGCAGACCGCGCCGGATCGCGTCCGAACTGCCGTGGACGTCTTCGGTGACCTCACGGACGATGTCTGCAAACTGAACGTCGTTCACCGTGGCGTCGATGTTGAACTCGTCGGCGCGCTCGATCGTTTCCATCACGTCGGCGTGATACAACAGCTTCTTCGACGGGATACAACCGCGATTGAGGCAGGTTCCGCCGAGTTGCCCTTTCTCGACGACCGCGACCGACTGCCCCTGATTCGCCGCCACGTTTGCCACGTCGAGCCCGGAGCCGGAACCGATAACGAGGAACTCATACTCCTCCATACCGCCAGACACGACCCGCAGCGCAATGAAGACCGGTCCGAAATACTCCGGGACGCGAGCGAATTCCATCGACAAACAGTCGAACGTCCCGAGCGGGCCGGCCCACGTCACTCCTCGAGCGGCGGCCACTCCCAGGCATCGGCTTCGACGACGCCGAGCAAGCGCCGCCGGCGGTCTGTCAGGTCAGCAAGGGCGTCGGCGAACGCCGGATCAGAAACGGTTGGGATGTCGTCTGCACGGAGCCGCTCGAGGTTCGGCGATCGGGGAACCGCCGGCTCGGGGTCGATAAAGGACTCATCAAGCGTCTCGAGGTAGCTTTCGGCGCTCGAGCGCGCGCTCTCGACGACGGCCGGATCGGGACTCGCGTCGTCCGGGATAGCGCATCGAAAGAGCGTGAGCGACTCGTCGAAGATGGGGACAGCCACGGCCGAGGCGCGTTCGCCCTTCTCGCTGTGATAGTAGTGCAAGATCGGATACGACTTGTGCTGCTCGGCGAGGGTGCTCAACTCGCTACCGAGCGTCTCGAGGGTTCGCTCGAGGCCGTCGAAATCCTGGCCGTTCCAGCCTGCGCGGACGAACGCCTCGCTTCGGCCACCCAGTCCCGTGACGGTGCTAGCAAAAGAGCGTTTATCCGAGACGGCCCCAAGCACGGTGAGAACGTAGGAGACGCCGAGCGTGACGAAAGCCATACCCGAGGCCGTCGTGAACGCGCTGGCGACTTCCCAGACGTCACCGCCGTACAGTGGAGTGTAGTCGCCGTTTCCGTCCGTGAACATCGTGTAGGCGACGTAGTAGAACCGCCCCCACCAGTCGGCGGTCCCGCCGGTGCGCGTGTCGATCAGCGCAGTCGGATAGCTGGCGAAGATGAACGTCCAGCCGACCCAGATGAGGCCGATCCACAGCGCGAGCGTCAGGGCGAGGGTAATCGGTCCGGCGAGGCTGAGCGCTCGATCGTGGTCCCGCGTCACGGCGCGGAGTCCCCGCCAGATGCCTGCCGTGAATCGGCCGGCAATTGGCCCTGACCCGCCGTCGACCCAGAGGGTCGTCCAGAGGATGTCGACGATTCCGCCACCGAGCAACGCGACGCCCACGGCGAGATAGAGCGGGTTCATTCGACGACCGCTCGCTGCTCGACGACCTCGGCCAGCACGTCCGCGATTTCCGCGTTCGTCTCGGGGCTGTAGTGGCCGCCTTCCCCGCGCTCAACGTACAGCGACTCGACGTCGCCATCGTCGGGCGAGAGGTGCGTCGCCATGTCGATCGTCGTCAAGTCGTCGTACCGATCGTCAAGGCGCTCCATCAGGCTGCCGTAGATCGGGCCGTGTTCGGCCTCGTATTTCGCGTAGCGAAGCTGCTGGACCATCACGAAGACCGGTTCGAACTCCTGGTCGTCCGCGTAGTCGACGAACTCCTCGATGAGCGCGTCGAAGAGGGGTTCGTGGGTCTCGAACAGCCGATCGTGGTACCGCACCCGGGGCCGTTCCAGCCGCAGCGCCGACCGCGTCTGTGCCTGATCGAAGTCGATTCCAGGGACCGACCGGCCGAATCGGCGCTCGAGTTCCTTCCCGGCCGTGTAGCCGGCGTACCGGAGGTGTTCTCCCTTCTCGAGGAAATCCGTCGTATACGGCCGCGTCGCGAAGTGGGGCTCGAACCAGTGGTCGTAGTGGAAGTCGTACGCACGGAGGAAATCGGCCTTCGACTCGAGGTCGAGCAGGTCTGCTTTCTCGTCGACGGGGTTCTCGACGCGCTCTATGTCGCCGTCCTCGAGGACGTACCGGGGTTTGACCGCCAAAATGTTCCCGAACTCCTGATAGTGTTTCCAGACGCTCAGAATGCGCGCGATCGAGGAGGCGGTGACGACCATGAAGACGTGGTCGGTCGGATCCTCGGGGTATTTGCGCTTGAGTCGCATGAGCGCTTGATCGAGCCCGTAGTTGCCACCGCCGTAGTTGGCGATGTGGGTGTCGAGTTCTGCTGCGAGGTAGTGCTGGAACGTTTCGTCGTTGTCGACCTCCCGGCAGAAACAGTAGGAATCACCGTAAGTCGAGACCGTGAGATCGGCGTTCTCGTCACGGTCTTTCGCGGGACAGACCCGACTCGCATACTCATCGGTCGAGTAGGTCACCACGCTTCGGACCTCCTCGCCGGGGAGGTGGTCGCCTGTATCTTTCTGTTTCTCCCGGTTCGGCTGGGGGACCCACCCGAGTTCGGGATCGAAGCTGCTGAACTTCCCCAGTAATTCCCGGTCGATCTCGGGGAACTCCTCGGTGGCAACCGAGGGAAGCCGCTCGAGCGCTCGATACGACGTGACCTCGAGGACCACTATGCCACCGGCGAGAGCGATCGCTATCGCGACGAACGGAAGCATCGGCTCATCGTACCGGGACGGCGGGGAAGGGGATTGTGCCGGAAGCTGCCATTTTCCGAGACACCGACGCGAACGAAAGCGTTCGCTACCCGTCAGTGCAAGGGCTCGAGACTGTCAGCGAACCGTCGTAACCGGAACCGGCGAGTGCCGAACGACGACTTCGGCAACGCTGCCGAGCAGGAGTCGCTCGATGCCGGATCGGCCGTGGCTGCCGATGACGACGTGGTCGATAGCGTCGCGGTCAGCGACCGAGAGGATTTCTTGAGCCGGTGTTCCTGTTCGCGTCCGAGTGTCGATGTTGACGCCGTGGTCAGCCGCGATGGCTTTGGCGGCGGCCAGCCGATCGGCGGTATTGTCCAGCAGCTCACGGCGCTCGGCATTTGGGTCGGCGTCGTCCGCGGTGTTCGGAATGTACGGCAACGAGGTCGTATCGGCGACAGTCACCACGACGAACTCGCCGTCGGGAAACAACTCGAACGCGTAGGCGAGTGCGTCGCGAGCGGGCTCTGAGTCGTCGAACGGGACCAGGATCCGCAGTGGCATGGTATCCCGACGTCCACGCGCGATGTCTTCAGTTTGGGTCCGTCAACTGCATCGTATTGTGGTCACAGCGCGAGGTAAGGGCCGACCGCCAGGAGAACGACACCCAGCGCGACTTTCAGCTTCTCGGGGTCGACGACGTGGGCGACGCGCCAGCCGACGACGACGCCGAGCAACAGCGGCGTGCCGACGACGACCGCGAGCGAGACGAGGACGTTTCCCTGCAGGAAATAGCCCGAAGCCGCAAACGTCGCGATAAAGATCGACTGGACCTGCGCGACGGCGACAGCGAGCAACATCGGAACGCCGACGAGCACCAGCGCGGGGACGGCGAGCACCGGGCCGCCGATACCCAAGAGGCCACTGGCGATCCCAAGGACGAACCCGAGCCCCCCGAGTACCGCTTGCCCAGGGCGGGTCAACGGCTCGAGGTCGTAGATCGGACTAAACCCCCGACGTTCGCGATAGAGGATGGTCCCGCCGACGGCCATCGCGACGCCGCCGAGCAGGAACCCGAACAGCGACCGCGGAACGAACGGGTTCACCGACGCGCCGACGAGTGCGCCGAGGACGCTCGCACCGCTGAGGATGACCGCGATCACGCGACTCTCGCCAGTGTTCATCTCCCCGGAGTGGCGGTATGCCGCGCTACCGACGAGCCCCGTGACGACGAACGTGGCGTGGGCGGTGCCGGCGACCTGACTCGAGGCCAACGGTGTGAGCGAGTACAGCGCGATCGTCACGAAGATCCCGCCGGGACCGATGGTGGTGATGCCGATCCCCGAGAAGAACGCGATCGAGGCGAGCAACAGGACCAGCGGGGGGCCGAACGGAAGCTCGAGCATCGGGACGGAGCACCGTTAGCCACGTGTCCGTCCCGGACCCCCTGACTCTTCTGGTTGCAAACGGACGTGCGTTCGCCGGGGCCCAGTAGCACAGCCCGGCTCAGAGGAGTTCAATGATCGACCGCGCCAGCGAGTCGGCCGTCACGAGCGAGACGAGGAACATCAAGACCACGACCGTGAGGAAGATCGCTCGCTCGAGGCGGCTCGGGTCGACGTAGCGTTCGATCGCCGCGAACAGCGCAAGCGCCGTGATCGGCAGGCCGACGACGCCGTTGACCGCGGGCATCAGGAGCGCCAACCTCACCGGCGTGAACTCAGTGAACGCGAGGATTGGGATCGCGAGGACGACCGAGAGGCCGATCAGAAAGTGCACGGTTCGGCGGAAGTGCAGATCGCCGAACGTGGTCGTCAGCTCATAGGACTGGGGGATCATAAAGCCAGCAGCGAACAGCGTCCCGGTTGCACTCGTGAAGGATGCAGCGCCGACCGCGAGGACGAACACGCCGAGCACCCACGGGCCGATCATGTCGATGAGCGGTTCTGCGGGAGCGGTCAGCGTCAGCGTCTCGTCGGGAACGGCCATTGCCGCCGCGATGATGACCGTCGCACTCAGCGCGACCACAGCGGCCAGCCCGACTGTGTGGTCTTTGCGGTACCGGGAGACGTCCGTCCAGTCTTTCTCGTGTTGCATGCTCGTCTGAATGAAGAAGTTCGGGTAGTAGACCGTCGTCCCGAGCAGTGCGATGATCATCGTCAAATAGTTGATGTCGCCGGAGACCGACGGGACGAACCCGGTTGCAACGGCACCCATCGGCGGCTGGAGGTTCGCCACGATAACCAGATAGGAGGCGAAAATGGCCAGCACGAGCGTGGCGATGACGCCCTCGATACGGCTGTAGACTCGGAGTTCGACGAGCGAGATTCCGAGCGCGGCCATGACGATGATCCCCACATACAGGTTCGAAAACGGGGTGAGAAACACCAATGCAGCGCCGGCGAGCGCGTAGTTGGCGACGCTCCAGAACTGCATGAGAAAGCCGATGCCGAGGGCGAACGGTTTCGCCGCCGTCGGCCCGATGACGTCTCTGATATAGTCCATCAGCGGTTCGTTTTTCGCGGCCAGTCGGGCGGACATCTCGTGCATCGTCAGCCCGACGCCCAGCGCTAGCGGCAGGACCCACAACAGGCCGAAGCCGAAGCCAACGCCCGCTTGCGTCAGAATGTAGACGGACCCGGCTCCGAAAATATTCGCCGCAAAGAGGAGCCCGAGTCCGTATTGATGAATGGTTTCCTTTACCTTTTCGACAGGGACATCCACCGCGGAACTGTGTTCTTCCATATGTGGGATGATTCCGAAAACGAACAGGCGTCTGAGACCCTCGAGCCTGCGGCCAGCGTCAAATGTCGAGGGGGAGCGGACGGCATCTCACCTGTGGACTGTGTGACGGAACTCTGTACCACCCACGACGACCGGGATTCGGTTCAGCGGAAAGCTTGAGATAGCAGACGATGTTTCAGGCAGCAATCTCGAGTAACAATCGATTACGACAAGTGTGCCGCTCTTACGACGTCAACGAACCGACGCAGCGGAAGTTGCCTTCAGACCAAGACCTATATATTTCTATCCATTACCCGAGGTGAAGACCTCTGGCAATGCAAGGACAATCTCAGCAGCAGGCCTACGACCGGGGAATCACCATTTTCTCCCCTGACGGACGGCTCTATCAGGTCGAGTACGCACGCGAGGCAGTCAAACGCGGCACCGCGAGCGTCGGCCTCCGTACACCTGACGGCGTCGTCCTCGCCGCCAACCGACGGGTCAGCTCACCGCTCATGGAACGCTCGAGCGTCGAGAAGATCCACAAGGCCGACGACCACGTCGGCGTCGCAAGCGCCGGCCACGTCGCCGACGCGCGCCAACTCGTCGACCTCGCGCGGCGGCGCGCACAGGGCGAACAGCTCCGCTACGGCCAGCAGATCGGCGTCGAGACGCTGACCCGATCGATCACGGATCACATCCAGGAGTACACCCAGACCGGCGGCGCACGACCCTTTGGTGTCGCGTTGCTCGTCGGCGGGATCGACGACGGCGAGCCGAAACTGTTCGAGACCGATCCCTCGGGGACGGACTACGAGTGGCAGGCAGCCGCCATCGGCGGCGATCGCGACGTCATTCAGGGCTATCTCGAGGACAACTACCACGAGGAACTCGACGTTGACGGCGGCATCGAGCTCGCCGTGCGCGCACTCAGCGAACCCGAAGACGAGGTCGTCGCCGCCGAGGATGTCGACGTCGCGACGATCACGACTGACGACGAGGCGTTCAGCTCGGTCTCGGTCGACCGCCTCGAGTCGATCATCGCGGAGTTCGACGCGGAGGAGACGGATGAATAACTGGACACAGGGAACTGACCCATCGCCGTACGAGCCCGAACTGGGGTCGCTGCCCGACGGCAGCCAACACGATGAGCACGACGAAACTGTCGCCAAGACGGGGACGACGACCATCGGCATCGCGACCGACGAGGGGGTCGTCGTCGCGACGGACATGCGTGCCAGCCTCGGCGGGCGGTTCGTCTCGAACAAGAACGTCCAGAAGGTCGAGCAGATTCATCCGACCGGCGCGTTAACGCTCGTTGGCTCGGTTGGCGGCGCACAATCGTTTATCCGCACGTTGCGCTCTGAGGTCGACCTCTACGAAGCTCGACGCGGCGAGTCGATGGACATCGAGGCACTGGCGACGCTGGCCGGTAACTTCGCCCGTGGCGGTCCGTTCCGGGCGATCAACCCCATCCTCGGCGGCGTCGACGACGAAGGCAGCCACGTCTACAGCATCGACCCTGCCGGCGGCGTCATGGAAGACGACTACACCGTCACCGGCAGCGGGATGCAACTGGCCTACGGCCTGCTCGAGCAGGCGTACGACGACGACCTCTCGCTCGAGGAAGCCCGCTCTGTCGCTGCCCAAGCGATCAAATCGGCCGTCGAGCGCGACACCGGCTCCGGTAACGGTGTCTTCCTCGCGGAGATCACCGACGAAGGCGTCGAGATTCACGGCCACAAGTCGTTCGACGCGCTCCTGTAGCGGGCTGGCCGTCGGAGGCCCTTTGGAGGCCGTCGTATGACGGCTCGCGCTCGCGCGCGTACACGTGACTTTTATTAGGGCCGGTCCACTACCCGAAAGCAGGTTTTACATGTCCCAGGAAAGCGAGTACGGAGCCGGGCAGATCCAGGTCTTAGAGGGCCTGGAAGCTGTGCGAAAGCGACCGGCGATGTACATCGGCTCTACCGATTCTCGAGGGCTGCACCACCTCGTCTACGAAGTGGTCGACAACTCGATCGACGAGGCGTTGGCCGGCTACTGTGACGACATCACCGTCACCATCCACGAGGATGGTTCGGTGAGCGTCGCAGACGACGGCCGCGGCATCCCCGTCGACACACACGAGGAGTACGACCGCCCTGCACTCGAGGTCATTCTGACTGTCCTCCACGCCGGCGGCAAGTTCGATAACAAGTCCTACCAGGTCTCTGGCGGCCTCCACGGCGTCGGCGTCTCGGTCGTCAACGCCCTCTCCGAACGACTCGAGGCCGAGGTCAAACGCAACGGCGGTGTCTTCCGCCACGCCTTCGAAGCGGGCGAGCCCGTCGGCGACATGGAGCGGGTCCGCGAGATGGAGCCCGACGAGGAAACTGGCACCGAGATTCGATTCTGGCCCGACACGGGCATCTTCGAGACCGGCGAGTTCACGTTCTCGACGCTGTCGAACCGACTCCGAGAACTGGCCTTCCTCAACTCGGGCGTCCGTATCACGCTCCGTGACGAACGCGAGGACGAGCCCGTCGCCGAGACCTACGAGTACGACGGCGGCATCCGCGAGTTCGTCGAGTATCTAAACGAGACACGGTCGGCGATGCACGACGACGTCATCTACTTTGCCGACGAAGACCAGAACATTCAGGTCGAAGTCGCGATGCAGGCCACCGAGGAACTGCAAGGGTCGATCCACGCCTTCGCGAACAACATCAACACCCGCGAGGGCGGGACCCACCTCACCGGGTTCAAGACCGCCCTGACGCGGACGGTCAACGACTACGCCAACGAGAACGACCTCCTCTCCGATCTCGATAACAATCTCAAAGGTGAGGACATCCGCGAGGGGCTCACGGCAGTCATTTCGATCAAACATCCCGATCCCCAGTTCGAGGGCCAGACGAAGACGAAACTCGGCAACTCCGAAGTCCGCGGGATCGTCGAAAGCGCCATGCACGAGGGCCTTGGCACCTACTTCGAGGAACACCCCGACACCGCAGAGGCGATCGTTACCAAGGCTGTCGAGGCCGCGAAAGCCCGCATGGCCGCCCAAAAGGCCGAAGAACTCACGCGGCGCAAATCCGCCCTCGAGTCAACGTCGCTGCCCGGCAAACTCGCGGACTGCCAGACGAAAGATCCAGACGAGGCCGAACTGTTCATCGCGGAGGGTGACTCCGCAGGCGGCAGCGCGAAACAGGCTCGCAACCCCGAGTTCCAGGCCGTCCTCCCTATCAAAGGGAAGATCCTGAACGTCGAGAAACACCGGCTGGATCGCATCCTAGAGAACGACGAGATCCGGAACATGATCACCGCGATCGGCGCGGGGATCGGCGACGAGTTCGACGTCGAGGACGTCCGCTACAAGAAGATCATCATGGCGACCGACGCCGACGTCGACGGCGCCCACATCCGGACGCTCCTGTTGACGTTCTTCTACCGGCATATGCGCCCGCTGCTCGAGGGTGGCTACGTCTATGCAACCCAACCGCCGCTCTATCGCATCCGGTACCGTGGCGAGACCTACGACGCGATGACTGACGCCGAACGCGACGAGATCGTCGAGGAGAAATGCGACGGCAACCCCTCGCAGGTCCAGCGGTTCAAGGGACTGGGCGAGATGAACCCCGAACAGCTCTGGGAGACGACGATGAACCCTGACAACCGCATCCTCAAGCAGATCACGATCGAGGACGCGGCGGCGGCGGACAAGATGTTCTCCGTCCTGATGGGCGACGCCGTCGAACCCCGCAAGCAGTTCATCAAGGAGAACGCGCCGGAAGCCGAGTGGATCGATATCTAGCAGGTTTGAGGTGACTACATGAGTTCAGACGTACCTGATCCGACAGACGTAGAGGCACGAGCGGTAGAGAACGTCCGCATCGAGGACGAGATGGAGCAGAGCTACATCGACTACGCGATGTCCGTCATCGCGGGTCGTGCGCTCCCACGCGTCGAGGACGGCTTAAAGCCCGTTCACCGGCGCATCCTCTATGCGATGCACGAGATGGGAGTCTCGAGTGGCTCGAGCCACCGAAAGTCGTCCTCGATCGTCGGGGAGACGATGGGGGATTACCACCCTCACGGCGACAGCGCGATCTACGACACCCTGGTCCGGATGGCCCAGAACTTCTCGATGCGGTATCCGCTGGTCGACGGCCAGGGGAACTTCGGCTCGATGGACGGCGATCCGGCCGCCGCACAGCGATACACGGAGGCCCGGATGTCGCCCATTTCCGAGGAGTTGCTCGAGGACATCGAGAAGGACACGGTCGACTTCTCCTCGAACTACGACGACCGCCTGCAGGAACCCGACGTGCTCCCGGCGGCGTTTCCCAATCTGCTGGTCAACGGCTCCTCGGGGATCGCGGTCGGGATGTCGACGAACATCCCGCCGCACAACCTGGGCGAAGTCATCGACGCGACCATCGAACTGATCGACGATCCCGAGGCGACCGTCGAGGACCTGATGGATCACGTCAAGGGCCCGGACTTCCCGACGGGTGCGAACATCGTCGGCCGAGACGCCATCTACTCGGCGTACAAGACCGGCCGCGGCCGCATTCGGGTTCGCGCCGAGTTCGAGGTTGAGGAGTGGAAGAACGGCCGCGAGCGCATCGTCATCACCGAACTCCCCTTCCAGGCCAACAAAGCCCGCCTCGTCGAACGCATCGCCGACGACGTCAACGAGGGCGAGATCGACGGCATCACGGACCTTCGCGACGAGTCCGACCGCGACGGCGTCCGGATCGTCATCGAACTCAACCGCGGCGCAAACGCGGATGTCGTCGAGAACAAACTGCTCGAGAATCACTTAGAGCGAACCTTCGGCGTCATCAACCTCGCGCTGGTCGATGGCCAGCCCCGAGTGCTCTCGCTCAAGGAAACGCTCGAGGAGTACGTCGCGCATCGACGCGAGGTCGTTCGCCGGCGCAGCGAGTACGATCTCGCGGAGGCCGAAGATCGCGCGCACATTCTCGAGGGGCGGCTGACGGCCGTCGAGAACGCCGAAAACGTCGTCGAGTTGATCCGTGACAGCGAGGACCGCTCGGCCGCGAAAGCGGCGCTGCAAGACGCCTACGACTTCTCGATGGACCAGGCCGAACACATCGTCCGGATGCAACTCGGCAGTCTCACCTCGATGGAGGCCGCCGAGATCGAAGCCGAGTACGAAGAGGTCCAGGCCGAGATCGAGCGCCTGACGGAGATCCTGGAAAGCGAGTCGGAGTTACTCGGCGTCATCAAGGACGAACTCCGTGAGATCAAAGCCGAGTACGGCGACGAGCGTCGGACCTCGATTATCGAAGACCAGGGGACGGTCACTCACGAGGACCTCATCCCCGAAGAGGAGGTGTTCGTGGTCATGACCGAGGACGACTACGTCAAGCGGATGCCGATCGACCAGTTCGACCCCCAGGGTCGCGGCGGGAAAGGCATCATCGGCGCAGACGTCAAAGAAGACGACCGCGTCGCGACGGTCTTCCGGGCTAACACCCACGACTATCTGCTGTGCTTTACGAATCAGGGCGAAGTCTACCGGCTCAAGACCTACGAAATCCCCGAGATGGGCCGGACGGCCCGCGGCAAATCCGCGGTCAACATCCTCGATCTCGACCCCGGCGAGGACATCACGGCCATCGTCGACACCGACGCCTTCAGCGACGACGAGTTCGTGACGATGGCAACCCGCAACGGCTACGTCAAGCGCACTGCCGGCGCGGAGTTCGACAACATCCTCTCGACGGGGATCATCGCGGCCGACTTAGAGGAGGGCGACGAACTCGTCGACGTGGAAGTCACCGACGGCTCACAGGACCTCGTCATCGCGACCGAGGGCGGCATGACGATCCGCTTCGACGAGGACGAAGTCCGTGCGATGGGCCGCAACGCCCGCGGTGTCAACGGCATCAAACTGCAAGCGGGCGACGCCGTGGCGGGGCTGGTCGCGACCGACGAGGACGACGGACAGGCGCTGTTGACCGTGACCGAGAACGGCTACGGCAAGCGGACGCCCCTCGCGGAGTATAGCACCCAGTCACGCTACGGCAAGGGGCTGATCGACATCAAGACTGGCGATCGAAACGGCCCCGTGACGGCCGTCAAGGCGGTCGATCCGGACGATGGACTCGTGATGATGAGCGAGCGCGGCCAGATCGTCCGGACGCGTGTCGACGAGATCTCGACTGTCGGCCGCAACACGATGGGTGTGATCGTGATGGACGTCGAAGACGGCGACGCGGTCGCGAGCGTCGACGTGATTCCGGCCGCCGCGGATGGAGATGCAGACGCCAACGCCGACGCTGACACGCTCGAGTAATCGACCCGTCGTTTTCGCATCGGCTCGATGCGGTTCGAGAGCGGTTTTTGCGGATCGATTGCGGACAAAAATCGCAGACGCTACGCAGAAGTGAGACGAAAGCGGCTCGCTGTCGATCAGTGAGCCGACTCTTCGGTCGGTGCGACCATATCGTCGATCCGGAGAATGAGGATGTTGTTCGTGTCGTCTTTGCCGTCGACGGTGCCATCGATGACGAGTTTCGAGAGCGGCGTCGGGCCGACGGTGACGGAATCGCCCTCGTGAATGTCGCTGACGCGTCCCTGCACGTGGATCTCTGCGCGGCAGAGTTCCGGATGGTGCACGCTCGAGAGGTCGATCTCCTCGATGATCGTGTCGCTGACGGGTTCTCCCTCGTGTTGCAGCGGAACCGATGCGGGCTCGTCCATCTGCTGGATCTCGAGTGCTTCGTAGGCGGCGGCAGTTGGTTTGTAGCCGCCTTTCGGCCCTGGTACACCCTCTACTAGTTGGAGGGCTTTGAGACTCTGCATCTGGTTGCGGATGGTCCCGGGATTGCGGTCGACCTGCTCGGCGATATCCTCGCCTTTGATGGCGTCTTCGGACTTCTTGTGGAGGTTCGTCAGGGCGCGGAGTATTTTCTTCTGACTGGGGGTGAGTTCGATGGATGACATAGTGTTTTATTCGTATTTGGTTTCCTTAAACCCGGCGGGTGGGCCGGCTATTTTGCCAACGTTGTGACGGTTACAGCGGGAATGTGAGGGCTTTCGCATCGTCCGCCCACGGGGATACGGTTTCCTGTCACTGGGTCCCGGTGTGCCCGCGGGACGGTCGCGGGTGCACCGACACTGATCGACAGCAGACCGCATGAGGCGGGCATCCGTTGGCTCCAGATCGCCACGGCGTCTCCGGCAGCTACGACGACGGCTGGGGTTCAGCGGGCGGCGCAACCCGGACGTGTCTGGCGACGGATTCGGGCAGCGAGACCGGTTCGTCGGCCTCGCTCGAGCACGCCGTCACCATTCCGAACGGAGCGATTTCGATGATCTCGAGGTCGACACCGGGTTCGACGCCGTGGTCAGCGAGATACGAGAGCACCTCGGGGTCGTGGTCGGCGACCTCGGCGACGGTCACGACGGCTTCTTCCTCGAATTCGGTGATGGCCTCGCCGTCGGGGCGTTCCGGCGGCTCGAGGTCGGCACTCGGGATCGGTGAGCCGTGTGGGTCGACCGTCGGCTCGCCGAGTGCGTCGGCGACACGTGCCTCGAAGTTCTCGCTGATGTGATGTTCGAGGCGGTCGGCTTCCGCGTGGACCTCCGACCAGTCGTAATCGAGGTGTTCGGTGAGGTAGGCCTCGAGCAGCCGGTGATGGCGGACGATTTCGAGGGCGACGGTCTCGCCTTCGTCGGTTAGGGTCACGCCGCGATACTTCTCGCGGTCGACGAGGTCTCGCTCCTCGAGTTTGTCGAGCATACTGGTCACCGTCGGCGACGTGACGTCCAGCTCCGCCGCGATCTCGGAGGTCTTGATCCGCTCGTCGGTCTCGCGCTGGAGCTGATAGATCGCTTTGAGGTAATCCTCCATCACGTCGCTCAGCATCATGCTGTCCCGAGTTTCGACCGGTCTAACCCTAAAGCTGTCGCCACCAAATCTACTCGGCGTCGATCGACACGTGTCCGAGCAGCGACTGTGACTGACCACCACGACCAAACCGATCGGCGATGTAGTGAACGCATGGACCGGACCGTCAGGATTATCGGCGCGCCGATGGACTACGGGGCAAACCGTCGCGGCGTCGATATGGGGCCGTCGGCGATCCGCTATGCGGGGCTGGCAGACGGCCTCGAGCGGGCGGACGTCGATCCGATCGACGACGGCGATCTGTCGATGCCGCGGGCCGAAGAGCGTGATCCGGACGCCGACCAGCCCCACGGCGGGAACGCGAAGTTCCTCCGCGAGATCGAGGGCGTCTGTCGGCGGCTGCGCGACCGCGTCGCGGCGACGCATACCGCCGGCGAGTTCCCGCTCGTGCTGGGCGGCGACCACTCGGTCGCGATCGGGTCCCTTACTGGCTCGGCTCGGGACGTTGACCTCGGCGCGATCTGGTTCGACGCCCACGCCGACCTGAACACGCCCGAAACGTCGCCAACTGGCAACGTCCATGGCATGCCACTGGCTGCAGTCCTCGGCCGCGGCGCGTTCGGCGAGATGGAATGGGCTCCCGCTCCCGGACTCCGTGAGTCGTCGGTCGCCTACGTCGGCCTCCGGAGCATCGACGACCGCGAGCGCGACTTGCTCCGGGAGAGCGAGCTAACGGCCTACACCATGTCCGACATCGACCAGCGGGGCGTCTCCGCCGTCGTCGAAGACGCTCTCGCGGTCGCGACCGACAGCACCGACGGCGTCCACGTCAGCCTCGACCTGGACTGGCTCGATCCAAAGACGGCCCCCGGCGTTGGCACGCCCGTCCGCGGCGGCGTCACCTACCGAGAAGCCCACGCTGCACTCGAGACGCTCTCTCGACGCGACGAAGCTGACGGCGTCCTCCGGTCGATGGACGTCGTCGAAGTAAATCCGATCTTAGACGAGGCAAACGAGACGGCGACGCTGGCGGCCGAACTGACCGCAAGCATGTTCGGGAAACGAATTCTCTAGGACCCAGCCCGCCTCGAGCGCATCATTCACCGGCCGTGATGTCGTGCGAGCCGTGACCACACCGACACCGGTTCCAACAGCTTTGTATCATAGTGCTTCCCATTATGCTGTATGACTGAGAACGTTGTCGTGCTCGGAGCTGGCTATGCTGGTACCGGCGCGATCAAAAAGCTCCAATCGGAGCTTGGCGGTACCGTACGGCTGACCTGGATCGCCGACGTGGATTATCACCTCGTGTTGCACGAATCCCACCGTGTGATCCGCGACCCCAGCGTCCGCTCGGACATTACTTTCCCAGTCGACCAGATCGCGGACCCAGCGACTCGATTCATCCAGGACGAGGTTACGGGCTTAGACGTCGACGAACAGGTCGTCGAACTCGCCGACAGCGAGCCTGTCGAGTACGACTACGTCCTCGTCGCGCTGGGCAGCCAGACCGCCTACTACGGCATCCCCGGCCTCGAGGATCACTCCCTGACGCTCAAAAGTCTCGACGACGCCCTCGAGATCCACGACGCCGTCAAGGAAGCCAGTCAGGACGCGACCCGCAGCGACCCCGCACAGGTCGTCATCGGCGGTGCCGGCCTCTCCGGTATCCAGACCGCCGGCGAGATCGCCGAGTTCCGCGACCAACACCGCGCCCCCCTCGAGATCCACCTCGTCGAGGCACTCGAGGAGATCTTCCCGGGCAACGATCCGGAATGTCAGCAGGCCTTGCGTGACCTGCTCGAGGAAGCCGGCGTCCGCATTCATACGGACGACCCGATCACCGAGGCAACCGAAGACCACATCGAGTTCGACGAGGGCGAGCCACTCGAGCACGACGTGCTCGTCTGGACCGGCGGGATCACGGGCCGTGACGCGATGGACGAGGTCGACCTCGAGAACGAACACAACCGCGTGACCACCCGCGCGAACTTCCAGACCTCCGACGAGCGCGTGTTCGCAGTTGGCGACTCGGCGATCATCGACCAGGGCGATCAGCCCGCACCGCCGACGGCACAGGCCGCCTGGCAGGCCGCCGAGGTTGCCGGTGAGAACATCGCTCGCGCGATTGCCAACCGCCCACTGAAGACCTGGGAACACGAGGACAAAGGGACCGTCGTCTCGGTCGGCGACAAGGCCATCGCCCACGACGTCAAGCCGGCGAAGGGGATCTCCTTGCCCGTCGACACCTTTGGCGGCCTCCCAGCGGAGAACTTGAAGAAGGTGATCGCCGCCCGCTGGATCGCCGACATCACGTCCTGGAACGAAGCCCGCAAATCCTGGTCGTCCCTGTAAGCGGCTAGACGACTGCTCGTCACCGTCTCGCTGTTGTTTTTCAGCTCCCGAGCGACACTGAGCGCCTGCGGTGTCTCACTCGCCGCCGTCACTCGTGTCATCGTCGGCCGTCCCGGCCATGGGCTCAGCCGGCACACCGGCAACCGTCGCCCCCGGCGGCACGTCACGAGTTACCAGCGAGTTCGCCGCGATACTGGCATCGTGACCGATCTCGACGCCGGGTAAGATGATCGCACCCGCCCCGATCATCGCTCGTTCGCCGACGACGACCTCGCCGGTTCGGTACTCGTCCTGTAAGAACTCGTGACAGAGGATCGTCGCGTCGTAGCCGACGATCGCGTTCGCCTCGAGCGTGATCAGGTCTGGCCAGAAGACGTCGGGTGTAGCCTCGAGCCCCCACGAGACGCCAGATCCGACCGTAACGCCGATGCGACGCAACAGCCAGCGTTTGAGTCGGAGACTCGGGGAGATCCGGACAAGCCAGACGACGATGTAGTTGATCGCAACCCGGAGTGGAGAGCGGGCGGTCGTCCAGTGGGCCAGGGAGTTGCGTGGTCCGGGCGTCGCGTGGTGTGTGACGCGCTCGTGTCGTGGCGTCGTGTCGTCGGAAGCCGTCACTGCCATACGCTTTGATGGATCGATACATGAAACCGATCGATCGCCACGCGGTGTGCGAACGGCGCGATCCGACAGCCGATGCCTAACTAGTCAGGGAATAGCAATGTCCCCGTTCGTCACGGTAACCCAGTTGTGCCTCGACCTCAGTCAACCACTCTCGACGTCGAGACGATTCATACCCTTCTCTCGAGCGGGACACGCAGGGCTGCTCTGGAGATCCTTCGTACGGTCGATCGCACGACACCCCAAGAACTGAGCCGTCAGATCGCCTCGTCGGAGCACAACTATGAAACGGCCGACGTCGGTCCCACGACCCGACGATCGATCTCCATTGCGTTGGTCCACAATCACCTCCCGCGACTCGATGCACACGACGTCGTCGACTACCGACACCAGGATAGCGTTGTCACGCCCAGTGCAAACTTCGACGACCTCGAGTCGGTTCTCGATCGACTCGAGCACCGCGAATGACGACCACCTACGCGACGTCCCGGTCGCCCGGAACCCCGACCAGTTCCCGAAACGCGGCCCCCGAGAGGTCACAGCGGTAGGCCGGCTTGAACATCATGTTCGACCCACCGGCCTGGACGTTCCACGCCGATTCGATCTCGTCGCGCAGGTAATACTGGGGGCGTTCGTTGCCCTCTGCGACGTAGTAGTCGCTGAGACGGATCGGGTCACGCTCGAAGAGACCGCCAGGCTCCCGGCCGTCGACGATGACGACCGGTTTCTCGAGATAGAGGTCGCCGTCCCGAGCCCGCTTGGCGTGGGCGTTGTCCGGATGGGCATCGAGGATCGCTTCGCGCTCAGCCCGAGGCATGTCCGGCGTCACGACGACCACGTCGGCGACAGTAACGTAGCCGATCAGGTAGCGGTGGGCGCGGTCCCCGTCCGGGCGGCGCAGCCCGGCGTAAAAGCCGACGACGTCGCCGGGCTCGAGCGCGCGCAGCCGCGAGACGTAACCGCTGGTCCGGTGTTCGCCGTAGGTCAGCGCCTCGAAGTTGGGATCGCGATGGAGCGGCCACGACGCGAGGGCGTCGCCAGTGATCGTTTCGGCCCCGTCATCGACTGGCAGAGGTGTGATCCGGGTCGTGAGATCGGCGGCGACGCCGTCGTCGGCCCGTAGCTCCCACGACCCGAGCGTCTCCGTTTCTGTCGTCTCGCGGGTCTTCTCCGTGATCGGGACGTACTCGAATCGACCATCGTCGTACAGCGGTGCCAGCGCGCCGACGTTCGTGCTGTCGGCACCGACGCCGGCGAGAACGACTGTCATATGCGGATATACACGCCGGTCGGCGCGACGTGGCGATAAACCCGCCGAAAGCATCCCAGCGAGCCGATACCCATGCTGGTCGGTCAGCCACAGGCACGTCGTGTCATCTCTCACGCCTCGAGGCCGCTCGCCTCGGCACGGATGGGGACAGCCTCGAGAGGTACCCTTATCGGGCCAGGGGTTCCACACCCGCCTATGCGTATCACCTTTCTCGGGACGGGCAGTGCAATGCCCACAGGCGAACGGTTTCAGACGGGGATCCTCGTCCAAGAGGACGGCCGCACGCTGCTGATCGACTGTGGTGCCGGGATTCTCCAGCGACTCCAGCAGTCCGGCGTCGGCTACGAGAACGTCTCGACGGTGCTCTTAACACACCACCACCTCGATCACGTCGCCGACCTACTGCCGCTGATGAAAGCCCGCTGGCTCGCCGGCGAGGACCACATCGAGATCGTCGGCCCACAGGGTACCAAGGCGCTGGTCGACGACCTCCTCTCTGTCTACGAGTATATGCAGGACAAACTCGAGGTACAGGTTCGAGAGGTTGTCCCCGGCGAGTTCACCGTTGCGGGCTTCGACGTCTCGGCCTACGAGACGCGCCATTCGGTGCCGTGTCTGGCCTATCGCTTCGGCGATCTCTTCACGTTCAGCGGCGACAGCGAGGCCTTCGCTGGACTGGCGAACTTCGCCGAAGGATCGGCGATCTTCGCCCACGATTGTTCGTTCCCTGACGACGTCGACGTCTCGAACCACCCGACGCCCGACGCACTCGGCCGCGAACTCGCCGGCCGGGAGCTCGGCCGGGTCTATCTCACCCACCTCTATCCCCACACCGACGGCACCCACGACGAGATGCTCGAGTCGATCGCCGCCCATTACGACGGCGATGTCCGGTTCGCCGAGGACCTCCAGACGGTCTCGGTCGAGTGATCGAGCAGTCGTCCGACACGACCGATCGGCGTTCCTGAGTGTCACGAGACGATGACAAAATAACCCGATTTGTCGGTGATAGATGACGGGTAGCACGCGAATAACACTGTTTTGCTGAACGTTTGGTCAGAAACGGGTCGAAAATCGCTGTTTCGGGGCTGTCGCTCGCGGCTGTCGTATTCGAAGTCGTGACTGTTAGTGTAAAAATAACAACAGCTGTATACCGGCTCCGTTAGTAGGATACTCACAACAGATGAGAGCGAGCACCGAGCCGAGCGACAGGTGGGGTGTGTGGCCGTGAGTCGTGCTGACCGGATCGCCGACGTGATCACGACACACTCGGCGATCGTCTTGGTCGTGCTCTTGCTCGTGACCGCCATGGTCGGTGCAGGGGCGACGATGGTCGACGACGAGTCGTCGCTCGAGCAGTACGAGACCGACTCGCCGGAAGGGAACGCCCTCGAGTTCGCGACGGAAAACTTCGCAAGTGAGGATCAGGAAAACACGACGGCTGTCCAGGTGATCGTCAGGGGTGACGACGTCCTCTCGAAGGAGTCGTTGCGCTCCTCGCTCGAGTTCCAGCAAGAACTCCGCAACGACGAGTCGATAAACTCGACGCTGGTCGAAGAAGAAGCGATCGTCGGCGTCGAGAACGTCGTGGCGACGACCGCGATCCGCGAGGAGCAGGCTGACGACCTCTCCGAACGCGCGTCCGAACTCGAAGACCGGAGTGCGGAACTCAACGAGACCGCAGCCGAACTCGAACAGCGCAGGACCGAGCTCAACGAGACCGCAGCCGAACTCGAAGACCGGAGTGCGGAACTCAACGAGACCGCCGACGACCTCGAGGCAGCGCTGAACGAGACCGTCGCGCTCGAGACGGAATACGCGGAGCTGAACGCCTCCTTCCAGGCCGGCGACCTCTCCGAGGCGGAATACGAGCAGCAATCAGCCACGCTCGAGGGCCAGCTCGACGCGGTGTACGCGGAGGCGACGGCCGACCTCGGCGAGGAGCAGTCAGCGCAGTTTGACACAGCCATGACGAACGCGCGGGAGATTCAGTCCTCTCTCGTCGCGCTCGAGCGGGCGAACGAGGCCGGCAACCTCTCCGACGCGGAGTACGAGCAACGCTCGGCCGAACTCGAGGGCCAACTCGAAGACGTCTACGCCCAGGGCACGCGCGGTGTCCTCGAGGAAGACTTCGCGCAGCTGGCGGAAGATCGCGAACAGCTCCAGGAGGACTTCGAGGACCTCGAAGACGACAGCGAACAGCTCCAGGACGACTTCGAAGAACTCGAGGACGATTTCGAGGAACTCGAAGACGACCGCGAAGACCTCGAAGCGGCCGGCCAGCCGCCACTGGACGAACAGATCGAGCAACTCGACTCGATGAGCGAGTCCGAATACGAAGAGACGCTTACCGACGTCCTCTCGGAAGATAGCGACCGGGGTGGTGGCTTTGCCCTGCGTCTGATGCCGACATCCTACGAGCCGGAGTCGACCGAGGCCGATGCACGAATGCTGGTCGTGACGCAGTCGACCGCAAGCGGGGACTTCCAGGGCCCTGGATCGGTCGACGAAGAAATCTCCAACAGCCAACTCGAGCTTCGCGACCTCGCTGACGATTACGACCAGGAGATGCTCGTCTTCGGGTCGGGGGTCATTACCGACGAGATCGACCGATCGATGGGTGACAGCTTAGCGATCGTCTCGCCGCTTGCCCTGCTATTCGTCGTCGTCGCGCTGGTGATCGCCTACCGCGATCCGATCGACATCGTTCTCGGGATCGCAGGCATCGCAGCGGTATTGCTCTGGACGTTCGGCTTCATGGGCTGGGCAGATATCTCGTTCAACCAGATGTTCGTCGCCATTCCCGTGCTCCTGATCGGGCTCTCGATCGACTACGCGATTCACGTCTTTATGCGTCATCGGGAGCAACGCGAGACGCCACGCGTCTCGGATGAGCGAACGGAGACTGGAGGGAGCCGTGAGCAACGCGAGACGCCACGCGACGCCGACGAACCGACTGACGTGCGCGGCTCGATGTCCGTCGCTCTCGCCGGCGTCGGCGTCGCGCTCGTCTGGGTGACGGCGACGACCGTCATCGGCTTCCTCTCGAACCTCGTCAGTCCGATCGGCCCGATCCGCGAGTTCGGCATCGTGAGCGCGTTCGGTATCCTCGCCGCGATGGTCGTCTTCGGCGCGTTGATCCCCGCGGCGAAAGTCGAGGTCGATTCCCGACTCGAGGCGTACGGGATCGAGCGGCGCAAGCAGGCGTTCGGCACCGGCGGCGGTCGACTCGCCGACGTACTCTCTGTCGGGGCGACCATTGCCCGGAAAGCCCCGCTGGTGGTGCTCCTCGTGACGCTGGTGGTGACCGCAGGCGGCGTCTACGGTGCGACCCAGGTCGATACCAGCTTCGATCAGGAGGACTTCCTCGCGGATAGCCCGCCCGCCTGGACGCAGGACCTGCCGGAACCGTTCCAGCCCGGCGAGTACAGCGCGAAATCCGACCTCGAGTACGTCAACGAACACTTCCAGCGCCAGGACTCTCAGGCGCAACTGCTCGTCAGAGGTGATATAACCCACGACGAGACGCTCGAACGGGTAGAAGACGCCCAGGACGACGCGACCGACAGCGACGTGGCATACGAGCTGGCAAGCGGTGAGGCAGACGTTCGCAGCCCGCTGTCGACCATGGAGCAGGTCGCAGCCGAGAACGAATCGTTCGACGAGTCGTTCGACGAGTCGGACACCGACGATGACGGCGTTCCCGACGAAAACCTCGAGGCGCTGTACGACGACCTCTACGAGGCCGATTCGGAAGCCGCGAGCAACGTGCTCTACCGTTCCGACGGCGACTACGAGGCTCTGCGGCTGGTCGTCTCGATCGAGGGCGACGCCTCGACCGGCGAGACGACCGAGGAAATGCGCGCGATCGCGGCGGACTTCGACGACGGCGGCGATCGCTGGTCCGTGGTGGCGACCGGCGATCCGATCGTCAACCACGTCGTCGAGCAGGACCTGCTCAATACTGTCCTCGAGAGCCTGTTGATCACGCTCGTGGCCGTCTTCGTCTTCCTGACGCTGGCCTACTGGCTGACTGGCAACAGCGCGACCTTGGGTGCGGTAACGCTGCTCCCGGTCGCGCTCGCAGTCAGCTGGATCCTTGGGACGATGTACCTGATCGGGATGCCGTTTAACGTCCTGACGGGGATGATCACCAGCCTGACGATCGGGCTCGGCGTCGCCTACAGTATCCACGTCAGCGCCCGGTACACGCTTGAACTCGAGCGCCAGGGTTCGGTCTGGGACGCCATGCAGACCACAGTGACGGGAACCGGTGGCGCATTGCTTGGCAGTGCGGCGACCACCGTCGGCGGGTTCGGCGTCCTCGCCTTTGCCATCCTGCCCGTTCTCGAGCAATTCGGGATTATCACCGCGCTGACGATCATCTACGCGTTCATCGCGAGCGTGCTCGTCTTGCCGACCCTGCTCGTCCTCTGGACACGGTACTTCGGCCCTGACGTTCCCTTCGAGTCGCCCGCGGCCACGGGCGCGTCCCCCGCCAGCGACGGCGGCCGCCCCGAAGACGATACTGGTGACGAACAATGACCGACGACGAGGACGGAAGCGAGAGCGAGGGCGAGGCCCTCGCGGCCTTCGAACGGCTCGGGCTCACGACCTACGAGGCGAAGGTGTTCATCGGCCTCCACCGCATCGGCTCGGGCACCGCTCGCGACGTCTCCCAGGTCGTCGATGTCCCACGATCGCAGGTGTACGGCGTCGCCGAGCGCCTCGAGGAACGGGGCTTGCTCGAGGTCCAGCAGTCGAATCCGATCCGATACCGGCCGGTCAGCACCGACGAGGCACGCGAGCTGCTTCGTGACCGGTTTGAACGCGAACAGGACCGGGCATTCGAGTACGTCGAGACCGTCAAACGCGAGTCGACAGGCGAGGAAACTCAGGAGGACATCTGGACGGTTCGCGGCCGCGACCAGGTCGACGACCGGACCGTCGATATCCTCTCGCAGGCAGACGAGCGGATCGTCTTCGGCACCCGGCTCCCGGAACTCGTCACCGATACGATCGAGCGAACCCTTACAGAGCGCGCCGCAGCCGGCGTCACGGTCGTCGTCGTGAGTCGAACGCCGGCAGTCCGAGACCGATTTGCCGATCTCGATGTCGTGACCGTCGAGAACCTCCCAGCCCAGCGGACGGACGACCAACGGTCGGGCCGGATCGTCATCGCCGACGACGATAGCATCCTCCTGAGTGTCGTCGGTAACGAAGGTAGCGAGACCGCAATCTGGAGTTCGGGCTCGCTGTTCGCGTCCGTCTTGATCCAGCTGCTCGAGGCCAGCGACGAACTGCAACTCGAGTAGCCCGAACCCGTGCCGGTGGCAGCCGACTACTCGAGGCGATAGCGCAACAGCGCCGCGATACCGCCGAGATTGGCGAGTTGCTGCCCCGGTGGGAACTCACTCGAGAAGACCGTCACCTCGCCGCCTTTCTGTTCGGTCGTCCGGACGATGCCGTCGATGTCGATGGCCCACTCGCCGTCGGGCCCGCGTTCCTTCCGGAGTCGGTCGTCGAGGACGAGCAGGCGGTCGATCGCGCCGAATTCGGCGGCTTTCTCGACCTGTTCGGGGCCGTAGGCCGCCTTCGCGCCCTCTGCCATGCGTCGAGTGAGTTCGTCGATGTACTCGGCCTCGCTTTCGATGCGAGTTTCCTCCTGGACGTCGGCGACGGCCCCGCGTTTCAGGACCTCATGGACGCCGCGGTCGCCGACCGCCGCTGTATCGACCATCGTGATCAGATCCGCGACCTCGGGTTCGTTGTCCTCTAAGTACTTGTAGGCGTCCTGTTTCGTAAAGCCGGGGCCGGCGAGGATGATCGCGTCGACCTCGAGACGTTTGAGGACCTCCGCGAGTTCCGCGAACAACTCCGAGCGCTCGCGGGCGTACTCGCCTTTCCCGGTCGGGCCGGTGAACGCCGCTCGCTCTTCGGTGCCGTACTGGGCGACCGTGTGGACGTGGGCCTGGCCCTCTTCGACGGTCGCGATCGCAACGTCGGGGTTTTCGGTGGCTTCCTCTGCTTCCTCGAGGCGGGCCTTCTGATCCGGCTTGAACCGCTTCTCGATGGAGAGTTCTTCGCGGGTTTCGACGTTCAGGGTGTGGTGAAAGCCCAGTTGGTCCTCGCGCGAGCAGGCGACGATCTCGCCGCCGACCCGCAGGCGGTTGGCGAACTTGTGGAACTCGATGTCCTCGACGGCGATCGCGACCCACATGTGTTCGCGCTCGCCGCCGGTATCGCGCATCTGGTCGTCGTTGCGCTGGATCCGCCGGGTCGTATCGCCTGCGACGCGGTCGCCGGGCTCTAAGACGTACTGCAGGTGCCAGAGATCGTCGACGCTCTCGGGGACGACGGTGATCCGCTCGCGGCCGCCCTCGACCTGCTCCCGGTCTTTGATCTGCATGGCCGTGGCTTTGCGCGGCCGCGGTAAGTGGACTGCGATCGGTGGTCCGATCTGTCCTACTCGATGGCACGATTCCGCTGTCGGCAGGCGACCCGAGAGATTGATCACCGATCCATGACAGTCACGTTTCTTGCAAACTATTGACATAGGTAGGGCATGACACTATTGACGTCGCACGCGTCCGTCAAGTATGAACGCTGGATACACAGCGCGGCTCGAAGACTTCGGTACGCGCTCGCTCGTCACACACGCCATCATGGCACTGGCGTTTGTCGGAGCCATGATCGCGGGGCTGTTCGTCGACGGCCAGCTCGGCCTCGTCTCGTTCGTCGCACTTCTCAACTTCACCGCCGGTGTGTGGATCTCACAGTCGGTTCACTCCCTCGGGAACGCACAGACCGACGATTCGTACGCCGGCATCTTGGGCGTTCTAGCGGTGCTGTTCGATACGACCGGCGAGAAGCGCTACCACGGGCTCAATACTGGCCGGCTCGCCCGCTTGCTCACGCTGATCGCGCTCGTGACATCGGTCTCGCTGTTCGTCGCTGGAGAAGTCCTCTCCGGCGTCCTGGCTCCAGTCGGGACCGTCGCGATCGCCGCCGTCGCCCTCGTGACTGCGATGGTCGGGTTTCTGATCGCCATGAGCTCGGCGTACGATGAGTCCGAGCGTGATCGGACCCAAGGGATCGACCGCGATCGCGACCGCACCGAGGCAGGGGACCCCAGCCAGCCGACTATCGAACTCGAGGACGGCACCGACATCGAAATTTCGGTTCGCGAATCGCACGTCGACGAACCGGCGACCGAGTCCCGGTAGCCGACAGGTGGGACACTCCACGCCGTCGCTCGAGCGCGCCGGCTCGGAACGCGGTCCGAACCGAGGTGTCCGTTCGAGCGACACTCGAGTGCGTTGGTGAACCCGGTCGATACCGCGGCCCCGCCATCGATTCGATCGCCGAGACGTCGGCATAGAACATCGATGTGGCGTGGAGCCTGAGAGTCGATTCCGCCCGGAGGTTGCTAGCTTTATCATGGTGACCGATGCCTCGGATACGTGAGGCCCGACCCGAGGCCGAGACACACAATGACAGACTCGTGCACGGAGTTTCCAGCGCCAGTCCGGATCGAGGTGTTCGTCCACGCCCACACGTCCGCGGCTGTCGTGGAGTCGCTCAAAGACCTCGTCGCGCGCGCACGCCGGCTCGAGGACGCGATCGGCGCTGCCGTCCACGTCGAGACCTGGACGGCGGTGCGACCCGCACTCGAAGAACTCAGCGATTCAGGGCCGTCGATAACGGGAACCGTCGAGGCGTTCCAGTCGTGGGCCGACCAGGAAGGCTACGACCTCGAGCCAGCGTTCGACTGGCGTGAAACGCCCTCGGTGATCGGTCATCGGGCTGCCGAAGTTCGCGTCCCGACCGCGTGCGTCGCCGTCTACGCCGACGGTGACCTCCAGTGTGTTGCTCCCTGTACCGACGGCGACCGCAGCTACACCGTCATGGACTGCCTCGCCAGACTCGAGGAGGGCGTCATCGAGCCCGAGCCGTTCGACACACGAGAGCGAAACGACGTCTCGCGTGGCTCATCCGACAGCGACGAGTCCGCCGAGAACGCCGAGCGATACGCTCGCTCTGAGGAACTCGAGTAGCAGTCGCGTTCGAACGCCGTCTCGAGCCGGCAGTGGGAGCCAGACTCGGCCGGCGCGTCCGATCGTCCCTCTGTGCCGGCGTCGCGACCGTCGGCGTCGATCGGCGTCACTGTCGATCCTCCCGGAGTGCCCACGATCGATCCCGGGAGAGCGCCGCGTCTCAGTCGCCCTTGATCCGGCTCCCACCCGGCGGCATGAAGTGTTGAATTCGGTCGGGGCTGGCGATCTTGCGGACGAACGACTCGTCTTCGAATCGCTCTCGGAACCGGCGATAGAGCCGTTTCGCTGTGTCCGCCTGTGCGTATCGGCCGGGCTCGAGTTCGATCATCGTCTCCACCCGGTCCTCGATGGCCGACGGCGGGCCGCCGATCACGCGGGTGTATGGCTCACACTGGATGCCGACGGCTGCGCCGACCGGCGTATCTCGGTAGTAGGTCCGGTCGCCGCGGATCGCGAACCCGCCTTTCTCTAAGTACTCGCCGCTCTCGGGGGTCTTGGTGACCTGATCGGCGTCGACGGCGTAGACGTCGCCCGCATAGCGACCGTCCTTCCAGACCGACGAGTAGGAGACGGCAAACTGGGCAGCCTCCTCGATGCTCGAATCGGGAAGTTCGATGTCGCTCGAGGACGCCTCGCTGGGATCGGTCGCCTTCAGGACGGTGACGGGGCCGCCGTGGGCCTGTGTGTGGAGGACCTTGTCACCGGGCTCTAAGTACTTCTTGACGAGTTCCTCGTTCTGGTCGGCGTTGCGGCCGCCGATCACGAGGTAGCCGTCGCTGGTGTGGAACCAGCGGAAGCGATCGAACCAGGGTTCGTTCTCACGGATTGGAATGGACGGCTCGGCGAGCCAGTCGCGCTGTTCTGTGTCGCCTTCTTCATCTTCGCCGTCCTCGCTCGTATCCTCGCGTTCGGTTGCCTCCCACTCATCGCGGCGACGCTTGGCGTCTTCTAAGTCCTCGCGGGTGTCCTCGATGGCCGCAAGCGCGCCCTCCTTTTTGTCCTCGACGCGTTTGGCCTCCGTGTAGAGTCGGTCAGCGTTCTGTTCGACGCCCTGCTCGACGACGAGGTCGATCCGCTCGCCGTCGAGGTCAACTGTCACCGTCCCCTCGCTGCCGTCGACGTCGACGACCGCTTCGGCGGCTTCGATACCCTGCTCGGCACCGGCCTCGAATCGCTCGCGGATCTCGTCCCACGGACGGTCCTGCGCGCGGGCATCTTGTATCGTCGAGAGGATCTCGTCGACCAGTCCGTACTCGGCGTAGAGCAGTTCGGCCTGCTCGCGCAACTCGTCGGCTTCCTGCTTGAACCCCTCGATCGCGCCCTGCTGTTGCTCGATGATGCGCTCGTATTTCGCGATCTCCGAGTCGAAGTCCGGCCGCTGCTCGGTCGGCTCCGGCTCTTCGTCCTCGCCGAGTTCGAGCTGGAAGAAATAGTCGTCCAGCGCCTCGAGGAACGTCTCGTAGCGCTCACCGTCGAGATCGGCGTGCTCCTCGAGCGGGAACGGGGTGACGTCGACGACCTGGCCCTCGCTTGCCTCGCCGTCCGTGTCGTCCCCGTCGTCCGTTCCGTCCGCATCGTCGCGCTCGCGGTAGAGTCGCGGCTCGAAGTTCCCGTTCCGGATATCGAGTGCTAACCGTTCGATGGCCTCGTAGACGCGGTCGTACACCGCCTCGTCGGCGTCGGCAATGTCCAGTCCCTTCTCGACGCCAGCGCGGGTACAGACCTCCTCGGCGTAGAGGCCACCGAAGTTGAGCTGTGTCGCAAGCGTCCGGACGACGTCCGTATCGGAGTCGTCCATCTCGTGGTCGAACGCCTCGCGAGAGACCGTCAGCGGGTTCGTCCGGGACTCGGGGAACTCATACCGCGAGCCCGGCACGACCGTTCGGGATTTCAGCCGGACGGTCTCGAGACAGTCGATCACTTCGTACTCGCCGTCGGTGACCGCAATGTTGCCCTGCCCGAACAGTTCGACGATGATCCGGGTCGTCCCGTCTTCGCGCTCGAAGGTGAACTCGAGGATGCGGTCGAACTCGTACTGTTCGACGCCGGCGAAGTCCGCGCCCGAGAGGCGGTTGCGCAGCATCATCGCGAACTGCGGCGGTCTGCCGGGGGCGTCGGGCACCCGTTCGGGGGCGACCGTGTGCGCGCGTTTGATCTCGCCGACCTCGAGAATGAGCTCGATGCGACCCCGATCGAAATCGCGCATCTTGAGCCGGACGAGATCGTCGCCGTAGAGATAGGCCTTGTCGACTTTCGCCCCCTCGTAGGCACCGAATTCCCCGACGAGAGCAGCGAGGTCGACGCTGGTGAGTTCCCGCTTTGGATCCATACTGCACACTGCCCGGCCCGGTCAAAAAGACGTGTCGCTCCGGCCCCCGCTGTCGGAGGTCGGAACGCCTAATCCGCGCCGGCACGCATTCCGTGATATGAACTACGCCGTCGGTGGACAGCCACACGAGCTCGCTGCTACGGTATCGCGTGCCGGGGACTGGGACCGATCGCGCTCCGCTCGAGGAGGTGCCCGCGTATGAGCGGAGAAGACGGACAGCCCTGGACGGACGTCTCGCGATTCCCTAACTTCCTCGACCATCTCGAAGCCCAGGGTGGGGCGACCGTCCACGGAATCGTCGACCGAATCGAGGCCGACATCGACATGGACGGGATCGCATACCACGATCGTGGCATCCGCGCGCCAGGCTACGACGCGACGTTTATTCCGGAGCCAGAGGGGTCGCAGGTCGTCCCCGCGTTCAGCGTCGAAGTCCAGACGATCGGCCCGCGCAGCGTCTGGGCAGTGTTCGACGCGACGCTCTCCTGGGACTTCTATCTCCTCCAGGCTGACGACATCGCGGCGATCGCCTGGGTGAGCGACGAGGAGTTCAACGCCGAAGAGGCCGGGATGTTCATGTCGAAACACGACGCGCTCGCCGCAGGTCGCTTCTCCTTTGGGACGTTCATCTACGGCGGCGAGGAGTGGGACGAACAGCGCGAGCTGATCGAGGACACCGATACACCGGCGTTCCTCCAGCGCGACGACGGCAGCGTTCTGGTGCCAACCGATCAGGCCGATTTCTACAACGTCGTCAACTCCACTCCACAGGAATTCCGGCAAAACGGCGGCGGTGCACCTTCGCATCTCGGCCTGCTCGAGCTCGAGGTCACGATCGACTGAGACGGCCTCGTCCCCCGTTTAGCGGGTCCGGGCGGAAATCTAGACGCTCACAGTCTCGCGAACCCAGCCGCTCGAACCGCTGGGGAATGGACTCGATTCTTCTGCTGGTTGGACGTCACCGGTGCCGTCGATCGCGCGGACGACGACCTCGCTGTCGCCCGCGGGTGGCTCCCAGGTGTACTGCCACTGCCGCCAGGCGTCGCGGTCGCCGAGTACGTCCGCTGGACCGAACGCCTCGCTCAGTTCGGCGGTCGTCCAGCTATCGCCACCGTCGGTCGACACCTCGACGGTTTCGATCCCACGGGTGCCCGCGTAGGCGTGTCCGCCGACCTGCATCCGTCCGTCGTCGAGTTCGTTGGTCGTCCAGAGCTTTGCGATCGTGTTCACCGGGCCGGTGCCGTGCCAGCCGCGTTCCTCCCAGTAGCCGTCGACTTCCTCCTCGAGCACCTCGAATTCCGTGACCCACTTGACGTTGATCTCGCCCCAGTGGCCGGGGATCAGCAGCCGCACGGGGTGGCCGTGGGCACGTGGCAGCGCCTTCCCGTTCATCCCGAATGCGAGATAGCCGCGTTCCATCGCGGCGAGGGGAAACTGCTGATAGTAGCCATCCGACGCCTGGACCCGCACGCACTCACAGCCCCCGCTGGGGCCGGCGCGCTCGAGCAGCGGCGCGACGGGGACGGCCGTCCAGACCGCGTTATCGAGCAGGTCCGCGTTCAGTTGTTCGCCGACACAGCGCAACGTGTTGTAGCCCGTCCGCACGTCGCCGGCGACGAGGTCGTCGTACGTGAGCGTGTAGTCGCTGTCGACTTCGCCGGTGACCATGAGCGTCCAGTCGGCGGCGGTGACCACAGGGTCGATATTGTTGATGTCGACGGTGTAGAACGCCGCCGACTCGCTGACGAGGCCCGGAATCCCGTCGACTGCGAGTTCCATGTCGGCCGCCTGCTGGCTGAGCGCCGTCGCGTCCGCTTCGAGCGCTCCCTCGAGGTCTCGCTCGAGACCAGGCGACCGGCGTGAACCGATCGCGTACGAGACGATTCCGAATCCGAACGCGCCGACCGTCAGCGCGAGCAACTGCCGACGGCTCGCGTCGGTGCCCGCTGCGGGAACCGGGCCACCGTGTCGTCCGCTCGCGAGCGCGACTAAAACCGCTGCGGGAACCGCTGTCCCGACGGCAGACGTAATGTTGCCGACGAGTAGCCACGCGAGAAGCGCCATCGCGGCTCCGACGGCTGCCGGCTGGCCCACCCATGCTGGGATCGGCAGGCGCGACGATAGCGTTTTGCCACCGACCAGTGCGAACTGGGCGACGACGGCGAAGAGCCCGATCGTCAGCGCGGCTGCGACGAGCGACGCAAGCGTCTCACCCAACCGACCCAGTTGTTCGATCGCAACCGTGAGCACGATCGCCGGCGTCGTCGTGACGACGAACGCATCGACCGGGGCGACGACGAACGACGGCGTCCTCCCCGAGACAGCAAACGAGCCCCCGACTGCGACGACCGCCGCAAGCAGGGCGACGATCGCTCTCGATCCAGCCCATCGCACGCGAGCACTCACCGTGCGCAGCGAGTTCGAAGGCATGTGAATGCTACGCTCTGGCACACAATATAGCTCTCTCTCTCTCGAGGGCCCGCTCATTCGGATCGGCCGTGACAGTCGCGCTCTCCGACGCTCGCGTTTCCGGCAGGCTAACCACGACAGAGGGTCATCGAATCGTGCGATTGTACTACTCCCGTCGACCGCATTGTCTCGCCGAACTGGTCGACGGGTCAGACTAGTTAGTTGTCATTGATGTGCTAACTTTTCTTATGCGAGACAGAAAACAGCCGCTATGGCTAGCACCGGTGACGACGAGGACGCATCGACGGCTTCGAACGCCGGAATCGAGCCGTCGGACGAGCGAGCGGGTCCCAGCGGCACCGACCTCACACGCGCGGACGGGTCGGGCACGAGCGACGGCGTCGTCCCGGCGACCGTCGAGGACGCCAGCGGCTACGGGCTCTCGCTGACGCTGATCGGCGGCGTGTTGCTCGCGCTGGCGTACTACGGGTATATCGCCGTAACCGGCCCGCAGACGTTCGGGCAGGCAATTCCCGGCCCGTTCTATCTCCTCGTGTTTGCGCTCCTGTTCGTCCTCGAGTTGTTCCAGAGCCGCGAACGCGGCGCGATAGCAGTGGTTCGGGCGACCGTGCTGGCGCTGTTCTACGGTGGGCTGACCGCGTTCGCGATCGAGGGGAGCGTCTACCTCTGGCGCAATCCCGGTGTGGCACTCAACGGGTACGTCGGCGTGACCGTGCTGGCCGTGTCGCTGGTCGTCGCGGCGCTGGCGTACTTCCTCTATCTCTCCGCACTCGAGTCGAACGCGGCAGGAAAATAACTCGGCGGGACCGGCTCAGAGCCGTTTGCTCACGTACGGCCCGTCCTGATGGTAGCCCAGTTTGTTCCGGTAGTACTCTCGAGCGCCGATCCCCGAAATGACGCTTACCTTGTCGTAGCCGGCGTCGGCGGCGAGTTCCTCGGCACGTGCCATCAGTCGGCGGCCGTAGCCCTGGTGCTGGTGCTGGTCGGTCGCGCCTTCGTCGCCCATCGCGACCTCCGAGCCGTAGACGTGGAGTTCGCGGACCAGCGCCGTGTTCTCGAGTTCCGGACGAACCGGGTCGTTCGGGAAGCGAAGCCGACAGAAGCCGACGAGGAGGTCCTGCTCGAAGTCCTCGAACGAAATGAAGTGCTCGGTGCCGCCACAGGCGTCGTAGGTCATGACGTCGAGTTCGATGTTCTCGGGTTCCTCGTCGTTCATCCCGGCCTCACGACAGCGGATACACTCACACTCCCAGCCGTGCTCGTCCATGCGCTGGCGGGCCAACTGTCGGAGGTTCGATTTCCAGACGCCAGCGTCGATGAAGTCCGCCGGGATGTCCCGCTGGACGCGCTGGAGGCGCGTATAGCGGGGGATCATATCCTTGATCTCCGCGACCAGCTCCGCGGCTTCGTCGTTGTCGAGCGGCTCGTACTCGCCTTTGTGCCACCAGTCGTAGGTCGCCGTCCCGCGGACGATCAGCGTCGGATAGATCTTCAGGTAGTCAGGCTTCCACTGCTCCTGTTCGAAGAGCCGCCGGAAATCCTCGAGACACATCTCTTTGGACATGCCGGGCTGGCCCGGCATCATGTGAAAGCCGACCTTGAACGCCGAGTCCCGCAGTCGCTGGTTGGCGTCGATCGACTCCTGGACGCCGTGGCCCCGGTGCATCTCCCGGTTGATCCGCTCGTAGGTCGTCTGAACGCCGACCTCGACTTTCGTCCCGCCGAGGTCGAGCATCCGATCGATCTGCTCGGGGTCGCACCAGTCTGGTTTGGTCTCGAATGTCGTCCCGATGTTGCGAATGTCAGCGGTCTCGTTTTCCGCGATGACGTCCTCGACGTACTTCCACTCGTACTCGTCGGGATCCTGTGCGAAACTGACACCTTCGGCGGGTTCGGGCTCCTTGTCGACGTCGTAGTCGTTCATCGCCTCGAGCGCGCGCTTGACGAACCACTCCTGGTAGTCGTGCGACCGGGCGGTCATCGTCCCGCCCATCAGGATGAGCTCGACCTTGTCGACGGGGTGGCCGATCTGGCGCAGTTGCTCGAGGCGCAGCGTCACCTGCCCGTAGGGGTCGTAGTCGTTCTGGACGCCGCGAGCGGCGGCGGGTTCCTCGCCCGTGTAGCTCTGTGACGACGAGAATTCGGAGTCGGGGCCGCCGGGACAGTAGAGACACTTCCCGTGAGGGCACCGCTCGGGCGAGGTCATGATCGCGACCGGCGAGACGCCGGAGGCCGTGCGAACCGGCTTGCGCTGGAGCACCGCTTCCAGATCCTCGCGGTGCTCTTTCGGGGCGTAGTCGAGTAGTTCGGAGTTTTTCGGCACTTTCGGCGCGGAGTGTTCCGAACAGGCCTCGAGTTTGGCCTTCTCGACCTCGTCGCGCTCGATCTCGCCGTTTAAGATCCGCTCGACGAGCGTCTCACAGACCCGCTCGAACGCTTCGGTTTCGGTCGGTTCGGGCGTCTCGGTACTCACTACACATGATTCGTGGCCGTTTGTGAATAAGCGTGTCGGACTCTGTGATCGCTACGGTCGAGCCAGTCGATCACCTCGTCGTCCAGCAGCATCGGTCGTCCGTGGTCCACGGTCAAGTGTCCAAAAGGTAATTCTTTAAGGATGGTCTCGCCCTATCTCCGACAACTGAATGTCTCCCGACCTTGCGGTGGTTGTCGCCGCGGTCGCCGTGCCGTTCGTCGCCGCAGCACTCACGCCGCTGTTCTTTCGTCTCCTCGGAGAGGAAGCCGGGTTCGCGGGGACCGTCGTCGCACTCGTCTCGTTCGGCCTGCTTGCCACCCAATATGGGAGTGAGGGAACCGTCGCGCTCGAGTGGGTTCCCGCGCTGAACGTCGCGCTCCGATTTTACGTCGACGGCTGGGCCCTGCTGTTCGCGCTGTTGGCAAGCGGTATCGGCGCGCTCATCTTCACGTACTCGCCGGCGTACATGCACGGTCAGTCGGGGCTTGTGCGATACTACGCCGCCCTGTTTGCCTTCATGGGCTCGATCATCGGCGTCGCGCTCGCGGCCGATCTGATCGCGATCTTTCTGTTCTGGGAACTCACCAGTCTCGCCTCGTTCGTTCTGATCGGCTTCTACACCGCTGACGACTCCTCGCAGTACGCCGCTCGGATGGCCATGTTCATCACGGTTGGCGGCGGCCTCTTCTTGCTCGTTGGTTTCCTCATGTTATCGATCGTCGCGGCTGATATCCTCGGTCCCGGCGCTGCGTTCGATCTCGCCGCGATGCTCGCAGAACCCGACGCGATGGCCGCGGCGCTGCGAGAACGTGGGCTGTTTCTTCCCGTGTTGGGGCTGCTTGCGGTCGGCGCGGGAACCAAGTCGGCACAGGTCCCGGTGCACTTCTGGCTTCCCAACGCGATGGCTGCACCCACGCCGGTCTCTGCGTTTCTCCACTCCGCGACGATGGTCAAAGTCGGCGTCTACTTCATCGGCCGCGTCCGCCCGATGCTCGTCGGCCCGGAGTGGCTGTTCCTGTTCGCGACGCTTGGCCTGACGACGATGACCGTCTGTGCGATCATGGCCGTCGCGTCGACGGACATCAAGGAACTGCTGGCCTACTCGACGGCGAGTCACCTCGGCTTGATGGTCGCCGGGTTCGGGTTTACCTCCGTCTACGGCGCTGAGACCGGTGTCTTCCACCTGCTCAATCACGCCCTGTTCAAAGCTGCGCTGTTCTTGGTCGCCGGGATCATCGCTCACGAAGCCGGGACTCGAGAGATCGACAAACTCGGCGGGCTCCGTCACGATCTCCCGGTGACGGCGGCGATCACCGTCGTCGCCGCGCTCAGCATGGCCGGGATTCCGCCGTTTAACGGCTTCTACTCGAAGGAACTGCTCTTCGAGGCCGCTGTCGAAGCGAGCCACTACCACGACATCGGACTACTCGGCTGGCTCTACCCCGCCGTCGCCGTCTTCGGGAGTGTTTTCACCGTCCTCTACTCGCTGCGATTCCTCTCGCTGTTCTTCGGCGACCGTCCCGAAGCACTCGACTACGTGCAAAGCCCGCCCGTGACGATGCTCGTCTCACCGGCCGTGCTGGCACTGCTCGCGGCGGTCGTCAGCGTCGATCCGCAACTCGCCGTCGACGTCATCGTCCAGTCCGGCCTCGAGGCGACGGCGGTCGATCCCGGCGAGATGCACGTCGGCCTCCCAACCACGTATTCGACGCCGGTCGGGATGAGCGCGGTGACGATCGCTGTCGGCCTCGCCGCGTTCCCGTTCTACGATCGCCTCCACGATGGCATTCGCGGGGTTGTGGGGTCGACACCGCCGGTCCGCCCGAACTGGTGGTACGACGTCATCATCGAAGGGCTCTCCGACGAAGGACGCTGGTTCGCGGAAACGCTTCAGAACGGTCTCCTGCGGACGTACGCGACATGGGTGCTGAGCGGGATCTGCGCGCTTGCACTCGCCGGCTTCGTCGCGGCGGGTGCCATCGATTCGATCGCCGTCGGCACCGAGGTCACGGTGGCCATGGGACTGGTCTTGCTCGTGGCGGTCGTCGGGGCCCTGGCCGTCGTGCTCTCGGACACCCACGTCGCGGGCGTGCTCACGCTCTCGATTCTCGGCTTCATGGTCGCCATCTTCTATATCCTCGGGAGCGCGCCCGACCTCGCGTTGACCCAGCTCGTCGTCGAGACGCTGGTGCTCGTCCTCTTCTTGCTCGTGATCGAGGAGATTCCAGCAACCGAGCGGATCGCGGTCGGGACGACAGTCCGCGACGTTGTTCTCTCGCTCGTCGTCGGCGTGACCGCGTTCGTCACGGTGCTCCTCTCGAGCGGTGTCCGCCCCGACGGCAGCACCGACATCGCCCGTTATTTCGCCGCGCAGGCCGTGCCGGAGGGTGGTGGCACGAATATCGTCAACGTGACGCTCGTCGACTTCCGTGGCTTCGATACGCTCGGCGAACTCGCCGTGATCGCGCTCGCTGCGATCTCGATCCTGACGCTAATCGTCATGCGCGGCAGGGGCGACGAGCGATCCGCTACCCGCAGTGACGACGACGGGATCGAGACGCGAGATACCGATACCACCACAGGGGGGAGCGACGAATGACGACGGTCATCATGCGCACGACCGCACGAGCGATCGTCCCGATCGTGCTGGTCGTCGCGATCTCGCTGTTCATCGAGGGCCACAACCTCCCCGGTGGCGGGTTCATCGGCGGCGTGTTGACGACGACGGCGTTCGCGATCATCTACATGGGCTTTGGCCTCGACTTTCTGGAGCGAGGTATCCTCGGGCGCGACGTCGATCCCGGCAAGGAACCCTCGCGAGATCGCGTCGTCGTGGCCTACCGCCGGCTGTTCGCCTACGGCTTCGCGATCGCCGTCGTCAGCGGCCTCGCGCCGCTTGTCTTCGGACAGCCGTTTCTCACACAGACGTTCGTCATGCTCGAGGGCGTGCCGATCTACGACCACCTCGAGGTCGCAAGCGCGATCGCGTTCGACTTCGGGGTCTACTGTGTGGTTGTCGGCGGCCTGCTGACGATCCTCTCGGTGGTGGGGGCAGAATGACGGCGATCGTCCTCGCGGCGACGATCGGCGCGCTGTTCGCCCTCGGAACCTTCCTGCTCTTACAACGGGATCTGATCCGGGTCGTCTGGGGGCTGGCGATCATCAGCCAGGCGGCGAACGTCTACCTGCTGGCGATGGGCGGGATCGCGCCGGCGGTCGCCGACTCGGTGCCGATCCTTGCCGGCCACGGCGGCGGCGCTCCGCAGACGGCCGATCCGGTGGTGCAGGCGCTCGTGTTGACCGCCATCGTCATCGGCTTCGGCATGACCGCGTTCGCACTCGTGCTGTCGTATCGGGTCTACGAGGAACACGGGACGTTAGACGTAACTGAACTCGGTGATCGACGATGACTGCGACGCCCGCTGGAACTGACTCAACGCTCGTGATCGCGCCGATGTTGATCGTCCTCGCTGCGGCCACGGGCACGCTGTTGCTCGGCCGCTATCCGCGGGCTCGAGCCACGGTGAGTCTGGCCGGCGGCGTGGCTTACGCGGTCGCGGTGGCCGCGATCGACTGGTATATCATCCTCGCGCCGGACGCGCCCGGGATCGCGACCTACCAGGTCGGCGGTTGGCCGGCTCCCTTCGGCATTACGCTCGTCGCTGACGGCCTGTCGGCGTTCATGCTGACGATGGTCGCGATCCTCGGCGTCGCGTCGCTTGTCTTCTCGACCCGACACCTCCCCGGCGGGGAGGAACGCAGTTACTACTTCCCGCTGTTTCACTTCCTCGCGCTGGGCGTAACCGGTGCCTTCCTCACCGGCGACCTCTTCAACCTCTTCGTCTGGTTCGAGGTGATGCTGATGGCCAGTTACGTCTTCGTCGCCTACAGCGGCGGCCCCCAGCACACTCGCGCCGCGTTCTGGTACGTGACGCTCAACCTGGTCGCGAGCGCCGTCTTCCTGCTGGGTGTCGGCGGGATCTACGCGACCACGGGGACGCTCAACATGGCCGATCTCGCCCAACGGCTCGCCGACCCGGCGGCCTACGGCCTCGAGCCGGCCCCGGTGGTCGGCCTGTTCGGTCTGCTCCTGTCGGTGTTCGCGATCAAAGCGGGGCTGGTCCCCTTCCAGTTCTGGATCCCGACGGCCTACCGGGCCGCGCCGCCACAGGTCACCGCCTTACTCGCCGGTGCGACCAAGAAGGTCGGGATCTACGCCATTATCCGGCTCTCCTTTACCGTCTTCGCCGACGCAGCGGTCCCCGTCGATCTCTCGCTTCCAGGGGTGACGATCGCTGGCGACTCGCCGCTGCCGTTCGTCGGGGCGGCGCTGTTCGTCATGGCCACTGCCAGCATCCTCGTCGGCGGGATCGGTGCCGTCGGGCGGGACTCGCTCGAGGGTGTGTTCGCCTACTCGAGTATCGGCCAGGTCGGCTTCATCGCGATGCCGGTCGCGATCGCGACGACGGCGACAGCGCCGGGCCTGCGCAAACTGGCGATCGTTGCCGCGCTGGTGTATGCCCTTAATCACACGCTGGCGAAGGGACTGCTCTTCCTGTCCGTCGGCACGGTCCGGTCAGCGACGGGGACGAGCCGGTTTGCCGACCTCGGCGGGCTGGCAATGCGGTCGCCGCCACTCGCAATTTCGGTGTTCGTCGCCTCGCTCGCACTCGTCGGCATTCCGCCGCTATCGGGCTTTTTCGGCAAGTTCCTCGTCTTCGACGTCGCGGCTCC
>Ga0207720_100072_pt1 | contig 108653 bp, 118 predicted proteins | sample A23P2SouthBayCA_2_FD_187751 | JGI IMG/M metagenome (GOLD analysis project Ga0207720, IMG submission 187751) | Aerobic enrichment media microbial communities from Eden Landing Ponds, California, USA - A23 E3 (2) (SPAdes) | ecosystem: Environmental > Aquatic > Marine > Unclassified | place... | reverse complement strand
CGATCGCCGGGCGGAGGCCTACTCTTCGCCCAGAAGCCGGTCGACCATCTGTTCGGGGTCGAACCGTTCGAGGTCGTCGTAGCCCTGCCCGACACCGAGGAACAGAATCGGCTTCCCGGTGACGTGTGCGATCGAAATCGCTGCCCCGCCGTTGGAGTCGGCGTCCGCTTTCGTCAGGATTGCCCCGTCGATCTCGGCGGCGTCGTTGAACTCGCGGGCGCGGTTGACCGCGTCCTGTCCAGCGACGGCCTCGTCGACGAACAACGTCATATCCGGGCCGACGACGCGGTCGATCTTCTCGAGTTGGTCCATCAGCCCCTCATCGGTGTGGAGTCGACCCGCCGTATCACCGAGGACGATATCGATATCGTTGGCCTCGGCGTATTCGACGGCGTCGTACAGCACCGCCGCGGGGTCGCCACCCTGTTCGTGGCTGATACACTTCGTGTCCAGCGCGTCGGCGTGTTCCTGAATCTGTTCGTTGGCCCCGGCGCGGTAGGTGTCACCGTTGGCCATCACCGTCGAGTAGCCGCGTTCCTCGAAGTAGCGGCTCAGCTTGGCGATCGTCGTCGTCTTGCCGACGCCGTTGACGCCGGTGAAGACGATCGTCACGGGCTTGTCCTCGATGGCGATCCGCTCGTTGAAATCGAACTGCCCGACGCTGATCACGTCGTAGATCGCGTCGTGTAAGGCTTCCTCGACGACCTCACCGGTCGAGGTCGTAAACGTCCGCGTCTCGCCGACCAGCTCGTCGCGGATGTTATCGAGGATCTCCTCGGCGACGCCCATCTCCACGTCGCTCGAGAGCAACGCCAGCTCGAGTTCGTGCAAGGGGCCCTCGAGGTCTTCCTCTTCGATGACGAACTTCCCTTTGACGAGAGATTTGGCCTTCGCGCCGAAGCCGGTGCCGCCGTTAGCGTCGGTGTCGGCGTCAGCATCGGCGTCCGCGTTGGCGGTCGCCTCGTCTGTATCGCCCGCCGACGTATCGCCCGCCGACTCCCGATCATCGCTCGTCTCGGCCGGGTCCGCGGGCGATGGTGAAGGCTCGTCCTCGGTGGGCGTCTCCACGTCCGACTCCGCGTCGGTATCAGCGTCGACGTCTGCGTCGGCGCCGGCGTCGGCGTCCGCGTCGCCGCTAGAGCCGCCGAAGAGCGATCGCGCCTTGGCACCGATCCCGAGCCCGCCACCGCTGTCGTCGTCGCCCTCGTCCGCCGGTTCCTCGTCGGACGTCGCCGTCTCTGCGGGCTCGTCATCAGCCGTCTCCGAAACCGAAGCGGCGTCGTCGGCCTCGAGACGGTCGGGAGCGGCATCGGTCGCCGACTCCTGCCCTGCAGACCCAGCCGCGTCCCCAGATGCAGACTCGGTCGTCTCTGGCTCTGGCTCCGGTTCCGTCTCGGCCGTGGCTGTCGCCGGTGGAGCTGGCTCATCGGCCCCCGGGTCGGGGGTAGTATCGGTGGCTTCCGCAGCGTCGGGTTCCGCCTCCGATTCGACGGTCTCGAGTTCTTCTTCCTCGAGGTCGGCCTCGTCGACGTCCTCGACGTTCTCTTCAGCGGCTTCTTCAGCGCTGTCGCGGAAGCTTCCGAGCTTCTTCTTCAGGTTATCGAACATAGGTATCGAGTGGGGACCGCCGCGTTACTCGTCGGGGCCCTGGCCCTGTCCCATCTGCTGCATCTGCTGTTGCATCGCCTGCTGTTGGAGCTGCTGGGCCTGCTGTTCGAGTTCGCTGCTCTCGGTCTCGAGTTCGGCGATCTCCTCGTTGAGCTCGTCGATCTGCTCGTCGAGGCGCTCTTTCTTGTTCTCGAGGGCGTCGACGGCGTCGGCTTCCTCGAACTCTGCGGCGTAGTCAGCGCCGAGCTCGACGATCACTTCGTCGATGTTCTCGATGGTCGTACGGAGGTACGCACCGCCGCCAAGCGGCATCTGGACGGTCGAGCCGGTCTCGAGCGTCTCGACGGCTTCGATGGCCTCGTCGACCTCGGTTTTTTCCTGCTGGATTGCCTCAACGTTCGTCTGGAGGCTTTCGATCTGTTCTTCGAGCTCCTGAAGCTGCTGGGAGAGCTGCTGAAGTTGCTGTTGGCTCATTGTTCGGATACCTCGTCGAGTTTGATTTCGGTCCGCTTGAGTCCGTGCTGACTCCCGAGCTGGGAGAGCGTATGTTCGCGGGCGACGTTCTCGTTTTCGGCCTCGATGCTCGTCTCGAACGGCGCGTAGCCGTCGCGGCTCTTGAACCGACCACTGACCGTAAATTGACTCATAGCTATCCTTCCGGCAGGCAGTCGGAAGAATCTTCCCTTCCGGTTCGGCCGTTCGGACCCGACACGAGCGAGGACCGACAACCAATGGAGGGTCAACGATTTTACCGCATCGGCCCGAATCCGAAGCCATGAGCGAACTCGAGCCCGGCGAGTTGTTGCCCAGCGAGCGAATGCAAACGCAGGCCCTCGAGGGCGACGTGACACAGATCCACCGCGGGAACCAGTACGCCGACGAAGGCGATACGTTCACGATCGACGGGACGACCTTCGAAGTGACCGACGTCCGCGAGCGCACGCTCGGCGATCTGACCGACGAAGACGCACAGGCCGAAGGGATGGACGACCTCGAGGCGTACAAGCACGTCCTCGAGCGCGCCCACGAGAACTTCGAGTGGGACGACGACAGCGAGGTCGTGTTACACCGGTTCGAACGCCAGTAAAAGAGCGACGGCGGCCGAGACAGTACTCGAGTCCAGAACCGGTCGGTTCAGTTCAGTCGAGATAGCCCAGCGCGTCTTCGATCCGGCCCAGTTCGGGTCCGGTCGTGTCCTCGCCGACGACATAGCCGGCGTCGTTGGCGAGCAGGCCGGAGCCGACCAGCGGCGCGCCGTAGTTGACCGTGCCGACGTCGGCTCGCACGTCGAGGGCGTCCTCGAGCGCGTCGAGTTCCGCGTCGGTGGCCTTCGGATGACAGAGCACGCCGGTGTTGTTCGCGACGGCGGCGGTGCCGACGGTGCGGACGCCGGCGAGATCGCCGCGTTCGACGGGCACGTCGAGCGTCTCCGTGACGATCTGGACCGCCTCGCGGGGCAGGTCCGGATGGACGTAGGCCCCATAGTCGTTCGCGAGGACGACGTTCCCGGCAGCGTTGATCGTCCCCGGCAGTTCGGCGACGGGCACGTCGACTGCCTCCTCGATCGTCTCGCGTTCGTACTCGAGGACGCGAGAACTGACGAGCAGGCCGTTTTCGTTACCCGTCGCTAGCGCGCCGACCGTCGAGGAGCCGCCGACGGTCGTCGGCACTGCTGACACCTCGAGTTCGTCTGTCAGGTCGGCGATGACGTCGTCGTCGACGTCGGGGCGAACGAGCACGCACGAGTCGGTCGCGCGGGCGAAGACGCCGACGTAGGCCGACCCGGCGAAGGCGAGGCGTTGCAAGTTTAGTCGGCGACCTCGGCTTCGACGACGGTTTCACCCTCTTCGTCGAAGCGGGCTGCGCGGACGCGCAGCTTTCGCGGCGGGTTGGAGCGGCCGTTCTCCCAGACTGCCTCGTTGATCGAGGGGTCCAGTCGAATGACATCCTCGTCGACCGCGAAGTGTTTCGCGAGGTGTTCACGGACCAGCCGCATCGCGTAGTCGGCGGCCGCGTGGTTGGCTCCCTTCTTGACGTCACGCAGTGGAACGGTTACGACGCGTTCCTCGAAATCACTTGCACTCATCGTTATTCGTCAGTGTCGTTTCGCCGCCAGTGGCGTCGCTTCGGGTTGCGCTGGACGTCCATGTCCGTCTTCATCATGACCCAGGCCGGCACCCGGCTGTTCTGGTTCTCGAGTTTGGCAAGCCGCTTCTTCTTGCCCTTCGATTTTTTACCCATAGTGGCCGGACGTAGCCCATGCTGGCTTAAAATCTTGTCCATCTCGCAGGGCTCCCCGCCAGTCGCTCACGACGGCGATGAGCCACGAGTGATCACGGTCATCTCGGCGTCCTCGTCGACACGAGATGCCCGAACGCCAGCGCGGGTTATCAGGCCTCGAAGCGGCGCTCGAGGGTGCGGGTGATAGCCTCACAGGTGGCGTCGCTGAGGGCGGTCGTGTACGTCCAGGTATCGATACCGTCGGTCCCGTCATGGCGAGAGAACCGATCGTGGTCGTAACAGCCGGTGCCTTGAAAGCGAGTGCCGGAACCGATCCGGTCCGGACCGGCGTAGGCGGTCGCGATCGGCGAGATCTCGAGCGTGGTCGGGTCCGTCCGGATTGCCGTTCCGAGGGCGTGCTCACAGCGTGTTCCGACGACCTCCTCGGCGATCGGCTCTGAGAGGAAGGTGTGGACCGTCTCGTGGATCGCCATGTTCCGCGTCACGGCCCGCGAGTCCCAGCGTTCCGTCGCGCCGACGTTCACGACTGTCTGTGCGTCACCGGTATCGCCTGCCCCGACAAGCGAGTTCGGCGACAGCGTGCCGCCGTAGCCGACCCGATAGTTCAGCGGTGACCAGTGTAACAGCACATGACAGGTGTCGCCGACGAGCACATCGTGAGTCCGCAATCGCTCACGAAATCGGTCGAGGAGACGCTCGAGCGACGGGAGCACGGCGTCGGGGGACAGCGACCGCATGGACGGCGGAAACCGAATCGGACGCCCGCGCTCGACGGCGATCTCGAGGGACTCGAGCCGGGATTGGTCGCGGGCGTATGTGAGTACCTGATCGAACGCTGCCTCGATGGCCGCCAGCGCGTCACGGAACGGTGCCGGCCAGCTGCGACGCAATGCATCGAGCCCGTCTCCTAATCGCGCCTGGAGCGGCACGGCACCGGGGTGGACCCGAACGCGAACGGCTGCGTCGCCGCCGTGGCCGACGGCGGTCGTCTCCGATGCACCGACCGGCGAGACGAGGGCTGCGCCGCCGACGGCGGCGCAGATATCGCGGAGTGCTTCACGGCGAGAGACGTGCCACCAGCTGCGTGCGTTCGACGGGGACTCGTCGGAGCCGGGTGCCATCGTCGCACCGCAGATACATGACACCGGATCATTATTCCTCGTTCTGTATTTCGTGATTATATTCCGTATAGACGGGCTACAGTGAGCGTTCAGGGACCAGTCGGCGTTCGAACTCCTAGCCTGACGGCGGCAGCTACTCGAGGGGGAACGACGCGACCGTCGAGTAGACTGGTCCCTCGTCGGTGAGCGTGCTCTCGGTCAGACGCAGTTCCGCGACGCGCGTCTCGCCGATCGTCGGATCGCGCTCTTCGACGAGTTCCTGAACCAGTTCCTTCCCACCGGCGTGTTCCATCCGCGCGAGCGTGACGTGGGGTGTAAAGTCGTGGTCTTCGGGGTCGAACCCCAGGTCGGTCGTCCGCGCTTCGATCGATTCGTGGAGCGCGGTGAGTTGCTCGCCGCCCTGTTTGACACCGAGCCAGAGGACGCTGATGTACTCGAGGGTCGGGAAGACGCCTAGACCGCCGTAGCGGACGGCAAAGGGATCGACGCCGGCGTCGTCGACGGCTGTCTCGAGTGCCCGCTCGAGATCGGCGAGGCGATCCTCATTGACATTGCCGAGGAACTTCATCGTGACATGGGCCTGCTCGGGATCAGTAAACGAGAGGCCACTGGCGTCTTCGAACTCGGCTTGCAAGTCGGCAACCGGCTGTGCGAAGTCGTCGGGAAGGTCGACGCTGACGAACAGTCGCATACTCGAGTCCTCGTTGGCAGCCTACTCAAGCGTGACGGGCAGGGGGCCGTGTAGTTAGGGACGCCCGTTATGTAGATCGGTACCACACAAGAGTACAATGACAGACGTTGCCGTGATCGGCGGTGGAATCGGCGGCCTGACCGCGGCCCACGAACTCGCCGAACGCGGGTTCGACGTGACCGTCCTCGAGGCCAACGACCGTTTCGGCGGGAAGGCCCGATCGATGCCGATCGGCGACACACCGGACGCGCTGCAGGGCGAACACGGCTTCCGGTTCTTCCCGGCGTTCTACCGCCACGTCATCGACACGATGGAACGGATCCCCGACGGCGACGGCACCGTCACGGACAATCTCGTCGAGACCGAGGCGACGCTGATCGCAACCACGACGGGCCCGGGCCGGATCGCCGAAACGCGCACGCCCGACTCGGTGCGAGGGTGGCTCGAGGCGTTTCGCCCGGCGTTCGCCGAGGACTTGCCCCGCGAGGACGTTCGCTTCTTGCTCGAGCGGCTGCTGTACCTGCTGACCGCCTGTGAAGATCGCCGCGAGGGTGAACTCGACGACATCTCCTGGTGGGAGTTCATCGACGCCGAGAACCGCTCGCAGGCGTTTCGCGATCGGCTCGCCTACACCACCCAGGCGCTGGTCGCTCTCCGACCGCAGGTCGGGAGCGCCCGAACCATCGGCACCATCTATCTGCAACTGTTGTTCGGCCAGCTCGACCCGACGCGGCCGACCGAACGCATCCTGAACGCGCCGACGAACGAGGCCTGGATCGATCCTTGGGTCCGTCATCTCGAGTCGCTCGGCGTCGAATGCCGGCTGAACACGCCCGTCGAGCGACTCGAGTCCGATAGGACCCACGTCACCGGCGTCGTACTGGCTGACGGCGAGACCGTCAGCGCCGACGAGTACGTGCTGGCTGTGCCGGTCGAGGCCGCCCCCGCGTTCGTCACGCCGGCGCTGGAGCGACTCGCGCCGGAGCTGGGGCGCATCGAACGGCTGGACACGGCTTGGATGAGCGGCATTCAGTTTTACCTCTCCGAGCCCGTCGATCTGCCGCGTGGTCATCAGGTTTACGCCGACGCGCCGTGGGCGCTGACCTCGATCGCCCAGCGCGAGTTCTGGACCGGCTACGACCTCGACGAACACGGCCCCGACGATGTCGCAGGCGTCCTCTCGGTGATCGCCTCCGACTGGGATACGCCGGGGATCCTATACGAAAAGCCGGCGCGAGCGTGTACGCGCGAGGAGATTGCCGACGAGATCTGGGCGCAACTGAAAGCCCACCTCAATGCGTCCGAGGTAGGCCTGACCGACGACATGCTCGTCGACTGGTTTCTCGATCCGGCAGTCGTCGAGACCGACGATGGGGCAGCGACGCAACGAGCGGACAGTGACACCAGCACCGACCGCGTCGAGAACCGCTCGCCGCTGTTGATCAACACTGTCGGATCGCTGCGAAACCGCCCGCCGGCCGATGTGGGGGTCAGGAACCTCACGCTCGCGAGTGACTACGTGCGAACGAACTCGGATCTGGCTTCGATGGAGTCGGCGAACGAAGCCGGTCGCCGGGCAGCCAACGCGATCTGTGACCGACACGGGGCGCGCGGCCGAGCGCGGATCTGGGACCTCGAGGAACCAGCGGTGTTCGACCCGCCCAAACGACAGGACCGGGTTCGGTACCGCCTCGGATTGCCCCATCCAGCGGCGGTGACGCAGTCGCTTCGGGACGTCACTAGACGCCTCGGCGGCCGTGTGCAAACGCCAGGGACGGTGCAGACGGAACGCCGTCGGTAGCCGGGTCGCAGCCCTTAACAGTCGTCGCTGCCACATACAACCAATGACTGACCGAGACGACGATCGCGACCATCGCTTCTCCGAAGGGGAGGGATTCGGCGATCCCTACGAGGAATTCGATCTGGATCCGCCGGAGCTGGGCGTCGACCCGGCGAAGGTCGACCCCGTCGACTCCCGCGTCGTCACCGACACGCTCGACGAGCACAACATCGACCGGGACGCCGTCGACGCCAAGGAGCTGCTCGATGTCGGCCTGAACTACATGCAGATCAACCGCTACGAGCAGGCCACCGAAGCCTTCGAGCGGACTGCCCGCTTCGCCGACGACGACAAACTCGCACAGGAGGCCTGGGTGAACAAGGGCGTCGCCCACGGCGAACTCGAGGAGTGGGACGAGGCGATCGGGGCCCACCGCGAGGCGCTGCGGATCGACGACGCGAGCGAACACGCCGCGACGGCCGAAACGAATCTCGCCTATGCCCTCTGGGAGTTCGGCGAGACCTCCGAAGCCTTAGAGCACGCCGAACGCGCCGTCGAGATCGACGAGCGATTCGCTGCCGGCTGGTTCAACCGTGCCTTTTTCCTCTCCGAGCGCGGGCTGGCCGAAGAGGCGCTCAACTGCATCGACAACGCGATCCGACTCGGGTTGCGCAACGCCAAGGTGATCGAAGAAAAGGCCGAGATCCTCGAGGAACTCGGCGAGTACGATCAGGCCGAAGAACTCGCAGAGGAGGCAAACCAAATGCGCGAGCAGGCCGAACAGGAGATGATCGACGACCACGAGCAGCAGTACGGGCAAGGACCGGGCGGCACCGGCGGTGGTGCCGGTCGCGGAGCCGCTGCTGGCACTGGACGCGGCGGTCGCGGTGCAGGCCGTCAGCCACCACACCGACAGGGTGACATCGATCTCGACGACCTCGGACTCGGCGGGCTCGGCGGTGGCGACGCCGACGAGCGCGAGGACGATGACCGCGAGTGGGAACTCGAGTAACGAATGATCGTCAACGAACGACAGACACAGGAGGGGCTCCTGGTCGCCGTCTGCGACGAGGAGGTCCTCGGTGAGACCTTCGAGGAAGGCGAACTCTCGCTGACCGTCACCGAAGAGTTCTACGGCGGCGACGCGGTCGAGGAAGGCGCAGTCGTCGAGAGCCTCGCGCAGGCAGACGTCGCCAACATCGTCGGCACCCGGGCCGTCGAACTCGCCGTCGAGGAGGGCTTCGTCGACGAGGCGAACGTCCTCGAGGTCGGCTCGACGCTGCACGCGCAGTTGTTGTGGATGTAGGCGCTGTGGATGTAGGCGCGATTGGCGTGGGAAACGCCAGCGGAAGCTGTATTTGTGGGTAGCTCGAGAGGGATACAGGTCCGTTCGCTTGAACCGGGAGTGGCCGATCGCGACGGGGACGACCAGCCAACATAGCATGACGACGACGCCGAACCAGTCTTGCACATAAAACGGCGCGTCGCCAGGGTAGCACTCGGCTGGCGTCATCCCAGCAGCTTGCATCTCTTGCAGGCCATACTGGAACCGGAAGGGATAGACCGAGTTCTCGAGGACGGAAGTGGACAGGTTGGAATACGCGAAGATCGGATTGAACTGCTCGAGGACCAGATACCACGTCTCAGCTTCGACCGGGACGGGTTCGTCGTAGATGAGGTAGTAGGGGCCGGCGGTGAGCAGTTCCCACAGTGCGACAAACACCATGTAGAGCCCGACGACGATCGCCATCGACTTCCCGCGTGTGGAAACGCTGGCGGAGACGCCGACGGCCAGCCCGACGACGCCCATGCGCCCGAGAAGCTTACCGAAGACGACGTCGGCCCGGTTTGGCGGCAGGCCCAGCAGGATCTTGATGCTCCCCGAGCGGCGCTCGCCGACGACGGCCATGTAGCCGTCGATCGTGAGCGACCCGCCCGAACTGTAGGTCGTCGGTGCATCCATCCGATGTCTCGGGGCGACCGTAGCCACGCGATGGCGAATCCGGATCCAAATTTATTTGGAGATACTGGTTTCGCCGAGCGGCTCCAAGGCTGGACTGCGGCAGGGAAGTCTCCCAACGTACCCCCACCCTATCCCCACTTCCTTGCCGTCTCTCTTCCGACCACCCATCCCACTCCCCCCTTTCACCGCCCCGCTGCAGTTCCTTCATTCCATGCCCGTGTCCGATCGGCTCGGCATCGAGACCAGTGCAACCATAGCGACACGAGCAGCCGATTCGTTTCGACTCCGGAAAACGAAGTTCGCTGAATCGAAGGAGTGTTTTGTGTGCGGGCCATCCTAGGAACCAATGAGTCAACAGAACCTCGAGTCACTCGACGTCGAGGCGATCCGCGAGGAATTCCCCATCCTCGAGCGGGAGTTCGACGGCCAGCAGGTCGTCTACCTCGATAACGCGGCGACGACACAAACGCCCGATCCGGTCGTCGATGCGATGAGCGACTACTACCGAGAGTCGAACGCCAACGTCCACCGTGGCATTCATCACCTGAGCCAGGAAGCCTCGATCGCCTACGAGGAGGCCCACGATCGCGTCGCCGACTTCATCGGCGCTGCCGGGCGCGAGGAGATCGTCTTCACGAAGAACACGACCGAAAGCGAGAACCTGATCGCGTACTCGTGGGGATTGAACGAACTCGGTCCCGACGACGAGATCGTCCTCACGGAGATGGAACACCACGCCTCGCTGGTCACGTGGCAGCAGATCGCCAAGCGAACAGGTGCGAACGTCGAGTACATCCGTGTCGACGAGACCGGCCGCCTCGATATGGACCACGCTCGCGACCTGATCGGCGACGACACCGCGCTCGTCTCCGCCGTTCACGTCTCGAACACGCTCGGTACCGTCAACCCGGTCGGCGAACTCACGGCCCTTGCCCACGAACACGGCGCGCTCTCCTTTATCGACGGCGCACAGGCGGTCCCCAACCGGCCCGTCGACGTCAGCGAGATCGACGCCGACTTCTACGCCTTCTCCGGCCACAAGATGGCCGGGCCCACCGGAATCGGCGTCCTCTACGGCAAGCAGTCGCTGCTCGAGGAACTGGAGCCGTACCTCTACGGCGGCGGTATGATCCGGAAAGTCACCTTCGAGGACTCGACGTGGGGCGACCTCCCCTGGAAGTTCGAGCCCGGCACGCCGCCGATCGCCGAAGCCGTCGGCCTCCATGCCGCGATCGACTGGCTCGAAGACATCGGTATGGAACGGGTGCAGGCCCACGAGGAGGAACTCGCTGCCTACGCCTACGACCAACTCGCGGCCGAAGGTGACGTCGAACTCTACGGCCCCGAAGGCGGTGCCGACCGGGGCGGACTGGTCAGTTTCAACCTCGAGGGCGTCCACGCCCACGACCTGACGTCGATCCTGAACGACCACACGGTCGCCGTGCGGGCAGGCGATCACTGTACACAGCCGCTGCACGACAAACTGGGCGTGCCCGCCTCGACTCGCGCGTCCTTCTACGTGTACAACACGCGCGAGGAAATCGACAAGCTGATCGACGCGCTGGACGACGCTCGCGCGCTGTTCGCGTAGGCTCCGCCACCGATATCTGCGGCTTTGTACAGCCCAAGGAAACCGAATAGCGGTTCGTATTCGGTGTGGGTCCGTCTGTCCGAAATGTCATCGAGCAGGGAGCCGCCAGCTACTACGAGGAACGACCAGTGGCCCCGATTGCAGTGGCTTTTTGATCCGGTCCTGATCACCGACAGCCATGCTCGAGGCAGTCCGAACCCGCGCTCGCACCTATTTCGAGGACGCACCGCCGGCCCACGACTGGCACCACGTCCAGCGGATCGACACACTCGCCGAAACGCTCTGCGAGCGCCATCCCGAGCCGGTCGACGAGCGCGTGGTGCGACTCGCCGTCGTGCTCCACGACATTGGCCGAGCGAGGGAGGACCGCGGCGAGATCGACGATCACGCGCGGTGGGGGGCACGGGAAGCCGGGGCGATTCTGCGCGACTGCGGGGCCGAGACGGAGACGATCGAATGCGTCCAGCACTGCATTCGTGCCCACCGGTATTCGAACGACGTCGAGCCTGCGACGCCGGCGGCGAAGATCGTCGCCGATGCGGACGACCTCGACGCGCTGGGTGCGGTCGGCATCGCTCGAGCGTTCGCCCACGGCGGCGCGGTCGGGTCGCCAATTCATCATCCGACGTGTCCGGTCGACGAGGACGACACCGAGGCCGGGGCAACGCAGTACAACCATTGCTCCAAGAAACCCCTCGCACTGGCCGAGCGGCTGTACACCGACGCGGGTCGCGACCTCTGCTGTCGATCGTGCGGCGTTCGTTCGGGACTTCCTGGAGCGGGTCGACAGGGAAGTCGACGGCGAGCGCTGACGGCGTCGGCTGAGACGGTCTGCTGTCCCGATGTCCCGGCGCACCCGCAGGACGGGTCGCGGATGTGCCGGTAATGATTGACAGTAGTCCGTAGGAATCCGTCACAGACCGACGTGATCGCCGGTTTCAGCCCCGGAACCCTTTTACAACTCACTGGCCTAGCGGTATCTAACGATGGGACTGGGCTCTGATATGTACCGACAGCAGATCCTCGACCACTACAAGAACCCCCGGAACTACGGGAAACTCGAGGATCCAACGTTCACCCACATCGGCGAGAACCCCATGTGTGGCGATGAGATTCGCATGGACGTCAAACTCGACGATGACGAGGAGACGATCGAGCAGGTCGCCTTTTCTGGCGACGGCTGTGCGATCAGTCAGGCCTCCGCCAGCATGCTCTCGAAGGAACTCCGTGGCAAGACCGTCGACGAGTTACTCGAGATGGATCGCGACGACGTGGTTGATATGCTCGGCGTCGACATCTCGCCGATGCGGGTCAAATGTGCGGTTCTAGCCGAGAAGGTCGCCCAAGACGGCGCGGAGATCTATCAGGGTGACCTCGACGTCGAGAAGACGACGACCGAAGAGGACTGACGTCGGCCGCTGTTTTCGCGGTTCGGTCTCTGACCGGTTTTGCGGTTCGGTACCATCGTCTCGAGCGACGGCAGCCGTCTCGAGACAGTCGCACTCGTCGGTCGAAATGAGACTGCCAGGAAAAACGCCGCTGGTTCTGGCAGCCAGAGATCCGCTTATTCCGGCTTCAGGCCTTCGTCCTGAACGCGCATGACGGCCTCGCCATCGGCAAGGTTCGGCGCGTCGACCAGCCGGACGATCCGCTTGTCGCCTTTGGACTTGCGCAGATAGATCCGGAACGTCGACTTGTGGCCCAGAATGTTGCCACCGATGGGCTGGGTCGGGTCGCCGAAGAACGAGTCGGGGTTCGACGCGACCTGATTCGTGACGATGACGGCGCAGTTGTAGAGATTGCCGACCTTATCCAGGTCGTGGAGGTGCTTGTTGAGCTTCTGCTGGCGGTTGGCGAGTTCGCCACGACCGACGTACTCCGCGCGGAAGTGGGCGGTCAGCGAGTCGACACAGAGCAGGCGGACGGGATACTCCGACTCCTCGTGTTCACCCGCGAGTTCCTTTGCCTTCTCGGCCAGCAGCATCTGGTGGTTGGAGTTGAACGCCTTCGCGACGTGGATCTTCTCGAGGAAGTCCTCGACGAGGTCGTCGACGGCGTCCTCGTCGTCGGCCGAGCCCTCGATTTCGCGATCCTCGAGGGCTGCATCGATCGCCTCGTCCGGCAGCCCCCGTACCATGTCATCGATCCGCTCTGGACGGAAGGTGTCCTCGCTGTCGACGAAGATACAGGAGCCGTGGAGGCCGCCGACTTCCTTCGGCAGCTGGACGTTGACGGCCATCTGGTGGGTTACCTGGGACTTGCCGGCACCGAACTCACCGTAGACCTCGGTGATCGACTGGGTTTCGATCCCACCGCCCAGCAGGTCGTCGACCTCGTCGATGTGCCAGCTGAGCTTGCCGATCTCGTTGCGGCGCTCGAGGACCGTCGAGCCGGTCTCGAAACCACCGATGTCGGCGGCGTCGCGGGCAGCGCGGACGATGTCGGATGCGGTGGACTCGCCGACGTCGGCCGTATTCGAGAGTTCGGAGGGAGAGGCGACGGCGAGGCTCTGGAAGGAGTCGAAGCCTGCGTCGTGGAGTTTGTCTGCGGTCGCCGGTCCGACGCCGGGGAGCGTCTCGAGATCTGCTTCGGGCATACTCTGCCGTTGTGCCGGACCCCCCATAAAGCCTCGTTAACAGGAGAGTGAAAGTGAAAGTGCTGGCAGGCGTCGTGGTGCACCGAATCGGATGCACTAGCTTTACAACGGAAGGCGCATCGCGGCGGCAGAAATCGACGCCAGTGTCTCAGCGCAGCAGTTCGTTCGTGTCCCACTCGAGACAGGTGAGACGGTCGTCGTCGCTCCCGACGAAAAGCCGGCCGGGTGCGACCGCGGGCGTGTCGCTGACGGCATCCGCGAGGGCAACGTGCCAGATCGGTTCGGCATCGTCAACGTCGATCCCGTAGAGCGAGCCGCTCGCGTCGCCGACACAGCAGACGTCGCCGACGACGACGGGTGCCGAGCGAACCGGGCCGTCGAGTTCGACCCCTTTGCGCGAGAACAGCCAGCCGCGTAGTTTGCGCCGGCCGACAGCCGTGTCGGTGACGTGGCAGTAGCCATCGGTCGCGCCGACGAACGTCGTCTCGGCGGCCGCGAGCACGGTCGGCGACGTGGTGAACCCGCCCTGTATCTCGTAGGTGAACCACGTCTGGCCGGTGGCGGCGTCCAGCGCGAGCATCGTCCCCGCGCGGTCGGCGACATAGACCCGATCCGCGGCGACCGTCGGCCCGGTCGTGACTGCACCGCCAGTCGGCGCAGTCCAGAGCTGCTCACTGGTCTCAACCTCGAGTGCGAACACCGTTCCGTCGGCAGTGCCGGCGAACACCCGCTCGTCGGTCCACCGCTGGTCCGGTTCCGACAGCCGATCGTCCTCGAGCAGGTCCGTCTCATCCGGCTCCGAGAGCGGTGTTTGCGTCGATCCGCGTCGGTCCACGTCCCGCCCGTCGGCGACCGCCGGGGTGCCAGTGACTGCCGATTCGGTCTCGTACGTCCACAGTTCCGCTCCGGTCTCGGGCTCGAGTGCGGTCAGCCCATCGGCGTGGCCGGCATAGAGTCGGCCACTCGAGAGCGCGAGGCTGGACTCGAGGGCGCCCGATAACTCGGCCTCCCACACCGCTTCGCCGGTCGCGGGATCGAGCGCGGAGATCGTTCCATCGCCGGTCCCCACATAGAGCCGGTCGCGAGTGATGACTGGCGTCGCGTCGGTCGCCGTTGTCGTCTCGACGATCCATCGGCGGCGGCCCGTTTCGGCCTCGAGCGCGTAGCAGTTCCCCCGAGTCGTGCCGACGTAGACGGTGTCGCGATCGCACACCGGCGATCCCGGTGGGCCGACGAGGTCGGCAGTCCATGCTTCGGTGACGCGGGACGGCCCCTCGAGGTCGCGCCGGAGTCCGGAGTGCTGCGAGTCACCCTTGTACTGGTTCCACTCAGTCACTGCATGCGGCTACCGACCCCACCGATATAATGGATGGGGAGCACGCACCGCGTGCATTCTCGGCACGAGCCACACGGCCAAGATTTAACCACGGTTGCAGTGGTAGACAGTCGACAGCGCTTCGATGTGTTTCCTGACGACCGGCGAGCGATCCACGCGAGCACCGTCGGACGGGAGCGGTCCCGGCGGTAGCCGCTGGCTGTCACCGACAGCACCCTGTCGGTCGATTTCTGACGGGTCGACACGTACTGCGTCGGTGAGCGAGCCATGAGATTCCTCGAGGTGTTGCCGATGGTGTTCGTGATGATCGCGGGCCCGCAGATCCTCAGTGCCATCTTCCTCGCGACGAGCGACCGCTGGCGGCAAAACTCGGCCGCGTTCGTCGGTGGTGCAGCCATCTCGATCTCACTCATCGTCACGATTGCGTATGAGTTAAGCGCGGGTGTGACCGAACAGGGTGAATCGAATACAACGCTCAGTGCGATCGTCCTCGTCGCGCTCGTGCTCGCGGCGGTTCACACCTACCTCACGAGAGAGACATCGGAACCGCCGCGATGGATGGGGAAACTCGAGACCGCAACACCGCGATTTTCGTTCAGGCTCGGCTTTCTCCTCATGGGGTTTTTCCCGACCGACATCCTCACATCGGTCGCCGTCGGCTCCTATCTGGCGGCCCGCGGTGCGTCGTTGCTCGAGGCTATCCCGTTTATCCTGTGTACGCTCCTGGTGCTTGTACTCCCATCGCTGACGCTTGTCGCCTTCAGTGAGCGCGCCGAGACCTTCCTTCCGGAGGCACGCAACTGGATGGACGCGAACTCGTGGGTTATCAACGAACTCGTGATCCTCTTTTTCATCGCGATGACGCTCAACAACCTGCTTGGCTAGTAGTGGTTGCCCACCAACGAGGCGCGTACTAACGGCGACACCCTCGAGCCGCTGGCTCACTACATGGAGAAACGGCGCGACAGGAAAGGTAAGCAGGAGCAACTGGTGTATGGCGCAGTTGTGATGATGTGGCTTCCTGCCGCGTACTTCACCGTAGCCGCCCCGCTGCAATACCGGTGTTCCCAACACGATTTGGGAGTCCGTCAGCTGGAACGCGAAAACCGGGCGACGGGGCGGCACCGGTCACCGACCTCACTCCCAGGGATGAGTCCCCCCCTCGCTGGGCCAGAGCGGATACCAGTACTCCTTCTCGCGTTCGATCTCGAGTTCACCGTCTAAGGCCGACTCGAGGGTAAACTCCGTACTCGAATCGCGTTCCCGACCGGCTCGCGGGACGAACGGATAGAAGCGGCCACGTCGGAAGGAGTAGATCCAGTAGGCAGGCCCATCCCGGTTCCGATAGGCGAACACGGCAGCGAGCAACCGCGAGCCGTAGCCGTGCTCGATAAAGGTGTCGGCAGCGAAGTGCATACTCGTAATGAGGTCCTCCGGATCGTCGTCCGCGAGGACGACCCACTGGTAGCCGTGGTCGTCCGACGTGACCGAGAAGTCGGTGCCGGTCTCCTCCTGCCCGGCTTCCAGAATCGCCTCGACCTCGTCGACGGCGTCCCGAAAGTCAGCCGAGTCGACGCCCGAAAAGCAGAGTGCGCCGACGTCCAGCGACTCGTAGCCCAGATCAGCCTCCATCGTGAGGTAGGCGGTACTCATCCCGAAGAGGTCGTCGGGGTCGGCGTCGCGTCCGGCGTCGGTCTCGGCGCGCATCCCGAGGACGGCGCGGAGTCCATCCAGCAGTCCCATAGGTTCTGTGAGCGGTGCGATCCCTTAGAAGGTCTGCATTTCGCGCTCGAGGTCGCGGAGCTGTTCGACGCGTCGTTCGGTCGATGGATGCGTGCTGAAGAGCCGGCCGATGACGCCGGACTTGATCGGAATGATGAAGAAGGCGTTCATTTCGGCTTCTTCGCGCAGGTCCTCTTTCGGAACCTTGTCCATCTGGCCCGAAATCTTCAGCAACGCGGAGGCAAGCGCGGAGGGGTTGCCGGTGATTGCGGCTGCGCCGCGGTCGGCGGCGAACTCGCGATATCGCGAAAGCGCCCGGATCAACAGATAGCTGATGATCCAGACGACCAGCGAGACGAGGATCGCAACCACGATACCGCCGCCACCACCCTCGCGGCCGCGGCCGTGCCCGCCGCCGAAAAAGGCCCCCCAGCGGACCATCATGAACGCGATCGTCGAAAGAAACGAGGCGATCGTCATCACCATCATGTCGCGGTTCTTGACGTGGGCGAGTTCGTGTGCGAGGACGCCGTCGAGTTCGTCCCGCTCGAGCGTGCTCATGAGCCCGGTCGTCACGCAGACGGCCGCGTTTTTCTGGTTGCGGCCGGTCGCGAAGGCGTTGGGGACGCTCGAATCGACGACTGCCACTTTGGGTTTCGGAAGGTCGGCCTGCTGTGAGAGCCGTTCGATCGCGGCGTGCAGTTGTGGATACTCGTCGCGCGAGACGGTCTTTGCGCCCATACTCTTCAGCGTGAGGGTGTCGCTGAAGTAGTACTGGACCAGCGAGAAGCCACCGAACAGCAGCGCGAAGAAGAACAGTCCGCCGCCGACGTACGCGGTAATCACGCCGGCGAAGACGATGTACAGCGCAAACAGCAGAAACATCGTCACGAACATCCGAAATCGTAGTCCCCAGTCCGCCTGCCAGTTCATATCGATAGATATGGGCCGCGACGGAATAAGCATCACCACCGAACCGATAGCCCCTGCCCGTCTTCGACTACCGAGTGAACCCCTTCGTTTCGGATGGAAACCGTGTGACTGAGTTACGTCTGACACAATCGAATCGGCGGACCGTCTGACAGGCGTCTGCCGCGTTGGCCGATCCGATCGACGTCGGCTTGAGCAGACGAGCAATGCGAACGAACGCAACCAGTCGGAACGCGGCTCTTAACTCGCTGAGATTCCAAACGAGGCTAATGAGTGAGTCGCGTGCGTTCTGCCCCCGATGTGGGGATGCAGTACCCGAGCGATCGGCGAGCGACGCGAACGATCCGTTGCGGCCCGGTGCAGAAGTCGAACTCTGTGATTCGTGTTACTTCGAGGACTTCGACTTCGTGGACGCGCCGGACCGGATCGACGTTCGCGTCTGTTCGCGGTGTGGGGCGGTCTATCGCGGGAATCGCTGGGTCGACGTCGGTGCCGAAGACTACACCGACATCGCCATCGAGGAGGTCAGTCAGGCGCTTGCCGTCCACGTCGACGTCGAAGACGTCGCCTGGCAGATCGACCCCGAACAGGTCGACCAGAACACGATCCGGATGCACTGTTATTTCACTGGCGTCGTTCGCGGGACACCGGTCGACGAACAGGTGACGGTCCCGGTCAAGATCGCCCGCCAGACCTGTACCCGGTGTGGACGGATCGCCGGCGACTACTACGCCAGCATCGTCCAGATCCGTGCCGAGGATCGCACCCCGACGAGCGACGAGATGGATCGGGCAAAGGAGATCGCGAATCAAACCGTCGCGGACATGGAAGCGACGGGCGACCGCAACGCCTTCGTCACCGAGGTCGGCGAAACCGACGACGGACTCAACATCAAGGTCTCGACCAACAAGATCGGCAAGAAGATCTCGAACAAGATGATCGAGGAGTTCGGCGGCACCGTCAACGACGCCGAAACCCTCGTCACGGAAGACGAGGACGGCAACGAGGTCTATCGGGTTACGTTCGCCGTCCGCCTGCCGCCATACACGCCCGGCGACATCATCGACCTCGCCGACGACGACGGCGGCCCTGTCCTCGTCCGTAGCGCCCATGGGAACCTCAAAGGGATTCGCGTGACGACCGGCGAGCGCTACGAGGCGAGCTACGAAGAAGGCAACTCGCCGGAGGCACGCAAACTCGGCGACCTCGAGGACGCAACTGAAGCCACGGTCGTCACCATCGAAGACGACAACGCCGTGCAGGTTCTCGACCCCGAAACGTTTCAGGCGACGACCGTCGCCCGACCGGACTACTTCGATCCCGAGGCCGAGACCGTCCCCGTACTGAAAAGCCGCGCCGGATTGCACATCCTGCCCGACGAGCGCGATGACTGAGAACGCAGACGACCAGCCGGCGTCCGAGGACGCTCACGACCTCGAGCCCGCAGTCGACGCCATCCTCGAGCGGGCGGCGGCCGACGCTCCGCTGGCTGCGATCGTCGACAAACCCCGGACGGAGACGGCCATCGAGTCGCTGCGTGCCGAGGGCGTCTACGACGAGTCACGGCGCGTCTGCGAGGACGGCCCCGAGAGGGTCGCCCTGCCCGTCACGGAGCCACCGACGGAGACGGAGATCCGTGAGGTCGTTCGACAACTCGAGCCCGAACCCCGGAATCCCGATCTCGAGGACCTGCTGGCCGACCGGGGCTGGAGCGACGACGACCTCGAGGCAGCGCCGGGTTCGTGGGCGGTGATTGGCTCGGTGATCCTCGTAACCATCCCAGCGGACTGTCCCGACGAGACGGCGGTCGGCGAGGCCTTACTCGAACTCCACGGCGAGGCCGACAGCGTGCTGGCCGACGCGAGGATCGCAAACGACGGCACAGCGGGCACCTACCGCGAGCCTCGAACCCGGCTGCTCGCCGGGAGCAGCGACACGGAGACGATTCACACCGAGCACGGCACGCGATACGGCCTCGATCCGACGAAGGTAATGTTCTCGCCGGGCAATCAGGCCGAGCGCGCTCGGATGGGTGAACTCGTCGACGACGGCGAGCGCGTCTTCGATATGTTCGCCGGGATCGGCTACTTCACGCTGCCGATAGCGCGAGCCGGCGCAGAGGTCACTGCGACCGAACGCAACCCGACGGCGTTTCGCTATCTGCTCGAGAACGCCATGCTCAACGATGTCAGCGACCGGATCGATGCCTACAGGACCGACTGTCGCGACCTCGCCAGCGACCTCGATGTCGATCGGGTCGTCATGGGCTACTACGGCAGTTCGGACGACTCGAGCGACGATGCTGACGAAGGAGAGCACGGCACGCGAACTGAGGAAGCACACGAGTTCCTCCCCGATGCGCTCGACGCGCTTTCTCCCGGCGGCGTCGTCCACTACCACGAAGCGACACCGGAATCACGGCTCTGGGACCGCCCGCTTGCTCGCCTCGAGCGGGCCGCCGATGCGGCCAGCCGCGACCTCGCGGTGCTCGAGAAACGGCGAGTGAAAAGCCACAGCGCGGGTGTCGCACACGTCGTCGTCGACGCCCGGTTCGACTGAGACGGCGAGACACGGCGTGGTCGAGACACTGGCCGGCTCCGGTCGTGACATTGATACTTGCGGGGCCGTAGTCATCGACTATGGACAAGAATCAGGTCATCGCGCTCGTCTTCGCGTTCCTCATGGTGTCCTCGATGGTGGCATGGGGCGCGACAGCCATCTTCTAGGTGCTGGCTCGTGACAGTCCTCTGTCAATCGTAAGTATTTACTGTTGACTGATCAGTCTGACAACTAGATGACCGACGAGCCAGCACGTGCGCTTCGCTATCTCTCCGGCTCGACCGTCCGGCCCACGATTCTCGAGCGGCTCGTCGACGGGACCGCCCAGCCGGCCGAGCTGGTCTCGGTTGCCGACGTCTCCCGGACGACCGTCCACCGGACGCTCTCCGAACTGGTCAAACGCGACTGGGTTCGGCGGGTCGACGGCGGGTACAAAGCGACCGCGATCGGCGAGCTGGCACTGCAAACGTACGAGCGCGCACATAACCGACTCCGAACGCTCGAGCGACTCGAGCCGTTCTGTGCTCACGCCGAAGACATAGCCGCTGAACTCGACCTCGAGTGGCTGTGCGGGGCGCGGCTGGCGACGCCAACCGAGACGGACCCGCAGTATCCACTCGAGTGGTACGGCGACCGGCTCGCGGCCCTCGAGCCGGCCGGCAAGCGCACGCGGCTGCGTGTCACCACACCAGTGCTCACCCGACAACTGCTGGCTGTCCACGAGCCGATCGCCGACGCGGGAACGCCGACGGAATTCGTCGTCGACGAGGCGGCCCTGCGAGCCGTCGCAGGGCAGTCGCTCGATCAGTTGCGCGCGTCGCTCGAGGACGACGCGTTCGAACTGTACGTCGCGTCGGAATCGCCGTCGCTGGGAATGACGCTCGGCGAAGAGTGGACGCTCCTGCGTGCGTACGACAACAGCCGTCTCGTCGCCGTCCTCGGGAGTACGAACGGGCGGCTTCGCGAGTGGGCAGCCGATCGATACAGTCGATTTCGGGATGACGCACGGCAGGTGACCGACGAAGCGCTCGGATCCCTGCCCTGACGGTCACGAGAACGCCATACCAACGCCGTCGCTCACGCTCGGCGGTCGTCGGGCAGGTCGCCCGCAACTGTCGAACTGTTACACACCGTGCAACATGTTACGCGAGACAGATAATTGGGCGCTGGCCGTCTCGACCCAACCGACGGCAGCGACGGTGGACCGGGGTCGAGGTCATGCCTATTCGTCCACGACGGGACTGGTCCACCGCGAATCGGCCGTCACTCGTCGGTATCCCAGACATCCGCCAGCGGACTGGTGCGGGATGATCGCCGCGACCGCCGCGATCGCGACGAGGTGCTACTGTCATGACGGGCGTCCGTCTCACTGGCGCGGTTCGAGCGCGATGTCCTCTCCGATCGTGCTGTCCTCGTAGCGCCGCCGAGGGCCGCCTGCGGATCGAATGCCGGCAGGTCCGGCCGTTCCATGCGATCGACCTGCGCTGCGAACCACTCGGGCATATCCGTCCGCGCGCGCTCGAACAGATCCACCAGACTCGAGTCCGCGAGATACGTCGCCCCGTAGTCGTCCGGGGCGCGAACAACGCGGCCACAGGCCTGAATGACCGTTCGCAGCGTCGTCCGGTAGTACCACGCCCACTGTCCCTCCTCGAGCCGGTGGGCGACGCGTGAATCGCCGGTGTTGAGGAAGGGGGCCTTACAGAGCACCTGCCAGCGACAGAGCTCGCCTTTCAGATCGAGTGCTTCCTCCATCTTCACCGAGAGGAAGACATCGGGCTCGTCGCTGGCCTTCCAGGCTTCGAGGGCAGCGTCGCGACCGTCGCGGTCGTGGGTGCGGATTCGATCGCCGACGCCGAAATCGGCCAGCAGGTCGGCAAGGCGGTCCTGAATGTCGTAGGAGTGGGCGTGGATCAACCCCTTCTCGTCGGGGTGGTGGGCCATTAGTCGGACGATCGTCCGGGCGATCTTCGGCGTCGTCTCGTCGCGGTGCTCGTAGGTCATCTTCCCCTGTGTCACGTCGTACAGCGGGCGGTTTTCGACGGGGAAGGTGTGTTCGACGTCGACCAGGGCGACTCGATCGGGCTCGAGGCCGACCTGCCGACAGAACGCAGCCTTGTTGAGGATCGTCGCTGACAGCAGCGCGAACTTGTTGCCCCGGTCCCAGACGGTGTGCTGGAGGTACTTCTCGGGGTTCATCGGCTTGATCGTCAGCGGGCCGCCGCCGGGGTCGTCGGCGCTAGCGTCGCGACCGTGTGGCTCGGACTGGTCGACCAGCCACGTCGTTGGACTTTGCGGATCGCGGTAATCAGAGACGAACCACTCGAGTTCGCCAATGAGCTCCTGTAAGCGGTCGCGTTCGCGCACGTCGGCAGGCGAGAGCGTCTCCTGTGCGAGCAGTTCGTCTTTCCGGCGTTCGCAGGTACCCACGAGATTGTCGGCGTAGCGGGCAGCACGTTCGACGGAGTCGACCGCCGGGACGCGAAGCTCGTCCCAGAAGGGCACGGTTCGTGGCCCCAGTTGGATCGTCGCGTACATCTCGGCCCATTCGGCGAGACCGTGGGCTTCGTCGACGACGACGACGTCGCGTTTGCGGAACACCTCGCTACCGGCGGTCTGCATGAAGTAGGCCAGCGTCATCGCCGCGATCTCGCGGTTCGATGCGATCGCCCGATCGGAAAAGTACGGACACCGATGCTTGACGGCACAATCGTACCCCCGTTCTCGCACGCAGGGGGCCTGATCGACCGGCGTGTCGCGTTCGTCCGGCAGGATGCAGGTGTAGTTCGATTTGCCGCGGATGACGTTGAGGTCGGCCAGCAACTCGTCGGCTGCCACGTCGTCTAACTGAGACACCTGCGGCGTCGTGTAGTAGGCCCCCGTGGCGTCGCTGGGGTCGCCTTCGTCGGCCCGCCGGGCACAGCCAGCGACGGCGCGAGCGAGCAGGGACTTGCCGCTGCCCGTCGGTGCGCGAACGAGCACGACGTCGTTGCCAGCCGCGAAGGCGTCGCGAATGTCACGCAGCGCCTGCTTTTGTGCCCCGCGATAACTCGGCGCGGGAAACGCATCGAAGAGCCGCTCGGGATTCACCGTTCGTCTCACGGCGCGGCCACGTCCTAAAAGCTGCGGACCGTCGCGCCCGTTGTGAATCCGCCGTGTCAGGCCGGTCGCTCATCGTCGGTGAAACCGGCGGCTACCCATCGGTATCAGCCGCCTACGGACCAGACGTGGCCGCCGTCAGGTCGGTAGTCGGCCGATTACAAATACAGAACCCGGTGTTGCACTGATCTGTGGAAGGGTCGCTCAGCGGTAGAGCACCGCGGTGCCACCTGGCTCCGCGGCGGCACTTTGCCCCGTGGCGTTCAAATCCCACCCCTTCCGCTTGCGGTCATGGTTCCCCGTGGTTATGGCTGCGTGCTGCGGTCGCAAGACGACACGCTCTGGCGCAGTGTCGCGGTGCAGTACCGACCGACTCCCGACTCCTGTCATGTTTTTTATTCTGGGCCGAGTTGCGAGGTCTCGTCGTCGACCTGTTCGAGTCGCTCGACGTCCGCGGCCGTCGGATAGTCGGGCAGTGCCTCGAGACACGGATAACACAGTAGATGCGAAGTGCCGTCCTCGAGGTCCAGCGTGATCGCAGTCCCAACGGTGCCGGCGTCGGTCCCAAACGACCAGAGGTTGGCGATCCCACCCGAAATCGTGACCGTGCGGCCACAGCCGTCGCAGGAGGCTTTCGACATACCTGTGTGTGGGTGTCGAACGATGAAAGCCGTTCGCCTGTCGCTGGGACGGCTGTGTTCGTGTGGCGAGAGCCCGCACAGCGGTTATACGATCCAGTGGTGTAGCGCCGCATATGGAGGTGAACTGTGAAGGCTGTGCGGGCTGTTGTCTGGATTGGCAAGGACTGCTCGAGGACGAAGCGGGCGCTCGAGACGCTGTCGATGGCCACCGGCGGCGTAAGGTGTTCGAGGACGAAACCCTGGCCGACTCGTCCCGGGAGCCACTCGACGACGACCCCACCTTCGTCCCACTGACCCGCGACGAGGTACGGGCGTTTCTCGAGGCCGGGATGGGCGCGGCGCTGACCCCGCGATTCTGGCACGCCCGCGGCGAGCGCGAGGAATCACGTTCTACGGGCTCCTCGAGCGGAGAGGCTCCGCGAGCGGGCGTCGAGATCGACGGCCACACGATTGCAGCCGTCGCAGGTCGGCCAGTCTTTTTCGTTGGCCTTCGGAAGCCGCCGAAGCCGGTGGCCCCGTTCGATCGCGACGAGCCGGCGTGGCTGCCGACCTGTGTCTTTCTCGATCCGACGACGCTGCAGTGTCGGATCCACGAGGACGACCTGTTTCCCGACGAGTGTGGCGCATATCCGGAACACAATCTCGCGCTCGCACAGGAGACCGAATGCGAGCGCGTCGAGTCGGCCTTCGGCGGCGACCGACTGCTCGACGCCGACCACGACGATCCCGACGGCCTCCTGTTGGGGTCGCAGGCGATCGGAGCGAAGCTGTTCTGTCATCCGCGACCGGCCGCCCTCGAGGGAGTCGTCGAGCGGGCCACAGCGGGCGATCTCACCCGCCGGGACCGCTCCGAGGCGGTCGCTGTCGCCGCTGCCTCGAGTCCCGGAACGCTCGCGATTTCCGACCCACACTACGAGCAGGCAAAAGAGCGGATGCTCGCGGATACGGATGCCGACACGGAGCCCGCTGACGGGGCATCGTGGGTCGGGCCGGCGATCCGCGACTGGTATGAGCGCTGCCGGGCGGCCGGCGAGGCGGTGCCGTCGCCGACCGTCGCCGACGCCGTCGAACGCGAGCGGGGCGCACCCGAAACGCCGGGCTGGGACGTCGAGTGACGTTAAGAGCGTTCGCTCCGTACTGATCGTATGCGCGTACTTGTAACTGGAGCGACCGGATTCGTGGGTCGGCGGCTCGTGGCCGCACTCCTCGCGGAGACGACCCACGACGTGACGGTCCTCGTGAGAGACGCCGCGAGCTACGACCCGCCGGCCGGCGTCACCGTCGTCGAAGGGGACGTCCTCGAGCCGGGGAGCTTCGAGACGGCACTGGCGGACGCTGATGTCGCCTACTATCTGATCCACGCGATGGGGTCCAGCGGGGACTTCGCCGAGCGAGATCGGCGCGCTGCACGGAACTTCGAACGGGCCGCAAGCGAGGCCGGCATAGAGCGAGTGATCTATGTAAGCGGGCTCGGCAGCGAGGGCGACGCGCTCTCGAGTCACCTCGCCTCGCGCCGGGAGGTCGAAACGCTGCTGCGGGCGGGCAGCGCCGACGTCACCGTTCTCAGGGCGGCGATCATCATCGGCGACGGCAGCGCGAGTTTCCGGCTGATCTACCAGCTCGCGACGCGGCTCCCGGTGATGATCACCCCACAGTGGGTCGATACCGACTGCCAGCCGATCGCGATCGACGATGTGATCGCGTACTGTCTGGCGGTGCTCGAGCGACCGGAGACGGCCGGCGAAACGTACGAAATCGGTGGGCCGGACGTGCTCACCTACCGCGAGATGTTACTCCAGACTGCCGAAATCGCGACCGGTCGCCGCACGCTGATCATCGCCGTGCCGGTCCTGAGTCCGCAACTCTCGTCACACTGGGTCGGCCTCGTCACTGACGTTCCCAAGGAGGTCGCATACCCATTGATCGAGGGCGTGCGCAATCGCGTCGTCGTCACGGACGACCGCCTCGAGCGGCTCGTCGAAATCGAGTCGACGCCATTTGCGGTGGCGGTCCGGCGCGCAGTTGGGGTCGAGTCGGGCGGTTCCGAGGCGGTCGGCCGCGCCGAGACGGCAGCGCCGACGGAGCGGGGCCGGAAATGACGGAGTCACTGGAGTACGGTGAGACGTGGGTCTACGAAAGCCTTCTCGGGACGGTTCCCGGCGTGCGTGTCTCGAGTCGAGCGGCAATCGGACTCCAGTTTCTCGGCTTCGAGGCGGCGATCCTCGCTGTCGCAGCGATCTATGACCTCTGGGGGGCGGTCGTCCCCGGCACGATCGCCGTCGTCGTCGCGACGGTCGGGAGCTGGCTCATGCTGCGGTTCAGCCGGGCCGTCCGCGAGCTGCCGACGCCGACGGCGTACCGGCGGTTGCTGTTCGGCTCGAGTATCGACGTCGTCCTCGGCGTGATGGCGTTTGTCGCGCTCGTCACCTATCTGTTCGTCGTCGATCCACAGGGGAGCGAAGCTGGGTCACCACTCCTGGTCGAACTCTTCGGGGTCAACCCGCCAGCGCTTGCGATCGGCCTCGCGTTGCTCGTCCTCTGGGACGTGGTGTATCGGATTGGAACCTGCTGGTGGGCGAGCGTCGTTGGACTGTGGCGGGCACTCACCTACGGGTTCGAACCGGAACCGACGCGAGCGTACCAGCGCATCGATGCGATCAACATCGGCTTCGCGGCGGTGCAGTTGCTCTTGGTGCCACTCGTCGCGGATCGCGTAGTGTTACTCGTCGCGGTCGTGGGTCACGTCGTCGCTGTTGCGGTCGTCGCGACGCTCTCGATTACGATTCAGGGACGGCGAAAAACGATGACTGCAGTATCTGTCGATCACCGCTAGTTCGATTTGATCTGCTCGAACGTATCGAGCAAGTCCTCGGCGGAGTCGCCGGCATCGTACTTGACCTCACCGTGGTAGATCGTCCGCTCGTCGTCGAAGTCCGTATCGACCGTCGAGGCCTGCTTTTCGCGACGCTCGTGCTCGTCTTCGTCATAGGCACCCATTGACATGGTAAGTATACTCATAGTACGGCAGACGCGACTATTAATGTAACGGTCGTTCATACCCGGCCGTACCTCACGCCGACTGAGCCGGAAGCGAGTTGCTCGAGTGTGAGTGCTCGAGCGAATCTGTCCACACAGCAGCAGACAGCGAGACAGCGAACGATATATGCACCCGCACACCCTAACAACGAGCGTGGCACGGCCGCTTCGCTTTCGTTACTCGCCCCAGTCGTGGAACGACGGGCGCATCCACCAAGAGATCCTCCAGCCGCTTCAGTCGAATATCGGCGCAGAATCCGTCACGCCCTGGTTCAAGATCGGCGGCAACTGGCGGGCACATCGCTTCGAGATGCAAAACGGCGACGTCGCGCTCTTTGCACACGCCAACGGCGACGCCTACTGGATGGGCAACACCGAAACACCATCCTCGCTATGGAAGACCGACAAGTTCGGCTGGCGGGAAGTCCCCCATCACGTCGCACGATGGGCCAAACGGGAACTGACCGCGACGCTCCACGAGCGGTCCCCCTGGCTCGCCGACTACCCACATCTCTCGTGGTTTTTCCTGCCCGTCTTCATGTCCAAAGATGGCCGCGACTCCACTCGTGCGTTCTTCCGGGACCACGCCGCGGGCTTTCCCGACGCCGACCACCGGGAGACGACGCAGTTCTTCGAGGACTTCCTCTCGACCGGCGTCTTAGACGATCATCGACACGTCATGTCGGGCAAACTCGGCACCAGCGAACACGTCGACCGCGTCCGGATGAGCGCCGCGATGGCCGAGTTCATCGCCGCCAAAATCCTCACCGACGCCGGCTACGATGTCGTCCCCGAGATCGAGGTCACGACCGGGCACTCGCTCGACTTTCGGGCTGAAAACGACGATACCAACGTCCTCGTCGAGGTCACCCGACCACAGCCGCCAGGCACCCGCGCCGCCACTGGCCCCGTCGCCGCCGTCCGCGACACTGCCGAGACCAAGACCAACGGCCAACTGGCCGACCACGGCGGCGGCGCAACCCTGTTCGTCGACTGCTCGAGCTTCCGGGACGACGAGTGGGCCGCCGTCCGCGGCGAGCAACCCGACGTGCGCCATCGTCCCGCCGTCGTCTACCGCACCCGACCGAACGGTCACGTCGAAGGCTACCGGAAAGGAGCGGTTCCACTCGAATTAGCCGACGTTCTGACGGTGCTGGACTGAATCCGGTACGACTCCCTCGACGCCCGGTTCCGTCGGCTGACAACCAGTATGGAGAGGTGTGTGTATTCGTAATGGACGAACGAGGGCACGGGAGAGTTCGCTCTCCCGGCGTTTTTCATCGACGTTTTTGCGCCGAGCGGTTCGCCTGCGGCGGACCCGAAGCGGAAAAAGTTCGGTTCTAGAAGGAAACGGCGTCGGGCGAGTACGGACTCCCGACCGGTGTCGGGTCACGGTCGCTGTAGCCGACGCGGCCGACAGCCTTGTTGCTGACAGCAGAGTAGACGGCGAGACGCGCGTCTTCCGGATGCTCGAAGGTTTCGGACTCGAGGCGGGCGAGTACGTCGCCGACCGTTTCGGACCCGTTGGGGAGTTCGAGGGTCCGATCCCCGTATTCGTCGATCAGTTCCTCAGTCGTGGCGGGGTAGTCGTGGTCGTCGATGACGTCGCCGGTGCCATTGAGCAGCATTACGCCCCATCATCCGTGAACGATAATTATAAACATTGTCCATGCATGTTTTCTAGTCTCACTAGGTTCCTTATATGCCTAGTAGACAGTCAGCAAGTACGTTACTCGTCCGAGGACGGGTACTGGGCCGGAGAAACGCCTTTAGGAACGGCCCTGTTGAGGTACGATATGCCATACGCGGACTTACACGTCCATACCACCCGCTCGGACGGGAGTCTTCCACTCGAGGCGGTCCCCGAGGTCGCGCGCCGTGACGGCGTCGATGTCGTCGCGGTGACGGACCACGACCGGGTCCAGCCGTTCGACAGCCCGGTCGTCGAACGCGACGGCGTGACGCTGATCCACGGGATCGAGTTGCGGGTCGGGACCGACGCTTCCCAGCGGATCGATCTGCTGGGCTATGGCCTCGAGCCGAGTGCAGAACTCGAGGCGATCCTCGAGTCGATTCAGGAAAACCGCATGGAACGCGGCCGGGCGATCGTCGACTGCGTGGAGTCGCGGCTAGGGGTCGATCTCGGCGTAACGATCGACAGCGGGTTCGGACGGCCACACATCGCGCGGGCGATCGACGCCCACCCCACTATCGAGTACGACTATCAGGGTGCGTTTGACCATCTCATCGGCTCCAACTGTCCGTGTTACGTCCCCCGCGAGGTCCCGTCGTTCGAGCGGGGACTGGCGGCGCTGTCCGAGTCGTGTCGGCTCGTCTCGCTCGCTCATCCGCTGCGCTACCGCGATCCCGAGCAGGCGCTCGCGCTTTCGGCCGAACTCGACGCCGTCGAACTCCAGTACCCCTACGGCCGCGAGGTCGACCGCGAGCCCGTCGAGCGCGCGATCGAGCGGCACGATCTGCTCACCACCGGCGGCAGCGACGCACACGACGAGCGCCTCGGTATCGATGGGCTCTCTCGGCAGACCTACGAGCGCCTCGAGCTGACAGCGGAGTGATACAGTGAGTGATCGCTAGCGGAGGGTTCAATGCCTCGTGGTCCGTACGGGCGGGTATGAACTGCCACTACTGTGACCGCGAGGCCGCCTTCGCAGCCGAGTCCGACGGGCTCAAAGTCGGTCTCTGCGAGGAACACTTCCGTGAGCGGTTACAGGAGCTCGCGGAAGCTGACGGGCTCGAGAGCCTCAAAGAGAAAGTCGACGTCGACCGTGCCGAATAATTACGCCGTTCGGCCGGCGTCGACGTCGATGGCGTCGACGGGACAGACGTCGACACAGAGCATACAATCGATACACTGGGCCTCGTTCGCGGGGTCTGCCTTTTCTTCGCTTTCAGGGTGGCCCGGCGTGTCGATCCACTCGAAGACGTCGACCGGACAGTCCTCGACGCAGGCTCCGTCGGCCAGACAGATGTCGAAATCGACCGCGACGTGCGTACCGTGAATCCCGAGTTCTTCGGGTTCGTCGACGGGTCCCCAGACCGCGTGTCCGTTGTGTTCGTCGACCTGTTCCCGGTTCTCGGTGAACTGTGGATCAATAGCCATGACTAACATGGTAGATGCGAGACGCGCACTTAAAATTGCGTACTCATCTCATTGGGAGTCGATCGGCACTCGAGTAGGGCAACGACCGCCGACGAGTACGAACGCACTGCTTTTGGACGTTCCGTCAGTAACTCCGGTATGGATCTCACACATCGTCCGCGACGACTCCGGCAGGACCGCGTTCGCGACCTCGTCAGCGAGACGAGCCTCGAGCCGACCGATCTAATCGCACCGGTGTTCGTCGACGCGACGACCGACGAGCGCGTCCCGATCGAATCGATGCCCGGCCACGAGCGAGTGCCAGTCGACGACGCCGTCGCCCGCGTCGAGGAAGTCCTCGAGACCGGCGTCGAAGCGGTCATGCTGTTCGGCATTCCGAAGTCAAAAGACCCCGAAGGAACCCGCGCCTGGGCCGACGATGGCGTTATTCAGGAGGCGCTGCGTCAGGTTACGAGCGAGACCGACGCCTACGTCATCACCGACGTCTGTCTCTGTGAATATACCGACCACGGCCACTGCGGGCCACTCGAAGAGGAACTGCGCGGCGGTGCGCTCGCGGATGGCCCTGCCTGTGAGCCGACGATGACCGTCGACAACGACGCGACGCTCGCGGCGCTCGAGAAGATCGCCGTCTCTCATGCCCGCGCGGGCGCTGACATGGTCGCGCCAAGCGGAATGATGGACGGCATGGTCGGTGCGATCCGGTTGGCGTTAGACGAGGCAGGGTTCGAGCACGTCCCGATTATGAGCTACGCGGCCAAGTACGAGAGCGCGTTCTACGGTCCCTTCCGGGACGCCGCCGACGGCGCGCCGTCGTTTGGCAACCGGCGACACTATCAGATGGACCCCGCGAACGCCCGCGAGGCGCTGCGGGAGGTCCGACTCGACGCCGAGGAGGGCGCAGACGTCATGATGGTCAAGCCCGCCCTGCCGTATCTCGACATCGTCAGCGCCATCCGCCGGGAGTTCGACCACCCCGTCGCGGCCTACAACGTCTCCGGCGAGTACGCCATGCTGCATGCCGCCGCCGAGAAGGGCTGGCTGGATCTCGAGGCTGTGGCACTCGAGTCACTGCTGTCGATCAAACGAGCGGGTGCGGACCTGATTCTGACGTACTTCGCGGAAGACATCGCGCCACAACTGTAGTGTGACGACTGGCGGCGGGACTACTTTTGAATCGATCGGCTGTGAGTACTCGAGACTGGTATGTAGACGAATGTCAAGAACCGGGTGGCACGCCAGCACACGGTGGCAAGATCTGCCGCGCGCGAGCGACGGGCCGCCGAAATGCCCCACGACGACGGCGGGAGACCCGGCTGTTCCCCCGCTGACACGGTCCGTCGACGATCGAGGAGGTTGACAAACGCGTAGAATATAACCGCAGCGGGAAACAGTCTCCATTGCTGAGGTCCTTATACACATTATACCTAATTTAGCTTTGTCCGTATGGGCCTATTACAGAGTTTATTTTGGACAAACAACAACACTAATCCTTAAATGGTACAAGAGCTACGAGTTGAAACGTGATTTGGAACACGAATGCGGTGCTGATTGCAGGAGAAGAGCACGATCATTCGATCGATAGCGCATGCGATGTGTGGACTCCCGAGGTGAGCGTCTGATGGAAGCGACGCTCTTGCAGGCCGAGACCGAGCTGCTGATGGAGTCGATCAACTACACGTGGATCCTGGTCGCCACGTTCCTGATCTTCTTCATGCACGCCGGCTTCGCCATGCTCGAGGCGGGGCAGGTGCGCTCGAAGAACGTGGCGAACCAGTTGACGAAGAACCTGTTGACCTGGAGCGTCGGCGTGACGGTGTTTTTCCTCATCGGCGTCGGCATCGAGGGCGTGGTGGCTGGAAGCGGCTTCACGCCCGGTTTCCAGAGCGATCCGGCCGGCTGGATGGACTGGCTCTACGGCGCGGTCTTCGCGATGACCGCCGCGACCATCGTGTCGGGTGCCGTCGCCGGACGGGCGAAGCTCCGTGCGTACGTCACCTACACGTTCCTGCTGGCAGCGGTCATCTACCCCGTCGTCACCGGGCTCACGTGGGCCGGTGGCTACATCGAGACGATCACTGGCACGCCGTTCGCTGACTTCGCGGGCGGCATGATCGTCCATGGGATGGGCGGCATCGCCGGCCTCACCGCTGCATGGGTGCTCGGCCCGCGCATGGACCGGTACAACAGCGACGGGTCCGCGAACGTCATCCCCGGCCACTCGCTGACCTTCGCCGTCCTGGGGACGTTGATCCTCGCCTTTGGCTGGTACGGCTTCAACGTCGGAACGTCGGCGATCATCGATATGGAAAACGGCGTCTTCCTCGGCGACCAGCTCGGTCGCGTCGCGATGACGACGACGATTGCGATGGCCTGCGGCGCGATGGGGGCCGGGCTCGTCGCCTGGCTCAAGACCGGCAAGGTCGACACGCTATACGTCGCCAACGGCCTGCTGGCCGGACTGGTCGGCATCACGGCGATTCCCAACACCACAGCGTGGTGGGGCGCGTTCGTGGTCGGCGGCCTCGCCGGCGCACAGCTGCCGATCGTCTTCGAGATCGTCGAACAGTACCTCAAAATCGACGACGTGTGTGCAGTCTTCCCCGTCCACGGCTCGGCAGGGATCCTCGGCACGCTGCTGTTCCCGTTCGTTGCCGCCCCGGGCGTCGTCGATAGCGTCGCAAGTGCGTTCATCGCACAGCTCACCGGCGTCGTCCTCATCAGCGTCTGGACAATCGCGACGACGGCCGCCATCTGGTACGCGTTCAAGACAGCCGGTCAGGCCCGCGTCTCGGCCGACCACGAACGCGACGGCCTCGACGTCTCCGAACACGGCGTCGATACCTACCCCGAGTTCGGCAAGCCCGACGTTGCGACCGACGGTGGCAGCGCCAGCGAAATCATCCGTTCCGACGGCGGGATGCCAAACGACGGCGAGATCAAGATGGTTACGGCGATCGTCCGCCCCGACCGCCTCGGCCAGATCAAAACCGCCCTCGCTGGCGTCGGCGCACCGTCGCTGACCGTCACCAACGTCTCCGGACGAGGCTCCCAGCCCGCCAAGAAAGGCCAGTGGCGCGGCGAGGAGTACACGGTCGATCTCCACCAGAAGGTCAAAATCGAATGTGTCGTCGCCGACATCCCCGCACAGGAGGTCGTCGACGCCATCCGCGGGGCTGCCGAGACCGGCGAACCCGGCGACGGCAAGATCTTCGTCATGCCCGTCGAGGACGCGATGCAGGTCCGGACCGGCAAGACTGGTCCGGACGCCGTCTAACGCACACTCGCCGCGAACGCGTTCCGCTTTTCGAGTCGACGTTTGACGCCGAACAGTACCACTCAGCCCGGCAGAATCCCCGGAATCATCCGACAGCGTATCAATCGATTACTGCGTCATCGATTACTGTAGATCCTGCAGTTGGCGTTCGAGGCGGCGTAACTGCCGCTGCATGTAGAACAAATACACGAACAATACCACGAACACGGACCCGTATCCAGCGAGGAGAAGAGTATCCATCTTACCGCACCTCTTCTTTCTGAAGGATAATTTTATCTTCGATTTCGTGGACACGAATGCGAATCGCTAGCACGTATATGTAGAGTAACGCCAGCGCGAGAAACGAAATCGCGAGGATCATTGGGTCGATATTCGCACTCACGCTCGAGTTCGCAATCGTCGGCTCATGAAACGTCGGCGACCAGAGTCGACCGGCCGTGTACGTAATCGGGACCGTGACGAACGCGACGACGCCGTACACAGCGGCAAAGCGCTCGTCGCTTCCCCGTTCGGTCGAGGCGTACACGGCGAGATAGCCAGCATAGATCAGCCAGACAATCAGAAACGTGACGAGTCGAATGTCGCTCCACTCCCACCAGGAATTCCACACGACCCGTCCCCACATACTCCCTGTCGCGAGCGTCAATGTCGCGAATAGGAAGCCGATTTCGCCGCCGCTGTGAGCGAGGCGATTCCAGAATCGGCCGTCGTACCGGAGATACAGCAGGCTCCCGATGAACGTCGTCGACAGCGCAGACGCAGTGAGAAACGCCAGCGGAATGTGCCAGTATGCGATGAGGTTGATCCCGTGTTCGATGCCGTACATGGTCCGGGAGGCGACGCTGAAGATGAGTGCAAGCGAGGTCAGACCGAACGCAAACGCGCCCCATCTTACGACCCGACTCCACATGATCCACCGAAGCAGCCGGATGAGTGATGCGAGCTGTCGCGAAAACGTACGCATACCGCAGTACTTGAAAGCACCTGACTTAGTTTTTTTCCAGTCGTTATCCGACGAGCACTGCCAAGAGCGCCTTATCGAGTTCGAACAACAGGCCAATGCCAGTCAGGACGAGCGCGTACCCGCTCACTCGGCGGACCAGCGCGGGCCGCTCGAGCGAACGGACACGGGTCGTGAGCATCGTACTTGCCCGTTTGCCACCGTAGGCGACGGCCAGCAGTGGGCCCGAGAATCCGACACCATACGTGAACAGAAGCGTCGCGCTCCGCGTCACATCACCGGACGTGCCGACGTACGCGAGGACGCTGCCGAGGACGGGACCGACACAGGGAAGCCAGATGATGCCGAGAAACAGGCCCAGGACGAAGCCACTGGTGAGTGGATGCCGTGTGTTTTCGACACTCGTCGTCACCCGCGATGCCGGGCCAGTGATCCGTGACGCAGCGGTCGTGTAGGCGTCGTGAAGGTCGTCGTCAGCCATAATCGCGCCAAACGCAATGATCAGGAGCACGAAGGGGACTCTGAGCGTCTCCGGCGTCACGGAACTGAGCAGCGACGTAATAATGCCGAGTGCAGTAAACGAGGCGATACTTCCTGAGACGATCGCGACCGGTCGCAGTCGATGACCGGTACTGCCCGCGAGAAGGGGCGGGATCATGGGGAGACAACAGGGCGTCAGTGCAGTCAGTGTCCCTGCAACGAACACAGCGACGAGTCCGGCCACATCGAACATGACGCGATGTTATAACACGAGCCAAAAGAACGTGCTGGATCCGATACCGACGGATCCGCGGCGACTATCGGCGACGGCTTAGCCGTCGACCGATTCGTTGCGAAGCGGCTGGTCGTAGTACTCGACGTCGTCGGGGATATCGCTCTCGTTGAGCGATTCAGTCCCGGTCGGGATCCCGGCGATCTCGAGTTTCTTGCGCATCGGGTTCATGTCGTAGCCGAGCTCTTCCTGCGTCCGTGGGTAGTAGATACCCTCTTCCGGCGGTCCGGACGTCGGGAAGTCCTGCTCTTTCTCGACGAACGCGGGGCGGTCGTGGCCGTTCATGTAGCCGGCGATGTCCTGGACGTCACTCCAGTCGCTGACCGTATGTGGCGTGCCGTACGGCATCGCCTCGCGGATGAACGAGGCCGAGGTGTACATCCGGCTCATGCCGGCACCATCGTTGAACGCGCCCGGCCCCCACAGTGGCGGTGCACTTCCCTCGATTCCCTGTCCATCATCGCCGTGACAGGACGCACAGTTCTCGAGGTAGAGTTCGGCACCGCGCACGGGGTTGACCTCTTCGACCGGTTTCTTCTCGTCACCTTCGGGCTTGTTCAGGTGTGACCAGTAGGGTTGGCCCTTCACCGGCACGCCTTCGCTCAGCCACTGCATGTACGCCTCCATCGCCTGCATCTCTCGGCTGTCGTAGGCTGGCGTCCCCTCGGAGGAGTTCTGGGAGTTCATACTCCGGTCGAAACAGCCCATCAGACGCTGGCGCGAGTCACGCATTCGGTCACGCCGAGACGTCCACTCCGGGAGGTCCGCGTGGGTGCCCACGAGCGGAATCATGTCGATATCCTGCCCGACCATCCCCTGTGTCATCCCGTAGCGCGGGTCAGTGCCACCGTGGCAGCTGGCACAGGAGAGTTCGTTGCCGACGTGTTCCGGCATTGCCTGGGAGGTGTTTCGCATGAGTTCACGCCCGTAGAGAACCATCTCGCGCTCCTCTTCGTTCGAGGGGAGCGTCGAGTTGTTCATCTCCTTGGGGGAGAACTGCACCTCGTCACCGGCGGTCTCGTTCCGGTACGCGAAGTTGTTCTTCGACTCGCCTTCGCGGAGATCTTCGTCGAAGACCTCCCGATCGGGCCACTCTTTTGGAAGGTCGGTCGTCTCGTTGGCTTGCCCGCCGGGTGCCGATGGCGCGGCACAGCCGGCGAGGGCGATTAATACGACAACTCCAAGTAACGAGAGGAGCTTGCGGTTCATCGCCCGATGTCACCTCCGGGTATGATCCTCACCTGGTTTCGTCTCTGCATACTGCCAAGTACAGTAACTAATGATTAAACATTTATGGTCGGGAGAAAGTCATTCTATTGCTAGATTCAAGGCGTGACGTAATGGGAGCCGACTGAGACTACAAACTGTAATAATAATGTCAATTTCGCCGAGAAAAGTGTTTACGATCATGGTTTTTGTAGCGGCGATCAGTATCGGGTACTACTCGATGAACGCAGCACCGGTACTGAGCGACGACTCCTATACGTACCATGGTGAGACGGAGTGGAGAACAGATATCGACGAGGCGCGGCAGATCGCCGCCGAAGAAGACAAGCCGATCCTCATCTACTTCTGGACGACCTGGTGTACGTACTGCGAGGACTACAACGCAAACGCGTACTCCGATCCGACTGTCCTCGAGCAACTCGATGACTTCGTCCTCCTCGCGGTGAATCTCGAGGACAACAGTCAACAGGCGGGACAGCTCCAGCAGCAGTACGAGGCGAACTACCCGCCACAGCATGTCGCCGTCACGCCGGATGGCGAGGTCCTGGTCGAAATCAACGGCTACGCCGAGACGGACTCGTTTCTGAGCTATCTCGATGAGGCACTCGAGGAGTGGGAAACCCAATGATGGGCGGAACGCTCTTGATCGGCGCTGCATTGCTGTCCGGTCTGACGGCGACAGTCCTTCTCATCACGAACTATCTCTGGCGTGAGAAGCGGTATCTCAACGCCGTCACGCCGCTGATCGGCGTGACTGCTGGACTGCTCAGCCTGGCGCTTGCCTATCTGACCTATCAGTTCATCACCACAGATTATGCGAACGCCTACGTGTGGAACAACACGGCCAACTACATTTCGATCTTCTACCGGATCACCGGCGTGTACGCGGGGAATCAGGGCTCGGTCCTCCTCTGGGCGGCGTTGACGGCCATCGTCGCGTTCTGGGCGGTCGTCGTTCGTGGCCTCGAGCGCCGCGAGACGAGGCTCGTCCAGGGGATCACGATGGGGGTCGTGACCTACTTCGCGGCGATGCTAGTGCTCGACAGTCCATTCGAGCCAATTTCGGCGGAGTTCCCGGAGATGGATCCGGGATTCGTCCCGATCGACGGGACGGGGCTCAATCCGCTGCTCATCGATCCCTATATGGCGATCCACCCGCCGATCATGTTTATCGCGTACGCGCTGTTGACGATGCCGTTTGCCATCGCCGTCGCGCACTTCATCTCGACGATTCGTGGTGAGGGTGGCCTCTTCGATGAGTGGATCGGCAGCGTCACGCGCTGGCTACGCATCGCGTGGCTGTTTTTGACTGCAGCGATCGTGCTTGGCTCGCTGTGGTCGTATCGGGTGCTGGGCTGGGGCGGCATCTGGGCGTGGGACCCCGTCGAGGTCGCCGTGTTGATCCCATGGCTGTTCCTCACGGCGACGCTGCACGCGGTGATGAACTATCGCTCCCGGTCGACCTACGCGACGCTTGCGCCCGCAATGACTGGGGCGACGCTCGCACTCATCGTCTACGCCACGGCGATCGTCCGGAGCGGTGTGTTCCGGAGCGTCCACTCCTTCGCCGACGGCGGCATCGGCGCTGCACTACTGGTGTTGCTGACGATTACGTCGATCCTCGGCATCGGTCTGCCGCTTGGATATTGGCTGCTCCGTGAACCGGAGTCAGCGTCGGAGACGTCGAGTCCAGCACAGGGCTGGATCACGCACGTGAACCTGAAACACCTCGCGGTCCTGAGCATCGGCCTGCTCGGCTTCATCTCCGTCTGGGGGCTGACGTTTCCCGTGCTCAACACCTATGCGACCGGCGTCGAAGTCGCGGTCGGCGGCCAGTACTACAACCTCTGGAGCTATCCGATCGTCCTCGGCGTGTTGCTCATCCTCGGGTTCTACATGGATTACGACGTCGAGGGCCGCCGGCGCGCGCTGCTCTCGCTTGGGATCTTCACGCTGCTGACCGTCCTCGCGGCACTGGTCGCACCCAGCGAGACGTGGACGCTATCGAACGTCGATGGCAACGACGCGCTGTTGTATCGACTCGTCGGGAACGCGAGTGCGCTCTCGATCCTCCCACCTGCGGCATACGTCTGCCTGACGGTCATCAAGCGAACGCTCGAGTTCGTCCCCGGCAACCCGAACCGGAACTTCCAGCTCAAGCAGGTGGGGATTACGATGATCCACGTCGCGTTTGCGCTGCTCGTGGTGACGGTGACGTTCTCCTATCTCTTTACAGCCCAGTCGTCGCTAGTCGTCGCCGACGCCGACCGCGAAGCGACGATCGAAGGATCGGCCGTCCACGAGGTTCCCGAATCCAACTATGCAGTTCAAGTATCCGACTACCGCTCGTATCAGCGACCCGAAGAGCCGAACGTCGAAAACATGGCACTCTCGAGCGAGCAGATCGCCTCCCGCGGCCAGGAGATACACGAGACGAGACAACCGGTCTACGGCACGGCGACGCAAATAAACGCTGGGCCGGACGCGACCGTCATCCAGCTCGATAATTCGGGCGTCTGGATCGGCGTGATGAACGCGAGTCAGACCGACCTTGGTATTTCGGAAGGCGATCAGGTCGTCGGTGTCGGCACCGTCATGTGGGATTTCCTGCCGGAGCTGCCCCAATCCGACGGCGTCGTCGTCACCGAGGCGGCGAACGTCGGCCCGGTCTCGAATCCACCGGCCGCACTCGACCAGACGCGCGTCGAGGGAACTGCCGTCGGACTCACCGTGTATCAAAACGGCGAACAGATCGCCCGCGGCAACGCCGGACAGGAACAGTACCTTCAGCAGGGCGGGATGGAAGTCCGCGACGTCCTCGTCGACCGCGGCCTGACCCACGATACGTACGTCATCGCGGCAGTCGACGACGGGACCGTATCGCTGACGGTCAAGCAGATCCCGCTGATGACCGTGATGCGGTTCAGCGTCGCCGCGTTACTGGTTGGCATGCTCTTCGTGATCGTGTTCGACCCCGCACACGGACTCGCCCGGGTCTGGCCCCGCGTCACGCGCCAGCAGAACGTCACCGAAACCACATCAGACTAACCTATGAGAAAGACAGTCCTCGGCTTCGTCGTCCTCGTATCGCTGTTAATCGTCCCCGCAACCGCCACTGCCGCGTCGGTTTCCGGAACCGTCACCGTCGACGGCGGCCCCGCAGACGGTGAGACGGTCACGATCGCGCCGCTTGACCCAAGCAACGAACTCGTCGGCAACGAAACCGAAACGACGGTCGAAGACGGCTCGTTCAGCTACGAGTCCGTCGAGGGTGCCATCACCTACTTCATCGAACTCGAGCACCAGGGCACGACACACTACGCCCTCGTCGACGACGGTGAACAACCCGACTTCGTCCTGAACGATACGATCGACGGCGAGCTCGTCGACGAGAACGGCACGCCGATTTCGAACGCCACTGTCACCGTCACGAGCCAGTACGGCCCCACCGTGACACAGACGAACGCGACCGACGGCTCGTTTACGATCGGGCCGGTCCAGCCCGACCGCGTCTACACCCTCGAGATCGAGGCGGACGGGGCTACCTACGAGCGAGCAGTCTCGACCGGCGACGATGCGGCGAACACGACCTTCGAGTTGCCGACGCCCACGACTGATCGAGATGCACTGACGCTCAGTGGCGGCCAACCGGTGAACCACCTCCTGAACGTTGGACCGACACAAAACGGCACCGGACTGTTCGTGGTCGAGACGGTCTCCGTGAAAAACGGTGCCGATCGGCCGTTCGCCGGTGACGTCTCCTTTGCAGTGCCATCGGACGCGGAAGTCGTTACGGGAATGGTCGGCGACGAACGCACGTCGGTCAGCCAGACGAACGGCACGACGACCGTCGAGACGATGATCGGTCCACAGGAGACGACCACCGTCAACGTGTACTATCGCCTCGAGGACCGAGCGTTCGAGAAACCGGTCGGCTACGACGTCGAGCAGTTCGCGATCCAGTTCGCCGAATACGACCTGACTCAGGTCGAGGTCTCCGACAACCTCGTCGAAGCCGACGCACCGATGCCGATGGTGACGAGTACGGGGCCGCTCGAGGCGGACGACCAAATCTCGGTGAGCATCACCGAGTCCAATCAATCGGTCGCCAGCGACCAGACCGACGGCGGTTCAGGGGCCAGCGAGTTCCCGCTCGGCCTGGTGAGCGCCGGCTTCGTCGCCGTCATCGCGATTGGACTGGCCGCGTATCGGTACCTGTAGGCCAATCTCCGATCGACGACTGATTACAGCGGTTGATTTCGTTCTAATTTCGCTAAACCAGCCAGTATGTAGATGTGCGAATACACCGATCGAGTGTGGCTCCCAAAACACTTACTAACACAGGCAAACTTCTAGATGATGACACCTAATAGGCGAAATTTCATTAGTAGTTTCTCGCTTGCAGTACTCGGTCTGTCTGGGTGTTTAGGCGTAAATGCTGGTGGGACAACGGATATCACTATTTCAAATGAGGCATCAAATACAGTAACCGTACATATTCAGGTCACTCAACTCTCCAACGAGGAGCTGTTACTTGACGAAACAGCCACTATTGATGTTGATAGCACTGAGGAGTACGAGGAAGTTGTTAGTGGCTCCCAAGTCGAGGTAATCTGTAGTACAGAAGACGGCCTAGAGAACACGTATGAATGGTCTGATGGAGAGAGCGACGCAGAAGGACTTCACATCACCGTCAATGATGAATCGATAACGTTCTCATCATTCGTTGACTAGAGTATCCGTACTGACCGGTAACTACGTGTGCGAAGGTATCGACTGGATTTATTTTGACCGAAGTCAATTAGATGATATGGAGCCGTCATTTAGACGCGACTCGCTCATTTTCATCATTATATATGTAACAGGCCTCGTAGCTGTCGGAGCTCTTGGGGCAGTTTTGCTCGGACGTACGCCCTCTATGTTTCTTCGTGAGAAATTCACTGACCCTGTCTGGCTATTCAACTGTATGCTATTGATAGTTCTCTGGTTTTTGATATATCCAAAACTCCAAAGAAGCTACGAGAGACGAACCAGCTAATTCACCGCTGCTCCGGTAACTACTTGCCCTGTACTTGTCATTTTCTGGATTACGACTCAAGTAATCAGTTGGAAGGTTAATCACCACTAACTGATCTGGTGAAACGGATCGAAGCACCCTATCGTTCGACGACGTACTCAAACAGCGCGATCCCGATCAGGAACAACACGCCGTCGTAGGCCAGCAGGAGTCGGAACCACCGCCACAGCGGCAGCCCCTCCGAGATCGCCCGCGTGAGTTCGACGCCAGCGAGCAACACCGGAATCACGAGCGGCACGAGCAACAGCGGCAACAGGAGATCGCTGAGCCGGGCTCGAGCCGTAATCGTCGCGATGAGCACGCCGGTCGCGGCAAAGCCAAACGCCGCGAGGGCGATGACGAGCAACAACAGCGGGGTCGTGCCCGGCAGGACGGTGAAGTCGAGGAAGACGACGATACACCCGAGCGTGATGACGGCGACGGCCGCCGTGAACGCGGTGTTGCTCACGACCTTGCCGACGTAGATCGCCGAGCGGTCGACGGGAACGAGCAACAGGCTGTCGAGACCGGCGTCGGCCTCTTCGACGGCGACGCTCTGGCTTACGCTGAACGTCCCGGCGAAGACGAACGCAACCCAGAGTGCACCGCTTGCGACGACGTCGATGTTCGCGAACGTGCGGGCGAAGCTGAACGCGAAGATGATGACGACCAGCAGCGCGAAGACGGCCGCGGTGTTGAGCACTTGCTTGGAACGCAACTCGATACGGAGGTCTTTGCGCGCGACCTCGAGGACGGTCCGCCAGTAGCTGACGGTGGGACGGTCAGTCATTGCAGATCAGAGCGGCCGACTGCCTCGAGATATTCGGTCTCGAACGAGTGGCGGTCGAGGTCGGTCAGCGAGACGGTTCGTTCCAGCGTGCCGTCGACGAGTACGAGCGCGCGGTCACAGTCGTCGACGGCCCGCTCGAGGTCGTGAGTCGCGATGACGACGGTTCGGTCGTCGAACCGCGTCAGGATCCGCTGGAGGTCCATCGCCGACCGCTGGTCGAGGCCGGCATACGGTTCGTCGAGCAACAGGACCGTCGGATCGTGCAGTACTGCCCGTGCGATCGAGAGGCGCTTGGTCATGCCATGCGAGAAGTCCGCGACGCGGGTCGAGGCGTGTGTTCGGAGGTTCACGTCCTCGAGCACCCGTTCGACGCGCGCTGCATCGACGGTTCGCAACCGGGCGTGCAATCGCAGGTTTTCGCGGGCGGTAAGCGTCCCGTAGACCATCGGCCGATGGCTGACGACGCCGAGTTTCGCGCGCACCGCAGTCGCGTCCGGCGTCACCTCATCGCCGTCGATCCGGATACAGCCATCGTCGGGGGAGGCAAGCGTCGACAGCAGTTGCATCAGGGAGGTTTTTCCCGCGCCGTTGGGACCGAACAGCCCGACGTGCTCGCCAGAATCGACGGTAAACGAGACATCACGGAGCGCGGTCGTCGAGCCGAGCCGTCTCGTCACGCCAGCGACGCTGATCGTCCCCATGTCGTTATGCCCGTTCGGCCGGTGGCATTTCAGTACTGTTGGTACTGTTCCCGCCGCCGCTGCCTTCGTGGGCCCGGACGGAGAGTTCGGACGCGTCGAGCGAACCGTCGTCGACGGTGCCTTTCGCGACGACGATCCGGCCCTCGGCCATCGTCTCGGGCATCGCCCCGTCGTAGACGACGTCGACGGACGTGTTGTTGTCCGTGACATCGAACCGGATGTCGGTGCCGTCTTGTTCGAGGTTGGCGACTTTCCCCTCGAGATTGACCCACTCGCCGTTGTAGTCGCCGTTCTCGAGCGAGGTCGGCGTGACGAACGCCGCGGAGGCGTTCATCACCGTCGTTCCGAGGACACCGAAGAGTAACACGACGCCGACGCCGGCGAAAAGTAACTTACTCCTTCGTTTCACGATCGAATATGTCCGATCGGACTATTTCAATCTTGGCGTGTATCATTGATTTCTGTTACAGTTCCAGAAAACGAGCAGTTCTCCGAGGGCCGATTCGACCTCCGGCCCAGGCCGACAGGAGGCGGATGCGGGCTGCCAACGATGGGCCGCGAACCGACCCGACCTCGGTACTCCTTTCCCGTCCGAATCCGAAGGGGCGCGCATGACCGACGATAACTCTCGAGCGCTGTACGACCGGGCACTGTCGGTGCTGCCCGGCGGCGTCAACTCCGCCGTTCGCGCGGCGATCGAACCGTATCCGTTCTTCGTTCAGAAAGGCGACGGCGGCCACGTTATCGACGCCGACGGCAACCGCTACATCGACTGGGTGATGGGACTCGGCCCGCTACTGTTAGGCCACGATCTGCCCGAGCCCGTGCAGGCGGGTATCCAACAGAAAGCCAGCGAGGGACCAATGTACGGGACCCCAACGGAGATCGAAGTCGACCTCGCGGAGTTCGTCGTCCGCCACGTTCCAAGCGTCGAGAAGCTCCGCTTTGTCAACTCCGGAACCGAAGCGACGACCTCCGCCGTACGTCTCGCGCGGGGTTACACCGGTCGGAACAAGATCGTCGTCATGCAGGGGGGCTACCACGGCGCACAGGAGTCGACGCTGGTCGAAGGCGACGCCGATAATCCGACCCCCTCCTCTGCCGGCGTTCCACAGTCGTTTGCCGATCACACCCTCCCGGTGCCGTTCAACGACGAGGAGGCCGTCCGTGAGGTCTTCGAAAAACACGGCGACGACATCGCGGCCGTGATGACCGAGCCCATCCTGGGCAACTACGGCATCGTCTACCCCGAAGACGGCTACCACGAGTTCCTCCGCGAGATTACCGACGAACACGGCGCGCTGCTGATCTTCGACGAAGTCATCACCGGCTTCCGCGTCGGTGGCCTCGGCTGTGCCCAAAGCGAGTTCGGAATTACGCCCGATCTGACGACGTTCGGCAAGATCATCGGCGGGGGCTTCCCCGTCGGTGCGATCGGCGGCCGCGCCGAGATCATCGAGGGTTTCGCACCGACTGGCGACGTCTTCCAGGCCGGCACCTTCTCGGGCCACCCCGTCACGATGGCCGCTGGTCTCGAGACACTGCGCTTCGCCGCGGAAAACGACGTCTACGACCACGTCAACGGCCTCGGCGAGCGGCTGCGCAGCGGCCTGACCGACATCGTCGCCGATCAGGCACCCAGCTACACTGTCACCGGGACCGACAGCATGTTCAAAGTGATCTTCACCCGTGACGGGCCCGGCCCCGATTCGCTCGAGGAACAGTGTACCGCCGGCTGTCAGCAAAATCCGACCTGTCCGCGGTATGACTACTGTCCGAAAAACGCTGGCGACGTGAAAAACGCCGAGACCGAGCGCTGGCGGCGCATCTTCTGGGGCCAGATGAAAGCCCAGAACGTCTTCCTCTCACAGAATCAGTTCGAGTGTCAGTTCGTCAGCTACGGCCACACCGAGGAAGACGTCGAGCGGACGCTCGAGGCCTACAAGGACGCACTATAGTCACCCGAGCGAATTAGTCAGCCGCAGTCACGATATCGTCCTGATAGTCTGCAACTGCCTCGAGAACCGCCTGCCGGTCGGCCTCGTCGACGTCGAACGCGGCGAGTGCATCCCCAAGATGGGTCGCGATCGCCTCGAACTCCGAGGGAGTGATACCGAGATGGTCGTGGGCCGTTTCCATATCGTCGCCCGAGTACTCGACCGGTCCGCCCGCGACCGAACTGATGAACTGGGTCTGATGGGCGCGCTGTTTCTGCATATCGACGTCCTCGAAGTGGTACGCAACCTGTTCGTCCGCAACGACGCGGTCGTAGAATTCGTCGACGACGGCTGCAATCGCGTCTTCGCCACCGAGTCGTTCGTAGAGCGTATCGCTCATCAGACGCATCCAATCCCCAGACTGTAATAAAAGAATAGGCGAATATATTCGTAAAACCCGCGATACGCAAGGGCACTAGTCCGTCTGCCCGTGATCGCATCTCGTCTGCAATCAGTGCCGGACTCATACGGACTACTGTACGTCATTTCCGGTGGGACCGCGACCCGCACTGCGGTCCCACCGGGACAGCGGGACAGCAGCCCATAGCAGAACATCCGCGGGGCAAGCATCACTGGCCATTGCTCAATTGCGTGTGAGTCCAGACGGGGAACGCCCCTCGTCGGACAAGCGTGCGCTTTTCATACCCGAGGCACCCACTGACGCCTATGAGAACGCGCGGGACGCTACGACTGGCGACGCGGGGATCCACGCTCGCCCGGCGACAGGCCTCGCTGGTAAAGGAGGCACTGGAGGACCGCCGGTACGAGGTGGAACTCGTCACCGTCGAGACGACGGGAGACCAGATCACAGACGAGTTGATCCACCGCCTCGGGAAGACGGGTGCGTTCGTCCGCGAACTGGACGAGCGCGTCCTCGAGGGCGACGTCGACGGAGCGATCCACTCGATGAAGGACATGCCGACTGAACAGCCCGACGAACTGGTGACCGCCGCGGTGCCCGAGCGCGGGCGACCCGGCGACGTGCTCGTCACGCCCGACGGCACGACCCTTGAGGAGCTGCCCGACGGCGCGACTGTCGGCACCTCGAGTCTCCGCCGACGCGCCGAGTTGCTATCCGAGCGGCCGGATCTCAACGTCGAGCCGCTGCGGGGCAACATCGACACGCGTCTCGAGAAGTTGCTCGCGCCAGCGCTACAGGAAGAACACCAGCAGCGCTCGGAGGCGGACAAAGAACGCAAAGGGAATACCGGCAACGAAGACTTCGAGGCCGAGTACGACCGCACCGTCGACGAGTGGTTCGACGAGCTCTCGGAACTCAAGCGCCAGGCGCTTGGCCGCGAGGTCGAGACCGAGTACGACGCGATCGTTCTCGCACACGCTGGCCTCGAGCGGAGCCGACTCGATCACTACGTCGACTATCAAGAGCTGCCGCGGTCGACGTTCGTTCCCGCGCCGGGACAGGGCGCGCTCGCGGTGACCGCACGGGACGGCGAGACCGCCCGCGAAATGCAGCAGCTTATCGACCATCCGCGGAGCCGCGTCGAGACGACCGTCGAGCGGACGATCCTGGCCGAACTCGGCGGCGGCTGTATCGCGCCGGTCGGCATCTACGCGGTCGTTCAGGGCGAGTACGTCCACACGACCGTCAGCGTCTTCGACGGCGACGGCGAGGAGTCGGTGACCGGGAGCCGAGATCTGCCGATCGAGAGCCACGCCGAGGCCGCCCGCGAGTTCGCACAAGACCTGGCGGATCGCGGTGCCGCCGAGCTGATCGATGCAGCTGGCGAGGACGACGTCTCCGAAGAAGATACACCCGCGGGGAAATAGCGAGGACATATCGAATGGCAGACTCCGACATCGACGCGGAACCCGGTACCGTCTACCTCGTCGGCAGCGGCCCCGGCGACCCCGAGTTGTTGACCGTCAAGGCGAAACGGCTGCTCGAGACCGCCGACGTGGTCCTCCACGACAAGCTTCCCGGCCCGGAGATCATCGATCAGCTCCCCGAAGCGCGCCGCGAGGACGTCGGCAAGCGCGCCGGCGGCGAGCGCACGCCCCAGTCGGAGATCAACGAACGGCTGGTCGAACTCGCCGGCGAGGGGAAGTCCGTCGTCAGGCTCAAGGGCGGCGATTCGTTCGTCTTCGGCCGCGGCGGCGAGGAAGCGGAGTATCTCGCGGCCCACGAAGTCCCCTTCGAGGTCGTCCCTGCGGTCACCTCGGCGATCGCCGCGCCCGCCGTCGCCGGTATCCCGGTCACCCATCGGGATCACGCCTCGTCGGTGTCGTTCGTCACGGGCCACGAGGACCCGACCAAGGAAGAATCCGCTGTCGACTGGGAAGCCTTAGCCGCTACCGGCGGCACCATCGTCGTCCTGATGGGCGTCGGCCGTCTTCCCGACTACACGAACGCGCTGCGCGAGGCCGGCATGGATCCGAAAACGCCGGTCGCGCTCATCGAACGGGGAACCTGGCCCGGCCAGCAGGTTGCGACGGGGACCCTCGAGACCATCGTCGACGTGCGCGACGAAGAAGGAATTTCACCGCCCGCAGTGACGGTGATCGGCGACGTCGCGGGCACGCGCGAGTCGATCGTCGACTTCCTGCAAACCGAATACGGGTCGGCCGCCGAAAACGGCGGCCGGGAGGCGTAACCAATGGGCGAGACACCCACCGTAGCCGTCTTCCGGCCCGACGACGACCGGCTCGAGCAGGCCATTGTGTTCCTCGAGGACCGCGGCGTCGAGCCGATCCCCGATCCGATGTTGGCCGTCGAGGCGACCGGCTCGACACCCCGAACCGACGCCGATTACATCGTCTTTACGAGCAAGACCGGCGCGGAACTCATCTCAGAGGCGGGCTGGGAACCGAGCGGTGAAATCGTGTGTGCGATCGGTCCCGCGACGGCCGACGCCCTCCGTGCGGAGGGCTATGCGGTCGACGTCGTTCCCGAGAAATACACCTCGAGTGGCCTCGTCGAATCGCTCGGTGGCGAGGTCGACGGCGCACGCGTCGAGGTTGCCCGCAGCGATCACGGCAGCCCGGTGTTGCTCGAGGGGCTCGACGGCGCGGGCGCGTACGTCCACGAGACGATCCTCTACCGGCTGGTTCGCCCCGCGGATAGCGGCGAATCAGCCGCGCTGGCTGCCGACAGCGGGCTCGACGCTGCCTGCTTTACCTCGTCGCTGACCGTCGAGCACTTCCTCGAGGCCGCCGCCAAGCGGGGACTCCGCGAGGACGCGATTGCAGGCCTCGAGGACGCTGTCGTCGGCGTCATCGGTGAGCCGACCCGCGAAACGGCTGCGGATCACGGCATCGACGTCGATCTCGTCGCAAGCGAGGCCACGTTCGAACGGTTGGCCACGGAAACCGTCGACGCAGCGACCGACAACGACTGATCGAACCCACCGCTGTGAGGCGACTCCGCGAACGGGACGCGGTGAGTCAGTGATCCGCGGATTTATGAGCGAAGCCGACTCACGTTTCCCCGATGGCAGGGCCGGTTCCCGAACTCGAGGATCGTGCACACGCTTGTGCCAAACGGCTGTGTGCGGCCGATCGCGTGTTGCTCGCCTCGCATATCGACGCCGACGGACTCACGAGCGCCGCGATCGCTGCCCAAGCGCTCGAGCGGGCAGCGATCCCCTTCGAGACGGTCTTCGAGAAGCAACTCGACGAGGACGCGATCGCCGCCATCGCGGCGACTGACTACGACACCGTCCTGTTTACCGACTTCGGGAGCGGCCAGCTCGACGCGATCGGCGAGTACGAGGACGCCGGCGATTTCACGCCGATTATCGCAGACCACCACCAACCCGCCGACCGGGACACCGAGTACCACCTCAACCCGCTGCTGGTCGGCATCAACGGGGCCTCGGAGCTGTCGGGAGCCGGCGCAAGTTACGTCCTCGCGCGGGCGCTCGCGAACGTATCTGACAGTTCACCAGCCACCGCAACTGATGGCGGAACTGTTGCCGGCCCAGCAGGAACGACGGCCCGCGCCGACAACCGCGACCTCGCCGCGCTCGCCGTCGTCGGTGCCGTTGGCGACATGCAGGCCGCCGGCGGCGAACTCCACGGCGCGAACGAGGCGATCGTTGCGGAGGGCGTCGACGCCGGCGTCCTCGAGACGGGCAAAGACCTCGCCCTCTATGGCAAACAGACCCGCCCGCTCCCCAAACTCCTCGAGTACGCCACCGACGTCCACATTCCGGGCGTCTCGAACGACGCAAACGGTGCGTTGCGCTTTCTCGATGGGCTCGATCTCGAGTTGAAACGCGACGGCGAGTGGCGACGATGGGCAGACCTCTCAGGTGCGGAGAAACAGACCGTCGCCAGCGCACTGGTCCGGAAAGCCGTCTCGAGCGGCGTCCCCGCGGCGAAGATCGACGAACTCGTCGGCACGGCCTACGTCTTGAGTGAGGAACCGGTCGGCACCGAACTCCGGGACGCAAGCGAGTTCTCGACGCTGCTCAATGCGACCGCCCGCTATGAGCGCGCCGACGTGGGGCTTGGGGTCTGTCTGGGGAACCGTGACGGCGCACTCGAGCGTGCCCGGCAACTCCTGGCCGAGCACCGACGAAACCTTTCGAACGGGATCGATCTCGTCACCCGCGAGGGGACGACCGAAGAAGCCCACATCCAGTGGTTCGACGCGGGCGAGGAGATCCGCGAAACTATCGTCGGGATCGTCGCGGGGATGGCGATGGGCAACGAGGGAATTAGCCGCTCGAAGCCGATCATCGCCTTCGCAGCGAAAAACGGCGACGAGCTGAAAGTCTCCGCACGCGGCACCCACTCGCTCGTCCGGCAGGGACTCGATCTCTCTGTTGTGATGAGCGAGGCCTCGAGAGCGGTTAGCGGCGACGGCGGCGGCCACGACGTCGCGGCAGGGGCGACGATCCCCAGTGAGCACAAAGGAGCATTCATCAAACACGCTGACGAACTCGTCGGCGAGCAACTGTCCTGATCCGAGCGATCCAGACTATCGGTCCATCGACGCCGGTACTGTCGGCAGTAACGGGGCGCGCGAAGTAAACACGTACGCCGACTTGCGCACCGCGCCCTTTCCGTACTGGACGGCACTTTTGCGAATCGGCGTCCGCTTGCCGTGGATCTGCGTTCGGCCCTCGAGAATCGCCGCGATGAGATCGTCGCCGTCGATGTCGGCTTTCGTCGGGGACGCCGTGTCGGGCGTGACGAGGACTTCGGTGTAGGATTTGCCCACGTTGGGGAGGTAGTGGGCGTCGCTGGCTCCGATCTGGGGATAGTCCCGTCGACTCGCAAAGAGGCGCGCGCGCCGATTCCGGTATCCCGTAAAGACCATCGAGTTGTAGGTCTCGATCGCGTCGGCATCAGCAATATGGCGTTTCCGAACGCCGTGGCGGCTACGCTGGAATGGATGAGGAACGATCGCGACGCCACCCAGTTCGCGGACGGTCTGGACAGTGTCCATGAACGCCTGGCCGGGCTCCGGTCGGTTATCGACGCCGATCGCCAGCAGGTGGCCGTGTTTGGTCGAGACCTCGACGCCGGGAATCCCGATCAGATCGTACTCGGGTGCGAGAGCAGCAGCACGCAGCGACTCGTCGATCTCGTCGTGGTCGGTGATGACCACCCCGTCGAGACCGATGTCAGCGGCGTGCTCGAGGATGAGTTCGACCGGCTCGTGGCCGTCGTAGGAGTCCTCGGAATGGACGTGAAAGTCGATCGCGAACGGGATCTGCGTAGTCATGGGGAGCCAACTGTCAGTGAACGACAGACGTCGCTACTGCCAATAACTTGTTATCCAGTATAAACACTGTGCTGCCACCGACAGCCGGTCTGCAGGCGTATTCAATATATCATTATCTAGTCTACGTCTGCCGACAGCGAGCGTGGCTCGAGGCGGCTGAAACCGGCCACAATAGCCGTAAATGAGTAGCTACGTACCGATCCGACAATCGCTTTCGGCCACCAACGTGGAGCCTAGCCACTATTAGGCCTGCCTAAAATCCGGAGAACTTATGATGGTTTAGGTTGGCCTAAAGCATACGAACCTACTGGAGACAATCATGGTCGGAACGACGCTCAGAGAGATTCGCCGCTCCATCGAACGGCTGGCCAGCGACGACGGGGAGTACAACGTTGTCTGTGCTCGCTCCGGCGAACAGCCCGTCCCGGTCGCCGGGCGGCGGTTCGCGACCCGTCCGGACGCAGCGGACGCCGCACGCGCGACCGAACAGTACCGCGCCGCCCTCAGACGATACGATCCACAACTCCCGTTTTACGATCCAATCGTCCAACAGACGCGAGCGGACATCGGGGGACAGACCGGTGACGCGCCCGGGCACGCAACGACAGCACGGGAGCGACGCCGGTCGGCCGACCAAACACACGCTGGGACGACTGACGGCCCGCTGATCGGGTTCTGCCACGACGTCTCCGGTGCCGTCTTCGAGGCGCTCTCGAGTCGCGATCACGAGCACGTCGAGCGGGCGATCATGGACACGTATCTGGCCGCTGCCGAGGCGACGACCGACCGAAACGCGCTCTGTCTGGTGTTGCTCGAGACGATCGCAGCCGAACTCGATCGACACCTCACGGCGACCGAGCGAACCCGATTGCTGCGGGCGGCAGCAGCGAACCTCTCACCGGTCGATCCAGCCGACGATCCGGTCGCGACGAGCCTCGCATATCTGGATTCGCTGTCGCTGATCGGCGCGTACGGCGTTACACGCGAGTCAGCCGCTGGGACCAGCGAGAACGTCTGGACCGTTACCCTGCGGGAGTACGCGATCGACAGCGGCGAGCGGCGGTTTCCGACGCTACCGATCGGGATCGACATCCTGCGTCGGACGGCACCATCGACGGCATCGCTGGGTGTACACGAGGTTACCGCGCTCGGCGACGGTGACTGGCAGTTCGTGGTCACGACCGACGAACGGACGAGTGGCGGCCTCGTCTGCACTCGCGCCCACGCGGAGGACCGATGACCGGGGCGACGACGGTCCACCGAGCGCTCGAGTGTCTCGCCAAGGAGTGGGAGACGCTTGCGGATCGCGACGCGGCACTCGAGGCGTTCGCCGACCGCGTTCGAGCGGTTCCGGCCGCACAACCGACCGCGTTGCAGGCCCAACAGGCGGCAGCGCCCATGGCGACGCAGGCGATTCAGGTACGAGGAGCGACCCCCTCGGCATCGGAAAACCACTGTGCCACCGTCAGGACGGCGTTCGACGAAACCGTCAGGCAACACAGTAGCGGCTGCGAGGACGAATCGCGGTTCGAGGCGATGGCAACCACGCTGACCGAAGACGTCGCCGCCGCACTCGCGACCGACACCGGCTGGACGCCGCCACTCAAAGCCGCGGTGCTCGAGGCAGTGTCGACCAGCCGCCGGGAGCTTGCGGCTCGACGGGAGATCGTACGGGAAGAACGGTCGACGCTCGAGACGGCAATTGCGGAGATCGACGAAATCGTCGGCTGGCTACAGATGACGGCCGACGAGTCGTTCTTACAGTGTGGCTTCGACGACTTGCGAGCCAAACACGAGCGACTCGAGACGTATCAGGATCGCCTCGAGACGTGTCTCAGCCGGCGGCAAGCACAGTTTACCGGGTCGACGCCTCGAGACGAGCCGAGCGGACCACAGTATCGATCGGTCATCGAATCGATCTACGCGAGCGGTCCCGCTCGATACCCGCTGCTGTCGACCGCGACACAGCTGTACGGCATCTGTGGCGACTGTCAACGGACGGTTCGAGCACACCTGACGCGGCGTGTCTAGTGATACCAAGCCTACACAACTGGGGCGAACGGCTCGGCAAGCGAAACGAACCTACCGCCGGCGATCCGGCGACGACGCCTCGTCTGGAACGAGTTCGGAGAAACTGACGCGGTCGAGTATCGCTTCGACCGCGACCGGATCGATGGCTGTGTCGGCGGCCTCGTGGATGCTATGCATACACTCGAGTAAGCCGTCGAGGGCGGCTTGGCGCGTCGAGACGTGAGCGATCGATCGAGCGATCGTCGAATCCGTAAGGAAGAGCTGGTAGCGAAGCTCCCAGCACCGACAGAGCCCGAGCGCTGGATGGGAGCGATCGGGATGGGTACTGTCCGCGATCAGCTCGATCACAGGGTTGCCATGCCGGTAGACGAAGCGATCGCCATCGAGTTTCGCCAGTCCCCATCCCGGCGGGAGCGCTTCGGGTGGGATGGGCTCCTGTTTGGTACCCATATTCTCGGAGTCGCCAAGGGTCGGAGTGGCCGTTCCGCTTGCATACGCGGGTCCCTGTATAGGCACCCAATACAGTTTCAGCGGACTGGTACCGAAACTGCTGCTCCGGCGGCAGGGACAGACCAGACCAGTGTGACTCGGTGTCGAACGAACCGATCGTCCGACTTTTGTCGTCGCTCACCCTCTGGTCGGATATGGCCGACTTCGACCCCGAGCAGTTCGAAGACAAGTACGCCAACTACTTCCCCGAGCTTCAGCAGGCGTACAAAAACGCGTTCAACCGGATGAACGACCAGTACGACTCCGAGCTCGTCCACGCGATCGACCAGCAGGTGCTAAACGAGAGCGAGCCCTTCTACGAGGGCGACGGCGAGTTCCGCGTCGAGCTTCCCGACGATCCCTACGGTCGACTCTCGGGCGTCCTCGTCGACGAGGAGCGCTTCGAGCAGGTCCTCGAGCGCCACATCGAAGCGATCGAAGCCGAACTCCAGCGCGTGTTCGGCTTCGCCTAACGCGGCCCAAAGCCATCGACGTCACCGACGGCCGAACGGTGAGGACGGAAGGTTTAGGGGGGCTGATACCCAAGTGGGGTCCATGAGCACCGAGACCAAAAACGACGGGGACGACCTCGAGGAGCGCGTGACGAACTTCCTGCGACGGAACTTCCCGCAGATTCAGATGCACGGCGGTAGCGCAGCGATTCAGGACCTCGACCGTGAGAACGGCGAAGTCAGCATCGCCCTTGGCGGTGCCTGCAGCGGCTGTGGCATTTCGCCGATGACGATTCAGGCGATCAAGAGCCGCATGGTCAAAGAGATCCCCGAGATCGAGAAAGTCAACGCCACCACCGGCATGGACGGCGGCGACGACATGGGCGGCGGCATGAGTCCCTCCTTCCCCGGCGAGACCGTCGACGACGACGGCGAAGCCGACGAGGGGCCGGAAGCACCGTTCTAATCCCCGTTTAGCGCGTTCGATCCGTCGGGTTCGGTATTTTCGAGAACGATCGCAGCGATAGCACGCCAACTGAACCGAGTCACACTAATCGGAGGGTTGTCATGATCGGGGTGCGGTGAACGTGCAGTGGCGACTATCGCTCACCGAAGGCCACGACCCTGTTCCCACGTCCGGATCAGCGCCGTAAGCGTTCGATTCGTCGGCACCTCGAGTCCAGTTTCGGTCGCTTGCTCGACGACGTAGCCGTTGATCGCATCGATTTCGGTGCGCCGTTGGGCGGCGAGATCCTGGGCCATCGAGGACGTGTTCGCGGCCGTCGCCTCGGCGACGGTTTCCATTGCGGCCAGTGCCTCGCGGTTCGACAGCGACACGTCACAAGCACGTGCGACCCGTGCCGTTTCGCGGGTCGCTGTGCGTGCGAGGTCGACCGCTGGCTCGGCGCGGACCGCCTCGTTTTCAGTGGCGGTCAGGGCCGTGACAGGGTTGATCCCGGCGTTGACCGCGAGTTTCTCCCAGAGCCGGCGAGGCATATCGTCGGCGACGGTCGTCTCGAGGCCAGCCGCGGCAAAGGCCTCGCCGACCCGCTCTGCACGTGCTGAGGAGCCCCCGTCTCGTGGGCCCAGAACGATCTCGCCCGGACCCGTGCATTCGACGACCCCTGGCTCCTGGAGGATCGCGCCGTAGGTCGCCGTGCCGGCAAGTACTGAGGCCTCGAGCCGCGTCGCAAGCATCGCTTCGTTTCCCATCCCGTTTTGGAGCGAAAGCACGGCCTCTATCGACCCTGTCGCGAGCGCATCGGCTGCCGCGGCGGTGTCGAAGGATTTGACCGTGACAACGGCGAGATCGGCCTCGAGTTCCGTCCCGTCGGTCGTCGCCGCGGGAAACACACGGGACGGCCCGTCGTCGACGGCACCCTCGAGACGCAGTCCTGACTCACGAACGGCATGAGCGTGGGCCTCGCGGGCGACGAGCGTGACGTCGTGGTCGCGTGCGAGCAGCCCGCCGACGAGACTTCCGAGGCTGCCGGCCCCGAAGACGACGATCTCCATGGCTCGAGATGACTCGAGCGTGGTACAAACGGGTTTCGTCCGATGGCAGGAACGTCGCCAGTCTCGACGAATGGTCGAGAATGAATCTTATTCTGCTATATGAAATTGGCAGCTCTTCGGCGATCAGCGGTCGGTCGACTCAGACGGCCTACTATCACTGGTTACCGGCGCACCCGCATCCCAGGTTGCGGGTGCACCGGCACTGACTGAGAGGAGTCCTATCAGTCCTCGGTCCAGTACATCAGATCCTCACGGTCGGCAGCACAGTTCGGGCACTCATCGGGGAGTCCAGCGTCAATATCGCCCATCTCACCACATTCCATACAGCGCCACATGAGCTCCGCCTCGCCGAACTCGTGGCCCGACCGAGCGTGTTCGACGCTCATCGCCTCCGCACCCTCGCGGGTTGTGACGAAGAAGCCGCTCTTCTCGAAGCCGCGAATGTGGCCGAGTTCGTTACCGTCCGAATCGTAGACCATCTGTCCGAAGTTGAGTTCCCGTACCTCCTCGACGGCCGCTTCCTCACCTTCCGATGCCGGTGTCTCACCAGTGTTGACCATAGACGTATTCACAGCCGCGACGGCGATAAAGCCACAGCGCGCAGTCGTCGGGTCCCACTCGAGGACGTGAGAGACACGGTACTCGAACAGTCGTCAGCAGCACGTAACGAAAGCAGTCGCCATGGCCTGCAATCAGAGCAGCGTGGATGCAACGCGTCCGCTCAACAGGGACAGATGGCTAATCAATACCGACCGCGAGCGAACGAAGTGAGCGAGCACAGAGCAAAAGGTCGGTTACATGAAGTCCTCGATCCCGCTTTGCTTGTTCTTGTCGTTCTCAAAAATACTCTCGAGCGACCGTTCCAGGACCTCGAGTCGCTGTTTCGTGTAGTCGCGACAGTCGTACTCCTCGGCGACCTGAATCGCGGTCTGCATGTACTTGTTGACCGAGCCCTTGTGGACGGTGAGATTGACGCGGCCGCCACACTCGCGACAGTCGCCGGTCAGGGGCATCCGACGGAACTTCTCGCCGCAGTCGAGACACCGGGTCTCCTGACGTGAGAAGGCCCGGAGGTTCCCGATCAAGTCCGGCAGAAAGTGGTACTCGATGACCCGCTCGGCGACGTCGGTTTCGTCGACCGCAACGAGTTTCCGCGAAAGCTCGAGCTGGGCGTCCATCTTGTCCATCATCGAGCCCAGCGTCTTGTACGCCGAGAGGTCGGGCCCCATCGCGATGTCGGTGGTGTCGTGGGTGTGTTCGAAACCGGTGTACTCGGTGTCGGTCCCCAGCGTGTCCTCGGCGATCTCGACGTCGACGTCCTCGGGGTCGGCCTGCTCGCGGGTCGCGAGGTAGAACTCGCGGGGGTATTGGGAGACAACGTCCATGTTGTGGGCCTCGTCGTCGATCTCGGAGGGGTCGATCCGCGAGGACATGACCAGCGGAGCGTCCATCTTCCCGCCACGCTGGTCGGGGAGGAACGATTTGCTAAAGTTAAGCAACCCGTCAAGAAGCAGCATCACACAGTCTTCGTCACCATCGCAGTTCCTTCGTTTCGCGGCGTGAAAGTACGGGTGCGCGTATCCGACCGCCGCACTCGTAAACCCGATCACACGTCCGACAGTTGCCGCCGACGTGTGCGGTGCCATCCCGAAGACGAGTTCACCGACGAGGTCCTGGCGGTCCTCGAACTCGTAAAACGGCTCGAGGCCGTAGTACTGTGCCAAGAGGTCGTCGATGAAGTCGGCCGTCTGGAGCATGTGCTCGGCCGCGCCGTCGGAGAGGACGATGTCTTGCACTTTGAGTTCGATCAGCTGGTCCTCGTGAGTGAGCGGTTCGCCGTGGATGTCCTCCTCGTAGCCAAGGGCCTGTAGCTGGCCGACATCGACGTCGAGTTCGCTCGCCCGAACTGACGTGACCGGCAGGTCGGTCATGTCGTAGCGGACGGTACCGTCTTTGAACGCGCTCACGTCGTGTTTCGCCCGCAGGATCCCTTTTTCGATCGGTTCGGGGACCTTGTTCTGGGAGGAGAGTCCCTTGACGCCTTTCAGGATCTCGAAGGCGTTCTCGCGTTCGCCCACTGACTCGAGGGCGCTCCGGAACTCATCGTGAACGTCGATTTCGCGGGTTTCGACGCAGGTTCCCTCGCGCTCGCAGCGATCGCACTCGACGCGACCGGCGTCGTCGGGCTCAAGGCGCTGGTCGCAGTCGGGACAGCGGTAGTCCGGCGTCGTTCGCTCGTTGCAGTCGGGACAGCGGTTCTTGAACGTCTCAGTGCCACAGGTCTCACAGCGCTGCCGACCGATCTGCAGTTCGACGACGCCGGGGGTATCGGACATCGTCTCGGCGTGGGTGGCGGCGTCGGCGACGTTGCGCTGCGTGCCGCCGGCCTCGCCGATGGGAAAGAGCGTATGAACGGCAGGGCTCAGATCCCTGCTCTCCGACTTCTCGGGACGGCCCATCCGGTTGCCGATCCGGGTCGGCGCACGCTCACGGACCTGGAACGGCGCGATCTCGTTGACCGCCTCGATGGCGTTGTCGCCGTCGGCCTCGTGCCCCCACGTTCGCGCGCGCTCGGAGAGGTCGTCGGCCGACCAGGTGCGCTCGAGTTCGATACTCGGGTCTTCCTCTTGGCCATCAGGTTCGAGAGCCGCACCGTCGGCGACGGTCTGACGAGGTTCACAGCCGACCGTCCGGACGAACGGCCGCCAGTCGTCGACCTCAATGTAGCCTTCACTCTCGCGCTGGCGGTGTTCGATGACGATCGTCTCGAGCGCGTCGCGGACGGGCTCAGTATAGTCGAGGACGAGCGTGTCGTCTTCGACTTGTCCCCCGGCAACCGCCTCGGCGAGCGTACAGAAGGCATCGACCGACAGGTCGTGCCAGAGATAGGTGTACTCGGGATGGAGGGGCGCGTCGTACGCCGTGGCCCACTCGAGGGCCTCCTCGGGGTCGGGGAACTCGAGGTCGATTCGGGGGTCGTCCTCGAAGGCCTGGACGTCCGCGCCGGCGGCCTCGAGATCCTGGACCCACCACTCGTAGGTGTAGGCAGCGGGCGCGAGCGGGTGGTTGTTCTCGACGAACTCGCCGTAGTTGACGAGATACTCGCCCAGGTCGAGGATCTTCTCGACGCCGTTTCTGATCTCGAGGGCGTCCGCAGGGTCGTCGATCCGCCGGACGTCGCCGTTGGCCAGTTTGACAGTCGGCCCCTCGATGGAGTCGACGGGGACGACGCCGGCGGCCTTGCCGGGGCGTTCGGTCTTGATCTGGGTCCCCGTTGCGAGGAAGTCGTCGACGAGATGCATCGCCGCAGGGTGGACGCCAGCGGTCGCAAAGCCGTGATTTCGCGCGCGGCCGTAGCGCAGCCGGAAGCCCCCCTCGGCGCAGGGATGAGAGAAGACCGGCCGGCCGGCGATCAGGTCCCGGAGGAACTTCGTCGACTCCTCGACGCGCGGCGGTCCCTCGGGACCGTCAGCAGCGTCTTGGTCGTCGTCCTCGACGTCGCCACCAGCGGCTTCGTCTTCTCCGTCACCGTCTCCCTCGTCATCCGCGTCCGCGTCGCTCTCCTCGTCCGCCGCATCGTCGTAGTAGGTGCCGTCGATGAGATCCTGGAGCCACGGCCAGTCGACCTCATCCAGGTTCCGGGTGTAGCGCTGGATCTTCGGGGCCTTCAGCGCGATCCCCTCGGCGAGGACGAGACACATGCCACCGCGGGCGCTGTTGGTGTCGACCCGCTCGAGATCGCGAAAGCCCGAGACCTCCTCGTCGCCGGTGGCCTCCCCGTCGAGCATGATCGGCATGTGCTCGGCAATGAACTTCGTCTCCTTGTCCTTGGGCGTGTACTGGAGGCCAGTCTCCTTGTCGTACAGCGAGATCTCCTCGGCGTAGCGCTCGATCTCCTCGTCACGAGCCTTGTACCCCTCGATTCCCACGAGCGCGCGGGTGTAGTCGGCGACGAGTACCGACAGCGCCTGTGCAGTCCCGCCCGCCGAGCGGATCGGACCGGCGTAGTAGACGTTGACGAACTCGGTGCCGTCGTCGTTCTGGATGATTTCGACCTTGTCGATCCCCTCGATCGGTGCGGCGACGACCCCCTCGGTCAGCAGGGCAACTGCCGTGCGGACCGCCCCCTCGACCTTGCCGGCTTTCGACTCGTAGTCACCGACGCGGCCCTCGGCGAAGTCCTCCGCGAGCTCGAGGGCGGCTTCCTCCCTGCTCATCTGACCTTCGAGTTCGCGGACCCGTTCGGCGACGCCATCGATACCCAGAATGTTCTCGACGCGATCGGCCATGTCGCGTGCAGTCGGGATCTCGACTTCGGGTTCCGGATCGCCGCCCCGTTGCTTGGCCCGCTCGGCCACGTCGAACGCGTCGTCTAACTGGGACTCGAGTCGTTCGAAGTAGCGTTCGTCTTCCGCCCGCATGTCAGAGCCAGAGGTCGAGGTCGGTCGTCTCGTCGTAGTCGCGCTCGAGTGGCTCCTCGAAGACGCGCAGGTGGACCTCGCCGGCCCAGACCGTCGCTTCGTTCAGGTGGCCGGCGACCGCGTTGCCGTCGGGCCCCGAGAGGACGACGTGCGTGTGGGCAAACCGGTCACCGTCTAACAGCGAGACGTTGCCGACACAGCTTGCGACCTCGAGTGGCTCGTCGAACTCGATCGGCTCGTACGCACACTCGTCCTGATCGTAGAACCACAGTTCGGCGTCCTGGACCGCGCCAAGCGCGGTAAACCAGGCGGCATCGGCGTCGACCGCGTCGGCGAGGGACTCGATCTCGGCCCGCCAGTCGGCACCCGTCTCGAGGCGGGCGACGTACTCGTCGGTCGTCTCGACGGCGCGATAGTGCATACCGCTACTGTGTCGGCCGGCAGAAAAAGCCCACCGGTCGCGTCGCAAGACTACCACGGCCGTTGATGGGTTGCAGTCCGCCGCGGCGTTCGTACGGTCTGCTGTCACTGTGTCTTGGCGCACCCACACGACACGGATGCGTCAAAACGGGCTAACAGGTATCCGTGAGCGTGTCACAAAAAGACTCACAGATAGACTGTTTTGATTGTATTGGTGGGTGAATAAATACCTCCAAAATTACTTATTGATTGAACAGACATTTCTTGTATGAAACGTCGGACCTTTGTTTTGGGCACGATTCCGCTCTGCTCGGGGCTTGCTGGATGTACGGGACTGCTCTCTGATCCTCCGATGCTCTCCGTGACCGTCTTTAATCGGTCCGAGAGTCCCTACATAATCGAAATGGCTTTTTCACGAACAGATGGAGACCTCACCAGAGGCGAAGCCCGGGTATTCTCAGGATCGATCAGTGTTGAGCCAGACGAGCAAACTGTCCGTAAAGACGTTGCTGAACGACAGCAGTATGTTATAGAGTACAGCCTTTTCAGAGACGATGGTGGTCTAACAGAACAAGACAGCTTCCACTACTATCCGGGTGACGAGAGTGAGGGTGGTGGTCTGACGTTTGATATTACTCCGTCAGGAACCCTGACGCGAAGGTGGGCCGTTTGAACGTGTACTTATCGAAAATACCTTGTCAGATAAATTGTTTTTAATTGATAAGAGATGGATAATATACCGGTCATTCAGTTAGTAACACTCTGGGTTGTCATACTAGTCTACATACAAACAAGCTCAGGAGAAGGCGGTGCAGTTAATATGATTCTAGGAACAGTTGCTATTCTCCTTGTGTATATTCTCCCACTCACCCTGATCGTTTTCACTGTTCTGAAACTGATCGATAGCTAATTTAGCAGTACTTACCGTTCACTACGGAGTCCTATTTGCTATGGGCAATTCTATAATATGAACGTCTGTATCAGGCGTCACCGCGGCCACTCGAGCGGACCCGATCGGTCGCCCCGAGCGAGAGTCGCAGGAAGATCGGGACCGTAACGACGGCGATAGTGATCTCGAGGCCGCCAACGACGAGAAAGGCGAGGTCGTAGCCATAGCGGCCGGCGACGGTGCCACCGAGGAGGAAGCCGCCGAGGAAGCCGAGGCTGCCGGCGAGGTTGAACCCGGCCATGGCGAGGCCGCGCTCGCTCTCGTCGGCCAGATCGGAGACCAGCGCCATCGTCGCGGGGGCGACTAACGCGCCGAGGACGCCGACAGCGATCATCGCGATCGCGGCGGTCGGGACCGACGGCGCAGCGCCGACGGCGATGATGCCGACGCCGTAACACAGCGAGCCGACGACGATCGGAATCGTCCGCCCGATCCGATCCGAGAGCGCACCCATGGGATACTGCAGGAGGGCGAAAGGAGCGAAAAAGCATGCCAACATGAGCCCGGTCAGTCCGGCGTCGAGGCCGAACTGCTGTTGGAAGTACAGCGTCCCCACGAGCGCGAAGAAGCCGGCCGTGAGCCGGTCGACGAACCCGAAGGCGTACGGGACGGAAAGCGTCGGCTGCTGGCGAATCCCGTCGACGAGCGCGCGAGCAGTCCGGCGCGTGTCGGGCGTCCGGTCGTCGACGCTCGAGACGGCGAGGCTCACGCAGACGAGCAAGCCGGCGGCGACGACCAGCGGCGCGCGCGGATCGAGCTCGGTCAGTTGGCCGCCGATCGGCGCGCCGAGTGCAGCCCCGGAGCCGATGGCGATTCCGGCCGCGCCCATGTTCCGGCCGTGGCCGCCCTCTAAATCCATCAGCATGGTCATCGTCAGCGAGAACGCCCCGACGGTCATCGCTCCCTGAAAGACGCGAAGGGCGAGCACGCCCGCGAAGGGGATCGAGCCAAGCGTGGGGACGGCGGCGAGGGCAGCGTAGCCGACCGCGCCGGCAATCGCGCCGGCGACAATAAACGGCGTCCGCCGACCGGTCGTGTCGCTTACGATTCCCCAGACGCCGACGAACGCGACATAGGCGGCGAACTCGGCGATCAGAAACCACATGCTCGCGTCGAGCGCGCTTGCGGCAAAGGCCGAGGTCGTCTCGTCGGCCCCAAGCGTCGCGACGAGCGTCGACACGCCCGGATAGAGCAGTAGCTGCGAGAACAACACCGCGAAGACGAGGACGGCGAGGACGACCCGATCGCGGTCACTCGAGTGCACGGACAGCCGTTGACGCTACGAGCCTATGAAGCGTCCGTTCTACCTCGGCGACGTCGCGTCGACCCCTGAAGCCACAGTGTAAACGGCGCTACGGCCGAATGTAGGCATAACCTTCGCTCTGGAGTCGTGTGAGTTCACCGCCGCCGGAGGGGACGGTTTCGACGCCATCGACGAGATCCGACTCTGCGAGATCCTTCAGGTCGAGGGTGTTACTGCAGGCTTTGACTGAGAGACCGCTCTCGAGCAGCGATTCGACCATGTCACTGCCATCTCCGCCGGCCGTCAGCGGCCCGATCCCATCGGCCTGGGCGACGATCGCGATATCCTCGATCTCGACGGCGTCGTCATCTGTGAGATTCTCGGCGATGGTAAGCGCCGTCCGTTGGTGCTGTGGATCGGCAGCGATGAGGTGAAACACTGTCTGCATACGTTGACAGCCGGCTTGTCTTGCAATAGGTGTTGAGCCTGCAGGCGAAACGGCACCCGGAGCAGCGATGGTCGACGATTAATGAGAGTCATTCTCTAGTCTGCTGTTTTTGCCGTTACTGCGACGCATATGTGGCTAGAGCAGTATGCATACTAAACATGAGCGACGACGCGAGCGACGGGCACGAGGCCGACTCCGGCGCCGAGCGTGGCGGGCGCGGACTCGGCACGCGCAGCGTCCACGCCGGCCAGTCTCCCGATCCGACGACCGGCGCGAGGGCACCACCGATCTACCAGACTACCTCCTACGTCTTCGAGGACGCCGACACCGCCGCTGACCGCTACGCGCTCGAGGACGACGGCTACATCTACTCTCGGATCGCCAACCCGACCGTTACGGTTCTCGAGGAGCGCCTCGCCGCGCTCGAGGGCGGTGCGGGCGCGGTTGCGACCGGCAGCGGCATGGCCGCGCTCGATTCTGCCGTGTTGATCCTCGCCGAGGCGGGCGACAACATCGTCTGTTCGACCGACACGTACGGCGGGACGTCGACCTACTTCTCGAAGACGGCCACCCGGCGGAACATCGAGCCGAAATTCGTCCCCACCCTCGAGTACGACGCCTACGAGGAGGCCATCGACGAGGACACCGCATTCGTCCACGTCGAGACGATCGGCAATCCCTCGCTCGTGACGCCCGACTTCGAGCGCGTTGCCGCGATCGCCCACGACAACGGCGTGCCACTGGTCGTCGACAACACCTTCGCGACGCCAGCACTGTGTCGACCCTTAGAGCACGGGGCCGACGTCGTCTGGGAATCGACGACCAAGTGGCTCCACGGTTCGGGAACGACCGTCGGCGGTGTCCTGATCGACGGCGGCTCGTTTCCCTGGGGCGAGCACGGCTACGACGAAATCGCAGGGCAGAACCATGCCTACCACGACGTCGACTTCTCGCGGGACTTCGCCGACGCGCCCTTCGCTGCCGCCGCTCGCTTCCGGTCGCTGCGCAGTCTCGGCAACCAGCAGTCACCGTTCGACGCCTGGCAGACACTGCAGGGACTGGAATCGATGCCGCTGCGCGTCGCAAAACACTGCGAAAACGCCGCGATCGTCGCGGAATACCTCGCGGACCACGACGACGTCGCCTGGGTCACCCATCCTGGCCTCGAGTCCCATCCGACCCACGACAACGCCACGGAGTATCTCGATGACTTCGGCGGCATGGTCGCGTTCGGCCTTGAAGAAGGGTTCGAGGCGGGCAAGGTCTTCTGCGAGGAAGTCGAGTTGGCTTCCTTCCTCGCGAACATCGGCGACGCGAAGACGCTGGTGATCCACCCAGCGAGCACGACCCACGGCCAGCTCTCGCCGGAGGAGCGAGCAGAGGCCGGCGTCACCGAAGACCTGATTCGACTGTCGGTCGGGATCGAGGACCCCAAAGATATCCTGGCCGACCTCGAGCAAGCGATCGAAGCCGCGACACAGGCCTGTCGATCGGACGGTGAGACACGATGACGACGAAGGACACAGTCGACCTCGGCGAGTTCGAGTTCCTCTCGGGCGAGTCGATCCCGCGTCTCGAGGTGGCCTACGAGACCTACGGCGAGTTTACCGGCGACAACGCGGTGTTGATCTGTCACGCGCTGACCGGCAGCGCCCACGTCGCCCGCCGTCCGGACGCCGGCGACGAGACCGCCGGGCAGGCCCGCGCCTGGTGGGGCGATGTCGTCGGGCCCGGGAAGGCGGTCGACACCAACGAGTACTACGTGATCTGTGCGAACACGCCCGGCTCGTGTTACGGGACGACCGGGCCCGCAAGCGAGAATCCGGAGACGGGCGAGCCTTACGGCACCGACTTCCCGCCAGTCACGATCGGTGATTGGACCCGCGCCCAGCGCCAGCTGCTGGACGAACTGGGAATCGGCCGGCTACACGCCGTCATCGGCGGCAGTGTCGGCGGCATGAACGTCCTCGACTGGCTGCGACGGTATCCCGACGACGTCGAACGGGCCGGCGCGGTCGCCACCGCCGCCAAACTCGACCCGCAGTGTCTCGCGCTCGATACCGTCGCCCGACGGGCAATTACGTCCGATCCCAACTGGAACGGCGGTCACTACTACGGTGGCCCCGAACCCGAAGCGGGACTGGCTCGTGCCCGCCAGATCGGACACATCATGTACCTCTCGAAGGCCTCGATGGGCCGAAAGTTCGGCCGCCGCTCCGCAGGTCGCGAAACCGTCCGCGAGGAACCGCCGGATCCCGCGGCCGCCTTCTTCCCCTATCGGGAGGTCGAGTCCTATCTGGACTATCAGGCCGACAAGTTCACCGATCGGTTCGACGCCAACAGCTACCTCTACATGACGCGCGCGATGGACGACTTCGACCTCGCGGCGGGCTATGAGTCCGACGCCGACGCGCTGGCGGCCTTCGAGGGCGAACTCCTCGTGCTGTCGTTTACCGGCGACTGGCACTTCACCGTCGAACAGGCCGAGTCGCTGGCCGAGTCGGCACGCGAGGCCGACGTCGACGTCGCCCACCACGTGATCGAGTCCGACCACGGCCACGACGCCTTCCTCGTCGAACCCGAAACCGTCGGGCCGCCGCTGTCGGATCTGCTCGCTGACGGCCTCGGCGGCAGCTCGATTACCGACACGGCCCCGGAACAACCCGACGAGACCGGAGAGTTCGCGCCGGTTCACACGAGCCTGTTTTCGAGGTAATCGGTTCTCGAGGCCCTGTGCTGCTGGCGCTGGTATCTCTGATGTTGGCCGACAGGTAGTCAAGCGACGCCAGGTCAGTACGATCGGAAAAAGAGAATTAGCGGCCGTTGCCCTGTCCATAAGCGTTCGAGGACCCGTGATCGAACGGGACGTACTGTTCGGTGGTCGGCCGACCGGAGCGGCGACGGTCGAGCCAGTATTGCAGATCGGCGACGAACAGGGCGAGGTTTTCACGCGCGACGAGTTTCATCGAGACACCCTGTGGCGAACGGAACAGCGCGATCAGTGACCACATGGTCCCAGCCGCGAGCGCGCCCGCAGCGGAGAAGCTCATCCCAAGCGTGAAAAACGTCGTCGCATAGACGAAGCCGATTCCCATCGACGGCAGGCTCGTGCCGAGGGGAACACGCGCACTCGAGTCACGGAGCGTCGGTGCGAGGAAAACGATCGAAAGGCTGCTCCCAATCATGAATACGAGGTCTTGCCACATCATCATATCCGCTTACTCAGTTGCGAGTTAAAGCTTTCTCGGTCGGGAAATGGGCAGTTAGCACTGACAGTCAGTGAACACTGGGAATATAACTGAAACTGCGAGTAGAACGGGAAGCGACGACGGGAGCGACACATCGAACCGTCGTCGCGGGGCCACAACTCCCTATTAGGCGACCTAATTCAGCATTGGTCCTGACCGCTCAGGGCTCGGCGAGGACGGTCTCCTCGATCAGCGTCTCGCGGGCCTCGTCCATCGACGTGACGACGACATCACAGTGGGGTTCGACCGCCGGCTTGGGTTCGAAGCCGATCGCGAGGCCGGCGACCTTGAGCATCGGCAGGTCGTTCGCGCCGTCGCCGACCGCCACGGTCTCGTCGAGGTCGACGCCGACGTCGTCGGCGAGGGCCTCGAGCGCGTCGTCTTTCGTGCCTTCGATCAGCGGCCCCTCGACGTCGCCGGTGAGTTCGTCGCCGTTCATCGGCAGTCGGTTCGAGACGATGTGGTCGACGGAGACGCCTTCACGCTCGAGGGCGGCCGCAACACCACGCTCGAATCCGCCGGTGAGAATGGCGGTCGTGATGCCAGCGTCGTTCAGTTCCTCGATGAGGTCGGCGGCTCCCTCGCGGAGGACGACCTCATCGAAGGCCGCTTCGGCCTCTGCTTTGGGGAGGCTCTCGAGCAGGGACGCACGCGAGCGCAGACTCTCGGCGTAGCCGATTTCGTCGTTCATCGCGCGTTCGGTGATCTCTTCCATGTCGTCGGCGACACCACAGCGGTCACCGAGCAGAACGGTCATTTCGGAGTCGGAAAGCGTTCCGTCGAAGTCGAAAGCGACGACTGTCATTGCTCGCCGCTTGTGGGTCCCCGGATAAACCAGTTCAGGTTTCGGCTCGCGATCGTGACCGACTACTCCTCGCCGTCGACTGGCGTCTTGACGATCGTCACCGGCCGTGTGGCCAACCGTGCGACGCGGTCGGTGACGCTGCCCAGGAGCTGGCGGTACTCGCCGGACCGTTCTTTCGAGCCCATCACGAGCAGGTCGACATCCGCCTCGTCGGCGTAGTCGAGGATCTGTTCGTGGGGCGCGCCGTGTCTGACGACCGTCGTCGTCTCGATCCCCGCTTCGTCGGCCGCCTCGGCAGCCGACTCGAGGGCGTCGTCGCCGACCTGCTCGAGAGCGGACTCTAACCCTTCGAATTCGTGGACGTACTCGTCGCCGCTGTAGGAACTATAGACATCACTGTCGACGACGTACAACAGGTGAAGGTCGGCCCCAGTATGTTCGGCGACGGCGATGGCGTGGTCGATGGCGAGTTCGGTGCCTTCCTCGGCGTCGGTCGGAAGCAAGATATGTTCGTACATAGGTACCACTACACCAGCCACACCGAAAACCTTGAGCAGATAGTTCACGGCACGAAAAGCCCGAACAGAATTGACGGCTTCGATCGGGTATGCGGCGCATTCGGGTCCGCGGGCCGATATCGTAACGTTCTCGCCGCGCTACCGGGAACGCGTCCGACGTGTCCGTACAAGACGACCGCCAGCAGCCAGCGGTGATCGACTGATGACCGCGGCGACGCTCGAGGTCATCGCGATCGCCTTAGTCCCGGCGGTCCTCTGGGGGTTCTCGCCGATCTTCGATAAACGGGGGATGGCCGCGGGCGGCGGTGCCGTGCAGGCGTCGCTGGTCGTCGTGCTTGTTGACTCGACGTGTTACTGGCTCGCCATCGCGGCCCTCGAGGGCCGGTCGGCCGTGACGGGGGTGACCGGCGAGACGCTGGCCGTCTTCGCGTTCGCGGGCGTAGTTGGCACCGCGGTTGGACGAGTTACGATCTTCATCGGCGTCGACAGAGTGGGCGCGAGTCTCAACAGCGCGATCCTCAGCGCCCGGCCGCTGTTCGCGACGCTGATCGCGCTGGTCGCGCTGGGCGAACCGCTTGGGCCCGTCACCGGCGTCGGGATCGTCGTCCTCGTCGCCGGGCTCGCGCTACTCGCGACCGCTCGTGGCGGCGACCTCGCGGGGTGGACCACCCGCGACCTGTGGTGGCCGATCGCCGCCGCGGCCACCTTTGCGGTCGCGAACGTCAGCCGCCGGTACGGCATGCTCGAGACGCCGGTGTCGGCCCTCGAGGCGGTCGCGATAAACGAGACGGCCGGGCTGGTCGCCCTGCTGGCGTACATCCTCGCCTGGGGCGGCCGTGACGCGCTCGCGAAACCGCGGGCGTCGTATCGCTACTTCGTGGGCAGCGGCCTGCTGACGACTGTCGCGATGCTCGCGTTGATGACCGCGCTCGGTCTCGAGGGTGGGCGGATCGCCGTCGTCGACCCGCTGGTCGCGACCGCGCCGCTGTTTACCCTGCTGTTTGCCGCCGTCTTCCTCCGAGACGTCGAGCGAGTAACGAAAGGCGTCGTCGGTGGCGCAGCGTTGATCGTGATCGGCGCTGCGCTGATTACGATCTAAAACAGCGGTATGTTTTGCCGGCCACGCGCACAACGGAAGGGTTTACGTGCTCCGCGCGGTTTGCTCGCACATGAAGGTTCTCGTCACGGATCCGATCGCGGATGCGGGTCTGGACGTACTCAGAGACGCCGGCCACGAGGTCGAAACAGGCTACGAACTCGAGGGAGACGACCTCCTCGAGGCAGTCTCGGACGCACACGGACTCATCGTTCGCTCCGGGACCGAAGTCACGGACGAGGTCCTCGCGGCCGCTGAAGAACTGGTTATCGTCGGCCGAGCGGGTATCGGCGTCGACAACATCGACATCGACGCCGCCACGGACGAAGGTGTCATCGTCGCCAACGCCCCCGAGGGCAACGTTCGTGCAGCCGCCGAGCACACCGTCGCGATGACGTTCGCGGCCGCTCGCTCGATCCCGCAGGCACACATCCGCCTGAAAAACGGCGAGTGGGCCAAAAGCGACTACCTCGGGACCGAACTCAACGGCAAGACCCTGGGTGTCGTCGGCCTCGGCCGCGTCGGCCAGGAGGTCGCCAAGAAACTCGACTCGCTCGGCATGGACATCGTCGCCTTCGACCCCTACATCTCCGAGGAGCGCGCCGACCGACTCGGCGCCGAACTCGTCGACTTCGAGCCGTGTCTCGAGCGCGCCGACTTCCTCACCATCCACACGCCGCTGACCCCCGAGACGGAGGGCATGATCGGCGAAGAGGAACTCGACCTCCTCGAGGGCGACTACATCGTCAACGTCGGCCGCGGCGGCATCATTCAGGAGGACGCGCTCGCCGCCAAAGTCGAAGACGGCACGGTCGCCGGCGCGGCGCTGGACGTCTTCGCCGAGGAGCCCCTGTCTGCGGACTCGCCGCTGCTCGAGCACGACGACATTATCGTCACGCCCCACCTCGGCGCGTCGACGGAGGCCGCCCAGGAGAACGTCGCGACCTCTACCGCCGAGCAGATCAACGCCGCGATCGCCGGCGAACCGGTCGCCAACGCCCTGAACGCCCCCTCGATCGACGAGAGTGCGTTCCCCCGCGTCGAACCCTACATCGACCTCGCCGAAACCGCCGGCAAGGTCGCCGCCCAACTGCTCGAGGGCCGCATCGAGGACGTCGAAGTCGTCTACGAGGGCGAAATCGCCGACGAAGACGTCGAGTTCGTCACCGCGAGCGCGCTCAAGGGCGTCTTCGAACCGCTCGAGTGGCAGGTCAACGCAGTCAACGCGCCCCAGATCGCCGAAGATCGCGGCGTCGACGTCACCGAGTCCAAGACCCGACAGGCCGAGGACTTCCAGAGCCTGATCTCCGTGACCGTCAGCAACGACGACGATCAGGTCTCGGTCGACGGCACCCTCTTTGCGGGTGACGACCCACGTATCGTCCGCATCGACGGCTACCGCGTCGACGCAATCCCCCACGGCCGGATGGTCATCACGCGCAACACCGACGAACCCGGCGTCATCGGCCTCATCGGCTCCGTCATGGGCAAACACGACGTCAACATCGCCGGCATGTTCAACGCCCGCGAGACCATCGGCGGCGAGGCACTGACCGTCTACAACGTCGACAGCGAAGTTCCCGCGGACGCGAAAGCGGAACTCGAGGACGACGAGCGCGTCATCGGCGTCAGCGACATCACGCTGAACGGCCAGAACTAACCGCGAGAGCGAGACGACGACCGCGACGCACGCGCTATTTTTCGCCGCTCGCGCTCCCGGCGGCAAAAGACCTATCGCTCGGACGACCAACGTCTCGAGTATGGACGACGACGTTGCGGTCGATTTCGGTGAGGACGGCCTCGTCCCCGCCGTGGCACAGGACGCCGACACCGGTGAGGTACTGATGCTGGCGTACGTCTCACCGGACGCACTCGAGCGAACCCGCGAGACTGGCCGCGCTCACTACTACTCGCGAAGCCGCGAGGAGCTGTGGGAAAAAGGAGCGACGAGCGGCCACGTGCAAGACGTTCAGGAGATTCGCGTCGACTGTGACGCCGACACCCTGCTCTATCTGGTCGACCAGGAAGGCGGCGCGTGTCACACCGGCCACCGGTCGTGTTTCTACCGGACGGTCGAGGGCGAGAACGTCGGCGAACGAGTGTTCGACCCGGACGCCGTCTACGAATAACCGATGAGCGAGCGCGTCCCGCCCTCTGACGCCCGCTCCGACGCCGCCAGCAGTAGCGACGACGGTCCAACACCGCTCGAGGCGCTCGAGGCCGCCCGCGACCGCCTCGAGACGATCGACGCGCGGATCGCAGATCACGACGAGGACACCGTCGAGGAAGTCGCCACCGCCTATCGGACCGCGACCGACCTGCTCGAGGATTACGTCGATCGCGCAACTGGGACCGGCAAGGAGAATTTTCAGGCATACATCGAACTCGAGGGGAAATTCGACGGCCTCGTCTCCGGACTCGACGAGGACCTCCCCGAGTACGAGTCCTTCGAGGACGCCCTCGAGGCGATCGACAAACGCCGGCTCAGCGAGGCCGATTTCGAGCGGGCTCGCGACGCCCTCGAGCCGGCAGCAAAATACGCAGACATGCTCGACGAACGCGAGGCCGCCCGCGAAGCACTGGTGGAGGCCCGCAAAGCCGCAAGCAAACGGCTGCGGGCGATCGACGACGAGACCGACGCACGCGAGCGGCTGCTCGAACTCGCGGACGCGGATCTCGACGCGCCGGTCGAGCGACTCCGCGAGCCGATCGAACGCTACAACGAAGCGATCCGCGAGGCATTTCGAGCGTATCGCCTCGAGACCAGCGCCCGCGAGGTGTTCGATCTCCTCGAGCGAAGCCGGTGGTACCCGTTCGTGAGCTACGAGCGCCCGCCCGACGACCTGGCGGCGTACGTCCGCGAGAATCCGGCTGGCGAATATACGATTCCCGAGTTGCTCGAGTACGCCGACTACTCCCGCTCGAAACTGTCCCATTACGTCGACAGTGCCGACGAACTCAAACGCAACGTTGCGACCCAGCAGACGTATCTCGAAGGAATCGACGCCGAGCCGCTGACGATCGACTGGCCGCCCGAACCCGCGGGTGCACTGCGGGCGCGGACGCGCGAGTATCAGCCGTTCGTCGCGCGAATCGCCGGCGAGGACGTTGTCGCAGCTTTACGCGAGGTGCGGTTGCTCGCGACCAACCGCGACTACGACCGCTTACAGACCGCAGCCCAGGCCGTCGACCGGCTCACGCCCGCCGAACGAGAGCGGCTGGCCGACGGCCGCGTCGACAACGAACTCGAGACGTTGCGGGCCGAACGGGAGCGACTCGAGGATGCACTGGCCGTCGACGATCCAGTGTGAGGGCGACCCGGCGGGCGCGACTGGACGGGGGATACCCCCGTGGGAACCGCGCCCGCAAACGGCACCGTATATATGACACTGGGCCGTTCGCACGACTATGCGAACGACGCGGCGGTCAACCCTCGCTGCACTCGGTGGAACGATCGCGCTGTCGACGACGGCCGGCTGTCTCGGCGGTTCCGGCGGCGGCTCGTTTCCCAGCGACTGCGACGGCACAGAAGTCGAGACGGTCAATTCGCTGCCCCGACCCGCACTGGGTCCGGAAGACGCCTCCGTCACCGTCGACGTCTTCGAGGACTTCGCCTGTGGACACTGTGCGACGTTCACTAATGACGTCTATCCACAGATCGAATCGACCTACGTCGAGCCCGGTGATATCCGCTATCGCTATTTCGACCATCCGATCCCCGTCGATGAAAACTGGTCGTGGCGTGCTGCCTCGGCCGCCCGCGCAGTACAGGATCGAACCGACGCCGAGACGTTCTTTTCCTTTGCCAAGGGGATCTACGAGGAGCAAGCCCGGCTCATCGAGGACGGCTACCAGTTCATCCGCGAGGTCGCCGACGACAACGGCGTCGACGGCTGTACGGTCGCCACAGCAGCCAAAGAGGAGGCGTACCAAGCAGTTGTCGAGGCGGACAAACAGACAGGCGACGACCGCGGCGTCCCCGGAACGCCGGCCGTCTTCGTCGACGGCGACCTCGTCGAGGGCTACAACTGGGATATCGTCAGTGCCGCGATCGACGCGCAACTCGAGTGAGTAGTCGGCCGCCTAACAGGTAGTTTATACGGCGGAAGACGAGTCAGAGATCATGGACGATTCAGGACCGGGACGACGGGACGTCCTCATCGCAACGTCGGGGGTTCTCACGCTTGCAGGCTGTACGAACAGCGCGGCCGTCGAATCCGGGTACGGAACGGCGTACGGAGACGCATACGGGAGTGAGTAACCATGGTCGATCACACGCCGCGTCTCGGACTGGGGACGTACGAGCAGGGCGAACAGTGGAACCACACCGACGCAGTCGAGGCGATCGACGCGCATGCGATCGTCCACGGGCCGATCAGCGAGCGACCGGCAACCGGCGAGTACGACGACGAACTGTACCACGCGACCGATCAAGGAATTACCTGGCGCTGGGACGCCGCGAGCGACGACTGGACCTACTTCAGCGGTCGCGGAAGCGACGAGCAGCCGGTACCGGGAACGAGCCACTTCACGACAGCCCGGCTCACTCACGCTCGCACCGCGGAAACCCCCGTGTGGAACGTCGAGGCCCACGACATCGAAGGCGACGGGGAAACCGCTGTCGGCCAGGCGGTTCACGACCTCTTCAAGGACATCGCCGACGCCGGCGGCGGGATCGTGTACTTCCCGCCGGGGCGCTATCTGCTCGAGCGGACGCCACTGATCGGTGACGACACGATCGTCCTCGGTGCGGGCCGTTCGACCGTCCTCGTCGGGATCCGTCCCGACGGTGAGAACGGGCGGGCACTGCTCTCGAATATGGGCTACGACGAGCCGGGATACGACGGCGCGTCGAACTGGGGCGTCTGCAACGTCCGGATCGATTCGCCGGAATCGACGGGGATCATGCCCGCCCACGCAGCAAACGTCCGACTAGAGCGGATCTACGGCGACCGTATTCACTACCACCACATCGACGTCGTGTCGTCGAAAAACGTCGTCATCGACGGGTACTGGGCGACGCGCGGCGGCGAGGGTGAGTCAGATGCGCCGGTGCAGTTCGACAGCCAGCAGTCGGGCACGGGCTGGAACAGCGTGTGGGACGGCAGCGCCGATGTCCTCGTCGCGGACGATGGGACGCCGACCAGAGACTGCACCCTCACGAACTTCGAGATCGATCCGGCGAACGACCCCGACTACGGGATCCACCTTCACCGCGGGACGAACGAGGGGATCACCATCACGGACGGCACCATCACTGGCTGTGAGTATACGGCGATCAGAGCCGATCCGGACGAGCAGATCGTGGATCTGACGATCGACTGCGTCTCGTGTCTCGAGAACGCACGGGGGATCACGCTAGGAGAAATCGAGGACGGCCGTCAGGGGTTGACGATCAACAACGTCACGATCAGAACCGAGGACGGCGATGTGGCCGCGGGGTCGGGGCTGTACGCGGCCGGGTTCGACGGCGCTGCAATCTCGAACGTCACCGTCGACGGCCCGTTTACGAACGCGATCATCTTCGACGATATGGCCGACCTGAAATTGAGCACCGTAACCGCGACGGGTGCGGACCATCAGTCGTTCCGATTCAGAGCGAACGTCGACGCGACGCTTACTACCGCTCGAGCGGCCGACTGTGGTACTGTTGGGCTCTACGTCGGCCCTGACAGTCGCGTCGCCTACGGCGGCGTCACGTTCGACGACGTTGGGGACGAAGTCGTCGTCGATGGCGACCTTCGGGAGTGGGTCTCGTCGTGATCAGGGTGTCGACCGCACGGACTCGAGCAACGGAGCCCGGCGTCACGCGTCGGCTTTCGCAGCGGCCAGCGCCTCGTACATATCGCTGGCGAGGGCTTCGGCGCGATTTCCATCGCGGGCTTCGGCGTAGATCCGGACGAGCGGTTCGGTGCCGGAGGGACGGGCGAGCACCCACGCGTCACCGTAATCCAGTCGGTAGCCGTCGCGGGTGTTGAGCTCGGCGTCGGCAGCCTGGGCCTGGTTGGCCGCCGCATCGAGCATCGCGTCGCGTTCGGCTGTCGACTCGTATTCGACGTTGTGCCGGACGTTGACGTAGCCGTCGTAGGGTGCGACGAGCTCGCTGACCGCCCGCTCGGCGACTAACTCGAGGAAGCGCGCAGCTGTGTAGGCCCCATCCCGCGAGAGCCGGTAGTCGGGGAAGAAGATCCCGCCGTTGCCCTCGCCGGCGATCGGTACGTGGCTGTCGTTTGCCGTGAGTTCCTGAATGCGGGTGATGATGTTCGTCGAGCCGATCGGAGTGAGCTCGAGGTCGGCTCCAACGTCGTTGACAACGTCGACGAGGCGCTGGGAGACGTTGACCGCCGAGACGGCCGTGTCGCCGGCCTCGAGTTCGGCAGCCGCGAGCGCGGCGAGGGTGGCGTCGCCCTCGACGTACTCGCCGGCTTCGTCGAAGAAGATCGCCCGGTCGGCGTCACCGTCGTGGGCAACGCCGACATCGGCGTCGGTCGCGCGGACGAGTCGGCCGAGATCAGTGAGGTTGTCGGGGACGGGCTCGGGGTCGCGGCCGGGGAAGTGGCCGTCTGGCTGGCTGTTGACGGTGACGACGCGACAGCCCAGTTTTCGGAAGAATTCGGGACTCGTCAATGAACCCGCACCGTGGCCCGGATCGAGTGCAACGGTGAGGTCGGCGTCGGCGATCGTCTCCCGGTCGGTCGCTGCGAGGAGTTCGTCGATATAGGCCCGGCCGACGCCGTCGATCTCGCGAACGCGCCCCGTCTCGTCCCACGAGGCGACGGAAAACGATTCGGCGAGCAGGGTTTCCTCGATCTCCTCGAGTGCGGCGACTGAGAGTTCGACACCGTCGGGCCCGACGAGTTTGACGCCGTTGTACTGGGGCGGGTTGTGCGAGGCTGTGATGACCACGACCGGCACCCCTTCGCGTTCGGCGTAGGCCTGTGCCCCTGGCGTGGGGACGATCCCGAGACGGTCGACGTCGGTACCCGTACTCGCGAGCCCGCTGGCGGCCGCATCGGCCAGCATGCGCCCCGTATAGCGGGTATCTCGAGCGATCGCGACTCGGTCCCCACCGTGGCCGTCACCCCAGGTCGTCCCCGCCGCTTTCGCGACGCGTAGGACGAACGCGGGCGTCAGCTCTTCGTTGGCGACGCCCCGCGTCCCACTCGATCCGAAGACTTGCATCACGCGCTAGTCCGGGCGGACTCCCCAAAGGGATTCCGCAACTCGATCCGAAGGCTGAGACGGGCTGCTGTCACTGGCTCCCGGCGTACCCACATGGCGGGTTGGGGTGTGTCGGCGCGAACTGATAGTCGTCCATATGAGGGCGGAACGTTTTCGGGCCATCCCTGTCACGTTCCTGTATGCAATCGATCGAGGAAAAACGCGTCTACGGCGATCGGCAAGGGGCGGTTACGGCCTACGTCGCAAGCGCGATGGGCGTCGTTCGTGTCCGGGTCGCCGGCGACACCGTCGGCGAATTCGGCCTCTGTGAACGCTGTGGTGCTCGAGATGTCGCAGCAAGCCGGGACGCTATCGCCGTCGCGACAGCCGAGGATATTCGCGTCCTCGCACTCGAGGCGGAATCCACGTCCGACCGCGAGGGTGACACGCCGGTCGTGGCCGACGACGAGTCGTTCGTCGAGACTGGCTTCGGCCCGGCGGTCGCCGTCGGCTTCGATGGCGACGACGTGCTCGCAGCCGGGCCGGACGGTCGCGTCGCGCGTCGCACAGCCGGGACAGACGAGTGGACGACGCTTTCGGACGACCTCGAGACGGCGGTGCGGGCGATCGACGAAGATCTCGTCGGCACGGCCGACGGCGTGTATCGAGTCAGCGACGACGGCCTGGAACACGCCGGATTGTCGGCCGTGCGTGACGTCTCGGCTGCCGGCGTGCCACTCGCGGCCACCGCGGCTGGACTCTACAAACTCGGCAACGGCTGGATGACCGTCCTGGAGGGCGCGTTCGAGACCGTCGCCGCCGATCCGCGTTCGGAGCGGGGCGAGCTCGTCCGCGCCCACGCAGTCGCCGCAGACGGCGTCTACGAGTTCGTTGCCGACGAGTGGCACGCGATCGATGGCTCGAGCGAACAGATCGTCGGCGTCGGCTACGGCGAGACGACCTACGCCGTCACGGACGAGGGGACGTTCCTCGCGTGGAGCGACGGGGAGTGGCGGACGCGAGCGTTGGGCGTCAGGGACGTGTCGGGGCTTGCTGTGCGACCGGAGCGGCAATAGACCCACCGCAGTTGGTTCTCGCAGCGGTACCGGCGACCAACACGCGAGCGTCGCATTCGCAGAGAGAGCGGAGACGGAGTATACAAGAGTTAACGATGCTGAATGACAGCCGTCAATAAATGAGCGATCTCTCACGACGACGGCTGCTAGCTGCGACCGGTACCGTCTGTACCGGTGCTGTCGCCGGCTGTACGGGCAGCGGCGACGAAACGGATGGAACCGACGGGAGCGAAGATAACGAATCCGCTGGCAACGACGGGACTGATGGGAGCGCGACGGTCAATACTGGCGGGACGCTCCTCGGAGACATCACTGTCGACAACCTCGACAGTACAGCTCACACGGTCGACGTCATCGTCGAGTTCGACCGGACGATCGAAGCGTGGGCGACCGAGAACCTCGCGGCCGGCGGCGGGGCAACCCTCGAGCGAAATTGGCCGTCCGAACCGGGGCAGTTCCGCGTGACGGTGCGACTGGATCAGGGCGACCCGGTCGAGGTGACGCCGGCCGACTGGAACGAGCCGTCGTGTCTGAATCTCTTCGTCCGGGTCGATCGAAACGGGGAACTGACGGTCCTGAGCGATACGAGCAGCGGTCCATGCAGTGGCGACGACACGAGTGACGGCGACACTGACGCGTAGCTACTCGCACCGACCGACGAGGCCGACGCGCGAGGGGCGAGCGCAACACAGAACGAAAGCTGGTTTAGCCCCCGGAGTGTGCCACCGACTATGATCGTCAGTGGATCCACGTCTCAGGCACTCGCCGCAGCACTCGCTCGTGAGCTCGATGAACCGCTCGCCGCCGTCGAGTACGACCGGTTCCCCGACGGCGAACTGCTCGCGGCCGCTCCCGGCGTCGCCAACGCAGAGCCCGACCGGGCGGTCATCGTTGCCTCGACCGTCTCGAGCGACGCCCACCTCGAGGTACTCCAGTTGCAGGATGCCGTCCGCGAGGCTGGCGTCGAGGAGGTCGTCACCGTCCTGCCGTACATGGGCTACGGCCGGCAGGACAAGGCGTTCGAGCCGGGTCATCCCATCTCCGCGCGCGCGATGGCGCGAGCGATTTCGACCGGCGCAGACCGGGTGTTGACGGTCGATCCCCACGAGGAGGCAGTCTGTGAGTTCTTCGAGCCGACGGCGACGGCCGTCGACGCCGCGGGCCGACTGGCCGAGCCCTTACCAGACGACCTCGTGGACCCAGTGTTCCTCTCGCCCGACGCGGGCGCGATCGCCCTCGCCGAGACGGTCCAAAATGCTTACGGCGCGGGCGAGACCGACTACTTCGAGAAGGTTCGCCACTCCGGCACCGATGTCGAGATCACGCCAAGCGACGTCGACGTGGCAGATCGCGACGTCGTCGTCGTCGACGACATCATCGCGACGGGCTCGACGATGAGCGAAGCCGTCGGCGTCCTCCGGGAGCGATCGGTCGGCCGCGTCTTTATCACCTGCGTCCACCCGCTGCTGGCTCGCAACGCCGTCACGAAGCTCTCTCGGGCTGGCGTCGAAGCGATCTACGGCACCGACACCATCGAGCGCGGTGTCAGCACCGTCTCGGTTGCACCGGCGCTCGCGTCGTACCTGTAAGTAAACGGTTAAGTACTCGCCCGCATGTGGCCTATCCGTTAGCGTTTCACACGGTGCGGTGTCGGCTGTGTGAACTGCAGCGGAATCTGCACATCAATGCACGGACTCGTCCACAAGACCCTCAAGGAGTACGTCGTCGACCGAACCGACGACGATACCTGGGACACGATCGTCGACCGCGCCGACCTCGAGCCGACGCTGTACCTTCCCGTCAGCTACTATGACGACGCCGAGATCGACGCCATCCTCGAGACGCTATCAGGGATGGCCACCCAAGACAGACGCGCGATCGAACGCGATGTCGGCCGCACGCTCGCACCCGACCTTCTCTCGACGTTCAGCGCCCACGTCAGCCGCGACTGGGAGGCATCGGACCTGCTCGCCGAACTCGACGATGTGTACGCCTCCGTCGAAACCGCCACGGACGACGCGTCGCTGCCTGCGATTTCGTCCTGCCTCGAGTCCGATCACGGGGTCGTCACCGACGAGACCCACCGCGACACCACCTACTGTGGCATGGCCCACGGAATTCTCGAAGGAGTCATCGCCGCGTTCGACGACGACGCGACCGTCACCGAAACAGCCTGTGTCGACGACGAAGCCGACAAATGTCGGTTCCGCGTCGACCTCGAGTAGCGCCGAGACACTGGTTCGGAGACACGAACCGACACGCGTACAGTTCTAGAAGCGACGACGACCCAGTACTGCCCCGGCGAGTGCCATCGCGACCGCGACGAGCGCGGCCGGAACGCCGAAGCCGGGCACCGTCTCGATCGCCGCGGCCGGCCCACTGCCGACACGCGCGGTAGTGGTTCGGTCACCAACCGCGATCTGGTACCGGCCCACCTCGTCGAACCGAAGAACCGCCTCCACCGTCGTCGAATCTCCGACCCGAAGCGCCACGGGACGCTCGGCGACGACGCCCTCGACGGTCCGGAACTCGAGGACGGCCGCTGCCGGGCGCTCGTCGGCAGCCTCGACCGTCGCAGTCACCGTCACCGGCTCGCCGGAATCGACGCGCTCGGGCGAAACGCGCAGATCAGTGACGGTCACGCTCGCATCCGAGCGAACGACGGCGATCAGCCGCTCGGAGCCGACGCGAAGCGTGGACGCGCCAGGCTCGGCCGGCGTCCACGAGAGGCGGTGCTGTACCGTTTCGCCGACTGCAAGTCGATCCCGGCGAGCGTCGACCGGGCGGCCGTCGACCTGCAGCGCCGCATCGTACGCACCAGCTCGGCTGCCGACGTTGGTGACTGTGACCGGCAGGGATACCGGTTTACCGGCTGGGACCGCGATCACGTCGCCAGCTTCATCGGCAGTTCCCGTCGACCCCGAGGCGTTCCACCGTGGCCACTCCCGGCCCGCAACCTCGAGGGAGTCCGTCTCCAACTCGGACTCAAACTCAGCGACCGGCTGGTCGAAGGCCGCCGCGTGCTGGCTCCGGGTCCACATCTCGGGCGTCGCCTCGGTCTGGGTGTATCGTTCGGCAGCGTCCCGGACGTCAGCCCCGCCGTACTCTTCGAGCGTCTGCAGGAAGTCAGCCTCGGTGATTCGGCCCTCCTGAGCGTTCAACGAGCGGAAGACGTCCTCGAGCGTCCGGTCGCCGTCGGTCGCGAGCCGCAGTCGGCGGTCGAGCTCGCCGTAGACGAGTGCTCCCTTTGCGTAGTCCGTCTTCGGATCCGCCCACGTCGAGCGATCGACCAACACCCCGTCGGCGTACGGCGATCGCTCGCCGCGCTCGAGGAGGGCGCTGAAGTCGTCGAAGGCAGTGCGACCGCGCTCGAAGGCGAGCAGCCCCGCGTAATAGTCGGCCTGGGCTTCGATAAGCCACGCCGTCTTCGGCGTGGTGTCGGTCGCCGCATTCGAGAAGCGCTGCCGGACGTGGACGTACTCGTGAAGCCAGGCCGGGTTCGGCTCATCGAGCGTGGCGTCGGCAACGACCCACGCATCGGCGCGGCCGTACTGAATCCCGCGTGGCCCCCAATCGGCCCCGGTCGGTGCTGCGATCACGACCACCTCGTCGCGTCGCATCCCCACCGCGAGACTGCTGCGTGCGTCCGCCAGTGCCGCCAAGATCGCGTCCGGCGACTCCTCGAGCCGTGCAGCCTCGGGGACGACCAGCCGGATCGTCCCACCGTCGGTCGCCCGCTTGTAAGTCGTTACGTCGCCGAAGACGGCGATGTCGCCGCCGGTCGCGCCCGGGCCGTCGACGGTTACCGTCTCCTCGATGCCGACCGGGTCAGTCCGTCGCAGGGAGACATTGAGCGATGGCACCGCGACGATCCCCCAGTCGCCAGTGTCGACGAACGTGTATCCCGTCTCCGACGAGCGCGTTCCGTACGTCCCGCCCCGCCGGTCGGCCGGCATCGTGTAGCGGATCGTCGGCTGGTCGGTCGCGCCGGTCCACGCGTAGGTCCGCTCGCCCGTCCGCTCGAGGCCCGTTACCGATTCGACGCTTGCACCCTGCTGGAGTTCGATCTCGAACTGGGTAACGGCGTCAGGGACGTGAAACGTCGTCTCCGTCTCGAACACGTCGGTGTCGGCGGGGCGATGTCTGAGAACGGTCGTGCGGTCGAACACGTCGGCGCTGGATGTGGTCGCCGAACCAACGTTCGTTCCGACCGATACCAGTGTCTCGCTGGAACTCGCAGCCAGTTCCCCGCCGGAATCAGCGACAGCAGAGTCAGTGGGTGCAGCCGCCTGTGCCGGCTCGAGGGCACCGACGCCGGCCGGCAGACTACAGACGAGCACGACGACGAACGCGAGGGCGGAGACTCGAGAACTCACTACCCACTGCTGGTCAGTCAGTAGCCAAGACGTTTATGACACGGAGACTGTCACGTTGTATCGGCTATTTTCCCGCTCATGTCCGCGTTCCCGTTTCCGGACGTTCTCCGCTCCTCGGACCGGTGCTCTCGAGCTCGGGAAAATCGGGGAGAGAGTTGGAGTCCCCGTTCTCGACCCCTTATTGCGTCTCCGGTGTCGTTTCCTCGTCGTCGGTCGTCGACCGTATCACCCGCTCGGCCAGCAGGTCAGCCATGGGATCGAGCGAGACGTATACACGGACCGCAAGGATCGCAAGCGGTGGCAGCGCAATCGCGAAGAAGACGACATCGTACACCCACGCGATCTCTCCGAGCAGCGGCACGACCGCCGGTGCCAGTCCACGGTGGGCGATGACCATCGCGACGAACACGACGAGCAACTGCGAGATGGCAGCGATGTCCTCGACAACCTGTGTTGGTCCCTGGACCACCGAGTGAACGAACGTCGCGACTGCAGGGGCCAGCGAGAGGAGAAGTGCAACCGTCGCGATCGTTACGATCGCACTGACGACCGCGAGGAAGGTGATCGGCGATCCAGGGACCAGTCGGTCGATCCCGGGCAAGAACGAGACGAGCGTTAACACCAGTATCAGCGCCAAGGTGGCAAGTAGCAGTTTCCCGATCCGTCGGACCGTCTCGCGATCGACCGCAGCGTATTCGAATCGATTTTCAGTCATTGCTGTACTCGAGACAGCGAACTGCGGTCCCAAATAGAGGCCACGTCGTTTCGACCGTTTTCCTGCATTTTCAAACCGTTCAGCCCATTTGAACGACAAGAAACAGACACAATCACTGCTGGAACCCAATCGGCTTCGACTCGCAGGCCCCTTCACCGCTCGTCGTGAACCGCGAGAACGTGTGCTGACAAAACCGCGTTGGACCCGCTCAAAGGTAGCTACTCAGACGCTTCCGCAGCCGCCAGCGACTCAAGCGCGATCTCGGCATCCATCTTTTTCCGTTCGGGTCGCTCGCGGCGCTCGCGACCACTCACGCAAAAATCTGTCTGGCGAGAGCAAGCTCTCGCTGACCTTGCCTCACTCCGTTCGGCAAGAGAGCAAAAAGCTGCCTCGCTTCGCTCGGCAGTTCTATTCCGAGGCCTCAGCAGCAGCCAGCGCCTCGAGCGCGATCTCTTCATCCACCTTTTTCTCGTCGGGTTCACTCGTACCTCGCTCACCACTCCTCGAAAAATCTGGACCAAAAAGCTGCCTCGCTTCGCTCGGCAGTCCTATTCCGACGCTTCCGCAGCCGCCAACGGCTCGAGCGCAATCTCCATCGTCACACCATCGACATCCCACTCCTTGCGGTGGCCATCCTCGACCGTGCGGCGTTCGTCGGCGCGGACTTCCTCGTTGATCAGGTCCGTGCGCTCGGCGACGAGGTCGGCGACGCGGTCGTCGTCGATTGCGAGGTCGAGTGCGATCCGCTCTTCGACGTCGAGGTCGAGATCCTTACGCATCTCCTGGACGCGGCGGATGACCTCACGAGCGTAGCCCTCGCTTTCGATGTCGGCAGTCAGCGAGGCGTCGACATAGGCGACGCCGCGGTCGTCGCCGTCGGTGCCGAAGGCGGTGCCAGCGATGTCGTCGGGCGTCTGAGTCACAAAGGAGACCATCGACTCCTCGAGTTCCTCGTCGTCTTCGAGGACATCCGCGACGGCAGATTCGAGGTTCTCGAGCGTTGGCTCGTCGATCCGGGCCTCATTGAGCGCGTTCATGACTTGGCCGGCGCGGTCGCCGAAGGCCGGGCCGAGTTCGCTCATGTCGGCCTCAGCGCTGTACTGGAGTTCTCCCCACCGGTCCTCCGGCGAGACGAGTTCGATCTCACGGGCGTTGAGCCGTTCCTCGAGGAGACCGGTGTGGCGCTCGACGGCCGCGACGACGCGCTCGTCGTCGGCGGCGACGACCACACGCGGGACCGGCCAGCGAAGTTTGCGACCGGCCTGCTGGCGGGCGTTCGCGCCGGCTTCCTCGATGGCGCGGAGGAGGGAAACGTCCTCCTCGAGTTGCTGATCTTCCCAGTGCTCGTCAACGTCGGGCCAGTCTTCCATGTGAACGGTGTCGAACCCGTCCTCACCGGTGAGCGTGCCGTAGATCTCCTCGCTGATGAAGGGGGCGTAGGGCGCGAGCAGGGCGACGCTCTCTCGCAGCACGCGATAGATCGTCGCGTAGGCGGCCTGCTTCGAGGCGCTGTCGTCTTCTTCCCACATGCGCTCGCGGACGGCCTGGACGTAGAACCGGGAGACGTCCTCGACAACGAACTCAAGGAGTTCGTCGACGGCCTTGTCCTGACGGAACTCCTCGAAGTGGGCGGTCATCTCGGCTTTCGTCGACTGGAGGCGGGCAAGTACCCACTCGTCGAGGGGCTCGAGGGCGTCGTCGACCTCGTCCAGCGTCGTCTGCTGGGGATCGAAGTCGTCCAGTCGCATGTACGGCAGTGGGAACCGGAAGACGTTCCACAGCGTCCGGAGGTGGTTCTCCATCGTCTGCATCCCGTCCCAGTCGAAGCGCATGTCCTCGCCCTGCGGGTTGTTCGAGAGGAGGAACAGCCGCATGACGTCTCGGCCGTGGCGGTCGATCGCCTCGTGGGGATCGATCAGGATGTCCTTGGACTTGCTCATCGCGCGGCCATCGGGCATGAGCGCGTGGCCGTGCATCAGCACCTCCGTGTACGGGCTCTCGCCGAGTGCGGCGGTGCCCATCCCGAGCTGGGACCAGAACCAGCCACGGGTCTGGTCGTGAGCCTCGAGAATTAGGTCAGCGGGCCAGAGTTCGTCGAACCGGCTGTCGTCCGAGGGGTAGTCGAGGGTGCCCCACGACGCGACCGAGGAGTCGAGCCAGACGTCGAAGACGTCGGGCACGCGCGTGTAGGTGGTGCCGTCTTCGGTGATCGTCAGGTCGTCGACCGTGTCCTTGTGGAGGTCAACTTCGTCAGAATCGACGTCCTGATCGACACGGTCGGCGAGTTCCTCGCGGGTCCCGACGACGATCATGTCCTCGTCGTCGTCCCGATCTTCAGGGGTCCAGACCGGCAGCGGAATCCCCCAGTAACGCTGACGGGAGACGTTCCAGTCAGGGGCTTCCTCGACGAAGTCACGGAAGCGGCTGTCGCGGGCCCACTCGGGGTGCCACGCGCTGTCTTCGATGTTCTCGAGCAGATCGTCTTTGATGTCCGTGATCGTGATGAACCACTGGTCGGTGACGATCTGGAGGATACCCGTGTCACACCGCCAGCAGTGGCCGTAACTGTGGTGGACGGTTCCGGATGCCAGCAGTGCGCCGTTGTCCTCGAGGTCGGCGGTGATCTCGTCGTCAGCGTCCTTGACGAACTGGCCTTCGTACTTGCCAGCTTCCTCGGTGTAGACGCCGTCGCCGCCGACCGGACAGAAGATCGGGAAGCCGAGTTCGCGGCCGCGCTCGAAGTCGACCTCACCGTGGCCGGGCGCGGAGTGGACGAGGCCGGTGCCGTCGCCGCCCGTGTCGACGTAGTCGGCGGCGTAGACCTCGAAGACGCCCTCGGCGTCGACGTGGTCGGGGACCTCCGCTGCGAGCGGGTGCTCGTAGGACCAGCCGAGGAGTTCCTCGCCGGTCAGTTCCTCGACGATCTCGTAGTCGTCGTAGCGGCCCTCTTTCAGGACTTCCTCGTATTTCGCGTCGGCGAGGTAGAGAAGTTCCTCCTCGCCGTCTTTCTCGGCGCGGACGCCGACGTAGTCGCCCTCCTCGTCGACCGCGACGAAGGTGTTCGCCGGAATCGTCCACGGCGTCGTCGTCCAGATGACGAGTTTTCCGTCGCGGTCCTCGAGGTCGAACTTGACGTAGATCGAGGGGTCCTCGACGTCCTCGTACTCGACTTCGTTGTTCGCGATCGCAGTCTCACACCGGGGACACTGCGAAATCGAGCGGTGGCCCTGCTCGACTAAGCCGCGGTCGGCGGCGTTCGAAAAGCCCCACCAGGCCGCTTCCATGTACTCCGGCTCGAGGGTCTTGTAGGGGTTGTCCCAGCCCATCCAGACGCCGAAGTCCTGGAAGTCCGACTGCAGGCCCTCGAGTTGCTCGTTGGCGTAGTCCTTACATTCCTGGATGAAGTTCTCCTCGCCGAACTCCTCGATGTCTTTCTTGTTCTCGAAACCCAGGCGCTCCTCGACGCGGGTCTCGATGGGAAGCCCGTGCATGTCGTAGCCCGGGCGGTCGGTGACGTCGTAGCCCTGCATCCGCAGGTATCGCAGGTAGACGTCTTTCAGCGACTTGTTCCAGGTGGTTCCCATGTGCGCCGAACCCGACGTATACGGCGGGCCGTCGACGAAGAAAAAGGACTCACCGTCCGATCGGTGCTCGACCGTCTGCTCGTAGGCGTCGACGTCGTCCCAGTACTCGAAGACCCGTTGCTCGAGTTCGTCTGGGTCGTACTGGTCGTCGACCTCGCCGAACCTGCTCATATCCGACCTAATCGCCTCCGACAGTAAAGAGGAATCGATATTGCGGGTTACTCCGAACCCCGCTGATCAGTACACAAACCCGAGTCGCGATCGCTCAGACGTATGCTGCGAGGACTTTCTTATAGCCGAGCCCGTACACGCCCGCGTAGAGCATGACGCCGCCGAGGGCGGCCAGCCACAGCGCGATCATCGCCTCGCCGGCACCGAGGTGCTGGAGGCTGGCCTGTTCGACGAGTGCACCGCCGACCGTCAACACGCCGGCGACGACGGTGTAGACGATCAGCGAGAGTGATTCCGCGAGCAGTTCCGGACCGATCGATGTCATTAGCACACAGGTAGCCACCCAGCCAAGGTAAACCTGTCCCCTCGCGTGCAACGTTATGACACGGGGTCGCTATCGTGCCGAATCGACTCGCATTACTGCCTCGGCGACGGACGCTCGAGCGTGCCCGCGACCAACGCTGACACCGACGGCGATGGCGACTCGGCAGCCGGCGAACCTGCCTATCCGACCGGTCGCAACGTCCTCGCAGCCGACTGTTCGCGCTGTCCCGCCCTCGCCGACGCTCGCGAGTGCATTTCGTGGGGGACCGGCGACTGCGACGCCGACATCGTCGTCGGCGAGGCACCCGGCTACGGGAATCCAGACGCGGAGCGATGGCGAGGCGGCAACTGGACTGGCAAGGCCTACACCTCGCGTCACTCCGGGCGGCGCATCCGCCGAATGCTCGAGCGACTCGGCGACGACGAGGACACATACTATACGAACGCGGTCAAGTGCTTTCCCGCAGACCCCGACGATTCCACCACGAACCGCGAGCCAACAGACGACGAGCGGGCGACCTGTCGAACGCATCTGTTGGCCGAACTCGAGACAATCGACCCGACGGTCGTGCTCGCGACCGGCAAACACGCGACGACGAGCGTCCTCGCCGCCGAGGGACGAGACCTCGAGGGCTTTCTCGACAGCGTGCTCGAGCCGGTGTGGTGTGAGCGCCTCGACGTGTGGCTCGTCCCGATTCTCCACCCATCGTATCAGGACGTCTGGATCGGCCGACTGGGATACGAGCCGACGGAGTACCGCACGGCGATCGGCGAGACGATCGACGGGCTGTGTGCGTGATCGTCTCAGCCCGCTCCCAGCCCCGATTCCTCGCGACTCGAGTCGTGCTTGCCGCCATATCGAGTATATAATGGTCTCTAGAGTCCTCACTCGCGGTAGTATCATACAACGGGCAGATTTAATACATCGTCATGCGGTACCACATACCATGTCTTCCAGCGAAAAGTTCGCGCGAACGGCCTACACCTGCCCGGAATGTGCTGGCAAGCTCATGAATCACCAGCACACGTTCGAATATCGGACGTGTGGATACACGCCGTTTCGCATGGCCTGATACGGACTGCTGTCAGTCGTTTCCGGCCCAACCCGTCGTACGATTGTGCCGGGACATGGGTATAGAACTCGTATGAGACCGCGAGACGAGTCCGCAGCTACTCGATCGCGTCTCGACGACCGTCGCCAGCGGTGAGCGAGTCTCGAGCGCGCTCGGGAAACCTTCATACGGCGAGGCGACACACACTGGCGTATGAGTACGATCTTCAGTCAGATCGTCGAGGGAGAGATCCCAGCGCGAATCGTCTACGAAGACGAGACCACGGTCGCGTTTTTGGACGCGAATCCGCTGGCCCCCGGTCACACGCTGGTAATCCCGAAAGACGAGTACGAACGAGTCAACGACGTGCCCGAGGACGTCGCAACGGATCTCTACGCGACTATCCACCGCATGGTCCCCGCCGTTGAGGACGCCGTCGATGCCGACGCGACGACCGTCGCGTTCAACAACGGCGAGGCCGCAGGCCAGGAAGTGCCCCACGTTCACTGCCACATCGTTCCCCGCTTCGAGGACGACGACGACGGTCCCATCCACGCCATGTTCGGCCAGCGACCCGACCTCGCCGACGACGAACTCGACGACATCGCCGCCGATATCGAGTCTCGAGCCTGAATTGGCCACGCTCGTCAGCGTTCGCGATCGGGTCGATACACAAGTGCCGTGACGTTTTTACCGTCCGACTGGACATATCGCGTATGACTCTCGCCGAGCTGATCGCCACGGCCCTCGAGCTGGGCAGCGTCCTCGTCTCGTGTCTGCTCTTTGTAGGGACGTTCCTCCTCCTCGCGAGTGGGGCCCCGACCGGCAGCGGCGAGCCGTGGCTGGCGTTGATCGGCGTCGGAACGGCGTTCGTGCTCGTCTGGACGGTGGTCGTCCCGCTGTACGAGCGCACTCTATAGCAGCGTCCCCAGTAACAGATCACCATAGCCGAGCGCGATCACCAGCCCGGCGAATACCGGCACGAGAAACGGCGTGCCTGGCGAGATCCAGACCGTCTCTTCGGTCACGAGCACCTCGAGTCCATCCCGAAGCGTCTCCGGTGTCGTCCCATACGCCGAGCCATCGATGTCGTCGAGAAAGGCCGCAGCACCCCACGGATCGTCGTCGGCGGCGGTCGACAAGGTGTCGTCGCCATCAGACTTGAGTGTCCTGCCATCGCTACGAACCGAGACGTCCGCGCTTACGGCCCCGTCGGTCGGCGGATTCGGCTCCGCGGGCAGCGTCACCGGATCGCGGTATCGATCGGGGTGGTCACGCAGGTCCGCAAGCGAGAGGCCTCGCCAGCGGAGGTACATCCGCAGGGCGTCGAGGTCGAGTCCACGACGGGTGCGTCCCGTCGGTGTCTCGAGGAGACTGCCGTGCGTGTCCGGAATCCGCTCCCAGAAGATCGGCCAGCCGATGACCATCACCGGCGCGATCCGGCCCGCGACCGCGTTGCGAACGGCGAGGGCCATCGGCAACACGACCCCGACGAGGACGGCGTTCGTCAGGATCGTAAACGAAAACGCCCCGAGTGGCGGTGTCTCGAGCGGGACCGTCCACGACCCGAGCGTATACTCGGGAAACGTCGGGAAGCAGACGGCCAACACGAGCAGCGCCTTCGCGTCGGCCCCGCCGAAACCACCGATCCACCAGAACAGGTAGGCGATCGGAACGACCAGCCCCAGGCTGATCGCTGTCGGCAACAGGAACTCATAGCTCCACGCGTACTGGCCGGCGTTCCAGGCAATCCAGCCGTCCCAGACCAGCGCCGCGGTCCCGAGAAGGGACAGCGGGATCCAAACGCTACTCGAGATCCGTCTGGTCGCGAGGTCGCGGACAGCGGTCCAGGCAAAGACCGGGACGACGAGCAGTCGAAGGAGATCCGGACCCGTCGCCACGGTGCCAGCGAGTGTCACGTACGGCACTCTCGAGCGCGGTGCCGTTACGTTTTCGGCCTGTCGAGAACGCACCAGTCGTTGTGCAATGGCATCCCAACCGGAGTGGCTCGTAACCGCGATTCGGCGATCAGAGACGCAGTGATGATCGTCACCGCACGGTTGCGTTTAAATGACGAGACGACAGGCTACGCAGTAGAACTCAGTGAACAAGAAACTACCCCGACCGCGGGGCAGCCGTCACGCGACGCGGTGCGTGCCGTTTAAATGACGCGGTTCTGCAGGTAGTCGAGGTGCTTTGCGTTGTAGACGATCTTGACCTCGTCGGTCTCGGCCGAGCCGATGCAGGTCAGACGGACGTTCTTGTCCTCGACTTCCTCGTCGGAGAGGATCTGCTGCATGTCCATCTGGATCTCGCCTTCTTTGACGATGGCGGCACAGTTCGCACAGGCACCGGCGCGGCACGAGAACGGCCAGTCGTAGCCCTGCATCTCGGCCGCCTCGAGGATGTATTCGCCCTCGGCGACGTCGAGCGAGCCGTAGTCCTCCTCGTCGAGGCCAGCGTCAGCGGCCTGCTCGAAGAGGTCGTCGTCGTCCATGTCCCAGCCCTGGTCGTCCAGTACTTCGTAGTTGAGGTATTCTACCGTGGGCATCACTCCTCGGTTCGAGCGCCGTACTGGTATAGCTTGCTGTTCAGACCTCAATCGTCTTTGAGTCAGGATCGACTAATTCGAACCCAAGACAGACAGGACTCGTTGAACGAAAGTGGGAGCTACGGGGAAAGTGAGAATCCGTCTCACGGACGACCAGTTGATTACAATGATCGCCGGGTTCGGACGCACGGTGTCGATCACGTCCCGGCCGGCTCCGATCAGAACCCGAAGATCGGCAGGAACCGGAACGTCAGATAGGCACCGACCGTCGAGATCGCCGGCACGACGTTTTGCATGAGAATGACGCGGGCAGTCGTCGATGGATCGAACAGGTCCGACGCCTGCGGGATGTCTTCGGGTTCCTCCTCGCCGATTTCGGGAGAGCGTTCGCCCTCCTCTTCGGCGGTCAGCGCACCGACCGAGACGCGGGTCTCCTCGCCGGCACGGACGCCGGACAGCGTCGTCGTTCGGGTGGCCCGGCCCCAGCCCAGGCCGACGATGCTCATGGTCGCGATGACGACGAAACTCGCCGGGACGCCGATCGACGAGAGGCCGATGACGATCCCCGAGCTGATGACGGCGACGACGATCGCCGCCGTCAGAGGGAGGTTCGTGATGTCGTTGCCGAGCGTATCGAGCGTGCGCCGGGCGATCGTAAAGCAGCCGACGGCGACCGCCGCGGAGCCGATCAGGATCAGTGTCATCATGTCGACGTCGCCGGTGCCGTAAATCGGCGCGATCGCGTTGGCGATGTTGCTCGTTCCTGAGGAAAAGCCCATCAGACAGCCGATGGCGACGACGGTCAACGCGCCGACTATCTCTCGGCGATCGGCGTCGACGCCGAACTGGAGTCGCGGGACGGGCCCCGATCGGTCGATTGACACCATCGGTCGGCCGCCCTCTTTCTCCTCGATGGCGACCCAGGCGTTGATCCGGGGGTAGAAGTATCGCCCGACCACGCCGGCCACCCAGAAGCCGACGATCGGTGCGACGATCCACCAGACGGCGATTTCGCCGAGCACGTCCCAGTTGAGTTCGCCGGTCGCCATCCCCAGTGCGGCGATCGCTCCGACCGCAGTCATCGACGTCGAGGCGGGGACGCCCGCGTAGTTGCCGATGAATAGTGCGCCGCCGATAAAGAAGAGCACGGCGACGTTCGACCGCAGGGTAAAGATGGCGGTGTCGGTGACGAGTTCCTCGCCGAGCGTGGTGACGACCTTCGGACCGATGGTGTAGGCTCCGAGGAAGAAGAAAATCGACATCAGCCCGGCGGCCATCACCTTCGTGATCACGTTCGCGCCGACAGCGGGTCCGAACGCGGGGCCCGTCGTCGATCCGCCGATGTTGTAGCCGACGAAAACCGCGGTGAGTATTCCTACGATAAGCAGTACTTCCGGCACATCCGAGAGTCACGCAGTCCGCGCCTAAAAGCGCGACTGTTTCGGTGAGCCACCAGCGCTCGCTCGAGGATGCGTCCGAACCCGCCACTAGAGGCCCCAGAAGACCGCGATCCCGAGGACGGTGACGATCGACAACACGAGCTGGAGCGGCGCACCGATCCGCGCGTAGTCGCTGAAGCGATAGCCGCCGGGGCCGTAGACGAAGAGGTTCGTCTGATAGCCGATCGGGCCGAGAAAGGCAGTGCTCGCGGCGAAAGTCACCGCCAGCACGAACGCGAACGGGTTCGCACCGATGCCCGTCGCCGCGGCCGCCGCGACCGGGAGCAGGAGGACGACGCTGGCGTTGTTGCTGATGACCTCCGTGAGCAGCCCGGTCAGAACGTAGAACAGCCACAGCACGACGATCGTCGGCAGGAACCCCGCCGACTGGACGACTAGCCAGGCGAGATACGCCGCGCCGCCGGTCTCCTCGAGCGCGATCCCCAATGGAATCACACCAGCAAGCAAGAAGATGATGTCCCACTCGACGGCGTCGTAGAGTTCGTTCGGCTCTAAGACGCCGGTGACGACCATCGCGACGACGCCGGCGAGCGCGGCGATGAGGATCGGGTAGAGTTCGAGAGCGGCGACGGCGACGACGCCGATCATGATGGCGACCGCGATCGGGGCCTTGTCCGCGCGATACTCGGGTCGGGGTGGCTCGCGCGCGACGATCACGTCGTCGCGGCGGGCAAGCCGGTCGAGCGTGTCCGGCGGGATCTGGACGAGCAACGTGTCACCGACGTCGAGGCGGGTGCCGACGATGCGGTCAGCGACGAGGTCGCCATGGTGGCGAAGGCCGAGGACGGCCGCATTGAACTCCTCGCGGAAGGCCTCGGGATCGAGCCGCTCGCCGACGAGCCGCGAGTCGAGCGAGACGACCAGTTCCGTGATGATGCCCGCCTCGGCCGGCGCTGCGAGGTCGTCGACGGCGGTTGCGCGACCGACCGGCTCGACCCCTTCGACGCCCTCGAGCGTCGCGATAGCGTCGCGGTCGGTCCGGACAACGAGGATGTCGCCTTCGGCCAGTCGGGTTGCCTGCCGGGGCGCGACCGATCGGGCCTCGTCGTGGACGACCTGAACGATGTCGACATCGGACCCGAGGATGGCGGTCGCCTCGCGGACCGTCTGGCCGACCAGCGGGGAACCCGGTACGACGGCGACGTCGGCGACGTAATCTTCGACGTCGTACTCCTCGAGGTAGTCCGCCCGCGGCGGAACGCGTTCGGGTAGCAGGTAGTGGCCGACGAAGATCAGATACAGCGACCCGACGAGGAGGACGATTACGCCGAGTTTCGTGAACTCGAACATCGAGAACCGGTGGAGTTCGGGGTACTGGGAGCCAAGGCGTGCGCTGACGTCGCTGGCGAGGATGTTCGTCGAGGTGCCGATGAGCGTGAGCATCCCGCCCATCTGTGAGGCGTACGACAGCGGGATGAGCAGCTTCGACGGCGACGTGTTCCCGCGGTTCGCAACGTCTGTGACGACCGGCACCAGCAGTGCGACCACTGGCGTATTATTCAAAAAGCCCGACACCGGGCCGGTCGCGGCGACGGTCGCGAACAGTTGCCTGTGAAGGCTGTCGCCCGCAAACTCAGCCATCCGCCGGCCGAGTTCCTGGACGAGGCCGGTCCGGCTGATGCCGCCGCTCAGGATCAGCATCGCCAACACGGTGATCGTCGCCTCGTTCGCAAAGCCCGAGATGCCGGTCGCGGGATCGACGCCTGTCCAAGGCTCGAGCACGACCAAACTCACGATCAACAGGATCGCGGTCACGTCGATCGGCAGGCGCTCGGTGAGAAAGAGCACGAGTGCGAGGCCGACGACGCCAAAGACGACGAGCGCGTCCGTCGTCAGGTCAGGTTGAGAGACAGTCGTCTGTGCGATAAAATCGCACGCCGACACCGGCATAGGGCGACCGACACCGACCACACTTGTAACGATTCTGTCGAGAGTAGGAACAGTGTCGCGGCGATGGCGGTCGGCGAAACCGTCGCCTTTACTCGCGCCGGCCTCGCGCACTCGAGTATGCATACCGACGCCGACGACGCGCACGAAGAGTTCGAGGTGATCCCGGCAGTCGACATTCAGGACAGCGAGGTCGTCCAACTCGTACAGGGCGAGCGCGGCACCGAAAAGACCTACGGCGACCCCGTCGAGGCCGCCCAGCGGTGGATCGACGCCGGTGCCGAGACGCTGCATCTCGTGGATCTCGACGGCGCGTTCGAGGGTAAGCGCGCGAACGCCGACGCCATCGACGCGGTGATCGAGGCCGTCGACGTCCCGACGCAACTGGGTGGTGGGATCCGCACCGCCGACGACGCCGTCGATCTCCTCGAGCGCGGCGTCGATCGGGTCATCCTCGGCACCGCGGCGGTCGAGAACCCAGAAATCGTCGCCGAGATCAGCGAGGAATATCCCGACAGCGTCGTCGTCAGTCTCGACGCGAAAGACGGCGAAGTCGTCGTCGAAGGCTGGACCGAAGGGGCCGGGATTTCGCCGGTCGAGGCCGCCAAACGCTACGACGATCTCGGGGCCGCCGCGATCCTCTTTACGAACGTCGATGTCGAGGGCCAACTCGAGGGCGTCGCGACCGAGCCCGTCCGCGAACTGGTTGACGCGACGGACATCCCGGTGATCGCCAGCGGTGGTGTCGCGACGCTCGAGGACGTCCGAGCGCTCGCGGAGACCGGTGCCGCTGCAGCCGTCGTCGGCAGCGCGCTATACGAGGGCGCGTTCACGCTCGACGAAGCGCAGGCTGCGGTTGAAGGAGACAGCTAAACGAAGTGGATCAGTGGCTGCCGACCGCCCCAGCGTTCAGCGCTCCCAGAACTCGGGAGTCAACAGGACGAGCACGGGGACGATTTCGATGCGGCCGATCCACATCATGACGATCATTACGGTCCGGGTCAGCGGCGAGAACGCGAGGTAGTTGTCGAACGGACCGGCGACGCCGAACGCGGGACCGATGTTGAGGAAGATCGAGGCGGCCGCCCCGAGCGCGTCGAACTCGTTGACCGGGGAGCCGACACGGGCGGCGTCGACGACGATGACGACCGTCAACAGGAAGAAGATGACCAGCGCGAGGGTGACGTACGTAAAGACGTCACGGACAGTCTCCTCGTCGACCACCGTCTCGTCGAGTCGAAGCGGGCGAACGGCGTCCGGGTGAACGGCCAGAAACAGGTTTCGGCGGAACGCCTTGAGAACCACCAGCCAGCGCAGCGACTTGATCGAACACGTCGTCGAGCCGGCCATCCCGCCGGTGAACATACAGAGAAACAACATGTGCTTTGCACCGGGCGACCAGAGGTCGAAGTTCGCCGAGGCATACCCCGTGGTCGTCACCATCGACACCACGTTGAACAGGCCATGGCGAAGCGTCGGCTCGAGCCCCATCGCAATATCGGGATCGAGCGCGAGGGTGGCGACGACGATCGTCGTGATCGACGCGAGGATCCCGATATAAAACCGGAACTCGGCGGACTCGAGCGGCCGACGGAGATTCCCCTGCGTGACGGCATACAGGACCACGAAGTTGGTCGCGCCGACGATCATGACGGGGATGAGCGTCCACTGGACGAGCGGCGAGAACGCGCCGATGCTGTCGGGCTGTGGCGAGAAACCCGCAGTCGAGACACTGGTCAGGGCGTGTGCGACGGCGTTGTAGAGGTCCATCTCGGGTGCGAGGCCGGCGAGGTGGAAGGCGAAGAGAACGACCGTTGTCAGGATCGTCAATCCGACGTACAGCCCCCAGATGAGACGAGCCGTCTCGTCGAGGTGGGGATGGAGTTTGTGGACGCTTCGAGTCTGAGTTTCGGTCTCCATCAGCTGGGCACCGCCGACGAGCAGGTGTGAGAACAGGCCGATCGCGACGATCAGGATGCCGAGGCCGCCAAGCCACTGGAGGAGCGCCCGCCAGAGCAAGAGCGCCCGGGAGTGAACCCCAAAGTCCGCGATCACGGTCGCGCCAGTCGTCGTCACGCCGCTCATGCTCTCAAAAACGGCGTTGACCGGCCGTGCGAACACGCCCGTCCCCGCGACGAGAAACGGGATCGCCCCGACCAGCGCGACGCCGAGCCACGTCAGCGCAACCATCAAAAAGGCCTCCCGCTGGTCGATCTCGCGGTCGTCGGTCAGTGACTCAAGGCCGGTCCCAAGGACGACGGTGACGGCGAACATGACGAGAAACGGCAGCGGATCGTCCCCGTCGACGATGGCGAGGGCAAGCGGCGCGACCGTCGGGACCGAGAGCCACTTGAGGACTGTCCCGGTGAGGCTACAACTCGAGCGCCAATCGACGCGAAGCGCCATCTACCGACATGTCGACGGCGGATAGGATAACAGTTCGGAGTGGGGAGACGACGCAACTGGACGACTGTCACTGGGTGCCGACACAGCCGAGGCTGAGACGGGTTCCTGTCACTGATTCTCGTTCACCTGCAGGACGGTCGCGGCCGGCAGGCACTGGCTGAGAGACGACCGGCTCACTCCTGTTTGTATCCGTGACCGACGTAGAGAGCGAAGACGTTGGCGGCGAGCAAGAGGAAAAATGCCAGCGTCACGTCGGGATCACCAAGCCCCTGTGCGAGCAGCGGGAGATGGACGAACGGGAGCGCGATCGCGGCCCAGAACGAGAGAAACTGCGTTGGGCCCTTGAGCGAACGGAGGATCCAGTTCGACCGATCGCGCTTGGCCTCCGGCTCAGGGCTTGACGGGGCGATCGAGTCGTTCGAAACGGGGGAGTTTGACATCGAGACGGAGCACCTCTTCTTGAACACACCATTCACCACAGGGCCCATATAACGGGTCGAAGATTGGCGCGGTTTCGGTCCGTTTTACGTGAATGTTGTAATCGATCTAATGTTTTTATACCGTGTAAGAACCGTACAGACATTTTATAACTGATTTTGAGAGAGCTTCTTGAACTAGTGTCAAACGAAGAAGAGAAAGGGTCCGAACCAACGTCACTGGGCAGCGAGCGGAACCCCCTTGTACCGGGGACGGTATGCGTTCGACATGAGCGAGCGAACGGCGACCCGCACGCGCGAGACGGCCGAGACGTCGATCGAGTGTACGCTGACGATCGACGGGACCGGGACGGCCGCGATCGACACCGGCATCGGTTTCTTCGATCACATGCTGACGTCGTTCGCCAAACACGGCCTGTTCGATCTCGAGGTCGAGTGTGACGGCGACCTCGAGATCGACGACCACCACACGGTCGAGGACGTGGCGATCGTCCTCGGCGAGGCGTTCGACGAGGCGCTGGGCGATCGCTCTGGGATCGTCCGGTACGCCGACCGGAAAGTGCCCCTCGACGAGGCCGTCGCAAGTGCCGTCGTCGACGTGAGCGGCCGACCGCGCTTTTATTTCGACGGGACGTTCTCCCAAGAGCAGATCGGCGACTTTACGAGCGACATGGCGCGTCACTTCGGCGAGTCGCTGGCGATGAACGCCGGCCTGACGCTTCACCTCGAGGTCAGCGGCGAGAACGCCCACCACGAGGTCGAGGCGCTGTTTAAGGCGCTGACCCGGAGCCTCGACGATGCGACCCGGATCGACGAGCAACGGCAAGGAACGCCGAGCACGAAGGGCACGCTGTAGCGGCTCGCGACCGCCGCTGTGTTACGGACGGTGCAGTTCCCCTCGGTTTTCGACGAACTCACCGTCCTCGATCGCGTACTCGACGATCGCTTCGGCTTCGTCGCTCTTGAGGTCGTAGGCTCCCGCAGCCAGTTCCTCGACGGCACGTCGCTGCATGGGGAACTCGCGGTTTCGGAGGAGTCGAATGACCTTGCGATAGGCCCGCGGCGGGCTCGTCGACGAGGGTGACGCGTCGGCACTGGCGGCCGCGTCCGCAGCTTCTGAGCCGGTGTCGTCCGGTTGTTCGTCGCGCTCGAGCGTGATACCGCCCTCGAGGGTCGGCGCATCCGCGTCATCCGCGTCGGTTTCGTCGGCGTTCGGATCGGACTCATCGGCGTCTGTGTCGGACTCGCTGGTGTCCGTATCGACCTCGTTGTCGGCATGATCTGCCGCAGACACGTCGAGAGCGGCCGTCTCGTCGGTGGGAACGTCCGTGACGGTCGCGTTCGAGTTCGCCGACGCGGGGCGAGACCGGGTCGTCGCGCTGTCGGCGGCGGTGCCGACCGAGTCGTGTGTGGGTTGGCTGTCATCGGTCGCGTCGAAATCCGCGATCCCAAGGCGGGCGAGCAGCGGTTCGAGCAGCGTCTCGAGTCGATCCCGACAGTCGGGACAGCAGACGACGCGGCGTTGTTCGGCCTCCGTCGGCTCGAGTTCGGGCGGGACGATTTCGAACGTGCCGACGCCGTCGGCGGCACAGAAGTCACAGGTCCGAAGTTCGCGCATACTGACTGATCACGTGGCCGAGTTCTAAAAGCATCCGTCAGACGCCGGTGTCGACACGGGATCGGCTGTGGACCACGACCCGTCGCGATGGGGCCACGCGCACGATCGATCGCCGGACATTATACCCACGCACTCGTAGGGGTGACAACGGATGTTCGACGAGATTATGGAGAAGTTCGAGGGGTCGCCGAGTCAGCAGGCCGTGATCCGCCTGCTGCTCGAGCGAGGGTTCTCCGTCAACGACGACGGGCGCGTCGTCTCTGGCGGCATCGAAATTCCGAATACCGGGATTGCCCGCGAGATCGGCATCGATCGACGGGTCGTCGACTCGACGACCGACGTCATCCTCGAGGATCCCGAACTCCGACGTATCTTCCAGAACATCTCGCAAGTGCCGAGTCTAATGGACCTTGCGCCAGTGCTGGATCTGACGGTGCTGACGATCACGCCTGACGACGCCGAACAAGAGGGGATCGTCGCCGAGGTAACGGGAACGCTCGCCGACAACGGGATCTCGATCCGCCAGACGATCAGCGAAGACCCCGAGTTCACCGACCAACCCCGCCTCTATCTGATTACCGACGAGGAACTCCCGGGCGACGTCATCACCGAACTCCGTGACCTCGAATTCGTCCGGAAGATCGAGTTGCAGTAGCCGCCAGTCGCTCAGACGGTCTGCTGTCACGCTGTCCCGTAGGCCCGCATACGGGTTGTGGGTACACCGGCACTGACTGACAGGCGTCCGTCTCAGTCGTCGGCAGCCTCGGCGTCGGCGACATCCGCGAAGTCGGTGAGCACTGTCTCGAGCGCGCTCGTCAGTTCCTCGAAGCGGTCGATCGACATGGCGTCGGTCGTCACCCAGACGCCGTATGGTCCCCGGATGACCCGCGAGAGGTAGCCGTTTTCGAACAGCCGAATCGTCGCCTGATACTCGCCGAGTTGCGTGTTGCGGTAGGCCGACTGCGAGTGAAAGCCCCGCCGTTCGTGGTCGGCAAAGCCGACGAGGTCGGCCGTTCGCTCCAGATCCGAGCGCAGATACAGTTGCTCGACGACGTCCTCAGTGAAGTACGTGATACTACGGAGTTCGTCGCCCACCGTCGTCCGGCAGACGCTTTGGAGCTCGTCCGCGAGTTGGGAATCGATCGCCTCGCTTTCCATGTGCCCACACACCGCATAGAGAAATAATAACGTACTGGTCGGGGCGAAACATACCTGGCAGCCCATCTACAGCCGCCAGACGAGGGGACCGACGGGCTCTTTTCACCGGCCGGAAAAGTGTCGCTATGGCCAGTCTCGAGCACCGACAGGGGGGAGCCGACTCGAGAGGTGACGGCCCGTGAGCGACGCATATCTGACAGTCGCCGACGCCGCCACCGCCGAGTTCGTCGTTCAGGGCTCAGAGTTCATCGGCCACGTTCGGCCGGTCGACTCCGTCGACGCCGCTGAGGCGTTTATCGACGCCGTCAGCGAGGAGTACGCTGATGCGACCCACAACGTTCCCGCCTATCGCGTGCGGACCGGCGATGACGGCGAGGGGTACTTCCTCCGGGAGTACGCAAGCGACGAGGGCGAGCCCTCGGGCTCGGCCGGCAAACCGGCGCTGAACGTGCTCACCCAGCAAGAACTCGAGAACTGTGCGGTCGTCGTGACCCGCTACTACGGCGGGACGAATCTCGGCGTCGGCGGCCTCGTCCGGGCCTACTCCCGGGCGGTCAAAGAGGCCGTCGAGGCGGCGGGCGTCGTCGAAGAACAGCCACACGAGCAGCTGTCGATCACCGTCGACTACGACGACTCGGGAACGGTTCGCTCGATTTTAGAAAGTGAGGGTTACGAGTTCGACGCCGACTACGAGGCCCAGGTCTCTTTCGACGTGCGCGTCCCGCGTACAGAAGCCGAGGCGCTCCGGGATCGGCTTCGCAGCGCGACCAGCGGCCGGGTCGACCTCGAGTAACTGGATCAAACGGAACCCGATCCCAGCGTGTCGAGATCGCACAGCCGAAGCGTGTCGCTCCCGCAGCGGGGGCGTATCCGTTCGACCGGAAACGAAGGGTTGCAGGGGATAGCTATACTGAACTTCCGCGCGTCCAGCCGGACATGGACAGAAACGTCTGTGGGATCGACCGACTCGGCCGTGTGTTTCTCTCGGCGATACTCCTCGTGGCCGGCTATCGAAACCGACAGCGAACGCTCGGCACGCTCGCGTTCGTCGCCGGCAGCGACCTCCTCGCCACTGCGGTCATCCAGCGCTGCCCGCTGAACGCGCTGCTCGGAATCGACACCTGCGATACGGCACAGTAGCGTCGGAGCGGGCCACTCGAGTCCAGGCCGCTCTCGACTCACCTCATCAGCGGCTGCTCCCCTCGTCGGGCTGGTACGGGACAGCGTCGTCGACCGGCGGGGCACCGATCGTGATCACCGAGGCCGGTTCGTCGGCGCCGGCTGGGTTGTACGCCCGGTGGGGATTCGGGTTCGGCCGCGAACATCGATCCCTCGGGGACAGTAACCTCCCCATCGGGCGTCTCGACGTACAGCGTCCCCGAGAGGACGACGACCGCCTCCGCTCGAGTCTCGTGGGAGTGGGAGGCAAGCGGGAGCCGTTCGCCCGGTGTTGCATCGAAGCGATTGATCGCGACCGCGTCCATCCCGGCCGCGTCGCTCAGCCGGCGGAGATCGCAGGGGCGGGTATCGGCATACCCGCAGTCGTCCGGATCGACGACACTGTCGCACATCGCAGTTCGATTGACGACGATCACCAAAATCCGGGTTCCCGTTCAGTGAGAGCGCGCGCGCAAGCGGCTCACGTCGTCCGGAACGCCCGGTCGCCGGCATCGCCGAGGCCGGGAACAATGAAGCCGTCGTCGTCGAGGCGGTCGTCGATCGAGACCGTCAGCAGGTCGGCCTCGTCGTGTTCTTCGCCGACACGGAGCAGGCCTTCAGGGGCAGACACGGCCGAGAGAACGATCAGGTTCTCGGGTTCTGGTGAGTTCTCGATGACATGCTCGAGGACGGTACACATCGTGCTTCCCGTCGCGAGCATCGGGTCGGCGATGATGACCGTGTCTTCCTCGGTGATCTCGGGCAGTTTGACGTAGTCGACCGTGATGGGGAACGAGCCGTCCTCCTCGCGACCGGCTTCTTCGTCACGGCTGGCGCTGATGACGCCCTGTCGTGCCCGCGGGAACGCCTTCAGCAAGCCCTCGACGAACGGCGTCGCAGCGCGCAAGACGTTGATGATAACTACGTTGTCAAGTCCCTTGACGCGCTCTCCCATCGTCGACTCGAGCGGCGTCTCGATCTCGACGTACTCGGTTTCCATCCGCCCGTCGATGATCTCGTAGCCACAGATCCGGCCGAGTTTGACCAGCCCCTTCCGGAAGCTGACCTGCTCGGTCTCGACGTCGCGCAGGCGCGAGAGCGTATCCTTTGCCAGTGCGTGCGTGATGAGATAGGCATCATCCCGGTCTTCAATCGGCATATCCGTACAGCCACTCGCCGGATAGTTCACAGTATCGATCAGCCACAAGGCTCACACCGATCCCCTCGGCTACCGGTCACGATAGACATGGTCGCATTCGACGATGTATGATCCGTCGTGTCCTCACGGCTGGTACGGGCCTCGAGTCCAGATAAACGAGAACAAGGCCATTGTCACCCTGACAGGTGCCGGCAGAGAAGTTTATACTCGTTCGCACGTTATCAGTCGGCCAGCCGAATGGAAGAGAGTATCTCGGGATTCAAGGTTCGCGGTGACTGGGGCGACATCGTCGAACACGGCGAACGCATCACGCGCGCGCTTCGAGAGATCGATGTCCACAACTCTGAACAGACCGCCGACACGGACTACACTGGTGCCTTCAAGGAGTGGGACGAGTGGCGTCCCAAAGCCCACGAGACCCTCGAGTCGGACGTCAGCGAGAAGACGGCCGATCAGGCTAGCGTCGAGGAGGGCAAGGGTGAAAAGGCCGGGAAAGGTCCCGACGAAGACATCAAGACTGCCGGCGAGAAACTGTCGGAGTCGTACGAGCAACTCGAGGAGGACGAAGCCGGGGCAGCAGTCGACACCTGGAAGGAGTCGATCGACTACGTTGCGCGAGCGGCCGACTCCGCAGGGCGCAAGGCGCTACGACGAGTCGAAGACACGGTCTACCAGAACGTGATGACCCAACTCGCGCCGTACTACTTCGACAACGAACTCGTCAGCGCCAACATCCAGCAGTCGGCACGCAACGCCGACAACGGCGAGCAGTTCGTCTTCGAGATCAACGTCAACGACGACACCCTCAAGGAGGCCGTCTCCGATCGCCTCGCCGAGTACGAAGACGAGATCGACCGCTGGCACGTCGAAGTCGAGAAAGATACCGACGCCGCCGAGGCCATCGAAGGCGCAGAGCCCCCACCCGAACCCGACGACAACTCCAAGTCGACGACGAACTGACCGCGTCGGCACAAGAGACAGCGACAGCCCCCACCGCCAGCCGAAGGTCGGCACAAGAGACAGCGACAGCCCCCACCGCCAGCCGAAGGTCGGCACACACTTGTAGGAACATCCAATACAAAGGGAGTAGATGGTCGATATCGCCACAGCCGGCGCATTCGCCGTGGCCGCGGTCGCGAGTCTCTTCATGGCCTGGGCGATCGGTGCCGGCTCGAGCGGGTCGACGCCGTTTGCCCCGGCAGTCGGCGCAAACGCGATTTCGGTGATGCGAGCGGGCTTTCTTGTCGGGTTGCTTGGCTTTTCCGGCGCGGTGTTGCAGGGGGCAAACGTCTCCGAGGCGGTCGGCACCGAACTCATTGGTGGGGTAACGCTGTCGTCGACCGCCGCCACGCTCGCCTTGCTCATCGCGGCTGCGCTGGTGGCGACCGGCATATTCACGGGGTATCCGATCGCGACGGCGTTTACCGTCACCGGCGCGGTCATCGGAGCCGGCCTCGCCATGGGCGGCGCTCCCGCATGGGCGAAGTACACCGAGATCGCCACCCTCTGGGTGCTGACGCCGTTCGTCGGCGGCTCTATCGCGTACGCGGTCGCTCGAGCCCTGCGGGCCGACGCGATCGCGGAGGAACACCTCGTGATCGGGCTGGCCGCCATCGTCGGCGCGATCGTCGCCAACATCGAGTTCGCGATCCTCGGTTCGGGGGCCGGCGGCGCGTCGATCGCACAGGTATCTGGCAGGTCGCTCCCCGTCCCCGCGGCTGCCGGTACCGCTGTGGCCACGCTGCTCATCGCGTCGCTGTGGGCGGGCGCGATCGCGCTCGATCTCGGTAACGGAACCGAACGTGGCGAACGGCACTTCCTGCTCGTCCTCGGCGGCCTCGTGGCCTTCTCGGCCGGCGGCAGTCAGGTCGGACTCGCGATCGGCCCGTTGATTCCGCTCACGAACCAACTCGAGTTACCGTTGCTCGCGATGCTCGTCGGCGGCGGCTTTGGCTTACTGCTCGGGTCGTGGACCGGTGCACCGCGAATGATCAAGGCAATCTCGCAGGACTACTCCTCGCTGGGGCCGCGCCGATCGATCGCGGCGCTGATCCCCTCGTTTATTATCGCGCAGGCCGCGGTGTTCTTCGGCATCCCGGTCTCGTTCAACGAGATTATCGTCAGCGCGATCATCGGCAGCGGGTACGCGGCAGCCGGCGCTGGCGGTGGCGTCAGCGCTCGCAAGATGGGGGTGACCGTCCTCGCATGGGTTGGCTCGCTCGCCGGTTCGATCGTCGTCGCCTACGTCGGCTACACCGCTGTCAGCGCACTCCTGCTGTGAGACGGGCTGCTGTCCCGATGCAATCGCAGGATGGGTCGCGGTCCCACCGGCACTGACTGACAGCAGACCGGATGCGGTCCTCATACTTCCGGACAAAACGGTTCAGACATCGATCGCACTCGAGACGCTGTCGCCGACAGCGACAGCCGTCGAGACGCGATCGAGTCGTCACTGACTGTTGTCCGGTAGTATCAAGCAACATCGAACGGTCTTTACACGACGGGTCGTGACATCGAGTATGGACGAGGACGCCGTCGACGGCACCGAACTCCCCGACGATGCGGTCCAGTGGCGACGTGACGCGAACACTTCGCGTACCGTTCGGCTGCTCTGGACCTTCGGCGTCAGCACGTTTTTCGCCGCGATCAGTATCGTCGTCAGCTGGCGGCTGTACCGAATGGCCAGCGAAGTCGGCGGTGGCATCGTCGTCATCGCCCTCCTCGCAGCGCTGGCCACGACAGTCCTCGCACTCGCCGCCACGGACGAGCCCGAGCGCTATCTCGAGTGGCTCCCGGGAGACGTCCCGTCGGGGACACGCCTGGATCGGGCAATGGACGCTGCCGTCGGCACGGTCGTGATGGGAATCGTTATCGGCTCGCTGCTGGGTGTCGGCCGATACATCTCACAGAACGAATTGCTAGCCGTCGGTGCCAGCCCCTTCACCGCGCTGGTCACACTGTTACTCCCGCTTGCGCTCGTCGCGCTCGTGCTGGCCTCGTTTCTGCAGTCGGTCGGCACGTTCGACCGCGACGCGCAGACGATCTACCTCTACGAGCCGAAACAGGCGATCGATCTCGCGGTGATCGAGGACGTCTCGGTTCGCCCGATCGGCGATGCCGCCGTGCTGTCGCTTCGCTACGCCCAGCCGGGCGGACAGTACGTCCAAGGGCCGCGTCGACTCGTCGTCCCGCCCGCAGTCGCACGCGATGTCGCAGCGATCGTCAACGGGGAGCAGTAACCGCGACGCGATTACGTGTTGTTCTCGTCGATCTCCACCGGATTTGTCTCGTCGTGTTCCGCTGCAGCGTCGTCGTCGGGCACCGCCAGTTTCTTGAGTCGCGCTTTCATGATCCGCGTGTTCTCGACGGTCTCGACCGTAATGCGGACACCGTCGTAGGTGATCTCCTCGCCCTCCTCGACGAGTCGACCTGCGCGGTTGAAAATAAAGCCGGCAATCGTCTCGAACTCTTGGCCCTCGGGCAGATCGATCTCGAGGGTTTCGTTGACGTCCTCGATGTTGACCTCGCCACGGACGAGGACAGTATCCTCGTCGATCGCCTCGATCGGCTGTTCCTCGCCACCCTCTAAGATCTCACCGACGATCTCCTCGATCATGTCCTCCATGGTCACCAGCCCCTCGGTGGTACCGAACTCGTCGATGACGATCGCCATATGCATCCGGTTTTCGCGCATCTCCGAGAGCAACTCGTCGACGTTTTTTGACTCTGGAACGTGCAACGTCGGCTGGATGAGATCGGCGAGCTCGAGTTCGTCGGTGCCGGACTCGCCGTAGTTGAGATCGCGGACGAGATCGCGGATATGGACGACCCCCTGCACGTTGTCGAGACTGCCCTCATAGACAGGCACGCGGGCGTGGCCGCTTTGAATACAGGTCTCGATCGCCTCGTCGATCGTGGCGTCTTTCGGCACCGCCGTCATGTCCAGCCGCGGCGTCATGACCTCCTTGACGATCGTGTTGTTAAATCTGAAGATCCGCTGGAGCATCTCGTGTTCGTCTTCCTCCAAGACACCCTCACGCTCGCCGGACTCGATCATCTCCTGAATCTCGTCGCGGGTGACGTAGGGCGTCTCGATCGCACCCGTCGTCGACCCCGTGAGACGGTTAAGCTGCCGGGTGAGGTAGTCAAAGAGGACGACGAGCGGGAACATCAGCTTCTCGGCGACTTTCAGCGGCCCGGCGACGCGAATCGACCAGGATTCAGTGTTCTCGACCGCATAGGACTTGGGGGCGCTCTCGCCGAACAGCAAGACGACAGCGGTAATCCCGAGCGTGGCAACTGTCACGGCCGTCAGACCACCGAGGTACAACCCGAGGATCGCCGTCGCGATCGACGACATCGCGATGTTGACGATGTTGTTCCCGACGAGGATCGTCACGAGCAGCCGATGCGGGTCCTCCTTGAGCGCCTTCACGCGCTCTGCGCCAGGAATCCCGTCTTCGGCCATCCCTTCCACGCGGTGTTTCGGGATCGAAAACAGCGCGATTTCGGATGACGAGAAGAACGCTGAGAGACCAACAAGTCCGACGAGGGCGAGCGCTCCGAGGATCGTCACCACCGACTGATCGATCTCGAGTCCCACCAGCGGGACCTCATAGACAGCCAACACGGCCTCGAGGGGCGGAGACAACGCCATTGATATACAGCCTTATCCCTGAATCGGTTAACAGTTTCCTATTCGAGGATCACTAACGGCTATCGCCGCCGACGACGACACGTTTACCCGGTCGTTTGCGCTACAGTCGCCCATGAGTGAGACCGCCGAGCCACCGATTACGTTTTACCGGCTGCAGGGCTGTCCGTTCTGCGAGCGGGTCGCCCGGCTGTTAGGCGAGTACGATCTCGACTACCGATCACGGTTCGTCGAACCGATGCATTCCGACCGGGACGTTGTCAAACGCGTTGCCGGCGTCCGGACCGTCCCCGTCATCGTCGACGAGACCACCGGCGTCACGATGGCCGAGAGCGAAAACATCGTCGGCTACCTCGAGACGACCTACGGCGATAGTGACGCCGACCGTCCCGACGCAACCGCAGCGAGCGCAGGAGGTGGGGACTAATGCTCGGCTTCGACGTCGTCGATCTCGGCCCAGCGGACCATCCTGAACCCGGCGACTCCGCCCCCGCATTCACTCGGCCGCTGGTCACCGACGAGTTCTGGGAGGACCGATCGCTCGCAGCGCTCGTCGAGGAGCGCGATGGGCCAACCATCCTCGTGTTCACGCCGATGACGGGCTCCTTTCTCGCCAAGTACGTCTGGGACGAACTCACGGCCCGCGACTGGGACGAGCGTGTGGGTCAAGTCGTCGGCCTCACGGCCTCGACTCCCTACGAAGTCACGCGGTTTCTCGAGGACAACGACTACCCCTTCCGGTTTTTTGCCGATCCCGGAAACGAGATCGCCGAGTCCTACGGCATCGCCCACGACCTCGACGGGATGACCGGCATCAGCGAACCCCGTATCGCCTTCTTCGCGATCGATGCGGCTCGCACCGTCGAGAGTGCATGGGTCGCCACCGACTGGCCCGAGTTCCCCGACTACGACCACCTCGAGACCGAACTCGGTCTCAAGTGAGCACAGCCCCGAGCGACAGCTTTTTGCTCGAGATCGGCCGATTTCGAATCGAATGAGCGAATTCGACCGTGCAGCCGAGGCGATCGACACCGGGGATCTCGTCGTCTACCCCACCGAGACCGTCTACGGCCTCGGCGCGGCGGCACTCGAGCCCGACGCCGTCGAGCGGATCTTCGAGGTGAAAGGACGCGATCGATCGAAGCCGCTGTCGTTTGCGGTGCCGTCGGTGCCGTCGGCGCTGCAGTACGTCCGCGCGACCGAACGGGAACGGCAATTCATGGCGACGTTTCTGCCCGGACCCGTGACGGTCCTCTGTCGGCGACGCGAGAGTGTCCCGGACGAACTCACCGCGGGTCGCGACCGCGTCGGGGTCCGCGTACCGGATCATCCCATCGCGCTCAGACTCTGTGAGCGCGCCGGCACGCCGATTACGGCGACGAGCGCGAACGTGAGCGGTCGACCGAGCGTCCGGGAACTCGGAGACCTCGATTCCGAGATCCGCGAGGCCGCCGCAGTCGTTCTCGACGGCGGCGAAACGGACGGCACAGAGAGTACCGTTGTCGACGTCTCGTCGGCAACGATCCACCGCCGGGGCGCGCAAGCCGACGAAATCGAGACCTGGCTCGAGACGCACTGATCGACCCGTTAGCCGAGTCCCAGCAGTGACCGCAAGGTCCGCGTTTTGACCCCACACTCCGAAGCGAACTCACAGGCGTTGCATTTCGAACGGGCCGTCGTCCGCGGCGGTGGCCCGTCCAACTCGCGCACCGTCCGAAGTGCGCTGCGATACTGGGCTTTCCGTCTGGTCGTCATGTCGACCGACCGGATCACACCGTAGGCAGGATACTCGAGCCAGGCTCGCTCGACCGATTCTTGGTGCTCCCAAGCGAGTGCTTTCGCAGCCGCGACCGCGTGAACCGACTGCGATTGCCAGACGCCGGTTTCGGGCGGCGCACCCGACGAAAGCACCACCGGCTCGAGCGGATCAACGAGCACCTTATGAACGATTCCACGACAGTGGCGGCCAGTCGCGAACACGTCCCGCTCGTCGGGATTCCGAAGCCGTTCCCAGTCGCCTGTGTCCTCGAGGCGCTGTCTCGTCGCCGCCAGCCGCTTGCGGTAGCGACCGGGCGAGATGGCGATCGGCTCCGACGCGAGGGCACCCGGCGAGGCCTCGAGCAGGGATTCGTAGCGAGGCTCGAGTGCGCGGATCGCCTCGACTTCCGGCGGTGGCTCGCGCTCTTCGGCCGGCAGCGCGCGCTGATAGTAACACTTTCGCGCACAGTAGGCGGCGGTTCGGAGGTCGCTGAACGAGACGTGGGTTTGGGTCATGGGCCGTCTGGTCCCGCTTTCCTATATAAAGGCTCGCGTAGGTGAAAGAACAGAGTTGCACCCGCGAGTGAACCCGAAGGGTGAGCGAGCGGGCCGACGACCGATGTGGAGCGAACACAGTGAGCGAAACGGAGAGAGGAGTGCTTTTGATCAACCCTAAGCGGGAGCGAAGCTCCCGCGAGGTCCGAGAGAGCGAAGCTCTCTCGAGATTTTACCGAGGGACGCTGCGAGCGAGGCGTTTCGCGCCTCGCTCGCGGCAGACCGCAGCGTAAAAGGTTGGTTTTAGAAGTCCACGTCCGTTTCCATGCCCTCCGTCGCGTCCTCGAGGCCGTCTTCGCGGACGTCAGTGGTCATGCGCTCGGTGATGTCGGCGTCGGCGAGGATGCTGTCGAACTCGTCGCGGTAGCGGTCGTTCGCCGTTCGAGACTGGGTCTCTGCCTTGGCGACGCGGCGGTGCCGACGGATCTGAGACTCGCTAACGTCGTATTCTGCAGCGAGCGCCGCATCGTCTTCCTCGCGGTCGCGGATCACCGCGAGGTCGACTTCGTCGGCGTCGTCCTCGTCGATGAGATGCAAGGACAGCCGCGCGTCGAAAATCACGTCTTCGTCGACCGCCAACTCGGCAGCGAGGTCAGCGTCGGTTCGGTCGTCGTAGAACCCTCGTGCGACCGTGATCAACTCGTCGTCGGACAGCGGCGTCTCGAACGCGTAGCGCTCGCGCATCTGCTGGACGACGCTGCGGAGGCGTTCTTCGTCCGATCGCTCGTCTCGCTCGAGCGAGCCGCGGGTATCCTCCTGTGATTCGGTGATGGTGTCCTCGCCGTTGGTCACGTCGGTGAAGATATCACGGAGTTCCTCAGTTTTCTCGTTCATGGGTGGACACTCCCGACGGGAGTCTATTTAAGCCTGTTGCCAGATAACGTTGAGAACGGGTAGTCGAACGCAGACCGATGTTATAAACTAAAAATAGTGATGGAATTTCCGCAAGACTGCAACGGGATCGGCTACGAGTGTAACAAGAATTAAGTCACAGCCACCCACCTCATTGTGCATGAATACGTTAGCACAGGCAGACGTCGCAAGGGAGACATACTGGGGAATCACCAGTGTCGAGTACGCGGTGTTTTACTTCCTTGCGTTCGTTACGGTTGCCGTCTTTACTTACGGTGTCTACCGACGGTTCGCTCGGTACACGCAGGGTGATGGGGAGTCGTTCCCTCGAGTCGATAATCTCCAGCGTCGCATCGTAAGCGCGGCCAAGATCGTGCTTTCGAACGAGAAGCAGTTCA
>Ga0207720_100071_pt1 | contig 108718 bp, 89 predicted proteins | sample A23P2SouthBayCA_2_FD_187751 | JGI IMG/M metagenome (GOLD analysis project Ga0207720, IMG submission 187751) | Aerobic enrichment media microbial communities from Eden Landing Ponds, California, USA - A23 E3 (2) (SPAdes) | ecosystem: Environmental > Aquatic > Marine > Unclassified | place... | reverse complement strand
GGGGATGCCCTGGCAGGCGACGCTGACGATCTGGGACATGTTCGACTCCAGAAATCCGAGGGTGTGCGTTTCGATCATCTCCTGGTAGCCCGCCCGGACGTACTCGTCGAGGCCGGAACCGCCGGTGTGATAGACGATCGGATAGTCCATCTCCTCGCAGCGCTCGTAGATCGGGTCGTACTTGCGGTTGCCCAGCGGCGGGGTCGCGCCCGCGGTGACGAAGCAGGCACCGACGAACGCCTCGTCGTCCTCGACGCGTTCGAGGACCTCCAGGGAGGCCTCCACGTCGTCGTAGGGGATCATCGCGAGGCCGTAGACGCCGTCGTCGGGGTCGAGCACCTCCTCGCGCATGTACTCGACGTACCCCTTCGCGAAGGCCTGGACGCGCTCGTCGTCGGCGGTCACCCCGCCCATCGCGAGGGCGAGATGCGAGATCTGGAGGGAGGCGTCGACGTCCAGGAACTCCATCCCCTCGCGGATGCGCTCGGGTTCCTCGGGATCGGTCGGATAGTTCGAGTGCTCGCGGGTGATCTTTCCGTAGTTCTGGCGATCGCCCGTCGACGTCGGGAAGAAGGAACTGACGTTCTGTTTGACGCCGGCCGAGTCCCACTCGCTGTTCTGATACTTCGTCTTCCAGGGCTCGGGCATGTACGCCGCGAGCTCGGTAAACGAGTCCATGTAGTGCCAGTCGCAGTCCACGACCCGCGTCTCGGCCGCATCGATCATCCGGGGGCTCCCTCCGCGTTGACTCTTTCCATGGTCGGGAATGTTTGGGTTTTTACTTATAATTTGCCGTCGCACGCGGCGTGACCATCGGAGCTGCCGGAGGGTGCCCCCGATGTCACACCCCGCTGACGGACTCGGAGCGGGTTCTCCGGAGGCCGGTTCGAGGACAGTTCGGCGTCGCGCTGGCTTGATGGGTCGCAACTGACTCCAACGTGGACGTTCGAGGGAGGCCACGACCGATTCAGGATTCCCGTTCAGGATACGCTTGGATCACCTCCTCCCCGATTGGCAACTCACCTTCGGAGTGCTCCCGATGTGCGAGTGCGTCTGTAAACGGACTCGGCGTGTTCGAACGAGAGACGATGACGTGGCTCAGATCGGAAAGGAGGGAACGAAGTCGCTTAACGAGGACACAGCAGTCGACACACGGTCGGTCTCTGACCCGCTGCAATCTGGTGGGGACCGAGGTGTTGCGGACCCGGCGGAGTCGATAGTTAAAGAGGGAGGTTTCGAACTCCCCCGCCAGTTCAATTACTTTCGTCGCCGGGTGCGACGCTGGGGGTGATCGTGATGCTGGCCGAGGGTGGCGAATTCGGCACTGAACCGACCAGAGAGTATTTGACCTCATTTTTCGACGGGTTTATACTTGGTTGTTCCATCTGTTGGATAGCGGTATGAGATATCATAACGGAGAGCCGTTACGGCACGTGGGAAACCTTCCCTCGTTACTAGCCGACAGGTACCGTGATCGACGCGCATTGACGGGTCCGAATCGCACGCAGTCGTTCGTCGAGTTGGAATCCAGGGCGAACAGCGTCGGGGACGTCTTGCGTCGAAACGGGGTGGAAGCCGGCGACCGCGTCGGGATGTACGTCCCGAACACGCTCCAGTTCCCGGAATCATTCTTCGGGATAATCAAGACTGGTGCGATCCCTGTTCCGTTGAACCTCCGTCTCGACCCCGCTACCCTGGAGTACGTACTGAACGACAGTGGCGCGTCCCACCTGATTGCCTCGGCTACCCTCGGAGCGGACGGACCGGCGTTGACGGGTGTGGAACTGGCCGAGCGTGCCGACGTCGAATGTACGCTGCTCCCCGGGGGGGACGGCGACAGACGAATCGACTACGATCGGGCAGTAGACGCTGCGTCGGACGAATTCGACACGTTCCCTCGGGAGTACGGGGACGTCTGTATGCAACTCTACACGAGTGGGACGACGGGCAAACCGAAAGGGGTCCACTTGACGCACGAGAACCTCCTCGCGTCGAACGAGTCGTACACGCGAAGCGCGCTCCCGCTCGATTCGACCGACTCCGCGCTCTGTGTCATGCCGCTGTTCCACATCTTCGGCGTTCACGGCATCATGAACGTGCTACTGTATCACGGTGGCTCGGTGGTCGTCCAGCAGGAGCCAGTAGCCGAACACCTGCTGCGTGCGATCGAAGACCACGACCTCACCCTGATGTACGGCGTTCCGGCCATCTACAACCTGATGTACCGGGAGTACCGCGACCGCCCGGATGCGTACGACGTCTCGTCGCTACGCTACGCGATGTGTGCCGCCGCACCGCTCGCGGCCGATACACGGCGGAAGATCGAACAGGGGTGGAACATCAGGATGTTCGAGGGCTACGGAATGACCGAAACCACGGCTACGGGGGCCATCACCCCGCCGATGGGTGCCAGGAAAGCGGCAGGGTGTGCGGGACCGATGATGCCGGGCGTGGAAATGAAACTTGTCGACCCCGAAACTCGGGAGGATCGAGTGGCCTACGAGGATCTCGTTCCGTTTCCCAGCGAGGACCTGGACTTTGCGGACGAACGCGCAGTGATGGGGGAAGTTGCGATTCGGGGGCCGATGGTCTTCGACGGATATCACGACCGGCCGGAGAAGAATCGCGAAGTGTTCGACGACGGGTGGTTCTACACCAAGGACATTGCCCGCGTCGACGAGGACGCCTACTTCTGGATCGTCGACCGGGCCGACGACATGCTCATCGTAGGGGGTGAAAACGTCTATCCAGCGGAGGTAGAGGACGCCCTGTACGAACACCCGGACGTCGCGGAGGCGGCCGTCGTCGGGGCACCGCACGAAATCAAGGGGGAAGCGCCAGTGGCATACGTCGTCCTCGAACCAGATGCGGACGGAAACGAGGCCGAACTGCGACGGTTCACTCTGGACCACGTGGCTACCTATGCACATCCACGCCGGATATTCTTCGTCGACGAACTTCCCAGGGGCGGCACGCAGAAAGTCCAGCGGTACAAACTCGAAGACCGGGCGGAGGAGGACGTCGGCGGGGAACTTTCGTCGAGCGACCGCCTGTAGATCCCCAATCCACACGTTCGATGTCCGATGGCCGCGGGCCCCTGACCATGGCCAGCCACCGGGAACACTCTCCGGTTCGAACCGGGAGCAGTCTGAAGGGGGGTGCGTCCGGCATATCATTCGAAGACTTTCTTCGAACACCTCGAACGAAGGCTACATTCGAACATTTCGAATCTGAGCTGGAACGGCTGGGGGAACAACCTCCCTGGACTGCCGCCGTCCGGTGCGGACGACACGGCTTGGCCCTGGTCGTCCGGGTCCTTGGTCCCCGGCGCACCCGGTTTCGCGCTGATTCGGAAGCCGCTCGCTGGTTGGCACGACTTACAGCCGTATGGTTGTAAAGCGGGCCTGAAGCGGACGGGGCTCGGGTCCCGGTAGACCCAGCGCTGTCGCAATCAGGAACCGTGTCCCACCGGTGGATCGGACCGTGATGGATGTCTGCGGCGAGTCCGCCCATGCGGTGCCGTCCCGGACTCCCCAATCCGCACAAGGGGGTCTCAGAACCTTCCCGCACTGACTCGCACTCGGGGGTTCGAGGCCTGTCGCACCTTGGTTTGGGGCTTGCCGCTCAGGAACTGTACTGGTAGTTGATCGAGATCCTGCTCCGCATTTCCTGGAGTTCCTGGAGGAGTTCGGACTTGTACTCTTCCCTCCGGATGCGTTGAGACGGGGTCGAGATCCCAACAGCACCCAGTACCGTGTCGTCGACGACGATCGGCACGGCAATCGTTCCCATGCCGACCACGAGTTCGTCCGAATCGGTGGCATATCCGTCCGAGCGAATCTCCGACAGCTCAGCCCGCAGGCGCTCTGGATCGGCGATCGTCTCCGCCGTCCACTGTTCTAGCTGGCCGTCGCCCACGATTTCGTCCACCTTCTCCTCCGGGAGGTGTGCAAGGAGCGCTTTGCCATTGGCCAGGGCGTGCAGCGGCGTCACGGTACCGGGGTGCGTTCCGAGTTCCAGCGCCTGGTCGCCCAGTTCCTGGTGGAGCAGGATCGCGAGTCCGTTGTCTTCAATGGTCAATCCCACGAGTTCCCCAGTCTCCTCGGCGACTCGCTGCATTTCTGGCTTTGCCACCTGAAACAGCCGATTCCGGTGCCGCATTCGGCCACAGATAGTGATAAAAAACGAGCTGAGGAAGTACTGGCCGTTCCGCCGGTTGACGAACTTCGTCTCGCTGATCGAGCGGAGGTACTCGTAGACGGTGGTGACCGGCAGGTCCATCCGCTCGGCCACTTCAGTCGGCCCGGCTTCCTCCAGTTCTAGCAGGATTTCTATCACCTCGACTCCACGTTGGATCGTGGTCAACGAGTCGTCAGGTGATGCCATAGATCGTAATAATTTTCTTGCAATATGAAACTTCCGACTATTTCGAATGAATGGCTACTGAAGGGGCCCACATCACAGGCTACTCAGGTCCCACGGGGGGAGGTACTCCGTCGACCACGTCGCCACTGGGGGCGCAAGGTTGCGGGATAGTCGCCTATTTCAAAGAAAAGTTTATGTATTGTTATCGAAACAATACTATCATGCCATCCGGTAACGCTCGCGGGATGCGACAGGCTGATCGACGAACGTTCCTCAAAGTGACCGGTGCGAGCGTCGTCGCAGGGTCCCTCGCAGGGTGCATGAACGATGGGGGCGGCGACGGAGGCGGCGACGGAAACGGTGATGGAGGCAGCGACGGTGGCGGCGCCACGACCGGAACCAGTGACGGCGGTAGCGGGGGCGACGAAATCGTCATTGGCGGACTACAGCCGTACACTGGGCCGTACGCTCCAACCACCTCCGAGTTCGTGGAGGGGTTCAACTTTCGCCTGGACGAGATCAACGCGAACGGGGGCGTCCTCGACCGCGACCTGGTCTTCGTCGACCGCGACACCGAACTGGATCCAGCGGAAGCGACCAACCTGGCGACGGAACTCATCGAGGCGGAGAACGCGGCCGTGCTGACCGGCCCGATATCCAGCGACATCGGGCTGACGGTCGGCCCGATCGCGGAGGACAATCAGGTGCCCCACATCCCGCAGTTCGTCGGGAGCCAGGAGTTCCTGACGCGGGACTCGCGGTACAACTTCCGGATGGGGCTCGCACCCGCCCCGACGAACGCCCGTGCGGTGAGTCAGTTGATCGAAGAGAAGGGGTACGGGACCGTCGGGGCGATCGTCGCCGATTACTCCTACGGTCGGGCGTGGGAGCAGAGTATGAACGCGATTTTCCCGGACGACATCGACCTGCAGATCGAGGTCGCCCCGTTCGGCGAGGACTCGTTTACCACGTACCTGCGGTCGATGCCTGACGACCTCGAACTGCTCATCGGGGCCAGCCACCCGCCGGGCGTGTTTACAATCTTCAACCAACTGCAGGGGCTCGACGACGTGAACCCCTCCTCGTTCATCGGGCGAAGCGACACGAAACTGTCCGCTCAGGCCCTCGGCGACTCGATCACGTCGGGCTTCATCGCACAGGGACAGCCCGATCCGTTCTCGGACCAGTACGTGGAAGCCGGACAGCGGTACTACGATGAGACGGGAGGGTGGTTCGGGTCGACGATGGCCGTCGGATACGTCGTCGCGGACCTCATCGGGGCCGCAATCGAGGACGCCGGCGAAGCGACGCCGACCGAGATCGCCGCCTCGATCAGGAACATCAACCACGACACGCTGTTCGGCTCCCCGATCGAGTACACCGAATGGGGAGAGCTGAAGAACCTGGTGCAACTGATCGTCGACTTCGAGTCCGGCGCCCCCGAGTACTACCCCGACGGGAACGTCCGCCTCGTCGAGGAGTACCGGTCCGATCCGCTTCCGGCCTACGACCCGTCGGGCGACCTGCTCTCCGGTTGAGGGGACCGATCAGGCTCTCGACATCGCCGGGGGCCGGGTTCGCACCCGAGGCTGACGACCCCCCAGCGGCGTCCGACCGCGGACTGCAATCGACGACGCCGACGTCGGGGTGCCAGTAGCCCGGGTCCTGTTCCCGACTGCGACCGGGACCCAGTCACAATATTTATTAACGCACTGGGAGGATGCCCCCGTATGGTCGCAGAGTGGATAGAACTGTTTGTCGACGGCCTCGCGAGGGGCATGATTCTATCCCTGTTCGGGCTTGGGATCACGCTCGTCTTCGGGTTGGGCGAAATCCTCAATCTGCTTCTCGGCGTCTTTGCCGTGGTGGGCGTGATCGGGAGTTCGCTTCTGCTGGGGCTGGTCCCAGGGCTGGCGGTCGCGGCGTTGATTGCGGTTTCGCTGGTCGCCCTGTTTGCGCTTGCGCTGGACCGCACGGTGATCTCGGTGGTGTACAGGGCCAAAGGTGAAGACCGGGTGATGCTTGGCATCTTCGTGACGCTTGGGCTGTCGTTGTTCTTCGAAGGCCTGCTGTTCATTTACGCCCCGGGAAGCGTCTTTCTCGACAGTGGCGTTCCGTCGGTGACGGTTGCGGGGGCGAACCTGACCGGTTCGTCCATCCTGGTTATCACGGCCGCGGCGGTGTTGTTCGGGTTGATCTACTACTTCTTCAACAATACGTTCCTCGGCATCGGGACCCGAACCGTGATCCAGGACGAAACCGGGGCCGTTCTCTGTGGCATCGACACCCGGCGGGTTCAGAGGATCGTGTTCGTGTTGAGCGCCGCGATCGCAGGAATCGCAGGGGTACTCTACGCGCTGGACGCGGAGGTCACTCCGGCGAGTTCGTTCACCTTGACAACGTTCGCCATCATGGTGTCGATCGTCGGCGGCGTCAACAGCATCTCCGGCACAGTCGTCGCCGGAATCGCGCTCGGGATCATCATGACCGTGGCCGGGGCGTTGTTCGGATCGTACCTCGCGTCCGTGACGCTTTTCGCGGCTGCAATTGCCGTGTTGATCTACAAGCCGGAACAGATATCATGAACGCTACCAGCCTCCAGTCGACGGTTCGCGAACAGCTACCGACCGTGCTCGTGTTTGCGGCACTCGTCCTGATACCGCCGCTGTTTTTCGATCCGTCGACCACGTACCTCTCGCGCCGGTTCATCACGGTGATGATCTTCGCCATCTTCGCGGTGGCGCTCAACATCATCTTCGGTGAGACCGACCAGTTGATTCTCTTTATGGGCGGCATCGCGGCCGTGGGTTCGTACACGACCGTGCTCACGGCGGAGTACTTCTCAATATCCCCGTGGGTGACGCTCCTGGTCGGTGCGCTGCTCTCGGGTATCTTCGGTGCCCTCGTCTGCTACGTGGCTGCCCGTCGGCAGTTCACAGTCATCGTGCTCGCTATCGTCACCTTCGCGTTCCAGATGATCATCATGGACGTGCTCGTCGGTCTCCGGGACATCACCAGGGGCAGCACCGGCATTCCGTTCCGCGACCTCGACCTGCCAGCCGTCGAAGCGGCCACGGGACTGGGCTCTTTCGCGGTCCAGTTCTACGTGCTCGTCGGGATATTTGCCGGCGTCTTCCTCGTGTACAAGTGGTTGACTACCTCGCGATACGGGCTGGCCTTCGCCACGATCCGACAGGACGAGTTTGCTGCTCGTTCCTCCGGCGTGAACGTCGTGCGGATGAAGGTGTTCGCCGGCTTCGTCGCCACCTTCATCATCGGTCTGGTTGGCCCCTTTTACGCGGCCACGACCGGAATCGTCATTCCGACGCTGTTTACCTTTACCGGCGTCGACGTGCTCGTGCTGATCATCCTCGTGTTCGGCGGCCTTCGGTCGACGTTCGGTCCGCTCGTCGGGGCGGCGATCATCATCTACCTGGACAATCTCCTCTCTCAGGCCGGGCAGTGGCGGACAGTGGCGTTCGGGTTCCTCCTCACCGGGCTTTTCATCTACTTCCAGGACGGTATCCTGCCAGTTCTGCAATCGCTGTACGAGGACACCGACGTTCGGGACCGATTATCCGCGCTCCGCGGCGGGGAGTAACTCGACGACGTTCCACCGTTTCCGGCGGACCTACAGTTCGACGAACCGACGCGCGTCGGCGGCGCGCCATCGCTCTCTCCGTTGGGCGCTCCGCCTTTCGAACCTGGCGGCCAGAACGCCGTGGGCCGTGGTAGCAAACCGACAGTTTCAGTATTCCCCGTTCAAACAACCAATTGATGAGTAGACAGATCTCAAGCGTCGCAGTTCTCGGGGCCGGGAGCATGGGACACGGAATCGCAGAAACCGCCGCCATCGCGGGGCACGACGTCGTACTCCGGGACGTCGAGGAGGACCTGGTGCAGGACGGGTACGATCAGATCGAATGGAGCCTCGGTAAACTCGCCGAGAAAGGACAGATCGACGACGCCCCCGGGGACGTGTTGGCCCGCATCGAGACGACGGTCGACCTCGACGATGCCGTCTCCGACGTCGACCTGGTGATCGAGGCTGCTCCCGAGAAACTCGACCTCAAACGGGACATCTTCGCCGACGTCGACGCGGCGTCAGGGCCCGAGACGATCATGGCGACCAACACGTCGAGCCTGCGCGTGAGCGACATCGCGAGCGCGACCGACCATCCCGAGTCCGTCTGTGGTATGCACTTTTTCAACCCGCCGGTGAAGATGGACCTGGTCGAGGTTGTCTCGGGGGAGCAAACCGACCCGGTGGTCGTCGACGCCGCGGTCGACTTCGTCGAGTCCCTCGACAAGACCCCGATTCGCGTCCGGAAGGATATACCACAGTTCGTCGTCAACAACGTGTTGACCCCGCTCATGGGCGAAGCGGCCTTCATGCTCGACGAAGGCGAGGTCGCCATCAGGGACGTCGACGCGGCGATGGTGTTCCAGCGGGGCTACCCGATGGGCGCGTTCGAGTTGAACGATTTCGGCGGGCTCGACATCTTCACGCACACGCGCGTTCAGTGGGACCTGCCAGTTCCCCAGTCAATCCGGTCCCGGGTCGAGAACGGGGACCTCGGCCGGAAGACTGGCAAAGGGTTCTACGACTACGAGGACGGTGACGGCGTCGACTACGAGCCGACCGACGGCGAGGGCGTCGACACCTTGCGGATCGAAGCACGCATGATCAACGAGGCCGCGAAGCTAATCGGGGACGACGTCGCCGACCCGGCAGACATCGACATCGGGATGCGACTCGGCGGCGGATTGCCGGAAGGTACCTGCCGCACGGGCGACAAACTCGGCCTCGACGCGGTGCTCGGAAAGTTGCGGTCCCTCCACGACCGCACCGGGGCGGACAGATACGAGCCCGCGGAGTACCTCGTCGACCTGGTCGAAGCCGGACACACCGGCGAGGCAGCCGGACGTGGGTTCTACGACTACAGCGACGGTGGCCCGTACCACTACATCAGCCACGACCTGAGCGACGACGGTGTGCTCTCGGTCGTCTTCGACCGCGAGGAACGGCTCAACGCGTTCTCGACGGACATGTTCGAGGAGGTAGGTCGCGTCCTCGAAACCGTCGACGACGAGGCGGTCGCCTGTGTCGTCTTCGAGGGGGCCGGGGATCGCGCCTTTAGCGCGGGCGCGGACATCACGGGGTTCACCACCGCCGAACCGACCGACCTGGCCACCGTCGACGAGGTCGTTCGGGCCATCTACGAGTACCCCCGCCCGACGATTGCGAAGATCGACGGCTTCTGTCTCGGCGCCGGTCTGGAGATTACGCTCGCCTGCGACCTCCGGTACGCCACGGAGTCCTCGGCGCTCGGGAGCCCCGAAATCGACCTGGGGCTGATTCCCGGCGGTGGCGGCACCCAGCGACTTGCTCGCCTCATCGGGGAGCCGCGGACGAAGGAGATGGTGTATCGCGGGATGCAACTCTCCGCGGAGCGAGCCGCGGACTGGGGCATCCTCAACCGCGCGGTGCCCGAAGACGAGTTCGAACCTCTGATCGAAGACGTCGTCACGGACCTCGTCGAAGGCCCCCAGACCGCGCTGGAAATCGGGAAGAAGGTGATCCAGGAGGGTCAGGAGGCGAGCCTCGACACCGGTCTGCTACTCGAGAGTCAGGGGTTCGGGCTGCTCGCGACGACGGACGACATGCTCGAGGGCGTCGCGGCGTTCAACCAGGACCGCGATCCGGAGTTCGGCGGGGAGTAAGGGCACCCACCCGTCAGCACACAGGTGACCGCCCCCGAGGGGCGACCTCCGGCACCGAAAGATATCTTCACCCAGGCGGCAAATGAGTGGTATGCGAGAGACCAACCGGCAATGGCGGTTTGCGAAGCGTCCTCAGGGGACGCCGACTTCCGACTGTTTCGAACTTGGGGAGCGGGACCCGCCGACGCCTGCCGCCGGGGAACTGCTCGTTCGCGTGCGATACCTCTCGGTCGATCCGTACATGCGTGGGCGGATGCGCGACAGGGAGTCCTACGCGGCGCCGTGGGAGGTGGGTGACGTCCTGCAGGGGCGCGTCGTCGGCGAGGTCGCCGAGAGCGAGGACGAGGCGTACGCCGAGGGCGATCTGGTGGCCGGGATGGGGACTTGGGCCGACTACTCGGTCGTCGACGCCGACGGCGTGACGCGGGTGACGCCGGGGGAGACGGCGCTGCCGGCGTATCTCGGGGTCTTGGGTATGCCCGGCCGGGCGGCGTACTTCGGCCTGCTCGAGGTCGCCGACCCCCGCGCCGGCGACACGGTCGTCGTCTCGGGCGCTGCGGGGGCAGTCGGGTCGACGGTCGGACAGCTCGCGAAGCTGAACGGCTGTCGCGTCGTCGGCTTCGCCGGTACCGACGAGAAGACGTCGTGGCTCACCGACGAACTGGGCTTCGACGCGGCGATCAACTACGAGTCGACCGAGGACTACCGGGCGGCGCTGGCCGACCGGGCGCCGGACGGCGTCGACGTGTACTTCGACAACGTAGGCGGACCCATCTCGGACGCGGTCTTCGCGACACTCAACGTGGACGCACGCGTCGCAGTGTGTGGCCAGATCGCACACTACAACGACGAGGGCGTACCGACCGGCCCGCGGAAGCTTCCGGCGGTCCTCGGCACCCGGGCGACGGTCCGGGGGTTCCTCGTCGGCGACTTCGAACCGCGCTTCGACGCCGCAACCGAGCGCCTCGAACGGTGGGTTGACTCCGGGGAGCTTCGCCACCGGGAGACCGTCGTCGAGGGGCTGGAGAACGCGCCTGACGCGTTCCTTGGCCTCTTCAGCGGCGACAACGTCGGCAAGCAAGTCGTCGAGGTGTCCGCGTAACGCGCTCGACGGGGACAGTCGCCGTCGGCGCCGCACGTTACACCGATCGCCACCGCTGCCGGAGGCCGCCAGACCCGTCTAGTTGGATATTACTGAGTACGTGAGTGGAACGCGAGCATCCCTCGAAGGCTGGCGCCGGGCTTTGGAGGGGACGGACCCGTGGCGACGACGAATGCCGTCCGTCGCCACATAATGTAATGACTTACGTAGGGAAACCCGCGGCGGCGTTCCCTGGACCGGTCGTTTGGACCGACCGCTTCTCGCCAATCCCGCATTTCGGGAAAACGCGGCTACGACGGATCGGTCACCGACCTGGCGGGAGCGCTTGGCGAACGACCGTCTCTCCGTTGCTACGATTCTTTACAACCGTACGACTGTAACGGGACGGTGCGCGGAACCCAGGGCGTGCACACACCGGGACGGTCCGCGCAGTTCGTTCACCGACGCGTGTATTCCGGTATACGGGAAGCAACTGAGGGACTGGGCTCGGCGACTGTCACGGTGGGGTCGACGGGATGATGGGTGGGGTGTGAACGAAGCACATATACGACGACCGCGAGTAGTGTGCGGCGAAGCCATGCACACCGACGCAACCAGTAGACGCCGGCAGGGTGGTGGGTCGTGACTGACGCTGAGTCCTCGGGGTCGGCCCCCTCGGGGCTCGGTCGGCTCCTGTTCGGGGGGACCCTGGTGTACATGAGCATCGACGGGTTCAGAAACAACGACAAGCGCGTCGAGATCGCAAAGAGCCGGGGCGTCCCGATGCCGGAACTGCTCGTCCCGCTGGCGACCGGTCTCCTGCTCGTCTGTAGCCTCTTGCTCGTGTTCTGGGTGTGGCCGGTGCTGGCAGCCGGCGGGATCCTAGCGTTTTTCGTCTCGACGACGCCGTCGATCCACGCCTTCTGGAAGGACGAGGGCGGGGAGCGGGCCAACCAGCAGATCCACTTCTCGAAGAACATCGCCCTGATCGGGGCGTCGATCGTGTTCCTCATCGAAGCGCTTCGGAACCGCTGACGGGGAGACCGGATCCCCCTCGCGGGGGAGCGCTGGGCTCAGTCGACCGAGAGGAGCGTACAGACGGCGTTGTTGCCAAAGCCAGCGAGGTTGAGCGCGAGGCCGACCGCCGGATCCTCGACGGCCCGGGCCTCCGGGACGTCACCGCGTAACTGCCAGACAAGTTCGACCACCTGCGAGACCCCGGTCGCACCCAGCGGGTGTCCCCGTGCCTTCAACCCGCCGCCGGGATTGACCGGGAGCGCCCCGTCGACGTCGTGCTCGCCCGCGACCGTGTCCTCCCACGCCCGCCCCCGTTCTGCGAACCCGAGTGCCTCCAGTTCCAGCCATTCGAGCACGCTGAAGGCGTCGTGAAGCGCCAGGACGTCGACGTCCAGCCGCGAGCGATCGACGGCGTCGAAGGCGGCCTCGCCGGCGGTCGCGACGCTTTCGAGCGCGAGCGGGTCTGTGCGGTCGCCGACGGCGTGGGTCCCGACCGCGCTCGCCACGCGCCGGACGCGGACCCCGTTCGGGGTGGGCGACGCCGGAGCGCCTTCGAGGACGACCGCCGCCGCACCGTCGGTCGTCGGACAGCAGTCATAGAGTCGGAGCGGCGACGCGACGGGCGGCGAGTCGAGGACGTCCTCGACCGCGATCCGCTTTTGGAAGTGCGCATACGGGTTCGTGGCGCCGTTTCGGTGGTTCTTGACAGGAATCCGTGCGAGGTCCGCCCGGCCGGCGTCGGCCCCCTCCAGGTAGGCGTCGGTTGCGAGCCCGGCGAATCCGGGCAGCGTCACGCCCTGTGCGTACTCCCGGGAGTGGGTGATGCGGCTGACGATCTCCGTGCTCTCAGCCGTCGACGCCGCGGACATCACCTCGCCACCGACGACGAGTGCACGGTCGGCCGCTCCGGACCGCAGCGCCCTCACGGCGCTCTCGATCGCACTCGCACCGCTGGCACTGGTGTTCTCGACGCGGCGGGCGCTCGCACCGTACGCACCCAGGGAGCCGGCGAGGACGTTGGCGAGCCCGGACCGTCGGGAGAACGCCTCCGCGGCCATGTTCCCCACGATCACCGCGTCGAGGTCGTCGGGGAGGACGTCGGCGTCGTCGAGGGCCTCGATCGCGGCCGTCTCCAGCAACGCCGGCAGCGACGCGTCGCTCTCGCCGACGAAGGGCGTCATTCCGACGCCGGTGATCCAGGGATCGCCCCCGTCGTTCGCTTCTGCCCCGTCGGCCCTAGCCGCGCCTGGCGGCTCGCTCATCGGTCACCCGACGACGTGGCTCCGGTCGTTCGGGCCGCCGGATAGAGTTTCGGTCCGACCACCGGTGTGCCGTCCGCGTCGCTGCGGAGCTGTTCGGCCCCGCGCAGGTCGACCGGGTCGCCGTGCTCCAGCGCCTGTGCCCCGAACTGGGCGACGACGTGTCCGGCGTCGGGGAACGCTGCCAGCCCGAGGTCGAGCGGACTCGGCACGCCGTCGGGGGTGACGTGGACGGTCGTCCGTGCCACGACCGTGCCGGTCGCCGGCTCGATGGCCGAAAACGACCGGTGGCCACAGCCCGCACAGACCGCCCGGTCGTAGTACCACGCCCGGGAACACCGATCGCATCGGTGGAATTGTGCGGGGGAGCCGGCGCCGTCGCCGGACGTCTCCCTCCCGGGTGGCTGACGCGTCTCGCTTTCCTCCTCGCTATCGCGCGACTGGGTCGTGCTGTCGTCTGGATCGTCTGGTGTCATGGTGGGGTTTGGATGGCTGGCTACGCGGTTGGGGCGGGCGTCCGGCTCACGCCCGGACCCGAACTCCGCACGGCACGCCTCGGGCGGTCGTCGTCGCTACCTGGCGGGTCGTCCGGGGTCACACGGGCTCGATGCGGCTCACGTTGGCCCCGACGCGACCCACCGTGTGGTAGCTCCCGTCGTCGTCGCGGCGCATGAGTCGTCCCTCGACGTCGTCGCGGGCGTCGGGCACGTCGAACAGCCCGGAGCCACAGATGGTGTCGCCCTCGTAGGTCGTCCAGGTCTCGACGACCTCGTGGGGTTCGCCCGGGTAGGAGACCCGCTCCCAGTCCCGGCCGAAATTGGTCGACTCGAAGAGGGCCGCGTCGTGTTCGTCGTCGACCCACGCGGGCGGCGCCTCCTGGCCGCCGCCGAAGAGGACGGTGCCGTCGTGGACGAACACCTCGCGGATGTACGAGAAGTCGTTGCCACGGTCGATACGCTCCCAGGACTCCCCGCCGTCGACGGTCCGGTGGAGTCCGCCGTCCGCGACCGCGTGGCCGAGCCCGAGGTTCTCCAGGTTGTGATCGAGGTAGCCAGTCGCCGCCAGCCAGACGTCCTCCGAAATCGGAAGCACCTGGTGGACGTCGTCGACGATGGTGTCCCGCCGGTCCTCCCAGGTCTGCCCGCCGTCGTAGCTGACGTGGATGCCGCCGGCTTCGACGCCGGCGATCAACTGTTCGGGCCGTCCGGGGACCGATTCGAGGGTGCGGAGCCGGGCGTAGTGGGGATCGATCGGCGACTCCCAGTGCCCGCGGGACGGCAGGTCCCGGAAGCCCTTGCACTCGGCCCACGACTCGCCGCCGTCGACCGAGCGGAACACGTAGGGGTCGTTCGTGCCAGCGTAGATTGCCTCGGGCGTCACCTGGATCGACCACACCTCGCTCGTGCCGGCGTGCCAGAACCGGTCGCCGAGCGGGACCCCCAGATCCTCCCACGTGTCGCCGCCGTCGAGCGACCGGTAGGCGCCGGTCGTCGAGGCGACGAACACGCCCTCGGCGTGATCGAACGTCTGTACTGCCGTGACGACCTCGCAGTCGAGCACCTGTTCGAGTTCGCCCCGCTCGAAGGGGACGTCTGTGACCCGGTACAGGCCCGCGTCGGTACCGATGAGTAAGGACATGGGTACACCCTCAGTGGGGGACCTCATAAATTCTTGGCAGAGATTCTCACCCGTGGTCGTCGGTCATGATCTGCGCCGGTCGACCGCTGACCGCGGCCCCTCCCTGTCGGTCCCGAGTCGGGACTGGCTTCCCGCCGCTGTGAGGCGCTCGGGGCTCCAAACACTGAATACTCTCGCTGGCGTTCCTCCGGCCGTGGCACCGAACCATCCCACGTCGCGTCCGACCGACGCCGCCTACCTGGAGGCGGCCGACGACGAGCGGTTCGACCCGCCGACGGATCTCCTGAACGTCCCCTGGGTTGACCCGCATAACCACGCCCACACGCTCTCCTGGGCGGACAGGGAACGCTACGCGCTCTCGGGGTGTGAGGCGATGGTGATGGTCGCGTCGGGGAACCACTGGACTCCCTACAAGCCCGTCCGGGCCGAGGACTTCCGGTTCCTGTGGGACGACGCGGTCAACCGCCGGCGGGCAATCGAGCGAAACCACTTCTTCCGGGCGCGACTCGCTGTCGGCGTCCAGACCGGGGTTCGCGTCGAGGACCCGGACGCGCTGGTCGTGGCGATGGACGACTACTGCGACCTGGAGGAGGTCGTCGCAGTCGGGGAGATCGGCGTCAGGCGCTCCCAGCACGTCAGCGCCTGGCCGCTCGAGGAACAGCGCCGCGTCGTCGAGGCCCAGATGGCCGTCGCCGACGACCACGACCTTCCGGCCATCCTCCACACGCCGACGCGTCTGACCTCGACGGACCGGTACCGCCCCGAACTCGGGCGCCCGGGCTACGAGCAAAACGTCGAACTCGCACAGCCCCCGGTGTACGACGCCGAGAACCCGGAACTCGACGCGGTGAAGGAGGACGTCGCTGCCGCCGACAGGGCCGGGCTTCCGGAGTCGCGGATCGTCGCCTCCCACGCCGATCCCAACAACGTCGCCTACCTCATGGAGGAGACCGACTGCCACGCGAGTTTCACCGTCGGCGCGCCGTGGCTCACCGGCGTCGACGCCGCGACCGTCGCGGAGGCCATCCACGAGTACGGTCCCGACCGCATCATGATCGACACTGACTGTGCGAACGTCCTCCGCTCGGACCCGTTGGCGCTCAAGCGCGCCGTCCTCGAACTGTACCGCCTCGGCGTCGACGAGGACGCGATCAGGACGGTCGTCGCCGAGAACCCGCGGACCATGTTCGGTCTCGATTCCTGATCGACGCCCGCACTCCTTGCGGCCGCTCAGGACGAGTCGGGGTCGTCCATCCGGCGGTCCTCCTTGTACGGCGTGGGCGCGACGGTCGCGCTGATCTCCCGCTGGCTGTGGTTTTCGACCGTCGGACTGACCGGCTCTTCTCCCTCGCCCCAGAGGACCGTCACCTCGGTGCCCGGTTCGGCGTGTTCGACGTCGATCGTCGCCAGCGAGAGCATCTCGCGGAAGTAGTAGCTGTACCCCCGCATCGTCGCGACGCCGACGTCCTCCCCGTCGATCAGGACCCGGTCAGCGATCATCGCCCGCTTTTGCTGGTGGGGCATGTCCATGTACTTGTGCGGCAGGTCGTCCTCGTACAGCGACGCGTACACGTCGACGACGTCCTCGGAGTCCCAGCGCAGGGTGACGAGCTGTCGGTCCGGGTTCTCCAGTTTCGCTTCGAGGGCATCCCGCCCGACGAAGTCGTGGTCGTCCCTGACGTACCGTCCCCACCCGAGTTCGACGGGGTTGCGGTACCACCCGCTGATGTCGTCTGCGTCGAAGCTCCCCTCGACGGGGTGGGTGATCAGGTCCCTGGTCGCCGTCTCCTTCAGGTACTCGCGGTAGTCCGCGAGGTAGTCCTCGAAGATGGCCGAAACGTAATCCCGCACCCGCGAGGCGATGCCGGACTCCAGTTGGTTGATCGAGGAGGTCTTGACGCTCAGGCGCTGGAGCCCGTACGGCTCGCCGGCCTCCCGGATCGCCTCCCAGACCGTCTCCTTGCCCTCGATCGGCCCGTGGAGTTCGAAGCCGAGTTCGCCAGACATTCCGAACCGGACCGCCCTGACCTCGACGCCAGCGATTTCGAGCCAGCCCGACCGCATGAAGTCGACGTCCCGGAGGTCGTGGTCGGTCAGGTCGTCGAGTACGTCGAGGGTTCGGGGCCCCTGGAGGCCGATGTTGAACGTGTCGCGGTAGTCGGCGGTCGCGTCGTAGTCGCCGGTCTCCAGGTTGTAGGCGGTCCAGTACGCGGGGACCCCGTGGACGATGAACTCCTCCTCGCCGTCGCGGACGAGGACGCCCTCCGCCAGGACGTTCCCCTCGCGGTTGCACTGGACGACGTGTTTGCCCTGTCCCACCGCGTAGTTCTCCATCGAGTTGATGCTCAGGTCCGCGAGCAGGTCGATGGCCTCCGGCCCCTCGAGTTTGAGGTTGGCGAGAAAGGACCAGTCCCCCAGGTAGCAGGTCTCCTTCCAGGACATCTGCTCTTCGATCCAGTGGGTGTACTCGAACCCGCGGCGCCCGCCGTAGTCCTCCCGCCGGTTGGCTGCCCGCATGGTGTCCGCGACGGTAGATGCGTCTCGATCAGGACTGGTGTTGTCCATGAAATCCGTACTCCCAAGCGCGTAATAACTTTTGTGTAGCCGACGGCGCCCGGCCGTGAGCCGTCCAATGGGTACCCCGTCGCGACCGCGACCCCCCGGGGCGCCACCCACGGCCTCAGCGGTACCGGCAGCCGTTGGTCAGTTCGCCGAGCCCCTCGATGCCGACGGTCACCGTGTCGCCGTCCTCGAGCAGGACCGGCGGCTCGCGGTAGACGCCGACGCCCGGCGGGGTTCCCGTGAACAGCAGGTCGCCGGGCTGGAGGGTGAAGGCCCGACTGCAGAACGAGACGAGCTCGTCGATCCCGAAGATGAGTTCCCCGGTCGAGGAGTCCTGCAGGCGCTCGCCGTTGACCTCGGTCCAGATGCCCAGATCCTCGACGTCGCCGACCTCGTCCGGCGTGACCACGTCGGGACCGATCGGGGCGAAGGTGTCGAGGCTCTTGCCCCGGACCCACTGCCCGTCGCCGTGCTGGATGTCACGCGCCGACACGTCGTTGCCGACGGTGTAGCCAGCGACGTACTCCTCTGCCTCGTCGACGTCGACCTCGCGGGCCTCGGTGCCGATGACGGCCACGAGTTCGGCCTCGTAGTCCACCGTCTCGGTGAGGTCGGGGTCCCAGGCGATCGTGCCCCCGGGCCCGTTCACCGACGTCGGGAACTTCGAGAACAGCACCGGCTCGTCCGGGATGGGGTTGTCACCCTCCTCGGCGTGGTCCCGGTAGTTCAGGCCCACACAGACGACCTTGCGTGGCTCGGCGACCGGCGGGCCACGCGACACCGACTCGGCGTCGACGAGCCCCGTTCCGGTCTCGACCGCGTGGTCGACGGCCAACTCGACCTTCCGCCGCCACGCCCACTCCTCGAGCAGATCCCGGGTCCGGGCCGGGAGTTCGACCCCCGCCGCCCCACCGGCGACCGGGAGGTTGACGACCGTCCCGTCGCTGCGCGCTACTCCCATCCAGGTACTCGCACCGCCGTCGTGAAACTGGCCGATCCGCATGGGGGATCGATTGTGTCGGGCCGTATATAGTTCACCCGTTCCGGGTGGTTCTCTACTCCGGTGTCACCCGTCGCCCGTAGCCTGCACCAGTCAGTCGTCCCGATTCGGGACGGCGCCGCTGGACTTCAGGCGCTCGATCGCTTCGTCGTCGTACCCCAGCTCCGCGAGAATCGAGTCGGTGTGTTCGCCGAGCAGTGGCGGCGGGTGCTCGAACCCGGAGTCGGCGTTGGCGAAGTTGAGGGGGTGCTCGACGACGGGGACCTCCCCGGCAGTCGGGTGTTCGAACTGCTGTACCGCTCCGCGGGCACGCGACTGCGGATTGTCGAGTGCCTCCGCCACCGAGTGGATCGGGCCGACAGGGAGGTCGTGGCCCTCGGCGAGTTCTTCCATCCACTCCTCGGTCGTTTGCTGCTCGAACACCTCGGCCAACTCCGCCTCCAGTGCGTCCATGTGTTTGACGCGGGCGCTGTTGGACTCGAACCGCGGATCCGCGAGCAAATCAGGCCGGTCGAGGGCCTCGCACAGCTGTTCGTAGATCTTCTGGTTGCCACAGGCCACGTTGAGGTAGCCGTCGGCGGTCGGATACGTCTGGTACGGCGCGAGGACGGGGTCGCGCGTGCCCATGCGTTCGGGCTCCTCGCCGACGAACGCCTTGCCCGCCTGCTTCGTCAGCCAGGGGAGCGCCGCGTCGAGCATCCCGAGTTCGACCCGGTCGCCCTCGCCCGTCCGCTCTCGGCGGTAGAGGGCGCTCACGATCCCGAAACTCGCCCACATCCCGGTGATGAGATCCGTCAGCGGGATACCGACCTTCACCGGCGGTCCCCCCTTCTCACCGGTGACGTCCATGATCCCGCTCATCCCCTGGACGAGCAGGTCGTAACCCGGCCGGTCGCTCCAGGGACCGGTTTCGCCGAACGCGGAGATCGAGCAGTAGACGAGTTCGTCGTTGTGTTCCGCGAGATCCTCGTAGCTCACGCCGAGTTTCCCGGCGGTCCCCGGGCGGTAGTTTTCGACGACGACGTCGGCTTCCGAGACGAGGTCGTACAGGACCTCCTGTCCAGCCTCCGACTGGAGGTTGATCTCGATGCTCCGTTTGTCGCTGTTGACGGTCCAGAAGTACGGGGACTCGCCCTCGGCCGCTGCGGTGACGCCCGACTCGGCGTCTCCTTCCGGGGCCACGAAGGGCGGCCCCGAGTGTCTGAGCGTGTCTCCCATCTCCGGCCGTTCGACCTTGATAACTTCGGCCCCCTGGTTCGCGAGCATCAGCGTCGAGAAGCCACCCGTGACGAACGTGGTCAGGTCGACGACTGTCACGCCGTCTAGGATGGCCCTAGGAGAGGGCGTCTCGTTAGCCGACATGGGACCTCATATCGAAGCGTGCGGTATAAATCTATGCACTGACCCCGTTCCGCCGGCAGATTTCAGGTTTCCTCGCTCCCGGGCACGCCCGGGACGCTGGTCGCTATTCCAGCGGTTCTCCGACGACCCGCTACGAACTCTCGGCCGTTTTCACCCGCTGGCAGCGGTGCTGGCTGACCCGACTGTTCGGTCGGTGGCCCGTTGATCCCGGTATCCGGAATCCCCTGTCTGGGGCGATCGGAAGCGCGTGTGGGGGGCGAACGGAGCGAAGGGCGCTCCCCACCGATCGATCTGGTAACAGGGTCATCCCGCATAGCGTAATCTCGCCGGCGTTGACAGCTGGACACCGTACCTGTCCACACGTCGAATGCGCGGGCCGGGGATGGTCGACGGCATTCTTTACAAAGGTAGGCATGTAAAGGGAGTGGGGGCGCGCCAGAATCTTGCAGACGTGTTCGCATCGTTCGTCGGGGCGGCTACGGCCGCCGGTGTGCGTGGGGGCTCCTGTCGACCCACGGTCGGGGGCGTTCCTGGAGTTCGTTGTCTCCTCCGACTCACTCGTCGTTCGACGGGGCCGAACGGCCTGCCCATTTCTTCCCGCATATCGAAATACCGGGGTAACGGGCTCTTCCAACGGTCTTCTACGACTGGGTGCGGGTGATCTGGCGCGGTGTACTCGATTCGTTCCCCGAACGATCGCCCGCTCCACGACACGAACCGGGCCGGCGGCTCTTCGAACCCGATCGTTACCCAGTCTCGCGCACCAACCCAGGGACGGCAGTACGACTCGGATCTTCTTTCGGGTATTCGGGATTTGTCCGTACCACCCGTCCACTCGGACGACGACCGGAGGTCTTGTGACTCGCGGGGCGAGAGGGAACGTCGTCATCGTGACACGCCGGGGGTAGCTATTTGGTCGTCGGCGCAGGGGTAGGTAGTATGACGGACGGTGCGATCCGCGAACCACGGCTGGTCGTCTCGCCGAGTAAAACCGTACTTGGTCCGGGTGCCGTCGAAGAGATCGGAACGTACGCAGGGTCCTACGGCACAACCGCCCTCCTCTTGGCCTCCGAACAGGTGTACGACGTTCACGGCGAGACGGTACGGACGCTGCTCGAAGAGTCGGGGCTCGACGTCGTCGTCTACGACCAGGTCCGCCCCGACCCGACGGTGACAAACATCGAGTCCGCCTTCGATCTCTGGGCTGCGGAGGGGTGTGACGTCATCGTCACGCTCGGTGGCGGCTCCTCCATCGACACCGGCAAGGGGGTCGGTATCCTCGCTGCGAACGACGGAGCGATCCGGGAGTTCGGCGTCGACCGCGCGGGCTACGAGGGCGTGCCGAATCCGACTCCGCCGCTCGTGGCCATCAACACGACCGCCGGAACCGGGAGCGAGACGACCCGTTCCGTTGTCGTCTCCGACGAGTCCACCTCCACCAAGTTTCTCATCGTCTCGCGAAACGTCGTCCCCGACGTCGCCATCGAGGACCCCGAACTCGTCAGTTCGCTCCCGCAGAGCCACACCGCCTTCACCGGCATCGACGCGCTCACCCACGCCATCGAGGCCTACACCTCGGTCAAGTCTCACAGCGTCACCGACGACTTCGCCGAAAATGCCATCCGGCGGATCGCCGACGCGTTCCTCCGGTCGTGGGCCAACGGGGACGACATCGACGCGCGGATGGAGATGATGATCGCTCAACTCCAGGCGGGACAGGCGTTCGGCAACTCCTCGGTCGCGCTCGTCCACGGGATGGCTCGACCGTTCGGTGCGCAACTCCACGTCCCCCACGGCCTCGCCAACGGGCTCATTCTCCCCTACGTCGTCGACTTCTCGACCATCGCTGCCCCGGAAAAATACGCGAACGTCGCGCGGATGCTCGGCGCGGCCGACGAGTCAGACGGGACCCGCGACGCTGCCGAGAAGGCAAGCGAGGCAATCTTCCGACTCTGTGAGGACGTGAAACTCACCTCCTACCTGGCGGACTACGGGGAGGTGCCACCGCGCGACGAGTACCTGGATGCGGTGGGGAAGATGACCCAGGATGCCATCGATTCCGGATCGCCGGACAACAACCCCCGGAAGCCGACCCGGGAGGAAATCGAGGACCTGTTCGTGGAAATCTACGACGACGCGCTGGCCCCCGCGACTCGGTGACGGCCGTGCGGGTTCGCCCCGACCCGGTGCCGCTCGCTACGGGGGGTTCGCCGATCGTCCAGCATTCGGGTTCGACTGCGCGCTAAAGCCGTGAACTGTTCGGGATCCTCACCAAAGAGTGTAAACTGTCGGAGACGAAAGCGGTGGTATGCACACCCCTGGCGACCAGAGCGAACGGATCGACAGGCTGGAAGGGCGCTCACCCGGGCAAGACGAGGAAGACCCGTACGAGGACGTCGACATCGATACGTTGCCCGCGTGGTGGCAGAACGCGATCGAGGAACACAGGGCGTACGACCTCCGCCCGTACCGCCCACCGCGATTTCGGGACGGCGCACTCTACCCGGAGATCAAACACGAACTGGAGGAGCGCCTCGACGAGGAGGTCAGGCTGGCCTGTTTCGACGTGGACAACAGCGTCTGGACGGTCATCGTGGGCGGCCGGGAGGCCGGCGACGTCAAACGTGTTCGCTCGCCCGAGGGATATTCGGTAATCGAAATGACGAGCGACCGGTTCAGGGACGTCGTCCTCGATTCGGAATAGGTGCCCTCCGAGCGGCAGGGGGCGGACTCCCCGCCGGGTTCGTGGGGAATCCTCACGGCGGCCTGTTGGTGGCACACTCCAAAACGTTTAAATTGGTTGGAGGTATGGTTCGCTTCGCATGAAGAGTGCTCGATTTGTTATCGATACTCACGTTCACGGGCAACGACACGCGGTGCAGTTCGACAACCGTGAGGAAGATCCGAACTACGTGAACATCGCGAACGCCATGCGGGGAGCCGTCCCGGCCGACGAGGACGGCGCCGACGATGCGGACGTCATCGTCTACAAGAACACGGACCGGATCCTCTATGACATGGATTGTTACGAGGTGGATATGGCCGTGCTACTCCCCGGATTCGGCATGGAGAACCGTCTCCACCGGGAGATGGTTCAGGACCACCCCGACAAGTTCGTCGCGATGTGTAATCCAGTTCGGACGATGAAAGCCGCCGTACGCGGGGAGCGTGAGTACTCGTTTGACGCCGCCGCGGAGGAACTCGACGAGTGGCTCGGATACGACGAGTTCGTCGGCATCGGGGAGGGCCTCCCTCGCGATCCGAACCAGGACGAGCGTCTCACCTGGCGGGAGCGGAAGGCCCAGATCGAGAAGATATTCGACGTCGCCGCCGACCACGACGTCCCGATCCGGTGGCACACCGGCCGCGTCTCCGGGTACACCGGGATGGAAACCCCGATCGACTACTTCCCGGACTGGACCGATCCCACGCTGGCGATGGATCTCGCCGCCGAATATCCGGACGTCGACATCATCTTCGACCACGGCGGCATGCAGGGGACCTGGCACGAGGACACCGTCGACGACGTCTGCAAGGTGGCGGCGACCCACGACAACGTCCACCTCGAGATCGGCCTCTACTGGGCCGACCTGATGAAGAAGCCGCTCAAGGACCCGAACATCGGGCTGGACCAGATACTCTGGGGGACCGACTGGGGCGCGTCGATGATCGCCCACTCCCAGCCCAACGAGGACCCGCCGATGTACTGGGACCAGATCGAGGAGCGGGGACTGCCCGCCCACCAGGTCGACTACTGGCGGACGTCCCTGCGTCAGATAGAGAAATACGCGATGCAGGAGGACCTGCCCCAGGACGAACTGAACATGATCCTCGGCGGGAGCGCCTGCCGACTGCTCGACCTGGAACCGCCGGAGACTCGCCTGTTCCCGAAGTATCTGGAATAACTCATGTCGCGACTCCACATCGACCAGCCCACGCTCGACGAACTCCCCGGGATCAACGCGGAGAACAGTCCGCGGAAACTCGCGTTCGCAGACCCGAACGAGGAGGTCACGTGGGAGGAGTTCGAGGAGCGAAGCCGGCAGGCAGCCGGCTCGTTCGACGACCACGTCCAGAGTGGGGATCGGGTCGCGTTCCTCTGTGATGCGTCGGTGGACCACACGGTGCTCTGGAGCGGCGCGGTCAGGACCGGGTCGGTCGTGAGCCACCTCCATACGATGTCGTCACCGGACACCGTACAGTACTGCATCGACGAACTCGGTCCGCGAGTCCTGGTGATCAGCGCCGCCTATGCGGACTTTTTCCACGAGCGTGTCCGCGACGACCTCCGGACGTCGATCGACACGGTCGTCGTGATCGGCGAGTCCGACTACGACTACATGGTGCCCCACGGGGAGTTCGTCGCCGACGGCCCAAACGAGGCTCCGGACGTCCTCATCGAACCGAACGATCTCGCGGTCGTCGCGTGGACGTCGGGGACGACGGGTCGTCCGAAAGGGTGGTGTCACACCCATCGGACGATCACGTTGAAAGCCAAATACGTCTCCCGGGTCACCGGGCTGATCCGGACCAGCACGAAGATCGCGTCGTACGCTCCCTCCTTCATGGCGTGGTACAACTCCGTGACGCCGGTGCTCCTCACGGGGGCGTCGCTCGTCCTGCTCGAAGACTGGGACCCCCAGCGGTGGGCGGCCCACGCAGACGCATACGTGGCCACCCACGCCGGCCTCGTGCCGACCATGTGGAAGGAGGTTCTCGAACTCGACCGGGACGAGTACGCTCTCGACTCCTTCCGTCGGATCACCTTCGGCGGAGAGAAGATCGACGAATCGACGCTCGAACGCCTCCGGGAGGAGATCTGTGACGACGTTCACAACGGGTACGCCTCGACGGAAATCGACGTCGCCTCGATGTTCAACGACGAGATGGAGGGAGACCGGATCGAGAGCGTGGGCAAACCGACGGGGGGGACGCGGGTTCGAATCGTCGAGATCGACGGCTCCCCCGAGGACACCGTTCCCCCGAACGAGATCGGCGAGATCATCGTCAAATCTCCCGACTGCCCGGCCTGGGCCTGGAGGGACGGCGAGAAACTCGACGAGTACTTCACCGACGGGTGGTGGTACCCCGGCGACCTCGGCTACAAGGACGAGGACGGCTATCTGTTCCTCGAGGGACGGAAGGACTTCATGATCAAATCGAAGGGGGCCAAGGTGTTCCCGGCCCCCATCGAGAGCGCCCTCAACGACCACCCGCGCGTGAACGAGGCAATCGTCGTCGGCGTCCCGGACGACGAGTACGGGCAGAAAGTGACGGCGATCGTCAACGCCGACGGGGCACTCGACGCGTCGGAACTCGACGAGTGGACCCTGGAAAGCGACCGGGTGGCACGGTTCGAACGTCCCCGGGAGTACCACTTCGTCGACTGGTCGATCCCACGGACGTCGAGCAACAAACTCGATCGAACCACGGCGCTGAACCGGGTGACGTCCGACGAGGACACCGACAGGTGAGAGTCCACCGGAACGTTCCGCGCCCCCGCTGAACGGCGATGACCTGGGCGGGATTCGAACGTCCATCGATCCGTGTGACTGCGTCCCGAGTGGGGCGAGTTATCTCCCCCCAATATTTATATACCGTTGGTGCCAGGTGAACGTTATCCATGCTTGCCTCAGTCCAGACAGGTATCACGCGACTGCGTGATCATTACCTGTTTCAAAACCTCCGCAAAGGGCTTCGGCTCTATTTTTCGGACCGGATCACGGTAATGATGGCGATCGGATTCATGTTCATCCTCCTCCTCGGCGTGTTCGGCCCCATGATTGCGCCGTACGATCCGGGTACCCGCCACGCCGACGAGGACGGGCAACTCATACGGATGTCCCCGCCCACGGCCGATCACCCCCTGGGGACGACGGAGGGTGGGAAGGACGTCCTCTCCCGACTGCTGTACGGGACCCGCCCGACGATAATCACTGGGCTGATGGGCGGGTTCACCATCGTCGGCCTCGGGTTGCTGATCGGCGTGTCGGCGGGGTACTTTGGCGGCACCACCGACAGTATCCTGATGCGGATCACCGACTTCGCCTACGGCATTCCGATCATCCCGACGGCCATTCTCGTGATCGCGTTGCTCGGCATGGGGTTCTGGAGCACGATCTTCATCATCGGCGCGTTGCTCTGGCGCGGGAACGCCCGCGTGTTCCGCTCGCAGGTCCTCCAGATCAAGGAACGCGAGCACGTCAGGGCGGCCAGGATATCCGGGGCGAGCAGCGTCTACATTATCGCGAGGCACATCCTGCCCAACATCGCCGGGATGATCGTGCTGTTTTTCGCCCTCGGTACCGGGCTGACGATTATCATCAGTGCCTCGCTGGCCTTCCTGGGGTTCCTGAACCCCTTTACTCCGTCCTGGGGCATCATGATACGGAACGCCTACGGCTCCGGGGTGCCACTCGACGCCTGGTGGTGGACCCTCCCGCCGGGGCTGGCGATCTCGTTCACTGTACTGATAATCATCATGCTCGGACGCGGGTATGAGCGAGTCCACAACACTGACGTCAATCAGATAGGGTAACATCGATGGCAGACTCACTTCTGGAAGTCACCAACCTGGATGTCACGTATCGCACGAAACGAGACAGCGTTCAGGCGGTCTCGAACGCCTCGTTCTCCATCGAGTCGAACGGATACTTCGGCCTGGTCGGGGAAAGCGGCTGCGGGAAGAGCACGCTCGCGCGAGCGGTCATGAACAGTCTCGACACCAACGGCGAGATCAGCGGGGGCGAAATCAGATATCGCGGCGATCCCATTCACAACCTCTCGGACAGGGAGTACAAAAACTCCGTCCGGTGGGACGAGATCGCCTTCATTCCGCAGTCGGCGATGAACAGCCTCGATCCGCTGACGACGGTGCAAAACCAGGCCCTCGAGATCGCACAGGCCCACAAGGACTGGTCGAACGAGAAGACGCTCGAAAAGCTCCGGGAACTGTTCGACATCGTCGGCCTCCCCCAGTCCCGCATCGCCGATTACCCCCATCAGTTCTCGGGTGGTATGAAACAGCGAGCGATCATCGCGCTGTCGCTCCTGCTGGATCCGTCGCTCGTGATCGCGGACGAACCGACGACGGCGCTCGACGTCATCATGCAGGATCAGTTACTGAAGTATCTCGACGAACTCCGGCAGGAGCGGGACTTCAGCTTGCTGATGATCACCCACGACATCGCCGTGGTCTTCGAGCTCTGTGATTCGATCGCGGTGATGCACGGCGGACAGATCGCGGAAACGGGCGGGATCACCGACGTGTTCGACGAGCCGCGTCATCCCTACTCGATTCTCCTTCAGCGGGCGTTTCCTGACGTCAGGTTCCCGGACCGGTCGCTGGAACAGATCGAGGGGACGCCGCCGCCGTTGAGCGGCTCCGTCGACTACTGTACGTTCGCGGACCGGTGTCCGTGGGCGGAGCCGGATTGCCGGGACGGGGCGCCACCGCTGGAGCCGGTTGGCGGCGATGCGTCCCACCTGACTTCCTGCATCCGGAGCGACGAGATGGAAGAACTGGCAGCCTCCCACCTCGAGGGGCGATCGACCGGAGAGAGTAGCGTACAAAGCATCCAGGGGTCCGAGCAATAATGGCAACCGAGTTAACCGAACGGGAGAACGAAGCCGCGCCGGTGATGGAGGTTCGAAACGTCGAGAAACATTTCGATCCGTCCTCGAACGTCATCGAAAAACTGCGGGCCAGGCTGTCGCCGGACTCCAGATCGAAGATCCGCGCAGTCGACGGCGTCGACCTGACCCTCGAGAAAGAGCAGGTCCAGGGTGTGATCGGCGAGAGCGGCTGTGGGAAGTCCACGCTGTTGCTCACGTTGATCGGGGAGCACCTGCCCTCCGAGGGGGAGTTACTGTACAAAGGGAACCCCGTCTCGGAGTTCTCGAAGGCCGACTGGAAGCAGTTTCGACGCGAAGTGCAGATCATCTTCCAGGATCCGTTCAACGCGATCAACCCCCACTTCACGGTCCGCCAGACGCTCAAGGAACCCCTGCGCATCCACAACATCGATCAGACCGAAGAGCGGATCCGGGAAGTCCTCGAACAGGTGCAACTGCGTCCGGCCGAGCAGTACATCGACCGTCACGAATCGGAGTTGTCCGGCGGGGAGAAACAGCGCGTGGCGATCGCGAGGGCCCTGATCGTCGATCCGGAGGTCATCCTCGCCGACGAACCCGTCTCGATGCTCGACGTCTCGACCCAGGCGTCGGTACTTGAACTCCTCGAGGACCTCACGACGGAGTACGGCGCGTCGATGATGTACGTGTCCCACGACCTTTCGACGGTGTCGTACGTCTGTGATCGGGTGAACGTCATGTACCTGGGGCGGCTCGTCGAAAAAGCGCCCACGAAGGAAATTATCAACAATCCGAAACACCCGTACACGCAGGCGCTGATCCGTGCGATCCCCATCCCCGATCCGCATTTCGAACGGGAGTGGACACAGATCAAGGGGGCCGTCGGGGACGCACAGGATCTCCCGACGGGGTGCCGGTTCAAGGACCGCTGTCCGGAGCGGATGGACATCTGCGACGAGCGTCCGCTGTTGCGACCGGTTGACGGCGACGGCGGGCACGAGGCGGCCTGCCACCTCTATTACGACCACGAGGACGTGGTCGCGGCTTCGGCAACCGACGGGCACGCGGGGGTGGATGCGGAATGAGTTCCGCCGAGTACATCCTCCGTCGGGCCGCCATTTCAGTCGTCCTCATCCTCGCCGTCGCGACGTTCCTGTTTTTCGTCTTTCGGCTGATGCCCGGCGACTACGTGACGTTCCTCCTGGGGGAAGGTGCGTCGCCCGAAACTGCCGAACGCCTCCGCCAGAAGTGGGGGCTGAACGAACCACTTCACGTCCAGTACGTCCAGTACATGGTGAACCTCTTTACCGGCGATGCGGGGTCGTCGAAGGTCACCGGTCAGCCGGTCGTTCAGTTCGTCCTGCCGCGCCTGGCCAACTCGCTGATCCTCGTTCTCCCGGCCATTCTGACGGCGTTCGTGCTGGGCTCGCTCTACGGGGCGGTCCTGGGGACACAGGAGGACTCGTTGCTGGAACGGTACGGCATCTTCCCGCCGACGCTGATCGGGACGACGCCGGACTTCTTCATCGGCATCGTGGTCCTATTCATCTTCTCGGCGTGGTTGAATCTCTTCCCGCCGTCGGGGATGGTTTCGCCGGGCACACGCGAACTGGCCACGTCCCACTGGGACCTCTATCTGACGACCGACTTCTTGTATCACTACACGCTTCCCTTCCTCGCGGTCACGCTGAAGTACATGTACTACCCGGCGCTCGTGATGCGCGGCAGCGTCGTCGAGGTCAGTGGCCAGGAGTTCAGCGTCTATCACAAGATGGTCGGGCTCGGAGCGCTCACCCGGTTCAAACACATCATGCAACACGCGTCGCTGCCGGTCGTGACGCTCCTCCCCGCTGTCACCGCGACGGCCATCAGTGGCCTCGTCCTCATCGAAGTGGTGTTCAACTGGCCGGGTATCGGACTGTTGGTTTACGACTCGATCCTCACCCGGGACATGGCTGTGATCCAGTTCGTCTTCCTCCTCATCGCGATCTGGATCATCCTCGGCAACTTTATCGTCGACATCGTCTACACGATCATCGATCCGCGGATCACGTACGAGGAGGGCTAGGCGCTCCGGGTCGGCCCTTCCGTTCGAAAGCGAAAGCGGCCAGAACGTGTCGGAACGGCAACTTATGGCGGGAAACTCGCCGCATGTCAGCGGTGGTTTTATTGTGGTCGATTGTAACATTCGTGCGAGGCGTGTCAACAGTCCACCCTGGGAAACGGGAGGAGTGAGCGTCCACATCGGAGAGACACACGGCAACAACTATGGTAGATTCAGACAACTCGGACGAGAACGGTATGCAGCGACGAACAGTTCTTTCCGCCCTTGCGACGACGACCGGCGTCGCCCTCGCAGGGTGTGGTGGCGGCGGAGACGGCAGCTCCGACGACGGCGGGAGCGACGGGAGTTCGGACGGCGGCGGGAGCGACGGGAGTTCGGACGGCGGCGGGAGCGACGGGGGCTCGGACGGCGGCGACTCGATGGGAGAACGGGTTCCCACCGTCCTGTTCCAGTGGCCGACCGGTCTCGGTGCGACCAGTGCCGGACTGGAGACCGGAACCGAACTCGCCATGGAGATGTTCTCCGAGCACCTCGGGGTCGAAACCGAAGCCAATCCGAAGGAGATCCTCACCCACTACAACGAGATCTTCAACGACGCGCGCACGTGTCACCTCTTCCTCGACGGCCAACTTCCCGCCCCGACGTTGCTCGATCCGAACGGTACCCTGGTCGAAGGACACATTACGTGGGCCGGGGCGAACGGTCGAGCGAGCCGATCACAGTTCGCCAACTGCGAGTTCTCCGAACTCGTCGACGAACAACGGCAGACGTCCGATCCGGACGAACGACGCGAACTCGTCCAGGAGGCGATGTCGATCGCCTCGGAAGCCGTCGAACGAATCAACCTCGGCCCGTCGGTCGAGCGTGGCGCATACCGGAACGACTTCGTCGAGTTGCCCGACGGCGGGAACTGGGGGATCAAGCCGGCTAACTACGACGTGGTCACGAACGCCACGTTGAACGACGCGGACACGCTGTCGTGGAGCCAGTCGGCGTCCGCACTGGAGAGCCAAACGTATCAGGTCCAGGAGGACACCGTCGGCCTCCTGCACTGGAACTACCTCGTCTACCACCCGCTGGTTCGGTTCGACAAGGACTACGAGATCGTTTCCGGACTCGCGGAGGACTGGGAGATTTCGGACAACGCGTCGACGTTCACCTTCACGCTCCGGGACGACATCACCTTCCACAACGGCGACCCGGTGACCGCGGAGGACGTCAAGTGGACCTACGAGTTCCTCAACTCGAACACCGGGATCTTCGTCCAGGCCAACGAGCGCCCGTACGAGTCCATCAACGTCGTCGACGAGCAGACAGTCGAGATCAACCTCACGGAGTCGTCGGCGCCGTTCCTCCGGGAGCACGTCGCGATGTGGGGCATCCTCCCGAAGGACGTCTGGATCGACGCCGGCGCCGAGGAGAACCCCGAGAACATCGAACTGGACGAAATCGTCGGGTGTGGCCCCTGTCAGGTGTCGAACTACGACAGGGCGTCCATCCTCCAGTTAGAGCCCTACGAGGACTTCTTCGATCCGATCGACTACGACATCCGGATCCAGGTGTACCAGGACGCCCAGAGCAAGTCCCGGGCGCTCCAGAACGGCGACCTGGCGTGGATCAGAAGCACAACCCGGCAGATCCAACAGCAGATCGAAGAACAGTTGCCGGACGTCGGCGTGACGTTGACCTACGCGACGTTCTTCGATCAGTGGCTCGTCCCCCAGATGAACTGGGGGCCGACGAAGTTCCGGGAGTTCCGGCTGGCGGCGTCCCAGGCGTTCTCGCGGCAGCGTGAGAGCCAGGTGGCTGATTACGGCGACTCGCCACCCCACCTCTACTCGTGTTTCTTCGGCAAGGCCCACCCGTTCTACCCGGAAAACCCGGACGAGGTCCTGACGAAGATCGCCGACTCCCCGCAGTCGAACCCCGAAACGGCCCAGTCCATCCTCGAAGAGGCCGGCTGGAGCTGGGACGACGACGGTCGACTCCACTACCCGCCGGACGCGGATCTCTCGCCGATGTGGCCGGAAGGGGACACCCCGCTCGATCATCCGGACCAGTTCCCCTGCGCGTCCGACTACTCGACGCCGACGCCGTCCTCGGATAGCTGACGCGTTCTCCCCTCGCGATTCTTCGGGTCCCCGACGTGGCATCGATCGCCGATCGCCTCCCGGCAGTCGGTGCCAGCCGCTGCTACGGAACGCCCGCCAGCCGAGGTCGACGGCCTGGCAATGTCCGGTCGTCTCCCCGCTGCCGGGCCACAGATCGTCGACGGACTGAGGCCCATGACGGACCGAGGCCGCTCCGACGTGTGCGATAGCTCGTGGGATTCGTCGACGGTTCCGGACCGGGGGGACACTTGACGGTTCAGGACCGCTGGGACACTGTGGTGCCGAAATGGAAATCCGCCTGCAAGTATCACTGGGAAAATGTATTTGTAACACGGGTTCGAACTCTCACTATGGCCTCGGCTGAACCAGCCACCATACGATCGTTAGACGAGCTGGATCTGATCGTCGACGCGGACTCGCACGTATGGGACACGATGGAGGACCTCTACCCGTACATCGACGACAAATACAGCTGGGCGAAGCGGATGTTGGACACCGTTTCGGGTCACGCACCCTCGACGGTATTCAAGCGCACGACGCCGACCCCCGAGTACGGAATCAGACACCGCGGTCGGATCCACCTCTATCGTGACGAAGACGAGAGTTACGACCTCGACGTGAAACTGCGGGAGATGGACGACTACGGCATCGATTTCGGCATCCTCGACCCGGGCGCCGGACTGGACATAAACACGGTGACGAACACCCAGTTCGTCGACGCGATCATGAACGGCTACAACTCCTGGATCCTCGATCAGATCGGCGACGACATGCCGTTCAAGGCCACGATGCTCGCCGCCCCGGACCGCCCCCGCCAGTCGGCGGCCGAGATCGAACGGGTCGGCGACGAGGACGACATCGTCGCGGTGTCGATCCCGGCGAGCGGCATCGAGCCACCGCCGGGTGACCGGAAGTACGACCCGATTTACGAGGCGGCCGAGGCGAAGGGCCTCCCGGTCACGTTCCACGGAAGCGTCGGGAGCACTCCCCAGGCGTGGCCGACGGTCGGCAGGAATGCGGAGACGATGGCCGAGGCCCACACCGTCGGCCATCCGCTGTCGGCGATGTGGAACCTGACCACGCTCATCTTCCGTGGCGTCCCCGAGCGGTTCCCGGATCTCGAGTTCGTCTACCAGGAGTGTGGTCTCGCGTGGATCCCCTACATGATGTGGCGGCTCGACGATCACTACCTCGAGAACGAGGAGGAGATGGTCATGGTAGAGAAACTGCCGAGCGAGTACATCAGCGAGCAGTTTTACTTCACGACCCAGCCGCTGGGCCACACGGCGGCGAACCAGAAACACCTGGGGCAGATCGTCGACATGATCGGCGCCGACTCGATCATGTACTCCTGTGACCTGCCCCATCCCGACCACGATCCGCCCCAGGAACTGTTCGATCGGATCAAGGGGTCCCTGAGCGAAGAGGCCGTCCGCGGCATCATGGGCGAGAACGCCAGGGAACTGTACGGGTTCGGCACCGTCTAAGCATGGACGACGACGCACATCACGTCGCCGACGTCTCGGATTTCGCCGACGACACCCAGCGGATCATCGTCGACGTCGACGGCCGGGAGGTTGCCATCTTCCGCATCGACGGGGAGTATCACGCCCTGCTCAACTACTGCGTCCACCAGGGCGGACCACTCTGTCAGGGACCGATGACGGGCCAGTCGGGCGTCGCGGACGACGGGACGTGGATCTACGACGACGAGAGCCATCTGGTCTCGTGTCCGTGGCACGCCTGGAAGTTCGACATCGAGACGGGCGAGAACGTCCACGACAGTCGGTACACGGTGCCGAAATACCAGGTCGAGGCAACGGACGGCGGGATCTACGTTCGACTCTCCGAGTAAAGCCGGGCGTTCGTCCGGGGTGCGGGTGAGAGCCGTTCGTTTCTTTCTTTTTACCATTCGTTGATAGTTTGCCAAACATTTAGGGAACGGGCCCCGGTCTATTGTCCACATGAGTTTCCTAGACCCGACTGCGAGCGCCGAAGACACCGACCAAAAGCCCCTCGCGGAGCGGATCGACTCGCTGGACGGAAAGCGCATCGGGCTGGTCGGCAACGGGAAGCAGGCGGCCGAGCCCGTATTGAACGTCGTAGAGGAGCGTCTGCGCGAGCAGTACGACGACGTGAGCATCGAGTACTATCTGGTCGAGGAGCTGAACATGTTGAAAGACGATTCCGTGCTCGAAGACATCGGCGAGTGGGCAGCCGACACGGTCGACGTCGCCATCACGGCGATGGGCGACTGCGGGTCGTGTACCAAGTTCCTGGCGTGGGCGACGGACTCGATCGAGGCCAACGGGGTACCCGCAGTCGGGTTGGTCGAAGAGGGGTTCGTGATGGACTGGAAGTCGAACTCGATCGAGCGAGGGCGGTCGCTCCGGTTCCAGGTCATCCCCGTTCGCTGTGAGGTCACCGACAGGGATCGGATTCGGGGGGACATCACCGGGGACGTCCTCGCCGACATCGCGGACGAACTGACCCGCCCGCGCGACGAGGACGAACGCGAACTGGCCACCGCCGACTGAGACCGAGGACGACGATGACTGGTATGTCCGAGAACGAGCAGACGTTGGAAGGCGTAAACGAGGAACTGCACACCCGCGGGGCGACAGACGGACTGCCCGTCGTCCCCCCGACGGAGGATCGCGTCACCGAACTGCTGCGGGGGACGGATCTCCCCCCCGACGAAGTCCTCGCGACGGTGGGGGAGCGGGAGGGTTCGGTGACGGTACGCAAACTGGCAATCAACGCCGTGATGGCCGGCTGTGCGCCGATCCACCTTCCGGTCCTGGTGGCCGGCGCGCGGGCGATGGACGACCCGGCCGCGAACGTGGATGCCGCAGCGGTTGATCCGGGCTCCTGGGCGTTCCAGTGGATCGTGAACGGCCCCGTTCGGGAGGACCTCGACATTCGAAGCGACACCGGGGCCTTCGGGCCCGGCTTCTGGGCGAATCGGACGATCGGGCGGGCCCTGGGGCTCACCTACCAGAACACCGCCCTCGTTCATCCCGACAGCGAGGAAACCGGTGTCACGGGGAACCCGTTCAAGTACACGCTCGTCGCCGGCGAAAACGAGGACCGCAGTCCCTGGGCGCCGTTCCACGTCGACGCCGGCTACGACCGCGAGGACAGCACGATCACTCTCAGCGCCCGCCGAAGCTTCGTCCAGTTCATCCCCTACGAGATGGACGCCGAAGGGGTCCTCAGGGCCATGCAGTACAATACGACGCCGGACATGGTGGCCGGATCGGCCGGCGATACGACGAAGACGGTCGTCCACACCGTCGCCCCGTACAACGCCGAGGAACTCGGCGAGGCGGGCCTGACCAAACAGGACCTCAAGGAGTACCTCGCCGAGAACTCCGTCCGCCCGGCCGACGAACTCGGAGCGGTCGACAGAGCGCCCGGGACCGAGGAGGCTACCGCGACGGGCGCCGTCGAGCCGCTTCAAGCCAAAACCATCGAGAGCCCCGAACACGTCCAGGTGTACGTCGTGGGCGGGAGCGGCCGGTTCAGCGCCGTGGGTCACACGATGGGAGGTCCCGTCACCCAGCAGATCGAGTTCCCGAGCGAGTGGGAGACGCTCCTCGATGAGTACTCGGTCGAACGGAACTGGGGCGAGATAACCGAAGAGTACGACCGCTAGACGACCACGGGGCAGGAAACGCGCCGAAACGCGATACCTCGGACGGCCCCCGGTTACGCAGTTCGGGAGCCGTCACCGGGGCTCGAACTCGGGAAGTTCCTGTTTCAACTCCTCGACGGGGACATCGATCGCTTCCCGAAGCGTCTTCGGAATCTGGAGTTCCCCACCCAGTTCCGCGAGATCCTCGTGTTCGGTGAACCCCGGGCCGTCGGTCGCGTACTCGAACGTCGCTCCGCCGGGCTCGGTGAGGTACATCGACCGGAACTCCTGGCGGTACTTCCGGCTGGTGGTGACGTATCCGTTCTCCCTGAGCGTTTCGCTCCACTCCTGTTGGACCCACTCGTTGGCGACGCGGAACGCGACGTGGACGAACATGCCGATCCCCTTCCTCGCGCTCGGCAGGTTCGGTTGCACGACGACATCGAGATATCGCCCGTGGCCGGCCGGCTCCGACGGGGTAAAGCGAATCCGATCGCCCGACATGGGCGCATCGTATCGTCCCAGCCGCTCCCAGCCCATCGTCTCCAGTACGTCGAACGTTCCGGCAGGGTCCGAGGAGGTCACCGCGACGTCGTGGATTCCCCTGATGCCGTGTTCCGCCGGCACGTCGGCTTCGGTCCACGGGTCGATGTCCGAGTCGCCGGTGACCAGTTCTAGGGGGAGGCCGTCCGGATCGGTGAACGAAATGACGGTCTCGTCGAAGCGTTCGGTGACCTCCGTGGGGATTTCGTGTTCCTCGAGTCGCCCGGTCCAGTAGTCGACCGATCCTCTCGGGATGGTGAACCCGATCGAACTGATGTCACCCTTCCCGACCTGCCCCTCGGGCATGTCGACGCCCGGGAAGTACGTCAACACGGTTCCCGGGGTGCCCTGCCGGTCGCCGTAGTAGAGGTGGTAGATCGGCTGTCCGGGCATGTACAACAACGTCTGACGGACGAACCGGAGTCCGAGAACGTCCGTCATGAAGTCGTAGTTCCGTTGAGGGTCACTTGCGTACGCAGTGACGTGGTGGATGCCGTCGATGGCTTTCATCACGGGAGGAGTGGTTAGACCACAGACAAAAAACTACCGCCGACCCGAGTGAAACGCAGATTCTGGTGGGTGAACTCCTTGTAACAACGCTATTGTGCTCACCTCGGATGCGTCCGCTCGCTGACGGCCCTGCTCCCTGGAGCGTGCGAACTACTGACGTTCGACGGCCACCCGATCGAATATTGTAATATTTTTGCATTGTATATTCAAATTGTCCTTTTAATTCCTGTTTTGGCAAAATCATTTACAGTCATAGGGCTGTAACGTGAATGTTTGTCAATGTCTGTCGGTGTGGGGCGACGTTACAACGGCCGCCCGGGGCCCGTCGCCGTGTTCGCACCAGTCCTGGGTGCGATCGGCCACTGGCGACTGATTCCGGCCGGTAGCGTCCGGGGTTACGACGTCGCGTCCGGGGTGCGGCGTGCGGTCGGGACACCGGTAGACGTCGCCGTGGCCGACGGGTACGTTTAATTGGTTCCCTCCCCTTGCCCGGAGCATGAGCGCACAGATCGACATCGACGCTATTCTCGAACGGCTTCGGGAGGGGGACGTCATCGAGGAAACCCCGGACGGACGGATCGCGTTCACCGAGGAGTTCCGTGAGGCGAGGGAACGACGCCGTCGCGAGGCCCGGACCGCCGACGGCCACGAATGGGAAATCGAGTCGTTCGAAGGGGCGGAGACGCCGGCCCCGGGGCTCGACGACGTCGACGAGGACGTTCTCGCGGACGCGATTGGGATTCGGGAAGCCTGTGACGGGATCGATCCCGAGACGAGCGTCCGCGTGGCGCTCTCTCTGACGCGCAGTCGAGACGCCGGTCGCACCGCGGGGGTTCCGGACGGGTTCCTCCCGCTGTCGGTCGACGAGGTCGACGCCTTCATCGAGGGACATCCGGCGTCGGTACTCTACTTCTGGCGGGAGGACTGCCCCCCCTGTGACGCCCTCCAGACGGCACTGGAGGAGCTGGTTCGCGACCGTGACCTTCCGGACGCACTCGGGTTGGGCGCCGTCTACGGGCCGGAAGACCCGGCGGCGCTCGAGCAAAAATACGACGTCGCGATGGCGCCGACGGTCCTGTTTTGCTCCGGAAGCGGGATCGACTCCCGTCTCGTTGGGACCCCCGAGCCCGCGGCCGTCCGCAACGAGATAGACATCCTCGTCGAAGACAACTTCGGCGACTGACTGCGCCGGGACGGTATCACATTCGACGGGATAGAGCGGCCTGGCAGAGGCCACTTCGACGTCGATCAGGCGTGGTAGTCCGTCTTGGCCGCTCTCCGGTCGAGTTTCCCGCTCGCGGTTCTGGGAAGTTGTTCGTCGACGAACCGGTACTCCCGGGGTCGCTCGTATCGGGCGAGCTTGTCGCTGTCGAGACACCACTCGTCCAACTCGTCGGCGGTGAGGGTCGGATCGATCCGATGGACCAGCGCCGTCACCTTCTCACCGTACTCCTCGTCGTCGACGCCGACGACCGCGGCCTCCTCGACCCCCTCGTGGGCGTTCAGTCGCTCCTCGGCCGGGGTCGGGAACACCTTCATCCCCTTCGAGAGGATCATGAAGTCTTTCCGTCCTTCGAGGAAGAGAAAGCCCTCCTCGTCCTTGTACCCGAGGTCGCCCGAGTACCACCAGCCGTCCTCGAAGGCGTTCTCGGTCCGTTCCGTATCGCTCCACGCCCACACTGCGGCGTCGTACCCCTTGACGATGATCTCGCCGATCTCCCCGGGGGGCTTCGTTGCGTCGGGCGGCCCGCCTTGCTCGATGACGCGGACGCGGGTGCCGCGATTCGGTTTTCCCACGCTCTCGATCCGGTCCCCTTCGAGTTCCTGGGTCTCTGTCGCCGTCACCAGCACCTCGGTCGCGGCGTACCCGTTCGTCACGTTCTCGCAGACGTTCTCCCGGAGGCGTTCGAGCGTCGTCTCGTCCAGGCGCTCCCCGCTCGCTACGATGGACTCCAGCGAGGAGACGTCGTACGCGTCGAACTCGTCGAGCCGGAGGATCTCGCGCCACATCGTGGGGACCAGGACGGCGGTCGTCAGCTCACGTTCGTCGATCATCTGGAGGTACGTTTCGGCGTCCCAGTCCCGGATGAAGAACATGCTGGCGTTTGCGACCATCGCCGGGATGGTGCTGGCGTACCAGGCGGCGAACGACGGTGTGAACAGCTGTGGCACGCTCGAACTCCGGGACATGTCCGTGTTCTTCAGCGCCTTCAGGATCAACCCACGGTTCGTGTAACACCACCCCTTCGGGCGGCCGGTCGTCCCCGAGGTCCAGACGACAGCGACCAGGTCGTCCTCGGTGACCCTGACGTCCGGCGCAACCGCCGGCTGATCGGCGACGAGGTCCGCCATCGAGACCTCGTACTCCCGTCGTGGTTCGTCCGTCGTGACGACGGCTGCGAGGTTGTCGCCCATCTCCTCTCGTACGACCGTCTCGGCGCGTTCGGACAACTCCCCGTCGACGACGAGGACCCGCGGCTGGAGTTCGTTCACGCAGTACCGGAGCGTCTCCGGGGAGGCGCGCGTGTGGACGTTCGAGACGACACAGCCCGCCTTGACCGCCGCTTTCCAGAGCGAGACGTGCTCGATCGAACAGTCCGTCAGGAACGCGACCCGGTCCCCCTGACCGACGTAGTTCCGGAGCCCGTTCGCGAGCCGGCTGGTTTTCTCGTCGAACTCGGCCCAGGTGATCTCTCTGCCGTCGACCCCCTTGCCGTACGCGATGCGGTTCGGGTTGTTCTCGGCAGCGATCGCCGACAGTTCCTTGACGGGCGGCAGTTCGGTGGTGGAATCTGAGTGCATGGTTGTGATTTCGGTGATTGACGGATCGATCGCAATCTGTTCAGAGTTTGATGTAGTCGGGGAACAGCCTCGTCTCCGGCACGTCGAGATCGAACAACCGGGCCGCGTTCCCGCCGAGGATCTGATTGAGGTCGTCCTGTGGCAGGTCCCGGTCCATCGCGTATTTGAGGAGCTGTCGGAGGCTGGCCCCCCAGTAGTCGATCTGGTGTGCCGGGAGCCCCCAGTCGGATATCTGGTCCCAGTACATCGGGGGAGACTCACCCGGCTGGTGGTACTGTGGCATCGACGCGCCCCAGTCGTTGCCCCAGAGCAACTGATCGATTCCGATGTTCGGATCGTTCATCGGTTTCTTCAGCAGGTCGGCCCAGTAGAGGCCGATCTCGAGGTAGACGTCGTCGTACGTCGCCGCCACCTGGCAACACTGGTCGACGTGTTTCTCCCGCCAGGTCGCCTGCATCCCGCCGTGATCGAAGATGATCGGGACCTCCGGGTACTCGCCCTTCAACTGGCTGGCGAGCGTCGGGTCCGACCAGTCCGGGTAGAGGTCGAACACCGCCCCGGTCTCCCCTCCGGCCCCGTATCCCGAGACGTAGCCGGTGTGCCAGCGGACCGGGACGTCGTGATCGGCAGCCACGTCGAAGATCTGTCGCACCTCGTCCTTCCGGTCGGACCAGTCGATCGGTTCCGAACGCGTCGGATCGGTCGGGACACCCTCCCCGATCATCCGGAAGCCGTCCTTCGAGAGCCACTCGTCGAGTTCCTCGCAGGCCGCCTCCCAGTTCCACGGCTCTTCCCCGCGTTCAGCCGCCTTCTTCGTCTGAACCGGGGCGGCTGCGGCGACGAACTTCCCCGGATTGTCCTCGATGATCTGCCGGTTGATCTCGTTCGTCATCCCGAACCCCGGGAGGAGGACGCACATGTCGACGCCGTAGGTGTCCATGTCGTGGAGCACCCGATCAGAGTTGTCGTAGACGATCACCTCGTCGTCCTCGTCGGCCTCGTCGGCCGGTACGGCAGTCCCCATCTTCCCGGCCAGATCCCCGTAGTCGCCCTCGCCGTCGTCCTGCTGTATCCGTGCTGCGTGACGTTGGGCGTGGCAGTGCGTCTCGACGACAAAGCGACCAAGCTTCATGACATCCTACAGAAAGGGACGGGTGAAAACGTTTGCCCAGCGCCGACCGACGGCGGCCGACGCTCCGCGTCCGGGTCAGGGGCCACCCCTTGGGCCCCCCGACCGACAAAACATAATGGTGATCCCGCTGATAGGACCGCCCGGGGATGTACGATTACATCATCGTCGGCGGCGGAAGCGCGGGCTGTGTCCTCGCTCACCGCCTGTCCGAACAGTTCGAGGTGCTGGTGCTCGAAGCCGGAGGTCCACGGGAGGACCGCGGGGCGATCAACGATCCGTCCCGACTGCGGGAGTTGACGGGCTCGGACCTGGACTGGGAGTTCACGACCGAACCGCAATCGAACCTGAACGATCGTGAGATCCCGTGGCCCCGCGGAAAGGTGCTCGGCGGCTCGAGCGTCATCAACGGCATGGCGTGGGTTCGGGGGAACCCGTACGACTACGACGACTGGGCGAGTGACGGAAACGACGGCTGGAGCTACGACGACATGCTGTCGTCGTTTAAACGGTCGGAAACCCTGGCCGTCGAGGGCGACGAGGGGTATCACGGGTACGACGGGCCCCTCCACGTCTCGCGTCGAGCGACGCCGAACGAGTTCTCCGAACGGCTGGTGGCCGCTGCCGAAGAAGTCGGCATGGAACGGAACACGGACTTCAACGGCGAGCGACAGGCAGGCGTCGGTTACTATCACTCCACCATCAAAGACGGGAGCCGGCACGACGCTGCGGCGGCGTACATCAAGCCCGTCCTGGACCGGCCGACTCTCGACGTCGAAACGGGTGCCCACGTCAGCCGTGTCACGTTCGACGGCGACCGCGCGGCGGGCGTCGTCTACAGACGGGACGGCGCACGTCACGAAGCCCGAACCGTCGAGGACGGCGAGGTCGTGTTGTCGGCCGGCTCGATCCAGTCACCACAACTGCTCATGCTCTCGGGGATCGGGCCCGCCGACCACCTCGACGAACACGGAATCGACGTCAGGGTCGACCGACCCGGCGTGGGCCGTAACCTCCAGGACCACCTTCGGGTGTCGGTCGCCTACGAGAGTCCCGAACCGATCGGGAGGACGGGCGACGGGGACGAGGCGACCCGGTACGACCGGGCGCTCGTCGGTGCCTTCGACTACGCGGAGCCGGACGCTCCCGCACCCGACATCCAGTTCGGGATGGCGCTCGGGATCCCGCCGGACAAACCCGCCCGGGGGTACACCGTCACGGTCTTCCCGATCCGACCGACCAGCCGGGGGCGACTCCGGCTTCGATCGGCCGATCCCCTCGACGCCCCGCTGATCGACCCACAGTACCTCTCGACCGAGACGGACGTCGACGACGTCGTCACGTGTGTGCGACGCGGTCGCGCCGTCGCACAGGCCGACGCCCTCTCGGAGTTCAGGGACCGCGAGGTCAGGCCCGGTCCCGAGGTCACGACTGACGAAGAAATCGCGCAGTACGCGCGGAACACTGCGCTGTCGGGATTTCACCCGGTCGGCACCTGCAAGATGGGCGACGACGACATGGCCGTCGTCGACGACGACCTCCGGGTCCACGGGGTCGAGGGGTTACGCGTCGTCGACGCCTCGATCATGCCCGAGATCACGGCCGGCAACACGAACGCCCCGACCGTCGCCATCGCCGAAACGGGGGCCGACCTGATCAGGCGGTCCCGCTGAGCCGCGGGTGCCGACTGCTCGCAATCGGCCCGTCGGTCCCGGCGGAGGCTTGGCGTAACAGATTTTATATCCGTTACGTCGGTAGCCCCCCCTATGGTTGATCTCGACGGCGAGACAGCGATCGTCACCGGTGCAGCCCAGGGGTTCGGACGAGGCATCGCCGAGCGACTCGGGGAGGTCGGCGCCAACGTCGTCCTCGCGGACCTCCAGGCCGAGAAGGCAGCCGAGGTCGCAGCCGACGTCCGGGACCACGGCGTCGAAACGGCGGTGATCGAGTGTGACGTGACCGACCGATCCTCGACCGAAGACATGGTCGATCAGGCCCGGAGTCGGTTCGGCACGATCGAGATCCTGGTCAACAACGCCGGCGGTAGCACCCGCGAGACGTTCACCGAACTCGATCCCGAGACGTGGGATCGGTTCGTGGAACTCAACCTGACGGGGCCCTACAACTGTTCTCACGCGGTGGTTCCGGGCATGCTGGAGCACGGCAACGGCCGCATCGTGAACATCTCCTCGATGGCCGGGCGGAACGTGACCCTCTACGGGAACCCGAGTTACACCGCGGCCAAGTGGGGGGTCATCGGGCTGTCCAAGCACATGGCGCGGGACCTGTCGCCGGACGTCAGGGTCAACGCGCTCTGTCCGGGTGGGGGACCCGACTCGCCGATGGGCCGGGCTGGCACCCCGCGGGATATGGCAAACGGGGTGCTCTATCTCGTCTCGGAGTTGGGCGAGTTCGTGACCGGTACGATCCTGGAAGTCGAGGGTGGCAGCCAGCTGAACCAGCTTCCCGACTGACCGGGAGCGTTACTGGAACAGATCGTCCGCCCACTCGTGGTCGGTCGCCGGCGCGTCAGCCCGACCGGCCGTCGAGTACTCCTCGCGGAGCGTCTCCCAGTTGTCGGGGTACGTGATCGGTTTCGTCACCATCCCCGGTAACGAGGGGCCCATGACGACGTTCTCCCCGCCGCCCTGTCCGACGACCGGAACGTGGATCTGCTCGGGGTCGAGTTCGTGCGTCGGTCGGAGCGCGCTGACCTCGTCGTCGTCGTTCGGGCTCGCGCTCCCCGTGTACATCTCGTAGGCCATCAGATCCGAGTTCTCGAGCAGATACTCCTTGACGTCCCGTTTCGAGAACCCCGCCTCGTGGAGCGTCTGTGCGTCGTCCGGGGACAGCCCGTGGATCGCCCACACCACCGACGAACTGTACTGCACCCGCTCCATCCAGGGCGGCGTGTTGTAGATCATCCCCTTGAGGATCCCCTCCGCATCGTCCCCGTGCCGGTTCGTGTACTGGGCGAAGGAGTTCGGGCCCCCGATCGTGATCGTGCTCTGGTCCGCGTCGAACCCGCGTGTCTCGTGCATCGGTTCCCAGGGGCTCGCTTCCTCGTTTTCTGCGGTGAAGAGCCCGAACTTCTGTGGGCTCCCCTGGACGCCCATGTCCTTCTCGCCGGGGTGGATGATGGCGGTGTTCTTGTAGGCGAGGCCGAGGGCGCGGCCGATGACGCGGTTGGCTCGCGACCCCGGACCGTACCGGGACCGGATGCCGAGTTCGCCCCGGACCGGCCCGTTCACCACCCAGCAGTAGGCCCACGACCCCGTGCTCGTCGACACCTGAATGGCGTTCGCCTCGGGGTCTGCGAGAGCTTTCGCCCCGGCGAGAAGTACGGGCATGTGTACCGGCGTACAGCCGGCCATCACCCCGTTGATGGCCAGTTTCTCCACCGTCAGAATCCCCTCCCGGTTCCCCAATCGGCCCAGTTCGTGGCCCCTGCTCAGCTCCGTCCCCCGCATCATCTCCGCGACGCGGTCGTCGGTCGGCGGAACGACCGGCAGTCCGTCGCTCGCTCCCTTCTGGTAGAGCGAGCGGGTCGCCTCGACCATCTCGGAGATCTCCGACGTGAAATCCGACATACGGGTATGGTTACGGACCACATGGATAATGGTTCGGGTTGGGGGGAGTCGAGTCTACGCCCTCCAGCGGATGGCACCGGGGGGTGAGCCGAAAATTTCTTTGTTGGACCACGCGGCCCTGTGTCCATGGCCACCGAGCCACATCCGGATGCTCAGGCGTTCCTCGACGAGAGAAGCGACGCCCCGCCGATGGAAGAACTGGCGATCGAGGACCTCCGAGGTGGACCGCTTCCGGAGGGGGACCCCGAACCGGTCGACGAGGTCGTCGATATCGTCGTCCGGGGGAACGGACACGGGATTCCCGTCCGGCTCACGAAACCGGCCGGCGACGGTCCCTTCCCGATATTCGTCTGGGCTCACGGGGGTGGCTCGATCCTCGGGACGATAGAGACCGAGGATCCGACCGCCCGGGCGCTGGCGAACGCAACGGGGTGCATCGTGGCGTCCGTCGAATACCGGCTGGCGCCGGAACACCCCTTCCCGGCCGCGTTTCGCGACTTCCACGCCGTCGTGAACTGGGCGGCCGAGTCGGCCGACGAGTACGGCGCCGACCCCGACACGATCGTCACGGGTGGCGAGAGCGCCGGCGGCAAGCTCGCTGCGTCCTGTGCCCACTACATCCGCGATCACGGCGGTCCCGACATCGATTACCAGGTCCTCGTCTATCCGTCCGTGAACTACAGCCGGGAGTTCCCGAGCCAGGAGGAGTACGACGGCTACATCCTCACCACCGAAAACATCGCCTGGTTCAACGAGCAGTACCTGGAGGACCCGATACACGGCTACAACCCCTACGCGTACGCCCTCGAGGACGACTACTTCGGCGATCTCCCCCCGGCGACGGTACTGACGGCCGGCTTCGACCCCTTGCAGGACGCCTGCAAGGCGTACGTAGACGAACTACGGGACGCCGGCGTGGAAGTCTCCCACCATCACTACCCCGACATGATCCACACGTTCTTCGGACAGTTGCAGTCGCCGGAGTGGGAACGCGCCCGGGAAGCCGTCCGAGACGTCGGCGACGACGTCGTCGCGTCTCTCGACTGACCGGTGTGGCAGCATCGTCTGGGGCCCGTCATCTGTTGGAGACAAATCCGATCGTAGGAAACGAGACGGCACGTGCGGGACAGGTGTGCCAACCGCGGGTCGGCCCCGCGTCAGCGCCGCACGAACACTTCTCCGTCCTCGACTTCGACGTCGTACGTCGGCACGCGAAACTGGTCGGCGTCGACGTTTTTGCCGGTCGTGATGTCGAAGATCCACCCGTGCCACGGGCAGTGGACGTACTTTTCCTCTTCGTCGTAGTTCCATTCCCAGCCGTCGTCGGACGCCGTGATGCGGCCGCTAACGCCCCCCTCACAGAGGGGGCCGCCCTGGTGGACACAGAAGTTCCCGACCGCGTAGAACTCCTCGTCGATCCGGAACACCGCGACTTCGATACCGTCGACGTCGACCAGTACCCTGGATTTGTCGCCCTCGAACCGATCGATGTCGGCCACTTTGTATTTCTTTGACATGTGTTTCGTTGACAGCGTCGGAGCGGGTGTCGCGGGGGGAGTCGATCAGGAGATTCCGAACACGTCGAGCGCCGTCTCTCCCATGATCCCCCGGACGGTTTCCTCGTCGAGCGATCCCTGGATCGTGTTGAGGATGTCCGCCGGCGGGTCGAAATCGGGGTGGGGATGGTCCGTCGAGAACATCACCGTGTCCGCGCCGCCCGCCAGTTGGAGGAGGCTCGCCGTGTCCTGTGCCCTCGCCCGGTGTCCGATCGGCTGCGTGCCGAAGTAGAACTTCTCCCGGATGTACTCGCTCGGGAGTTTCGTGAGCATCGGCACCTCCTGGGAGGACATCATGTAGTGGTCGTCCATGCGTCCCATTATCCACCCCAGCCATTCGGCCCCCGACTCCTGGAAGATGAACTCCAGGCCGGGGAACCGTTCGGGGAGGCCCCGGAAGATCATCGACATGAGATGCCACATCGGCTCGACGGGGAAGGTGAACGCGTGGTCCTCGACGAACGTCTCGGCCCAGTACCGCTGGACCGGGAACACCGACCACGCCGCCCCGTTGCCGCTGTGCATCAGAATCGGGAGGTCGTTGTCCTCCGCGGCCTCGAAGATCGGGTCGTACCACGGATGGCCCGCGGGCGGTATCAACCCCACTCCCGGCAGTTGGACGCCGACGATTGCGTCCTCGTCCGCTACCCGGTCGATCTCCTCGGCCCCGGCCTGGGGCTTTTGCGGGGGGACGATGATCGTTGACTTGATCCGGTCGTCCACCCCGGCGAGCGTGTCGAGGACGAACGAATTGTACGCCTCGGCAAGGGCGACGGCGGTCGGGTCGTGGTTGACGGAGGCGAGCCGTGCAGGGCCCGTACCGAGGATCGAATAGTCGATCCCGTACTCGTTCATCATCTCGAGTTTCTGCTCGACCGTCGTCGTCTCGAGGGCGTCCTGATGCGGATTGTGTTCGTCGTACTCGTCGTGTCGGAGCGTCTGGAACCACGCTGGCGTCGCCCGAAACGCCGAGTAAATCTCGCGGTGTGGGTCCCGCGTGTATTCGATCAGTTTCCGAATCCCCGAGTGTTTCTCCTCCATGTACGGCCCGAGGTCTTCGAGCATGTCGAAGTGTACGTGGGAGTCCACGTCGGCGATCGTGAGATCACCCACGGTTAACCGTTTTTGTGCCTCAGTAGAGGCCATATTCCCTCTCTTTCGGGTAACAGAATAATACTACCGGTACATAAGTATCTTGAACAATCCGGGCCGTCGTTCGACTGACAGATCCCCCCGTGAGGTACCTATTCCACCGGGTGGCGATCTCCCGACCCGCCCCCCCGGTGCCCGGCTCTGTGGCCCGGCGGTTACGACTCGTACCGGTGACCGTCCCGGACCGACGGCGCACCGATCCCGATCACCCGGGCGGTCTCCCCGGCGTCGGCGTCGTTGAACGCTCGATGCGGACTCTCCGGTTCGGCGATGAAGAACTGGCCTTCCGGGACCTGGAACTCCCGGTCCGGCGTTTCGACGCGTAACTCGCCCTCGATGACGAAGAACACCTCCTCCTGTTCGTCGTGATAATGAAGCCCCGCGTACGGAATGTCTTTACCCGGGGCGACGGTGTACACCCGCAGTCCCATGTTGTCCAGGTCGGCGGCGTCGCTGATGGAGTGGGTCTCCGAGGGACTCTCGCGCAGCAGTTCGACCTCATCGGGATCGACAACGTGGTATCCCATGTTCCGTTCTTGGCCCCCAGACTTGTAAACGGGGAGCCTCGGGGCCGATCGACCCGGCGGAACATCGGTCGATCCGGGCGCCCCGTCATCGTCCCCAACACTCATGATCCAGTACGATGTACGCTCTGGAGTCCGATCGGTGACCGACTCAGAAACGGCGTCACGGCGTCTCCATCTGTCCGTCAACGCGGCGGCACGTAGCGACGCCTGGGGCCGAGACACGGCGACGTCCGACAGAGGGGTCAGCCGACAGTACCGCCGCCGGAGATTCCATGAGATTCAACGAACTTGACGAGACGAGCGAGTCATTGTATCGAAGGGGAGCGACGGACGGCCTCCCGGTCGTTCCGCCGACCGACGACCGCGTCGTGGAGATGCTGCGGGGGACGGACCTCCCCCGGGACCACGAATTCGGGCGGTTGGGGAACCGGAAGGGGGCCCTGACCGTGGAGACGGTGGCCATTAACGGGGTGATGGCCGGCTGTACGCCGGTACATATGCCGGTGTTGGTCGCCGGGGCGAGGGCGATGGCCCACCCCGACTCGAACGTCATCCAGGTGTCCGTCAGCACGGGGTCGTGGGCCTACTGCTGGGTGGTGAACGGGCCGGTCCGGGATGAACTCGGGATCAGCCCGCGATTCGGGCCCGGCGTCCGGGCGAATCGCGCCATCGGCCGCGCGCTCGGCCTCGCCTACAAGAACACCGCCATCATCCACCCCGGCGAGAAGGACATGGGCGTCCAGGGGAACCCCTTCAAGTACAGCCTCCTGGTCGGGGAGAACGAGGAAGCGAGCCCCTGGGACCCCGTCCACGTGAGCGAGGGGTTCGACGCCGACGAGAGTACCGTCACGCTCGGAGGGCCGAACGGGTTCGGACAGTACTCGACGCCGGCGGAGGCGTCGGCGAGCGACGTTCTCGAGCGCATCATCTACAACACCCCTCCCTGGATGACTGGACGGGAACGGAAGTCGTTCCGCAACTGGGTCATCCACGGCCTGGCACCCGACAACGCGACCACACTGGCCGATGCTGGCTTCACGAAATCCGACACCAAGGCGTACCTCTGCGAGAACGATCAGCTGACCGAATCCGAACGGTATCCCGGCTTCCTGACCCGCGACGACGACGCCGAAGTCGAGTCCATCCGCACGCCGAGGTACGAGGACCCAGACCTGATCAAACTGCCAGTCGTCGGGGCGTCTGGGCGTGAGAACGTCGCCATGGGTCCGTCGCTCGGCGGACCGGTGACGGTCCAAATCGAGTTCCCCGACGAGTGGGATCAACTCCGTGCGGAGTACGCCGCCGGGACTGAACGGACCGGTACGGACGAGGAGTATCAGTGGCTCGCAGATCCGAGAGCCGAGTGACGCGACGCAGTCGGTCGTTTTGCGGGGAGTGGACTCACCCCGCGGGGGCCGGGCGCCGTTCTGCGAAAGGTTCATGGTTGCCGGCTATGGGTCACGAACGCGGTCGCGCGTCACCCGACGACCGACCGTAGGAGACTCACAATGAACGTTCGCTCATCGGTCGACATGCCGAACGTAACGGACCTGTCAAGCATCGCGGCGGAGAATCATCCCCACGACACGGCGTTCGCGGACGCGGATCGACGCGTGACGTGGTCGGAGTTCGAAACCGAGAGCCTGCGGGCGGCGACCGCCTTCCGGGAGGTGATGACTCAGGGGGACCGCGTGGCGTTTATCTGTGAATCGTCGGTCGATCACATCACGGCGATGAACGGCGTGATAAAGGCGGGCGGCATCCCCACCAACCTCCACGTGCGGGCCGCGCCCGAAACGTTCCGGTACTGTCTCGACACGGTCCGACCGAGCGTGATCGTCCTGGACGAGCAGAACTCCGAGTTCTTCGAGGACCGGGTCCGCGACGAACTCGAGACGGAGGCACCCACCGTGATCACGCTGGGTGACGCGCGCGCCGAGTACGAACGGTCCTACGAGACGTTCGTCGAGGGCCAGCCCGAAACCGAACCCGACGTTCGGGTCAGGGCGGAGGACGTCGCGGCGATCTGGTGGACGTCCGGGACGACCGGTCGGCCGAAGGGCTGGTGCCAGACCCACCGTGGCGTCCTGCTGAAGGCCCTGAAAACCTCGACGGCGACCGACCGGAACTCCCGAAGCCTGATGGTGTTGAGTCCGGCGTTTGCGGCCTGGTGGGGCAGCACCATGTCCACCATGCTCGCCGGCGGGACGATGGTCTACCGACAGGAGTGGTCACCCGAGGACGTGGTCCGACTGGTCGAGTCGGAGTCCCTGACGAACGTGGGGCTAGTGACGACGATGTGGCGGGAGATCCTCCGGCTCGAAAACCTGGACGACTACGATCTGAGTTCTCTCGAACGGATTCTCTCGACCGGCGAAAAGCTAGACCGGACGACCATACGCGACCTCTCCCAGAATGTCTGTGACACGATCGCGAACGGGTACTCCTCGACCGAGGTGCTGGGAACCTCGATCACGAACGTCGAGATGGAAGGCGACCGGGTCGAGAGCGTCGGCAAGCCGGTCCTCGGACAGCGCGTTCGGATCGTCGAGGAAGGCGGCACGCCGGAGGACACGCTGCCGCCCGGCGAGATCGGCGAGATTCTCATCAAGGGCGCCGACGCGCCCGTCTGGGTGTGGGGTGATACGGCGACGACCGAGTCCGAGTTCGACGATGGGTGGTGGCGATCCGGCGATCTCGGCTACAAGGACGACGACGGCTACCTCTTTCTCGAAGGCCGATCGGATTTCATGATCACGTCCAAAGGGATGAAGGTGTTCCCGTCCCCCATCGAGGAGCGACTGGACGCCCACGAGGGCGTCGAGGAATCCGTGGTCGTCGGCGTCGATGACGAGGAGTACGGCGAGCGCGTGACGGCCATCGTCTCCCGTTCTGACCCGGAGGTGTCGGCCGAGGATCTGGACTCCTGGTGTCTGTCGAGCGATGCGCTCGCACGCTTCGAGCGGCCGCGCAAGTACCACTTCATCGACGACCCGGTACCCCGAACCGCCAGTGGCAAACTCGATCGCCACGGCGCGATCGACCTCGTGGGCGAGTGATCGTCGCCCCGTCGGGAACCGCAAAGCGGCGGTCGGGCGAGTGTCCTTCGCAGCCCGTGACATAATTATAAATGTGTCGGGGCCGATGCCGAACGCATGTTCGAGGACCCGGACCGCGTCCGGTATGAACTCCTTAGCTGGATTACGCCGAAGGAAGCTCCGGACGAGGTCCAGCGGCTAGCGGGAGAGATCGGCAGCGGCGACTACGAGGTGTACATGCACAAGATCGACGCTGCGCTGGACGAGGCCCACAGCGTGTTCACCAAAACCGGCGTGTCCTCGATGCTCAAAGCCGGTGACGTGGTCGTCGGCGTCCACAACCGGCGCGGCGATCTCGTCTCGGCCAGTTGCGGCACGTATCTCCACGGTCCCGTGGCCCAGCTTCCGGTGAAGTTTCTCATTCAGCGGTTCCTCGAAGGCGACTCGAACGTCACCGTAGAGCCTGGTGACATCTTCTACACCAACGAGGCGCTGACGGGGGGGATCCATCCCGAGGACCAGATGGCGATCATGCCGATCTTCCACGACGGCACACTCATCGCGTGGGCGACCGCGGCGCTCCACCAGCCCGAGACCGGCGCGATCGAACCCGGCGGTATGCCCGAGACCGCCAGGACCCGCTACGACGAGGGGATGCGTCTGACCCCGATCAAGATCGCCGAGGACTACGAGATCCGCGACGACCTGATGGACATGATGAAGAACTTCATCATGCGGGCCCCCCAGATGCAGGAGACGGACGTCCACGCGCGGTGTACGACCGTCGACGTCATCCGCAAGCGGATTCAGGAACTCGCCGCCGAGGCCGGGGGCGACTTCGTCCGGGGACTGTTCCAGAAAGCGATCGACACAGCCGAGACCGGGGCGCGAAACATCGTCTCCTCCCTGAACGACGGCACCTACCGTTCGGTGGCCTTCTTCGACAACATCGGCGCGGAGGAGGCGTTGATGAAGATCTCGCTGACCGTCGAGAAGCAGGGGGACGAGATCCTGTTTGACTTTTCGGGCACCTCGCCGGAAGCGGGATCGTACAACTCTTTCGCCCACGCGGTGCCCGCATACGTCGCCTCGTATCTTTTCCCGTACGTGTTCTACGACCTGCCGGTCTCGACGGGAGCGTTCACGCCGTTTTCGTTCAAGATTCCCGACCGATCGGTCCTCAACGCAAACCCCGAGGCATCGGTGTCCCAGTGTGTCCTGACCGGGACGGTTATCCTGTCGGTCTGTCACGACGCGTTCAGTCGCATGCTGTATGCGACCCATCCGGAGAAAGTCGCGGTCGCCCCTGACACCCACGAGGGGGGCGACGGTGCCTACACCGTCGGCGTCGACCGCTACGGGGTCCAGCACGCCAACGTCGGGACGTTCGAACTCAACACGAAGGGCGGGGGCGCACGCGCCCACAAGGACGGCGTCAACGCCCTCGGCTTCAGTTACGCGCCGTGGGGTAAGTCACGAAACATCGAAGAGATGGAGGACGTTGGCGTCAGCCTCACGTACGCCGCGAGCCACCTGCCGGATTCCGGCGGGGCCGGCAAGTACCGGGGCGGAAACGGGACGCAACTGCTCAACGTCATCGTCTCGGACCATCCTGCTTCGGCCGGCGGCGGCGGCAAGGGGAACCACATCCCGAACAACACGGGACTGTTCGGCGGGTACGCGGAGGCCTCGTTGCTCAAAGCCTATGTGCGGAACACGGACATCTTAGAGCGACTGGAGGCCGGCGAGGACGTCCCGACGGACGTTCGCGAACTGGTGTCCGAGCGAGCGGTCGACGGCGACTACGTGATGACGAAGTTAGGGGGCGAGAGCCAGCAGTTCGAGAAGGGGGACACGCTGATCGGACTGACCGGCGGCGCCGGCGGCCTCGGCGATCCCCTAGAGCGTGACCCCGAAGCCGTCCGAGAGGATCTGGCCCAGGGACTCACCACGGAGTGGACCGTCGAGAACGTGTACCACGTTGCGATCGAGAACGGGAAGGTCGACCACGAGGCCACCGAACGGCTGCGCGAGGCCGAACGCGAGCGGCGGAAACGGCGCGGCAAGCCCTTCGAGGAGTTCCAGGCGGAGTGGCGCACCAAACAGCCGCCCCAGGACATCCTCGAACACTACGGCGACTGGCCCGAGGCCATGGTCGAAACGACGTCCGTCGAGGAGATGCTGGGTGACTGAGTGGGAACCGTAGTCCGACGGGAGGGGACGGTCGGCGGCGGGGGTCCGGCTTTCTCACCGCCAAGCGACGACGGTCGACCCGAGTACGCTCAACCTCGACAGTAACTATAAGTGCAAGCGCAAGGTGTCGAAGGAGTATGGTGTATCAGCAGCCGTCCGACCAGCGGAGCCGGTTCCCATGAGCGCGGTCCAGATCACGGAGTCGCTCCTCCTCGATACGGAGCGATCGATGTGGCAGTGTCGCAGGTGCGAGACCGATCTGGTCGGGGTGGACGAGAACTACAAGGAGGGGTGTCTGGTCGCCGAGCGCGATCCCACGGAGGTGCACGATCCGGTGGTCGACTCCGAATACAACTTCGCCCCGGATCCGGAGTGGTGTCGGATCGTCGAGTTCTACTGTCCGGGCTGTGGTCTGCTGATCGAAAACGAGTACCTGCCGCCGGGGCACCCGATCACTCACGACATCGACGTCGACGTCGACAGCATCGACGCGGGGGGGACCGACGCGTGAGCGAGGCCGACGCGGTGACGATCGACGTCGACATCGGCGGCACCTTCACTGACTGCTTCATCCGGTACGACGGCGACATCGCCACGGGGAAAGCCGAGACGGTCGAGAGCAACCTCTCCCAGGGGTTCCTCAACGCAGTCGAAGCCACGGCGGCGGAACTGCCGGTCTCGCCGAGCGAACTGTTCTCGAGTGCCGACCGCATCCGGTACTCGACGACTGCGGCCCTGAACAAACTCGTCAGCCGTGACGGCACAAAGCTCGGTCTGCTCATGAGCGAGGGCCAGGAGGAACTGACGTTCATCGGCCGCGGCTCCCAGTGGGCGGACGGGCTCCCCGTCCACGAGCAGCGCAACGTCGCCGAGGCCGAGAAGCCGGACCCGATCGTGCCGCCGGCGATGACCGAACCGGTCAAAGAGCGGCTGAACTACGATGGGGAGATCGTGCGGCCGCTCGACGAGGATCACCTGCGCGAGAAGGTGAACGAACTCGTCGACCGGGGGGCCCGCGGGTTCGTCGTCAGCCTGGCGTGGTCGTTCCGCAACCCCACCCACGAACAGCGCGTCCGCGAGATCATCGGCGAGGAGTATCCCGACTCGTATCTGGGGAGCGCGCCAGTCTTCCTCTCCTCGGAGGTCAACCCCCAGCGCGGCGAGTACGAGCGCACGATGACCACCATCCTCAACGCCTACCTCCACCGGCCGGTCGTCGACGAACTCCTCGACATCAGCGATCAGCTCCGGGCCGAGGGCTACGAGAAACCCCTGATGTTGATCCACAACACCGGGGGGATGGCGGAGGTCTACCGGACCTCGGCGATCGAGATGTTCAGTGCCGGTCCCGTCGCCGCGCTCATCGGGGCGAGTCATCTCGGCGACCAGTACGGCTTCGACAACGTGATCGCCGCCGACATGGGCGGGACGAGCTTCGACATCTCCCTGGTCCTCGACGGCGCCACCGAATCCTACGACATGGACCCCGTGATCGACCGCTGGCTGGTCAACACCGCGATGCTCGAATCGAAGTCGATCGGCGCCGGCGGCGGCTCGATCGCCTCGGTCGACGAAGATCTGGACGACCGCGTCCAGGTCGGTCCCGAGAGCGCGGGATCGAACCCCGGTCCCGCCTGTTACAACCAGGGCGGTCGCGAGCCGACGGTCACGGATGCGGACCTGGTGCTGGGGTACATCAACCCCGAGACGTTCCACGGCGGGGAAAAACGGCTGAGCGTCCGGCAGGCCGAGCGGGCCATCGACCGGAACATCGCCCGCCCCCTCGACATCGACACCGTGGAGGCGGCGGCGCTCATCCGACAGATCGTCGACGCCAACATGGGGAGTCAGATCTACACGGAAACGGCCCTCCGCGGGTACGATCCGCGGGAGTTCGCAATGTTCGCGTTCGGGGGGGCAGGGCCGACGCACGCCGCGGACGTCGCCCGCCACGCCAACGTCTCGACGGTGCTGACGTCCCCCTTCTCCCCGGTGTTCTCGGCGTACGGATCCAGCGTCATGGACACCGTTCACATCTACGAGACGTCCCTGGAGATCCCGCTCGTCCATCCGCGGACTGGGGAGTACTACTCGGACTACGCCGAGTTCAACGGGATCGTCTCGGACCTCCGCGAGCAGGCGACCCATGATCTCAGGGCGGAAGGCCACGACCCGGACGACGTGGAGTTCCGCCTGGAGCTGGATATGAAGTACTCCGGGCTGCTCGACATCACGCGGGTCCGTTCCCCGCACGTTGTCGTCGACTCCGAGGAGGACATCAGCGACATCTGTGAGGCCTTCGAGGAGGAGTTCACGCGGTCGTACAGCCCGTTCTCGGATCCGTCGGAAAGCGGCATCTTCATCCAGAACTTCTTCCTGCGGGCGTCAGTTCCGACCCCCACGCCTCCCCTCCCGACCTACGAACTCCGAGGGACGGACGCGGCTCACGCCCGGATCGACGAGCGCGAGGTGTACTGGACCATCGCCGACGGATTCCTCGACACGCCGATCTACGCCAGGTCCGAACTCGACCCCGGCAACGAACTCCAGGGCCCCGCCGTGATCGAGGCCGAGAACACCACGGTCTCGATCATTCCGGAGGCGACCTATCGCGTCGACGAACACGCTACCGGGTGGATCGAACTCGAGTGAACGCTGTAAGCACGCGGCCGGTGTCCCCCCACCGGACAGCCGGGACCCCTACTCTATCGACGGATCGGACTCCGGGCAGTCGTCCCGGCAAAAGCTATTTGCCACGCCCGCGTGAGGTGTGTCGACATGGCGGCCGTCCCCCACGTCCGGATACCGGAACCGGTGCTGACCGCTGATCCGGGCGCTCTCGTCGACGATCCCCGGGCCGAGTTGCTCCGTGTGGCCGATCGGGGGGAGAACGAACCAGGGCGCGCAGAACCCCATCGATAACGAGCACACCACATGTCCGAACAACCAGAGACGGAACGGTCGTTGGAAGAGATCAATCGATCGCTGTACCGGGAGGGGCTGACGGACGGCCTCCCGGTCGTCCCGCCGACCGAAGAACGGGTCGCGGAGATGCTCCGCGGCACCGACCGCGACCGCGACGAGGTCATCGGGAAGTTGGGCAACGAGGAGAACCCTCTCACCGTCGAGCAACTGGCAGCAAACGCCGTCATGGCGGGCTGTCTCCCGACGTACATGCCCGTCGTGGAGGCTGGGGCACGAGCCATGGCGGATCCGGATTCGAACACTCTCCAGTTCTCAGTGAGCACCGCGTCGTGGGCGTACCAGTGGATCGTAAACGGCCCGATTCGAAACACGCTCGACATCGAGAGCGGTTCCGGGGCCTTCGGACCGAACTTTCACGCCAACCAGACGATCGCGCGGACACTCGGGATCGCCTACCGGAACACGGCGAAGATCTACCCCGGCGAGAAGGACATGGGCGTGATGGGCAACCCGTTCAAGTTCAGCCTCCTTTCGGCCGAACACGAGGAGGCGAGCCCCTGGGAACCGTACCACGTGACCCACGGCTTCGACCGATCGGACAGCACCATCACCCTCTCCGGCCCGAGGAGTTGGGTTCAGTGGGTTCCCGGGGAGAACACCGCCGAACACATCCTCCGGGGCATGATCCGAAACACCCCCAAAACCATGCGGTCCGGCACCGGGACGGACAACCCCGCCACGATCCTGCACGCGATCAATCCCTACAATGCCGAGGAACTCGAGAAAGCGGAGTTGAGCAAACGGGAGATCAAGGAGTATCTGGTCCGGAACTCCCACTACACCACCGACGAGTACTCACAGACGTTCAGGGACGACGACGGGAAGATTCCCCAGCGGCAGGTCCGCCAGTACCGCGACCCCGAGCCGATCAAAATTGCGACGATCGGCGGCCCCGGTCGGGTGAACGCCATCATCGGCATGTCTCTCGGCGGCCCAGTCACGAAGCGAATCGAGTTCCCGGACAACTGGGACGCCCTTCTCGACGAGTATTCCGTCGAACCTGAGTGGGTTCCCGCGGACGGCTTCTACTGACTCGCCACGGACCCCGGTTTGTATCGTCGTCCTGGTCGGTCCTCCCCCGGGCTGGATTCCACGATCGGGAATCCCGTCCCGGGGCCCGTCGGATACAGAGTGTCCGGGACCCGGTCGGTTGCCCGTCGTCTCCGCCGGTCGCTCGGCGAACCGGCGGATCCGGTTCGGCGACGGCTAACTGTGCTCGATGTGGAGTTCGAGTTCGTTCGCCGCCGCGAGGACCAGATCGACGAGTTCGTTTTCGAGGCGTTCGGGTTTGAGCCTGGTTGCGGGGCCGGAAACGCTGATCGCGCCGATCGGTTCGGATTTGTCCTTGCCCATCACCGCGGCCCCGATGGCGTGGACGCCCGCGGTCGATTCCTGCATGTTGAGGGCGTACCCCTGTTCCTGAATAGAATCGAGTTCAGTCCGCAGTTCGTCGACGTCGGTGATGGTGTTGGGCCCCGTCTCTTCGAGCGGGATCGATTCGAGCAGGTCGCCACGAACGCGGGGCGGCGTCTCGGCGAGGATCGCCTTCCCCGCCGCGCTGGCGTAGATGGGCCCCCGCCGCCCGGTGTGGGCGCCGGTCTGCACCGGGTTGTCCCCGATCTCGGTGTAGAGGTAGACGCGTTCGTGCCCCTCGCGAACCATGAACTGGGCCCGCTCGTCGGTACTGGTGGCAAGTTCGTCGACCTTCTGCTTGATCATGGGGTACCCCTCGATCCCACGTCGGAGATAGCCGCCGATCGTGAGGAACCTGAAACTCAGCCGGTAGTGCCGCCCGCTTTTTATCACGTAGCCGCTTTCGTCGAGGGTCGTCAGATGACGGTGTACGGTGCTCGTGGCCAGTTCCAGTTGCTCCTCCAGGTACTCCCTCGTCGCCGGCCCCTCTTCCAGCAGTTCTTCGATGATCCGCAACGAGGTTTCGGTCGTTTTCACCCGGGATTTGCGATCTTGTACCATACTACCCAGTGGCAGACGAATCGTTATAAATTTCCCGCTATCCGGGACCCTTCAAGCCACGGCAAGTCGCCTATCTGTGCGGGAAGATACACTGAATGGTGGACTCCGACGACCCATTCGAGCACAGCGACCTTCCCGGTTATCGGAACCGACTCCGGTCGGCAAGCAAAGGACGGTATCGTGACAGTCGTGATGGAAAACGGATTGACGTCGGACGGACGCGAAATCGGGAGGCTCCTGCCGGCGGTCGAACCGGAATTCGCTTTACATGAATAGGTGTGTAAACGAGCCTGTTTCGCCGGCCCGGCGGCCGTTTTCCTCCCGTGAAGTCGGGATATATTTCCCGGATATCGAAAAGTCCGTGTGTCGGTGGCGGCGCTCACGTCGCCACCGGGAGTCCGCGCCGGTCGGGTTACACGTCGATCCCGGCCTCGTCGATCAGGCGGCGGCCGGACTCGACGAACCGATCGAACTCCTCGTTCACCGCGGGGTTCAGCAACTGGCCGTCGCGTTTGACCACCTCGCCGTCGACGAGGACCGTGTCGATGTGAGACGCGTCGGCCTGGAACACGACGGTCTGGATCGGCGCGTGACAGGGGGCGGTCATGAAGTCGTCCTTCCGGAGCATGATGACGTCCGCCCGCTTGCCCGGCGTGAGGGTGCCGATCTCGTCTTCCATGCCCAGCGCTTTCGCCCCCTCGATCGTGGCGAACTCCAGGGTGTCCCGCGCCATCGTCTTCACCGCGTTGACTTCCTCGTCGTTTTCGAGGACCTTCTGGTTCTCGAACATTCGCTGGAGCTGGAGACCGATTCGCATCTGGCTCCCCATGTCGCCGCTGATGCCCGAACAGACGTCGACGCCCCAGGTTACCCGACCGCCGGCGTCGAGTACCTTCTCGGTTACCGGGACGCCGTGGCCCATCTGCATCTCGACCTCCGGCGTCGACGAGAAGGACGCGCCGGCGTCGACCGCGTGCTGGACGTCCTCCTGGGAGAAGTGGTTCCCGTGGGCGATGTTGACGTCGGGGCCGAGCATGTCGTGGTAGGCGCCAAAGCCCTGGTAGTCCTCGCCGTACACCGAGGACGGCCACAGCGCGGCACCCATGTGGACTGTCGCGAGTGCGTCCATCTCTCGCGCCAGTTCCATGTCGCTTCGGGCAGTCTCGTCGATACAGAAATCCGGCCCCCGGAGTCCGATCCCCAGGCCGAGCATGTCGTCGTCGCGGATCTTGTCGTCGTAGAGCGTACGAATGTTCCCCTCCGGGAGGCCGACGTCGCTCTCGAACCACCACTTCGCCGCGTCGTCACCCGGGGGACCGTACGTGTACACCGCACGCAGTCCGGCGTCCTTGAGCGCGTCGACGGCTCGTTCGCCGTGTTCGAGCGAGTTGGGGTACGACCAGTCCAGGGCCGTGGTCGTCCCCGTATGGAGTTTCTCCAGCGCCCCGAAGAGCCCCCCGAGATACATGTCTTCGGGCTGGTAGAGGCCGGTGATGTTGCCGAGCATGTGCTCGAAGTATTCGCCCATGAGCGACCAGTCCCCCGCGATGCCCCTGACTTGCGTCTGTGCGAGGTGGATGTGCGAATCGACGAACCCGGGGAGGACGATGTGGTTTTGCGCGTCGATCGTCTCGGCGCCCGACACCGACAGGCCGCGCCCGATCTCGACGATTTCGCCGTCATCGATGTGGACGTCGGCCTCCGCCAGTTGGCCGATCTCTGGATCGAGCGATACGACTGTCCCATTCTGGATGATCGTTTGTGTCATCCCTACGTCTAAATCTAACTATAATGATAAAAGTTTATTGGTGAGTCTAGACATCAAGCTAAATCTATCGCTCCCCTCGCGCTTACCTGCGGATGCCCCGGCCTCTGACTACCGGTGCTCTCACCCCCAAGGTAGCGAGGACCACTCGACTTCGCACGTCTCCAGTCGCCGGCGTCGACAGATTTCGGCGCTGTCGGGCGATTCGATACGAACCATTGCTCCGGCGGGTGGTCGTGGTGGCTGCCGATAACATTCTATATAGCGTTATTCAATTCATCGCCAATCGATGGACAGATCGGTCCCGCATTGTGTGATTCGGTTGTGTACTCCCCACAACTGAATACACAATATAGTCTCTCTGCTAACATATTGGGTGAGCTCCCCGATATCAGCCGGCGCGTCGGCGCTCCACCGCGAAGTTCGGCCGCTCGACCGGCCGCCACCGCCCGATTTATGTCGGGAGCGGGCGACTCCTGCGACATGGGATACGTCGTCCGGATGCCGAAAATGGGAATGTCGATGGACCAGGGGACGGTGATCGAGTGGGTCGTCGGGGAGGGCGACGCCGTCGACAGCGAGGAGGTGATCGCGGTCGTCGAATCCGAGAAGGCAGCAGACGAGGTCGAAGCCCGCGAGACTGGCGTCCTGCGGCGGGCCCTCGTCCCCGAGGGAGGCGTCGTCGAACCGGGTGATCCGATCGGAATCCTCGCCGGCGCCGACGAGGACCTCGCTGCCTACGAGTCCGAAGTCGACGCCAACCTCGACGGGGGCGCCGGAGCGGACGCAACGTCCGGTCCCGCGGCGACAACGGATCACTTAGGCTCAGCCGAGACGAGTCCATCGGTGGAAGCGGCCGGCGCAAGCGGGGGCGACAAAGCCGACTCCGTTCGGGCGACCCCTGGCGCCAGGCGACGCGCCGAGAAGGAACGAATCGACCTCGCGGCGGTCGACCCGAGCGGCCCCAGCGGGACGGTGATCGAGGAGGACGTCGAACGCCACGTCGAGGCCGCTGACTCGGTCCGTGCGACGCCCGGCGCTCGACGGCGGGCCGAGCGCGAGGGTGTCGACCTCGCGGCGGTCGATCCGAGTGGCCCCCAGGGAACCGTGATCGAGGACGACGTCGCCGCCCACGCCGAAACCACGACGGTGGGCGGCGGCGACACCGCGACCCGCACCGTCCGGGAGGCCCGCGAACTGTCCCCGACCCAGCAGACCGTCGCCGACAGACTGAGCGAGAGCTACCGCGAGGCGATCCACGTCACTCTCGACCGCGAGATCGACGCGTGTGCACTGCAGGCCGTCGCCGCGGCGGCGGACGAAGCCGGCGTCGACGGCGGGTTCACCGATCTGCTGCTGGCAGGCGTTGGCGACGCGCTGGCGACCCACCCGGAGGTCAACGCTCTCTTCGAGGACGGCGAACACCGGCTGATCGAGGAGGTGAACGTCGGCGTCGCGGTCGACGTCGACGGGAGCCTGCTGACGCCGGTCGTCCCCGACGTCGCCACCCGTCCCGTCGAATCGATCAACGCGATCCGGGCCGAGCGCGCGGAGGCGGCCGCGGCGGGTGAGCACACCGTCGACGACCTAAGCGGCGGCACGTTCACCGTGTCGAACCTCGGCCCGTTCGGCGTCGACAGCTTCGACCCGGTGATCAATCCGCCCCAGATCGCCATCCTCGGCGTCGGGCGAATCCGGGACGACGGCGGCATGACGCTGTCGCTGTCCTTCGACCATCGGGTGCTCAACGGGGCCGGCGCCGCCCGGTTCCTCGACACGCTGGCCGACCGGCTGACCGACCGGGAGGCCCTGACGGCCCGGTTCGAAGCCGACCTCGACGCGTCCGCCGCGGCCACTGGCGCCGACCAGGTAGACGACGCGGGGACCGGGGCCGCCGATCTCGACGACCCCCGCGAGATTCGCGTCGAGTCACTTGAGGGGTACGCCGGCCGCTACCGGACCGCCTTCGGCGACGTCGACTTCGACGAACCGGAGGACGCCGGCGGCTCGGGCTCGGCGCCCGCGCCGGTCGATCATCTGCTCGGCGCGCTGGGCTCCTGTCTCTCGCTGTCGGTGCGGGCGATGGCGACCCGCGACGACGTGGCGGTCGGCGAAATCGACGCCGAGGTGACCGGCGCACCCGAGGAGGGACCGCTGTCGACGGTCGACGTCGACCTCCTCGTCGAGACCGACGCCGACGACGCAGACGTCGACCGCGTCGTGACGAAGGCCGAACGCGCCTGTTACGTCCACCGCGCGCTCTCGGAGGACCTCTCGGTGACCGTCAGCTGGTCCCGTCGCTGACTTCGTCGTCGCCGGGATCAGTGATCCGCCGCCCGACGGCCGTCAGGGGTCGAATGAGCAGACGGCAGGGATGCAAAAACTATTAGTCGATTGCTACCACGCATTCGACATGGCAGAGAGTGACAGCCACGATTACGTCGTGGTCGGCGCTGGATCGGCGGGCTGTGTCCTCGCGAACAGGCTCACCGAGGACGGGGAGACGGACGTCCTGTTGCTGGAGGCTGGCGGGCCGGACGACAAAGAGGAGATCCGCTCGCCGGGGCTGTTCCCGGCCCTGTTCAAATCGGACGTGGACTGGGACTACGGCACGGTCCCCCAGCCAGGAATGAACGGTCGCGAGGAGTACCAGCCACGCGGGAAGGTCCTCGGCGGGAGCAGTTCGCTCAACTCGCTGATGTACGTCCGTGGCAACCCCATCGACTACGATCGGTGGGCCGAACTCGGCAACGAGGGCTGGGGCTGGGACGAGATGTTCGACGTGTTCACCGAACTGGAGGACTACGAGGGCGGCGACGAGGGCTACCACGGCACAGGGGGGCCGCTCCGCGCCGAACAGCAGTCCGGCGACGTCACCCCCGCGCTGATCGAGGCGTCCGTCGAAGCCGGCTTCGACCGGAACGACGACATCAACGGCGAGACCCAGGAGGGGATGGGCCTGCTCCACCTGAACGTCCGGGACGGCGAACGCCAGAGCACCGCGGTGGCCTATCTTCACCCGGTCCTCGACCGCGACAACCTGACGGCCGAGACGGGCGCACGCGTCACCAGGGTCACCTTCGACGGCGACCGGGCGACCGGCGTCGAGTACGTCCAGGATGGCGACCGGAAGACGGCGACGGCCGACGAGGTGATCCTCTCTGCGGGGGCCATCGACTCCCCCCGCCTGCTCATGCTGTCGGGGGTCGGCGACGCCGACCACCTGGCCGAGCACGGCATCGACGCCCGAACCGACCTGCCGGGCGTCGGCCGCAACCTCCAGGACCACCTGCTGGCTCACACGGTGTACGAGTGCACCGAGGACGTCGACCTCCCGCCGGACGAACTCCCCTGTCAGGTCGTCGGTTTCGAGCGCACCGATCCGGATCTCGACCGCCCGGACCTCCAGTTCTTCCTCGCCCGGACCTACTTCATGAACCACGGCTTCGACAACCCCGAGGGCGACGGCATCTCGCTGGGGGCCTGTCTGGTGCGCCCCGAGAGCACCGGCCGCGTCACGCTTGCCTCGGACGACCCGCTCGACGACCCCGTGATCGACCCGGGGTATCTCACGGAGCAGGCGGATGTCGACACGCTGGTCGAGGGGGTCAAGCGCACCCGCGAGATCGGCCAGGCGAGCGCGCTCGATGAGTACCGCGGCGAGGAGGTGTGGCCCGGCGAGGACGTCACGACCGACGCGGAGATCGAGGAACACGTCCGCGAGACCGTCCAGACGGTCTATCACCCGGTCGGCACCTGCAAGATGGGCGACGACGACATGGCCGTCGTCGACGACGACCTCCAGGTCCACGGCGTCGAGGGCCTGCGGGTCGTCGACGCCTCGATCATGCCCGAGATCACGACCGGCAACACGAACGCGCCGACGATCGCGATCGCCGAGCGGGCAGCCGACCTGATCCGGGACGGAGCCTGATCGTCGTCCGGGTCGACGCTGACTCCGTCCCGGGACCGTACGAGCCGTTTGTCCTCGTCGGGACGACCTGCGGGTCCCACGTACACAAATTCAGGTACCGGGTACCTAATACGTCGGAAACGAAGCTAAAATTAGGAAATGTCAACTGAGGATATTAGTGGATGGCGACGCGAGCGTGTAGGGAAGCGTGATACTGATGTCCGAGGACAAACCACACACGTCGGGGCAGGTCGACCCGGGCGACACGAGCAAGCGAGTCGGGGCCGAGACGCTGCGCGAGCGTGGGCTCGACCCCGAAGAGTTGCGGGAGAAGCTGATCGACGCCATCTCTGCGGAGTTCATCGGGACGTACTACTACTACACGGACCTGCGGATGCATCTGGCGGGCCACGAGGACTACAAGGAGATCACCGAGGACGCACGCCTGGAGGACCGGGCCCACTTCGAACTGCTCGTCCCCCGGGTGTACGAGCTGGGCGGGAAGCTTCCCGGCGACATCCGTGACTTCGCCGACCGGTCGTCGTGTCCGGAAGCCACGCTTCCCGACGACCCGTCGGCAGAGAACATCCTCGAAGTGCTGCTCGAAGCCGAGCGGTGTGCCATCCGGACCTGGACGGAGATCTGTGACATGACCCACGGCAAGGACCCACGCACCTACGACATGGCACAGCGGGTCCTCCAGGAAGAGATCGAACACGAGGCGTGGTTCATCGAGCTCCTGTCGATGGAGCGCGACGGGGAGGTTCGACCGGCTGGCCACTTCATCCGCGGCGAACCCGGCGACGCCCCCTACTCGACGAACCGCCGCATCAACGACTCGGCGTAACCCCTCACCCAGTTTTTCGATGGCGGTCGACGAGGCCGAGCGGTGGACCGTGACGATCGACGTGCCGGAGGAGGCCGAACTGGTGGAGGCCGGCGAGCGGTTCGAGCTGTCGGTCCGCGAGGACGAGACGATCCTGTCGGCGGCCCGCGCCGACGGCCTGTGGCTCCCCGCGGACTGCCAGCAGGGGTGGTGCATCACCTGCGCAGCCCGGCTGGAGGAGGGCGAGGTCGACATGTCCGCCGCCCGGCGCTACTACGACTCCGACGAGGCCGCTGGCTACGTCCTGACCTGCGTCGCCAAGCCCCGCTCGGACCTCCGCCTCGTCGTCGGCCAGTCCGACGCGCTGTTGCAGGTTCGGGCCGACAACGACCAGCCCCCGGGGCGCTCGAAGCTGAACTGATCAATCCGTCGGCAGGCCGCTCCCGCGATCACCACATCGCCTCGAAGACGCCCTCGATGGCGGCCTGCGAGGGGTCGAGCCCCGGCGGGGCCGCGTCCATGAACGGGTCGTCGAGGACGGCCCGCGCGAGCGCCGGCACGTCGTCGTGGTCCGTCCCCTCGACGTCGCGCAGTCGGGTCGGCAGGCCGAGTGTGTCCCGCGTCTCGCCCACCGCGTCGACGACGGCCGCGGCCGTCGCCCCGTCGTCGGTCACCCCATCCGCGACGCCCAGCCCCCGTGCGAGGAGGTCCCGACGCCCCTCGACCTCGTCGAACAGGTATCCCAGGACGTGCGGCGCGGCGATGCCGTGGGCCGCCCCCTGCTGGACATCGTAGTTGCGAGAGAGGGCGTGGCCGAACGCGTGGATGATCGACGCGCGGTAGGCGTCGGCCGTCGACACCCCGTACTGTGCGAGGGCGATCCCCGAGAGGACTGCAGACAGCGCCTCCTCGTCGGGCGAGGGGTCGGTGAGTACCGGCAGGTTCGGCTGGAGCAGCGCCAGCCCCCGCATCGCCGCCGCGTCGGTGATTGGCGTCCGATTGCGCGTGTACAGCATCTCGATCGCCTTGTCGTAGCCGTTCATCGCCGACGTGGCGAGCACCTCGGCCGGCGTGGTCGCCACCAGCCGCGGGTCGTGAAACGTCGCGGTCGGCATCAGTCGGGGGTCGGACACCCCGCCGTCGGGGACGTCGGCACGGGACGCCCCGTCGGGATCCATGCTCAGTTTCACGCCCGCGACCTGCGAGAGGTCGGCGCCGGGGAGCGTCGTCGGGATCGCGATCACGTTGGGAGGATCGCCGTCCCCGACGAGCATGGTCTCGCGCTCGACGATCTCGTCGGCCACGTCGTCGAGCGGCCGGTCGTGGGCCGCGAGTGCGGCCGCGACCTTCGCGAGGTCAAGGCTGCTCCCCCCGCCGAGTCCGACGATGGCGTCGGCATCGGCCTCCCGCATCCGCACGGCTGCCTCGTAGGCGGTGTGCAGGTACTTGCCCGACGTCGTCCCGGCGAAGACCTCGACGAGCGCGTCCCCCAGACCCGCCTCGACGGGGTCGATTACCTCCGGGACTGACGAGACGGTTGAGCCAGTGAGCACGAGCGCGCGCGACAGGCCGTGGGCCTCCAGCACCGCCTCCAGATCCTCGACGACGCCCGGGCCGTGGTGGATCGCCGCCGGGTGGTACTCGAACGCGTACGCGGTGGTCATGGTGCGGTTGCCGTCGCGGAGCACCATAACGGTGGCTCCGGGTCGCGAGCGTCCCACACTTCCCGAACCGAGGACACCGGTCGGCCGGTGATCTCGGACGGGGCCGGACGGGCTGAACAGGGATCCATCAGTCCCAGAAGTCATTGTACCATTCGGCCATCAGTGACGCCCGTTTTCCCCTACCGTCGCCCGGTGGTGGTACTCTCCCCGACGGGTCCTCCCCGCCGGCCACGGCGAATCGTGGTCCCCGGAACTATAGTGGCCGGGCGGGCGTAGGTGGTGCCATGGCGCGCTTGCACCAGACCTTCCTCCAGGTGACGGACGTCGACGCGACCGTCTCGTGTTACGAGGACGTCTTCGGGTTGGCGGTGGCCGAGCGATCGGAGTCGAAGGTCACCTTCCGAACGGGGGAGTGCGAACTCGTCGTCCAGCAGGAGTTCGACGCGGAGACGCTTTCGGCCTACGGGATGACACCGGCCGGGCCGGACCGGGGCGACGGCGTCGTGGTCGTCCTCGAAGTGGCTGACGTCGACGCCGTCCACGAACGCGCTGTCGATTACGGGGCGACCGTCCTCGCGGAACCGCGGGAGGTAGAGTGGGGACGCAAACTCTGTCTGATCGCCGATCCCGACGGGTACGTCTTCGAACTCTCCCGGCCGCTGGAGAGCGCAGACTGATCGTCGCCGGCGCGGACGCTCCAGCCCAAAACTGTCCAACTACTTGAGTCGAATTCGGCTGTCACGGCTCTCGCAGCAAGGGGTTTAAAAATAGGTAAAATCTATATTTCAGTCACACGTTACCCTCTATCATGGACGCCGCCATCAGTCCCCCCGACGACCGACTGTCGCTCCCCAGCGACGACCCGGTGGCCCCCGTCGACCGGGCGCTCGACCGACTCGAGACCGAGCACTCGGAACTGGAGGCCGAGTGCCGGGCGCTCGAACGGTTTGCCGACCGGATCAGGGACCTCGCTCCCGCGGAGGCGGTCGACGCCGGGGCGGGGGTCCCGTCGCTGTCGGCCCCAATCGACTCCACCGACGCGATGGGTCGCGTCCGCGACTGCTATCGCGAGACCGTGATGGACGTCCCCCACTACGAGCGGGCGTACGGCGAACCGCTCGCGGCGAACCTCGCGGCCGAACTCGGCCCCGAACTGGCGACGGCCGTCTGCTCGGAGGGCGGCGTGCCGTTCACGGCCGGGTTCCGCTCTGCCCTGGTCGAGGCGACCGAGGAGGCCGCCGCGCGGCGGGAAACGTTCCTCGGCACGCTGGAAACGGAGCGCGAGTCCCTCCGTCACGCTCGCCGGGCCCTCGCCGACGTGGGGGCCACGATCGAGTCGGGACCGACCGAGGCGGCCACCCGGGAGGAGTTGATCGACCGGCTCGACGGCGTGACCAAGAAACGACAGCGCCTGCTCCACGGCCGGACGCTCCCGGTCCACGTGGAGGCACACGGCCTCTGTACGTACCTCTATGCGGAACTCCGCTTTACGTATCCGGTGCTGGGGGTCGCGGCAGCGATGCGGGCGCAACTGGAGGACGCTGACCCGGTCGCAGCGACCGCGGACTAATCGGCGTCGCGCGTGGCGGGGCGGCGTCGCGAGCGGGCCAGTCGGCTCAGGGGCCCAGTCCCCCGGTTGGTGAACGAAAAGCGCGGGCGTCGGCCGCGACTCCGGGGACTACTTGGCGCTCGGCGTCCCACCCCGAGGCGATGAGCGACCTCGGCAAGATCGACCGGGCGCTGTTCGACGAGGTGATCTACCCGAACCTCGGCGCCGACCGGGCGGACGTGGTCCTGGGGCCCCGACACGGCGTCGACTTCGGCGTGCTCGACGTCGGCGGCCGGGCGGTAGTGCTCGCGAGCGATCCCGTCTCGGTGCTCCCGGAACTCGGCTTCGAGCGCGCGGGCCGGTTCGCCCTCGACGTGGTGCTCGCCGACGTGGCCGTCTCGGGCATCCCCCCGACCCACCTGACGGTCTCGCTGACGCTGCCGCCGGCGATGACCGACGACGAACTCGCGCGCCTCTGGCGGGGGCTGGCCGGCCGAGCCGGGGACCTCGGCGTCAGCGTCGCCGCCGGCCACACCGCCCGGTACGCGGGCATCGACTACTCCTGGGTCGGCGGCGCGACCGCGATCGGCGTCGGCGACCGCGACGACCTCGTTCGCCCCGACGGCGCGCGGCCGGGCGACGCCCTCGTCGTGGCCACCGGCCCCGGCGCCGAGGTCGCCGGCCTCTTTGCGACGCTGTTCGGCGATCGCCTCGACCTCGCTGCCGACGAACTGGCGGTCGCTCGCGACCGACTCGACGACACGGGCGCCGTCCGCGACGCCCGGACGGCCGTCGAGGCGGGTCGCGTGACGGCGATGCACGACGCCACCGAGGGGGGGCTGCAGGGCGCCCTCTGCGAGATGGCCGGCGGCGCCGGCGTCCGGTTCGAGGTCGAGCGCGCGGCGGTCCCGGTGGCCGACGGCGTTCGCGAGGTGTGTGCGGCGATCGGCGTCGACCCGTGGCACGTCACTAGCGCCGGGAGCCTGGTGCTCTCGGTCGCGGCGGACGACGCCGACGCCGTCGCTGCGGCGCTCCGGGACCGGGGGACGCCGGCCGCGGTCGTCGGCTCCGTCCGCGACGGCGAGGGCGTGTACGTCGACGGCGAGCGCGTCGACCCCCCCGAGGCCGACCCCTCGTGGGCCGCCTTCGCCGACCTGGCCGGCCGGGGTTGAGGCCCCGCTTCACGCCGTGGAAACGATTAAGCCGCGTCCGGGTCAGGTCTCGCCCGTGAGCGAACGACGGTTCGAGTGGAGCCGGCGCGACCTCGACGGCCTCGCGGCGCTGTACTGGGCCGAGATCGCGCCCGCCCGCGAGGCGGAGGGGTTCGACCCCGAGCGGGACCGACCCAGCTACCGGTGGCTTGTCGAGAACGGGTTCGGCGGCCTGCAGTACGCGCTCCAGACCCACCACGACACGACCGTCAAGGAGTTTTTCGTCGACGTCGTCGGCGTCGGCGACGACGGGGACGGGGATGCTGATACCGGTGCGGGGGCCGCGACCACCGGTGGGACGACCGGCTACGACTGGGGGATCGACCACGCGCCGACCCGCGAGCGCCTCGACGACTACCTCGGTGGGCTCGCAGACCGCGGCGGACGGGCCGACACGACGGTCGCGAGCACGCGCTCCAGGCTCGCGACGTACGCGCGTCGGTACGCCGCTCGCCACGGGGAGGCCGACCTCCTGTCGGGCCTCGCCGACGAGGGGAAACGGCCCGCGGAGATCGAACGCGTCCTCGCGGCGCTCGACGACGTGGCCGCCGACCTCTCCTCGGACGCCTCGCGGCTCCAGTATCTCGGGGACGTCCGCCGGTTCTACGCGTACCTGCGCCGGCGAGGCTACGCGGCGTACAACCCGCTCGAAGACGCCGACGAGGAGTTCCCCTGGGAGCGCTCCGACCCCGACAACCCGGCGCTGTCGGCGGCCGGAGTCCGGCGCCTGCTCGCCGCCGCCGACGCCCCCGGGCGACGCCTGCTCGTCGTCGGCCTCGCCGGCTGGGGGTTGCGCCCCTCGGAACTGGCCGCCCTGCACCGCGACCAGGTCGTCCTCGACGCAGACGACCCGCACCTCCGCTTCGAGGACCGGAAGAACGGGCCGGGGACGGTGTCGCTGCTGTACGGCCTGGCGGATCTCGCCGCCCGACTCGACGACCTGGCCGACGATCCAGACTGGAACGGCCACCTGTTCCCGTCGGCGCGCTCGGCCTCGGGCCACGTCACCCCGGACACGATCAGAAACCGGTTCACGCGGCTGGCTCGCGAGGCCGGCGTCCGCGTCGACGGCGAGGTGCCCACCCCGAAGATGGGCCGGCGGTTCTGGTACGGCACCTACGTCGACGCGACCGCCGCGATGCTCGACCGGGTCGCCGAGATCGCGGACGATCAGGGCAGCGCGAGCCCGGAGGTCGTGATCGAGAATTACCTCTCGGAGTCCCGGCGTCGCGCGGTCCGTCGCCGGTTCATGCGTCGTGCCCTCGAAGCGGCCTTCGAGGGTGGCTGAGACGGGTGGCGCGGACGCGACGGGTTCGAGGATCCGCCCCCGCCGCGGAGAGCCTGCGGCCAGTTGGCCGGAATCGGTCCGTTTATGCGCGCTGGCTGACTATTCAGCCCGATGACAGGCGCCGACTCGTTTTTCGACGCTCCCGCGGACACCCGGGAGGAGATCATGCGCGCCACCTACCTCGCGCTCTGCGAGCACGGGTACGCGGGGCTGACGATCCAGCGCATCGCCGACGAGTTCGAGAAGAGCAAGTCGCTCATCTACCACCACTACGACGGCAAGGACGAACTGCTGCTGGCGTTTCTGGAGTTCATGCTCGACCGATTCGAGGAGGAGGTCCCCGAGGACGCCGAGGAGGACCCGGCCGATCACCTCCGGATCGTCTTCGAGCACCCCCTCGCGACGCCCCTCCCGGACGAGCGCCGGGAGTTCGGCAAGGCGATGGTCGAACTCAGGGCGCAGGCGGCCCACGACGACCGCTACCGGGACCACTTCACGCGCAGCGACCGGGTGTTCCGCGAGCGGGTCGCCGACGTCGTCGCCGACGGAATCGAGGCCGGCATCTTCGCGGAGGTCGATCCCGATGCGACGGCGACGCTATTGATGACCACGGTCACGGGCGCGATGACCTGCCGGGCCACGAGCGGCGAGGCCGACGTGGCGGCGCTGCGCGAGGAACTCGAACGGTACGTCGAAACCTGTCTGGAGACCCGAGTGTGACCGAGGGTCGCCTGGAGGACCCGGCGTGAGCGGGACCCGCCCGGAGCCCCAGGCGTGAGCGGCCGCCCGGGTCGGCGGGCCGTGAACGTGACAGACGGGCCGTTGCTCGGGCCGTTGCTCGCACTGTCGGTGCCGATTGTGCTCGCGAACCTGCTCCAGGTCGCCTACAACCTCGCGGACACGTTCTGGGTGGGGCGACTCGGCAGCGACGCCGTGAGCGCCATCTCGTTTTCGTGGGCCATCGTCTTCCTGACGATCACGCTCGCGGCTGGCTTCACCGTCGCCGGGACGGTGCTGGTCGCCCAGAACAAGGGGGCCGGCAACCTGGATCGGATCAGCGAGGTCGCGGGCGGGACCATCGGGTTCGTCGTCGCGCTGTCGGTGGTCTGCTCGGTCGTCGGCTACGCCTTTGCCCCCCTCCTGCTCGAACTGATCGGCGCCACGCCGGGGACGACCGTGTTCGACCTCTCGCTTTCCTACACGCGGACGATGTTCCTCGGGATCCCCTTCGTGTTCGGCTTTTTCATCTTCCAGTCGTTGCTCCAGGGGTGGGGTGACACGCGGACTCCCCTCTACCTGATGGCGCTCGGCGTCGCGCTGAACGTGGTGATCGACCCGTTTCTCATCCTCGGGTTCCAGGACAACCTGCTGCTGGAGGCGACCGGACTGACCGCGCTCGGACGGTCGCTGTACGCGGCGACGGGGTTTGCGGGCTTCGGCGTCCAGGGGGCCGCGATGGCTACCATCGCCTCCCGTGGCGTCGGCGCCGTCATCGCGATCGGCCTGCTGCTGTCGGGCCGGGTCGGGATCCACCTCGCGCCGTCGGACTTCGTCCCCTCCCGGGCGATGATCGGGCGAATCACCCGGATCGGCGCCCCCGCGAGCGTCGAGATGAGCACCTCCTCGCTCGGGGTGACCGCGCTGACGGCCCTCGTCGCGCTGGTCGGGGCCGAGTCCGTCGCCGCCTTCGGGATCGCCGAACGGGTCACCTCGCTGGTGGTCCTGCCGGCGCTCGGCCTGGCCCGCGGCGCCGAAGCCGTGGTCGGGCAGAACCTCGGGGCGCGCCAGGTCGACCGGGCCAAGCGGGCGGTCGTCGCCAGCGCGGCCATCGCCGCCGTCGTGCTGGCTGCAGTCTCGGTGCTCGTCTACGCCAACGCGGCGGCGATCGTCGACGTGTTCATCATCGGCCCGGAGGCCGCCTCGGTGATCGCGACCGGCGCCGACTACCTCCGGATCGTCGGGGTCACCTACGCCTTCCTCGGGGTGTTCTACGTCGTGCAGGGTGCCTACCGGGGGAGCGGGAACACCCGGCTGGCGATGGTCTTCAGCGTCCTGGGGCTGATCGTCCTGCGTGTCCCCCTGGCGTACGCGCTCGTTGCCTGGTTCGACGCGGGCGCGACGGGCATCTGGTACGGCATCGCGGCGGCGAACGTGCTCATGGTGGTGCTCTCGGCGGCGTACTTCCGGCGCGGGACCTGGACCGGGTCTGTCGTTGACCGTGAGCGCGACCCGCCCGGACCGCCGCGGACGCCGGCCGACGACTGACTTCGTCGACCGACGACTCCGGGGCCGCTTCGACGACTGGCTCTCCCGCCCGAGCCCTTCGCTCGGCTAGAACGGCTCAACCCAGGCGTCGTCGTCGGATTCGGGGACGATGGGCAGGAGGAGGTGCGAGGGGTGGTCGGCGTCGCGGTAGACGTCGTAGCGGATCTCCTCAAAGTTGGGGATCGGCCCCATGTGGTCTGCCTTGATCGACTTGCCGACCGGCTGGGGGTCCATCGTCTGCAGGCGTAACCTGAGCTTGTGTCCGGGCTTGAACACGTAGGAGGTGCGGATGAAGCCGACGGCGTACTCGTAGATCTCGTCGGGGTCGACCGGGTCCGGTTCGGTGAAGTCGTAGACGGGGGCGTACGGTTCCGACTCCTCGCGGTGGGTCCGGAAGCAGGCCTTCAGTTGCCCCTGGGTGACGAGGCGTTCCTCCCCCGATGGATCGACGTCGAACAGCTTACACAGGAAGTAGGCGTCCGGCGAGTCGACCGAGGCGTGAAGGTGGAGCGCGAGCGGCCCGGTCACCTCTACGCTCTCGGTGAGGGGGTCGGTGGTGTACTCCAGTGACGGCACGTCCGTCGTGACCGTGGGCGGGCGGTGGGTCAGCGGGTCCGAGGGGAGGTCGGCGTCGCGTTCGGGCGAGCGGTCGAGTTCGCCAAAGCGGTTCAGGTACAGTTTCGTCCACTCGGTGCGCTCCAGGGGCCACTCCTCCTCCCAGCGGTAGTCGCCGGTCCCCTGGACGAACAGCTTCATCGGCGGCTCGTCGAACAGCCCCGTGTCGACGCCCTTGAGGTGGTGATCGTACCAGCGCAGCATCTCCTCGTTGGCCTTGCGGTAGGGGAATCGGGCGTCGGCGTGGGATTCGAGCACGGACGCCTTCTTGGGCACGTCGAGGTCGTCGTCGGTAAAGGCGGTAAAGACCGAGTCCGAGTAGCGGCCGTAGGTCGCCCAGGGATCCGCGAGGTAGACCGGCACGTCGATGTCCTCGTACTTCTCGACGGCCGACTTCTCGCGCCAGTACTCGCCGTCGTAGTTGTGCAACAGGACGTCGAAAAAGAGCGGGTGCGCTGTCGGCGGCCGGGTGGTGAGCACCTTCACGAGGTAGGAGTTGTTCTTGATCTGCTGGTCCTCTAGGCGCTTTTCGACCATCGCGTCGAGTTCCTCCTCGTCGTATAAGAGCTGAGACTTCGGAACCGGGTTGTTGAACGTGACCGTACTCTCCAGGTCGAAGTAGAAGGGCACCAGCACCCCGCCGCGGTAGGTGTGGCGGTAGTGGTCGTCGCAGGCCTCGATGGGCATGATCGCCTCCAGCGAGGGGGGTTGCTCGCCCGCGACGAGCAACTGCATGAAACCGTAGTAGGAGATGCCGCTCATGCCGACCTTGCCCGTACACCACTCCTGGTCGGCTATCCACTCGATCACGTCGTAGCCGTCCTCCTGTTCCTGTTTCGAGTAGGCCCCGTGCCACTCCCCGGAGGAGGTGCCGATCCCCTGCGGGTCGGCGATCACGAAGGCGTACCCCCGCTTTACGAAAAAGTCGATGTCCCCGGCCTCGATGGTGTGGTCGAAGATGTGCGATTCGAACGGCTGTGGCGGGATGTCGACCGACTGCGAGGCCTTGCCGTAGCCGGCAATCGCGAGCAGGCCCGGGAAGGACTCGTCGTCGACATCCGGCCGGAACACGTCGACCCGGATCGTCTCGCCGTTCCGGGTCTCCACGGGGACGTCCTCCTCGACGCGGACGTCGTACTCCGGCGTGCTGAGTTCGTCGAGGTTCTTCGCGTAGCGTCGGTCCCAGTGGTCGGGGATGTCGAATCCGAGTCGCGCTTCGAGTTTCGAGGCGCCGGCGTCCGTCATGTCCCTCCACACTTGGAGGGTTCACAAAAATCCTCGGTCGCATCGGCGGGTCGTGTTTAGTTAAGGATGAAGAGTGAGCGGGATGATTCCTTGGTGGTCTCTGCCAGAACTCGCCCGCCTCAACGGATGCACGGATTGGATTGATTTGGATATTGTGGAGCGACAGCGGACACCCGAACCCCCGATGAAGCTCGGCGTTCGATAGCGGTTAGCGGGGCTCTCGCTGTCGAGTACCGTCTCGGTTCTCGGAGAGTTGGGCGTCGAACGATCTCGAAAGGCAATCCACGATTGGGTGCAGAAGGCTGAGCTACAGCCGACAGACGGCCGAAGCCCGAATCATGTTGCGGTTGACGAAAACGTGATTCGAATCAACGACCAGCAATTCTGGCTGTACGCCGCCGCTGATCCCGACGCTACTGATCTGTTACATCTCGGCTCTTTGCAACCACAACGACCGCATTGACCGAGATTTTCCCGCGATAACTCCGCCAGAAAGACGACATCGAATCTGTTGTATTTCTGGTCGATAGCGCTCAACGCCTCCAAAATGTACTGGCCAGAGCAGGACTCCGATTTCGAACTGAACGGAATGGAAACTGTAACACGACCCAGTCGGGGAGGGACACTCGCGTCCCCGATTGTGCACGTCTGAACCCCAGTCTGGAAACGGAGAACTGGCTCCCGGGAATTCAGTTGGTTCGATGCAGGGAGACGAACGGTTCTGTTTCCCGTTCCGGGTCCACTCCGGATGTCCTGATAGGTCGTCGACATATATTCATGAGTGGAAAAGTCAGGGTAGCGTATATGTTCAGGTGGGGTGAAATAACGGGGGGTACCCTGATTCTGCTGCTTGTTCTACTCGGGATCGCCACACTGGGGCTTCATACGGTGAGTGCGGCACACGGCCCACCCGATCCGGAGATTCGGAATGTCGACATACCGGATGAGGTAACCGTCGACGAACCGTTCGAAGTCTCGGTCGATGGGTACAACGATGGCGGGAGGACTGGTGGGTACTCGACAATCACCATTTCGTCGCCTACCCTCGACGACTCTGATGATGACAGTCAGATCGTCGTGACGGATTCGTTCGATCACGAATACGATGAAATCGTCTCTGCCGGCGAGACCATCTATGACAAAGACGACGATCAAATGAATGCCGAATACGCTCTCGTGGAGGCGGGGTCAGAGTTCGACGGTCAATGGGAAAGTGGGGAAGAGCGGTCGTTATCGGTCGAGTTTACCTCGGAAGAAACCGGGACGTTCGTGGTGTACCTTCGAGTGACGCTTACCGACGACGAGGACAACACAGAGAAATACAACGCCCCGAGTAGTTCGTTCGAAGAGGACCACCAGGGATACGCCGTCGAGCGTTACGAGGTCGACGTTACGGGCGAGTCCAATTTACTCGTCGGCAATTTACGGGCAAGCCGAGACGGCGAAGCTGTCACTCGCGTCGATCGGGGAGACCGGATAAATATCGAGGCGGATATCCTCAACACCGGTGACGGGGTCGGTGCCCAATATGCAGAGTGCTATTTCGATCGAAAACAGGTCGGTTCCGAGTTCATGGAACCTGACCCGAGCGAAGACGAAGCCGTTTCCTGTACAGTCGACACCAGTGACTTCTCGCCCGGAACCTACGAATTCGGGATCGAAACAGCCGACGATTCCTGGTACGAAGAACTCGTGATCGAACGTCCCCCTCAGCCACCCAGTATCAGCTCAGCGTATCCGGGGGGGACAGTGACTCTGAACAGTGCTCGTGGTGACACCCGGGAGTTCAGCGTAGAGGTGTCCGATCCGGACACGGAGTTCGACGGTATTTCGACGGAATGGCTCCTCGATGGGGAGCGAATCGGTTCGGGGAGCGAGTTCACGCTCACTTCCTCGGACGTCCAGCCGGGCCAGCACACGGTTGCGGCTGTGATCGACGACAATCAGCCCGAGACGGATGCTGCCAGACGAGAGTGGACGGTCAACGTGGTGACTCCGCCGAAGATTGCCTCACAGTCCCCGTCACGTGAATCACTGACGGTGCAACCAGGCAAAGCACAGTCATTCAGCGTTACAGTTGTCGACGAAGATACTCCGTCGTCGGAACTGGAGTCTTCGTGGGCTCTCGATGGCGAACGGATGACCTCCTCAACCGGTGTGACTGTTGATGCAGCCGACCTTCAACCCGGTCGACACACGCTTGGACTCACTGTCGGGGATGGAACAGACGTCACGGACGATGTGACCACTGAATGGACCCTCCGTGCGGTAGCATCCCCTGAAATTCAGGACCTCCGACCGGGAAGAGAGACGGTTACACCGGGAGAATCCGTTCCATTCAGCGTCGATACCCGTGATCCGAACGGTGAGGGGATCCAGAGTACGCAGTGGGAGATTGGGACCCAGAGGAGATTGGGAACGACGGTTGACTACGTTTTCAGTTCGGTGGGGACAGTCGAGGTGACTGTCATTGTCGAAAACGCTGCAGGCTTGCAAACGACGGAATCCTTCGAGGTTGATGTCGAGCCAACCCAACCCAGTATCGGGGACGCCGGGCCCGATCAGTCGACCGTCGAGATCGGTGAGCCGGTCCAACTGAGTACCGAGGCCACCGATCCGCTGGACAGAGGCATCTCAATGGACTATCGTTGGGAGTCGGAAAACGGGCCGATCGGAGACACGGCTACCACGACGGTTCGGTTCGACGAGGTAGGTAGGCACCGTCTCCAACTGACAGTTACGAACGAGTACGGGGCACAGACCCAAAAGACGTACACTGTTCGTGTCCAGAACGACCAGCCCGAGCTTCAACGACGACATCCTGATCCCGACGACCACTCCGTGTTGTCACAAAAGCCGCTCCAGTTTGGGGCCCACGTCACGAACCGAGATTCAGCGCCAGCAACAGTCGAGTTACAGGTCGACGACGCGACCGTCGGTTCGAAGCGGATGACCGGTGACGAGGAGGAGATCGGTTTCAGTCACACGTTCGAGAGACCCGGAGACAGGACGGTTACCTACGTCGTACAGGACAGTCACGGAGCGGAAAATCAGATTTTGTGGGATATTACGGTGGAAAACCGACCTCCCGACATTCGAAGCACCACGCCCGAACAGGGGGAGATTACCGTCATGTCGGGCGAAAGCCGCGAGTTTAGAGTACGGGACGTGGACCCCGAACAGAGGGATGTGGATCTGACTTGATTTCGAAACGGGACGAGAATCGGTGGGGGTACGTCGATCGAAGAAACGTTTTCCCGGGAAGGACAGTACAAACTGTCGGGCCAGGCGAGTGATCCGGATGGTGGACAGTCGAAACAATCCTGGAGAGTCGACGTGCAGAGTTTCCGGGAGGAACCGGTGACGAACGTTCATCTGAGCGACATTAGGGTCGATCCCCAAGCGGACGAGACGGTGGCGACGTTCCTCACCCTGTCGATGGAAAACCCGACGACGAACGCCAGAACAATCGTGGTCGACTTCATCATCAACACGCCTGACCGGCTCGGAGTCGTTCGACAGCGAGGGGTGACCGAGTCGAATCTCGCACAGGTCACGGCTACCGGCCGAATTGAGCCGGGTTCACAACGTTCGATGCGGGTCGGACTGGAAGTCCTCGATGACTCGATTGTCGGCGGGAGTGTCCCGATCAACGTCACTGTGAGATACTATCCGGCCGACCAACCGGAAGATGTCAAATACGTTCAAGATCTGCAGAAATCGAACGAACGTATCATCGTCTCTAAGCCGGGAATCCTCAATGAGACGATGGCCTGGCTTGACTCGGTATTGGAGGGGTTGCTCTAACAGTCGGAGAGAAGAAAGCTACTGATCTCGAAGCAACTGAACACCAAGTCCAATCAGGAGGGAGAGTATCGTGATGATCGCATTGAGCCCGATACCGTTCTCGGATGTCGTCGGTGTTGCTGTCGAAGTGGGTCGCGTGACCCGAAGTTGGACGGGACCGACGCTCCGTTCCTGAAGGTCTCTCTGTTCTCCGACGTAGTATTCGAACCGACTACTGACGTTGTATCTTCCCGTTTCGCTCACGCGAAGATATACCCTCAAACTTCTGGTTTCTCCGGGCGACACAGTGACGTACTCCGTGGCCCGTGGGTGGGTGAGATTCGTTCCACGGGTTCCCGACAGAGCAATCCCGTTGGACGGCGGTTCGAGGATCAACTTCGCGTGGAGCGTTTGGTTTCTGAACGGGTTCGAAACAGTCAGTCGCACAGGGACCGGCATCTCACGGAGTGTTAGGTCTGAAGTTTGGACCTGGATATCGAAACTGGGGGACGGTCGTGTCGGAATGACCTGGGAGGAGAGGTTCTCAGTTCCGTAGACGCTTGTCTCGCGGAGGACCACGACGTGTGACCCAGCTGAGTCGAACGCGTACGAAACTGTCTCTCCGGACTGTTCGAAGGTGCCGTCGTTGTCGAGGTCCCACTCGTAGCGGCTAGTATTCGTAGATTGACCCGCGCGTAACACGACTTGCTGACCGACCAGTGGCATCGCAGGTTCGAACTCGAACCCCGTCCGGGGCTGTTTGACGACCGTAATCGTTCTCGTGGTTACCGTCTGCTCGCCCGCGTCGTCCCGCAGGACGATCCTAACTATATGATCGCCTGCCGTGTCGAAAGTCCGATCCACAGATGGGCCGTACTTCACTGAGTCGTTCGAAAATTTCCAGATGGTTCCCGTGATGCGACCATCAGGATCCGTCGACCCGTTTGCCCGAAACGATACCGGATAGCCAACGGCCGGGATCTGAGGGGTCCAGTTGATCCGGGCCTCCGGTGGTCGGTTGCCTCTTCCGACCCGCACGTCAGTTTTTGCCCTGTCTACGTGGCCGTGTCGATCCTCCACGCGATACGTGATGGTGTAATTTCCCTGGCTCGTATACGAATGGGAGACGTTCGTTCCATGTGCGACCGAGCCGTCGCCGAAGCTCCACCTTCGGTCGACGATGTTGTTCTCCGGATCCCTGGTGTCGTCGTCCCGACAACTGACCGACTCACCGACGGTAACGTTCGTCGGATTACACGCTATGCGTGCGACAGGTCGCTCGGTCGGTTCCGTTACCGTAATTGATCGAGTGATCGTATCGGTGTTCGACTCGTTGTCTTCGACGGTTAATTCGATCGTGTACGTCCCTGGCTCCATATAGGACCACTCGACGTCTCGGGTGACTGTCGCCGGGCCGGATTCGATAACCCAGTAATAATCTTCGATCGTTCCGTCCGGATCGTGTGATAGCTCTCCGGAACATCGAATGTTCTGACCAACGACGGGGTCCTCAGGCAGGCAAAACAGTCTGGCCTGGGGCGTAGCGTCGTCCGCGCTTTCCGAAGCACGAACTGGTTCCGAGCGGAGCGCGGGTAGCGTGACTAACGACAGCTGCATAGCGGCTGTAGATGGGTGAGGTGGACGTGGTACTGAGACGTCTGGGGCAGTTTGTATTGTGGCAGCTTCGGTAGCTGTCGTCCCGCCCTGTGTAGCGACCAAGACTCCGGTAAGTAAACAGCAGATGGTACAGATGACAACAAACCGCGTTCTCGGAGTCATGTTGTAGGTCGAGACTACTGTACGGTATGGTCTGAAGAATAAAAGGTTCTTGCTATCAGGAGCAACGAAGTTTGTCCCAGTAAAACATTTAGGCCGTTGCGGGTGTTTGAGCACAGCTCCATTGACTGTTGTCCCCTTGGTTCGGCTACGAGCTGTAACTCCGGAAAACCGAACGGTGGAAGGTCCTACAACGAACGCTGGATTACGACAAATTTGTAGTAGGTGTGTTCGTTTAGTGGGACTATGCGACGGCGAAATTTCCTCTCTGGCGTCGGTCTGGTTTCGTTGTCGGGGTGTCTCTGGAGTAACGGAGGCGCCCCCGTCCAGCCAAGCGGCGCTAATAACGCCGGGGATGAAAGCCGACAGTGTCCTCATGGAGGGGACCGTCGCCCGTGTCTCACTGTCTCTCATAATCCAGCGAAGCCGACCATCGGTCAGTCAGTCGTCTTTGACGCTAGCGATAGCTACAGCCCCGATGGCAACACCCTCTATTACTTTTGGCGGCTCGGGGAGACAACTGATACCTCGCTACCACCGGAAGCAGTGTATGCGGCAGAAGGCCCGAAATTTGCCCACCGGTTCAATTCAAAGGGGCGACACACTGTCGAGGTAATCGTCACACCGGAAAACAACGTCGTTCAAGATGCAGACGCGTTCCCCCATCTTGAGTACGGTCCCGGAGACGCAGACGAGTTGACCCGCGCCAGTGACGTCGTCGAAGTTCAGGAACTCCGGGAAGACCCGCTCGAAGTCCAGCGAAACGACGTCAACATTCATCTGAAGGCGAGCTCGCAGAGCAATCCCGTCGGGGACCCGGCACTGCTGTCGTTCAGCGTCGCAAACCTCATAGGGGGTCCGTCGCTCACCGCTCAGCTCATCCTCCAGATTCCGTCCAACCTGACCGTCAATGGAACCTCCTTCGACGAAGGTGGGGGTCAGTTCACATCGACGTATTCGGTGGCGCCTGGTGAATCAAAGACGGACACGCTCCGTATCGATGCACGTGAGCCTGGGCCATATCTGATAACGGGCTACGTGGTGTATACGGTCAACACCTCCGGGGAGGAAACACGCAAAACCGAACAGAGCAAGATCAAACTCCGCTTTTACGGGTGAGGAACTCCCTCGATATCGATATCCTCGGGTCCGCTCACCACCCAGAGGAGAGCGGTCTGCGAGCGTCTTCTTGGACGCGAGGGTTCGTCCCCATCGGAGGGAGCTACAGCCGGTTCTACCCCCGCGACGGCCCTCAACATGTGTCGACACCAATTGGGTCCAACCCCCGCGCCTGAAACTTATTTCCTGATAAATAACACCAGAAATGCCCCTGATAGAAGCCCACCGGTCACATACAGTAATGGGGGGAGTTCGTCCGACTGCTGTGGCGTTGCAGTCGTCGTATGGGAATTCGGTTCCGCCACGTTGATTTGGAGGCTGAAGCCGTTGAGGCTGTGAGACTCTTCGGAGTGACCCTGGGGGTAATACCGGAAGTCTACGATCACCAACTCTGATCCCGTATCCGTGGCAAACAGGTCCGCAGACATGGTGACCGACTCACCAGGATACACTTCGAAAGAGGACGTCAGTTGGCCTTGTCCCCCACTATTGACATTGTTCGTACCTGAAACGTACATCCCCGAGGGAACCGTCATGATGACCTGGACCACAACCACACAGCGATTTGACTGCGGTGCTGTTACTTGGCCAGAAACGGAAGCTGGCTGATCCGTCGTCACCGTCGGATCTGTCGCTTTGATTTGAGCGTAACTAATCGTCGCTGACTGAGCCTCCTCGGGCGAACATGCCGAAGCTGACTCTCCCGCTTCCGATGAGTTCCCACCTTGATCAGCGCCTACGGCGCCAGCGGGAACGACGCCGATAACGAAGGAGAGCGTTACCGCAACTAACAGGAGAACCACCAGCAGCCTACCCTGTCTTGCACCGGTGGTAGCCATCAGGTAATTTTTTAGGACATGTCTACATAAATCATAGCCTCCAGGCGACGGCGAACCTCAAAGTGGTTGTTGAAGGTAGACGTGTGAACGATATGACTGAGAGGGTAGTGACGCAGAAAGATTCTCCGCCTGCTCTGTTCCTAGAGCGTACTACCGGATATCAGAGACGAGATCTTGATAGGACCTGGTAGAATACGAGTACATGTTACTGGTAACTCTTTACCAGTAAATTTAAGTTCACGGGGGCTAACATGTCTAATGTCGCATGACGACCCAGAACTCGCGCACGTTCAGCGTGCTTGTGATTGCGTTGGTGATCGTCAGCGGCGCCGTCGGCCTTGCGATGGTCACCGGCACCGCCGCTGCACAGGAAAACAACACCACTACGTCGTCGACGCCATCGCCGACTCCGACTTCGACTCCCACCGCGGAGGAGTGTGAGGACCCGGAGCTTCCCCAGATGGACGCCGCCCGCCTGTACGCGCCCACGAGAGAAATCGAGGCTGGCCAGCCAGGTCGTATCGAGGGCGGATTCGACCTTGACAACCAGGCCGAGTGTTCGGTCGTCGTCGAAGTCCGTCTCATGGTTCAGTCGGGTGTGAGTATCAGCGGGGGGAGCGACTGGGGTTCGACCGCTGCCGGCATGGTCTCCACGGAGTTCACCATCACCCCCGAGGGTTCGGACACTGAAGACATCGCTGCGAACGTGTACAGTCGGAACACTGGCGACGCCCGTGTCGATGCCGAGATCGAGTACTGGCCTAAGGGCCATCCGGATATGAGTCAGAGCCTCGATAGCCAACGGTTCTACTTCGAGGTTACGGAACCCACCACTCCGGTTGAGGACGACGGCGGCCAGGCCGGCGGCGGCAGTCAAGGTGGCGACGGCGGTCAAGGTGGCGACGGTGGCCAGGTTACCGACGGCGGTGATGAGATTAATATAGAGATCCCCGACGTCGGTATCACGACTATCGTCGCGGGACTAGCTGCACTCGCCATCATCGGCATGATGTACGTCGCTCCCAAAGTCGGCATCAAGCTTCGGAAGTAACACGACGGAGCTCTCACATCGCGGCATTTCGCAGTCAGTTCGGTCTTCAATATGTGACTCGGTGCAGGTCACCTCCGGTGATCGTACTGCGACGACGACGCCCAACAACACGAACCCAACACGATACCCATGTTCGACAGGATATTCGGTGGCTCGGACGACGAAGACGACGAAGAGGGACGGAGCGGAATCACCCTTGACGGGAATAGTGACGATGATTGGGAGGTGGAAGTGTCGGCTCATACCGGATTCACACAGTCCTCCCCCGACGACGGCGAATCCTCGGGTGATGGGTGGTTCCGAACGCACACCATCAGTTTAGGATCGGACACGAAAACAGCACCCACGGCCGACGAACCGGGGACTACCGTCGATCCCCCCACTCCGGACCGTCCGGGTACGGGGCCGAAAGCGGACACGGGGTCCTACGATCGGGGGACGTTCGTTTTCCCGAGAAGCAAGGACTTCATGCAGAAGATCGAGGCGCGGGGACTCAACGGCGCACACAATAGAGTGGAAACTGTGTACGTCCTCGCCGGAAACAACTACACTACTCCAACGGACCTCTTCCGGCTAGATGATCCCGAATACTACGCTTCAGCGACTCGTCGGAGCGTGACGACGTACGGACGGAAGATGGCAAAGAAGGTAGCGGCGCTGTACCCCAACGGAGAAGCACCGAAACTCCTCGTCAGATTCCACACTCATCCGGGCGGATCCACTCGTCCAAGTGATGCTGACAAGCAAAGTGCGAAACAGATCAGGGATCATTTCCGGAAGTCCTTCGGGACCAATGACTTCGAGTTCTTCCACGGCATACATGCCTACAAGGACCACGACAGTAACCCCGGACCGGAAGCACGGCACGCCCCGGAAGCCAGGAGCAACAGCGTGTCGTGGCGCGGTGAACAGTACCGACATGAACTGGCCCTGTTCGGGCCAAAATTCAAGAACCCCAAAAAGACGGTGATCGGCGATGACGGGTGACCCCCCGGACAAGGAGAGAGACGCACTGAGAGGAGTTCTCGTTGACCTAGATAGTGACACCGCGGCTGGTCTTCGGGAACTCGTCGAGAACAATCCCGATCTCCTCCAGGAGACACTCGACGATCTCGGCTACCTCCCCGCTACCAACGAAGGGTTGGTCGAAAACCGTGAGACCACGGAGCTGTCGGACGCTCAACAGCGGATCGCAGACGCGCTACAGGAGATGGGAAGTCCTCGCTCCACTGACGAAATCATCGAGCTTCTACAAAAGGAGCACGAGAACATCATTCAGGAATTCCAGTCCGCGAAGCATCGACCGTGGATGTCGAAACAGTTGAACGAACTCGTTTCCGAGGGCCTACTGGGCCGGTTCCGTGACGGGCGAACTGTCAGATATACGACTGAGCCTACCGAAGCGGTCCGTCACTGGGCCCTTCACAACAATCGGTTCGTCGAAGACCTCGACCGGGGAGACGCACGAACAATCGCCGAAGATACCGACATGCCGGTTCGCATAGCCCGTCAGGCGCTTGACCGACTCGCCACGGAATAAAACCGCTCACCACCCCCCCAATGAAACAACCTATCTTGATCGACGCGGCCGTGGAGTTCATCGGCGACGAGAACGCGCCACTGACGGAAGACGTTACCCAGGAGAGTGACGCCAAATTAGGCCAGCCTCTGGTACATGACGAACAGCCATCGGATGAAATGCCGACCCCGAAAGCGGTTGGGGAACTGCACAGACGGTTGCTCTCGGTAACGACTGCCCTTCTCGAGGCGGAAGCACACGTCTCGATGATCGCCGAGTTGACAGGAGATAGTTCAAACGGCGCCGAAGAACCCCAGCGCCGGGCGGAGATTGCCGCCGAACTCGAAGAGCTCTGTGGGAGACTGGAAAAGTCGGCAGGAGCCCTCGACGAGGTACGGGCCGGAAGTGAAGAACTCTACCGTGCGGTCGAATCCGAACTGGACGATTCGCCCATTTTGACGGACCCAGGAGGGGCCGATCCCGGGGGAACTGATGACACGTCTTCGGAGAAAGGAACGGGAGACGACGATACCGTCAGAAACACGTAGTTACGTTATCGCAGGCGGTTCTCCGCTCCACGAGGACGAACGCCGTGGCCCCACGCCGTCCCCGCTTTCCGACAGAGACGTCCGCCTCATCGTTTCTGACCGTACAAACGTGGTGGGGATGGCAACGTCCGCCGCGACCCCGACGCCCATTCGGTGCTCGAAGACGCCCTCTGGCCGCGGTCGAGTCGTAAACGCTCGCGAAGCACTCGCGACCCTCGACTCCGGGAACGAGCACGGCCGTCGTCTGCGGAAGATACTACGTTATTTTCCGCCAACCCTCCAACGTAAGACGTGAGGCAACGCTGAGTAACAAGGCTAATACCCGGTCGATTCAAATGAGTCAGGCAATGACCGAACACGTCCGGATCGACGAGGACGATCCGATCCACTCTTTGCTGGAGTTCGCCACGAACGGTGGGTACCACATCAACAGGAGAGTGCACGAACGGATCGATCTGTTTCCCCACCCGGAACCGGGCATCGCGGCGACGACCGGTGATTCGACCGTTCCGGACAAGGTCTACACGGGTCCGTGTCTGATGTCGCCGATCGACTCCAGGGCGTTGAAGCAGGGGTACGATCCAACGACGTTCGATCCCGAGACGAACTCGGGGGAGCGACTCGACTCCTACGGGGAGTTCGTCGAGAACTTCCTCCACGACGGCGGCATCCCCAGGCTATCCCAGATCATCGACCACTGGGGTATTCAGGGCATGGACGATGGGACCGTGGTCCTCATGCTGGAGGACGAAGAGTGGACCGACAAGGTCGAGGGGTTCCTGCGCCAGGCGGGCATCGAGTTCGACCACGACCAGGTCTTCGAGGACGTCCACACGGCCTACGGGACCCACCTGCAGGAGGTCTTCCGAGCCTACGTCTGTGACCTTCTGGACAACGACGTCGAGATACTCCCGGTCTTCACTAGCGAGCACTCCGAGAACATCGACGCGCTCCTCGAGGAGTCGACGCGCAGGCAGAAGGTCTCGAACAACTACGACGAGGAGGATCACTACTTCCAGCGCATTGCGATGTACACCACTCCGCTGTGGCTCGACTACCTCGAGACGGAACTGGGGCTGCCGACAGGATCGCTCGACATCTCGGATCCGATCCGCTTCTACGACGAGTTCTACAACTACGAGGGGTCGGGGAACAACATCTTCCTGGACTACCAGATCGAGTACTTCGCCGGGGACAACGACGACCGCGACCACGAACTGCTGTTTGTCCCCCCCGTGTTGGCACCGTTCGGCGAAGGGTACGAACTGGAGAGCCACGCGGACCACCGGGATGCGGTCATTCCCCACCGCCTCCCACGGATCCTCTCCCGGTTAGAGACCAGCACGGACGACGAGTTCCCGAACCTGCTCGAGAGTCCCCTGGTCCGGTTGCTGACCGGGTTCCCGAACCGTGCGGACCTCGCAGCCCGGGTCATCCACACGCGCAGGGAGGAGTCAGAACACCGCCCCGAGTGGAAGGCAGAGGCGATGGCGTCGGTTGCCGGGGCGACGGCGTCCGACGACGAGATCGCACGCGACCAGGGCGTCGACATTCGATCCGGCGTCCAGAAACACCGCGAACAGGTTCGCCAGGAGGAGGTCGACGACGCGAACTCTCACCTCGTCAAGAAGACGTACAATGCGCTGGTGGCGGACCTGCGGACGGTCCTGTCACCGTCTCGTGGGGCAGACGCCTAACCCACATCTCATAGATGTCGAACTACAGACTCGGTATCGACGTCGGCGGGACGAACACCGACGCGGTCGTCCTGGCGGAGGACGGCGAGCCGTTGGTGAGCACGAAGACGGAGACGAGCGAGGACATAACGGGCGGCATCCTGACCGTTTTCGACGACATCCTCTCGCGAGGACGAGTTGCGGTCGAGGAGATCAGCCAGGTCATGCTGGGGACGACCCACTGTACGAACGCCATCGCGGAGCGGAGTGGGTTGAGCGACGTCGGCGTGATTCGGCTGGGGGCCCCCGCGACCGCCAGCGTGATGCCGATGACGGAGTGGCCCGACGAGTTGATCGACGCCATCGGCGACAACGTGGCACTCCTGGACGGCGGCCACGAGTACGACGGGAGACTGCTGAACGACCTCGACGAGACTGCGGTCCGATCTACCGTCCGCGAGTTCGACGGCGTCGACGCCTTCGCCGTGACCTCGGTGTTCTCCCCCATTCGGGAGGAACACGAACGCCGGGTGAAATCGATCATCAGGGAGGTGACCGGCGAAGAAGTCGCCGTCTCGCTCTCACACGAGATCGGGAACATCGGGCTCATCGAACGGGAGAACGCGACGATTCTGAACGCGGCGTTGACGGGGGTCGCCGAGCGAGCCGCGGACTCGTTCCTGTCCGCGATGCAGCAACGCGAGGTCGACGCGACGCTGTACTTCGCGCGAAACGACGGGACGCTCATGAACCTCCTCCAGGCCACGCGCTATCCGCTGTTCATGGTCGCGAGCGGGCCGGCCAACTCCATCAGGGGGGCGGCACACCTCTCTGGGGTGCAAAACGGCATCGTCATCGACGTCGGCGGGACCACGACCGACGTGGGCGTGATCCGGGAGGGCTTTCCGCGCGAGAGCTCTGCCGCGACCGAGATCGGGAACGTCAAGGCCAGCTTTCACCTCCCGGACATCGTGAGCCTCGCGATCGGCGGCGGGTCCATGGTGGAAGACGAGGAGAGTTCCGTGAGAGTCGGCCCCGAGAGCGTGGGCCGGAAACTCACCGAACTGAGCCGAGTGTTCGGCGGCGACGTGCTGACGATGACCGACGTCGCAGCGGCCTCCGGGGCGGTCTCGATCGGCCACGAGCCGATCGACGTGAGCCCCGACGTGATCGCCAGCGTCCGCGAGCACGTCCGCGAGGAGATCACTACCGCCGTGACGAAACTCCGATCGGGGCCCGACCCCGTGCCTGCGGTTATCGTCGGGGGTGGGAGTTTCCTGATCCCCGACGACATCGAGGGCATCTCGGAGATCCACCGGCCCGACTACTACACCACCGCCAACGCCATCGGCGTCGCGACCGCACAGGTCTCCGGGCAGAGCGATCGGCTGTACGACCTCGACGACAGGTCGCGTCCCGAGGCGCTCTCCCTCGCCAAGCAGCGAGCGATAGACGACGCGGTCAAGAATGGCGCCGAGGAGGAGTCGATCTCGGTCCTCTCGGTGGAAGAGACTCCGCTCACGTACCTCGCGGAAAACGTCGTCCGAATCAAGGTGGACGTCGCCGGCGACCTCCGGCAGAACCGGCAGACCTACCAGGAGGTGGCCGAATGACCCGCCAGCGTCTAGCTCCCGAGAGAGACGAACTGAACAAATGCGCCACTCGAACCGAATGACTATCGACTCGATCTCGGAGGCGGGGCTGGAGTGGCTCGCGACCGGCACGGGTGTGCTGGGCTCCGGCGGCGGCGGTCGTCCCCGGATCGGTCGCCTCAGGCTACAGACCCTGCTGGACGACGATCAGTACCCGGACGAGATCGAGGTGATCCCGCCAGAAGACCTCGACCCCGACGCAACGATCACGAGCGTCGGGAAGATCGGAGCGCCCTCGATCGGCAGCGAAAAGCTGCCGAAAGGGGACGAAGAATTGCGTGCGCTTCGCGCCCTCGAACGTAACGGCGACTGTTCGGTCGACGCCCTCATCCCCGGGGAGATCGGCGGGGCGAACAGTTTCGCACCGCTGATCGTCTCGCTGCTCACCGGACTCCCGGTCGTCGACGCCGACGCGATGGGCCGGGCGCTGCCCAAACTGCAGATGGACACCTTCTTCATCAACGGTCACCCGGTCAACTGCGCCGTCATCACCGACGAGAAGGGCAACACGATCGTATACGAGGACATCGACCTGCCGGAGCGGTTCGAGTCACTGGTTCGGGCGACGACGGTCGAACTCGGGGGGACCGCGGCCTACGCGTATCCGATCCTGGAGGGCACGTTCGTCAAGGAGTACAGCGTCCATCACACGCTCAGCCTCTGTCACGACCTCGGTCGCCGGATCCACGAGGCACGGGCGGCGAACGAGGATCCGACCGAAGCGGTCTGTGACGTGACGGGAGGGCGTCGTCTGTTTTCGGGGAAAGTCATGGACATAAAGCGCCGACACGACGAGGGGTTCACTACCGGCGACGTGCGAATCGACGAAATCGAAGGGGATCGCACGCTCGTCATCAACTTCCAGAACGAGTTCCTCCACGCCGAACTCGACGGGACGACGGTGGCGACCGTTCCGGACCTCATTTCGCTCCTGGACGAAACCACCGCCGAGCCGATTCTGGTCGACGACGTCCAGTTCGGCCAGCGCGTCGACGTGGTCGGAATCCCGGCGCCGGACCTGCTCACGACCGACGAGGCGCTGTCAGTGGTCGGACCCGAGGCGTTCAGCTACGACCATGGGTACGAGCCGCTTGGAACGTCCTGTATCGGCGGGGAGAGAAGCGGGTCGGGAGGGGTTTGAACCCTCGACCTCTTGGTTAAGAGCCAAGCGCTCTGCCCACTAAGCTACCGACCCTATCGGGGTGAATTAACAGACCCTGATAACTATTTTCAACTGCCTGTTGCCGATTTCAATCAGCGACGCCCACGGCGGTCGATGGGACGCTTACTGATCGGCGTGATGGAACGGTCCGGTAGACATCCATATAATGGTGTATCGCGTGTCTTCGGACTGGATGATCCGTGAGGAACTGAGCTCACACGTCGAGATCGCGTCCGTGTATCCGAACGAACGCGAGTACGCCGAATTCGTGGAACAGCGACTGCACGAGGCCGGATTCGACGTGCAACGGCAGAAAGTGGAGGAAGATCGATTCAACTTGCTCGCCAGAAAAGGAGACGGTGAGACGACGGTCGGGTTCTACGGGCACCTCGATACCGTCTCTGGATCCTGGGACCGTGACCAGTACGATCCGTGGGTTAGCGACGGGCGTCTGTACGGCCTCGGTGCCTGTGATATGAAAGCAGGGAACCTCGCGATCATCCGAGCCATCGAGGAAATTCCAGAGAACGTGACAGTCGAGGTCGCTTTCGGCGTCGACGAGGAGTATTACTCCAAGGGGAGCACCAAACTCGTGGATTCAGGATGGTTCTCCGGGGCGGAAATCGTGATCATTCCCGAAGTGGGAGACAAGAAATCCCACAGAGACGTCGGGCTCGGTCGTCGTGGGCGGGTCTCCATCGAAGCGACGATTTTCGGAACGGCTGCTCACGCGGCGAGGCCCCACGAGGGAGAGAGCGCTATCCGCAACGCGATAACGTTCGTAGACGAACTGGACGCGATCGAACTCGCAGTCGACGAGGATATGGGAGCCGGCCAGCTCACGATCAGGCGGTTTCACGCTGACGCCGGATCGCTCAGTATCCCCCGGAAAGCGTCGGTACTGATCGATAGACACACCGTGATCGGTGAAACCGGAGACGCGTGTGTCGCTCAGGTCGAGGCCGTAGCGGATCGGGCGGGCCTCGATGCAGACGTGGACCTCTTCGACAGGCCGACGCGGTATCTGGAACCATACAAAACCTCTGCCGACGTCCCGATCGTATCGAGATTTCTCGACGTCGTCGACGAGAGACACGGGTCGCCATCTGCCTTCTACGGGCAATCGGTCGCCGACGAAAACCGAATCGCGGAACTCGGCGTTCCGGTCATCAGTTACGGGCCGATCGGCGGAAACGAACACGCCGAAAACGAGTGGGTGGATCTCGAGAGCGTCGCGGAACTCGTTGGGACGTACGAACAGTTCCTCGCGTCGGTGTCCGAACTGCCGACCTAGTGTCGTTGCTCCTGGGAGGAGCGAACGGAACGACCAGCTAGATCTGGTCGAGGTCGGCGAGCACGGACCGAAGGTTCTCTCTGTTTTCTTCGGAGATTTCGGTCAGCGGAAGCCGCACTCGCTCGGGTCCGTAGCCACACAGGCCCATCGCAGCCTTGACCGGGATCGGATTGGTCTCACAGAACATCGCGCGGGACACCGGGCCAATCCGATGGTGAATCTCGCGGGCACGTTCGTAGTCCTCATCCAATGCCGCAGACACCATTTCACACACCAGTTCCGGAATGACATTGGCCGCGACGCTGACCGTCCCCATGCCACCGATGCTCATTATCGGGAGCGTGACAGGATCGTCGCCGGAGAGGACGGCGAACGTTTCGTCCTGTGTCCGTTCGATCACTTCGCTGATTCGTTCGAGATCCGTGCTCGCGGCCTTGTAGCCGACGATGTTTTCGTGGCTCGCGAGTGACACGGCCGTATCGATGTAGATGTTCTGTCCCGTTCTCCCCGGAACATTGTAGATGATCTGGGGAAGGTCGACCTCGTCGGCGATCGTTCGGAAGTGTTCCTCCTGGCCGTCCGCGTGGGGGAGGTTGTAGTACGGGGAAACCAGCAACAGTCCATCTGCACCGGCAGCAGCGGCACGCCGGGACAGCGACACTGCTTCATGAGTCGCGTTGCTTCCAGTCCCCGCAATAACGGGGACTGAGGCTTCGTCGACGACGGTTTCCACCAGTTCGATGTGCTCGTCGTGTGTCAGGGTTGCACTTTCGCCTGTCGATCCTGCCGGGACGAGTCCATCGACACCCGCCGCTTCGAGACGGCGGACATCGCTTCGGACCTGCTCGTGGTCGATTTCGCTGTTCTCGTCGAAGGGGGTCGTGATCGCAGGGTAAACGCCGGTAAACGGTTGGTTTTGGGTCATGGTTGTATATCGGGTGGGTCCGTTCTAAATCGATGCGAACAAAACTGACCCACGACGAGATCGCTACACTCGCCGTGAGTCACTCAAAAGCGTTTCAGGCGGCGCTTGGACCGCAGCAGGAACGACGACTGACCGCAACTGCGGTCGGGGGAGATCCGGGAAGCGACCACCATTTCGCTCACATTCGGCCCTAATTACAACCGTATGCTTAATCTTTTTGTTTTCCAGCCAGTGATACCCTCGGTGAATCCGTCCGATCGAGAACGTCGCCGATCCGTTTCTCACGTACCCACCTGAGAACGCGGGATCAGACCTCCGCCGGGTTCCGGTGTACGTATATGGCCCCCCCGCACTGACAGTTCGAGAGTTGCCGGTCACATCCACTACAAACGCCGGACGTGGATTGATTGTACTCCTCGTAATAGTCGTCGGCATACCACTCCTGTGTGAATCCGAGGTTCTCGAGCAATTCGTCCGAGGACGTGTACTTATCCATGACCCAGCACTCACAGAAGGCGGCCGAGATCTCGTATTCGGCAACTGCCCACCGAACCCGTTCACGGACCAGCCGTGTTCCGATGCCTTGCCCGTGGTACTCTCCATCGACGTAGTTGTGCTTCAGGAGAAGCAGTGGGCCGTCGGGATAGTTGACATCACCCGGATCGGTTACGGCAAACTCTTTCGGAGGCGTATCGCTCGGATACACAATGCCGACGGCGAAGGCAACGACAGCCCCGTCGGCGGATTCGACGGCCAGACAGAGACACTCCGGGTCAGGTAGCCATCGTCGTATCCGATCGATCGCGTCACTCCACCAGTCTTCCTCGGTGTGTTGTCGAAGTATACGCCGCACAGAGTCGATGTCGGAGTTCCGTAACCGTCGCACTGAGCGGCGATTCATCGGTTCAGGTACGACCTCGCGGGTATTATTTTTTCCCAAAACCAGGGGCGCGTTGGGCACGACCAGAGCCGGTATCGACGACGAAACGACGGCCCAGATCCCACACACTGTTCAGCCCCTTCCCGAGCGAAGTACGTCCCTCCGGTCACGTCGTGCAATCGCAAGCGCCGTCAGGCCCCCGGTGCGTCCGACGAGACGTAACCCCGCGTTCCGTTCAGTCGTCTGCCAGTTGCGTCCCCTCGTCGTCCATCCGTTCGGGGTCCCCGAGCACGATGTCCGGGAGTACGAACCTGGTCCTGTGACCGAGTTTGTGTAGCTTCTCGTTGGTCTCAAGACCTGGAACGGCCTTATAAAGCACGGTGAGCACGAGCAGACCAGCGACGATTTTCCAGCGAGTGCTTGCGTAGAACGTCCAGATAGCCGTCACACCGAACTGCTGGATGAAGGGGAACGACAGGACTGCCCCGACGGTGACGAGACTTCCGGCACTCGCAGGGAGGGAAACACGCTGACCGATATACTGGAGAAGCGCACTCCCCGAGTCAGACGTGCTGGTAGCTACAGCGAGGACGGCTATCGTGAACGGAATCAGTTCGAGGCCGACGCCGTCCCAGAAGAAGTAGCCCGCAATCGTCACGACTAACAGAAAGACGGTGAAGATGGCACCGCCCCACAGCGTCGACCTGAGCTTCTTCATCCGCCCGTCAACAGCCTCGATCCGTTGCCACTGCATCCCGGACGCCGTGGTGCCCGAGAGCAGCCCGAGAACGGCAGTGACCATCCACGCGGACTGGTCACCGACGTTCATCGGTGGCGGACTGGATGCGCCCGTCGTCGCGAGGCCAGCGACGATGATTCCGAGTGCGCCGAGGAACTGCAGGGAGAGTTGATACACGTCAGTCGTGACCGAGCCGCGAAGCCCGCGCTTGTGAATGAACCACGCGATGAGCAGACCGATGCCGATCACGACGAAGGTGGCCTGACTGTCGGATATGATGCCCTTCTCCACGATATCGGGACCACCGGCTAACGCGGATTTGAGCGCTGTCAGATTCAACACCACGGCGAAGAACCCGATAAAGCCCCAGAGAGCCACCATCGGGAGCAGGTTCTTCCACTTCTTCAAGCCGGGGATGAAGGTGTAGGCGGCCCCGAAGACGGGGATGGCAACCATGTTCGCGCTCGCCCACGCGAGATACGGCACGAAGCCTTTCGTGTACATCACCGCGATGGCCACGGCCACCGCGGCACCCCAACTCCACGTCGCTGCCATCGAGATACCCACGCGCCACGCTGGCGAATCTCCGATGCTGTCGGCGTCGTCACGTCGTCTGAGAAGCGTGTCGAAGAAGTCGTTGCCGCTAGTGTTCATCGACTCACACTCCCCGTGTCGTGCCACATATTTAGTTCGTTATTGTACTGTTCGTCTCCATGGCGGTTTCATTGACGACGTGTTTGAACCAGCTTCAAGCGTCGTGATCGAACCGAGATCTGATTCGCCTGATTGCTATTCGCCTCACCGATGCAGGAGGGCCGTGGGACTGCTTGCTCGATTCGGATTTCCGAATCCAGGATGATCGGGTAGCGCCAGTACGCAGGCCACCTTGCGTCGCGAGGAAAGAGTCACCGAAGCATGTCACAAGGGTCGATGCCCAGGTCAGAGATCCTTCACTCAGGCCGTCAGTGGGAACGGGAGGACCCACTTGACGGCCGACCGGTCGGTGAGGAGCATGACCAGCCTGTCGACGCTGACGGCAAGCCCTCCGGCGGGCGGCATCCCGTAGCCGAGCGCCTCCACGAACTCCTCGTTTATCTGAACCTCGCCGTCGACGCGCCGCCGCCGCCTCTCTAACTGGTCGGTCATTCGTGACAACAGCCCCAGCGGGTCCCGACCCTCCGTGAACGCGTCGGTGAGCTTCAGCCCGCCTGCCCAGAGACCGGCACGCTCGACCCTGGTGTCGTCGTCCCTGTGAAGCGCACAGAGCGGGGCCGTTTCGCGGGGGTGATCGATCACGAACACCGGGTCCTCTATCTCCGAGGCGACGTGTTTCTTGAACAGACCGAGTACCAGCTCCCCTCTCGCGCGGTCGGTACACTCCAGTCCCTCCGCTCTGGCCAGTTCGACGATCTCCTCGTCGGTCATGTTCTCGACGTCGAGGCCGGCCCGCTGTTCGAGCCCGCCGGCCACCGTGAGCCTCGGCCAGGGGGGCGAAAAGTCCAGGTGGTCGCCCTCGAAGGAGACCGAGCGGTCCCCGCCGTCAGACCAGCGATCGACGATGTCGAGTACCATCGACTCCGTCAGGTCCATCATATCCTCGTAGTCGGCATACGACTGGATCAACTCGAGGTTCGTCCGCTCGGGGTAGTGCATCCGGCCCTCGTCACCGTTCCGAAAGATCCGATCGATCTCGTAGACCCGCTCGTACCCGCCGACGACCAGCCGCTTGAGGTGCAGTTCCATCGTGATTCGCAGGACTCTCCTGGACCCGTCCGCGTCCCACTCGGTCTCGAACGGATCGGAGTACCCCCCGTTGTAGTGGCGATGGAGGACGGGCGTCTCTACCGGCGTGAATCCCCGATCGTCGAGGTGGTTCCGCATCGTCCGGACGACCCCTAATCTGGTCTCCAGGACGTCGTCGAGGTCGCCGACCCACATCGCGAGTTCGGGCTGTCGGAGCCTGGTTTCGGGATTCAGCGGTTCGTCCGACGGAACGTGGACGAACGACTTCGAGACGACGCCAAACTCCCGGGTCTTGAGCGCCAGGTCGCCCGAGTTCGTCCACATCGGCTCGCCGACCGCACGGGCGATGTCCCCGACGTCGACGTTGTCGGTGTACTCGTATCCGTCCGTGTGGTCCGCGTCGAAAAAGAGCTGTGTCGAACCGCTCCGATCCTCGATATCGAAAAAGGTCAGGTAGCCGTGATCACGAATCGCTCGCACCCGACCGACGAGGACGACCTGCGCGTCGGTCGGATCCCGCGTACGGTCACCGAATCGCTCGGCGAACGCCGCGATATCGTGGGTGGAGTCGTCATCCGTGGCGCCTGCTAGCATACCGTTCTCCTTGAGAACACGCCAGTTCTCTCGCCGTGCCTCGGAAATCTCCCGGCCCATCTATCGATACTCCGCGGCTGTGGCCCGAATTGTGCCTACTCCCAGCGGAGTGGTTCCGCTCGTCCCCCGCGATGAGGGATTCGCCCGGATGGGGTCACGGGGAACGCGGAGCGACCCGGGCCCCCTGGTCCTGGTCCGCGCGTGGGTCGTGCCGACCACGTCTTTCAGGACTCCTGGGCGACCATCGGGAACGGCAGCACGTCCTTTATCGACTGGGTGTCGGTGAGGATCATCGCGAGACGGTCGATGCCGATTCCGAGCCCGCCGGTCGGCGGCATGCCGTAGGCCAACGCGTTCAGGAATTCCTCGTCCATGGAGTGGGCCTCCTCGTCACCCTTCTCCTTTCGCTCGACCTGCTCGGCGAGGTGTTCCCCCTGCTGAATCGGATCATTCAGCTCGGTGTAGGCGTTACCGAGCTCTGCCCCGACAGCGAATACCTCGAAGCGCTCAATACGACCGTCCTTGTCGCGGTGGTCCTTGCACAGCGGCGTCGTCTCGGCGGGGTGGTCAATGATGAAAATGGGGCCGTCGATCTCGTGTTCGACGAGCTCCTCGAACAGTTCCATGATACCCAGGCCGCGGGAGAACCCACCCGGGAACTCCCCACCAGCCTCAAGCGCACGCTCTCGGATCTCCTCGTCCGAGAGGTCGGCAGGATCGAACTCGGCGTAGTGTTGAATGGCCTCCCTCATCGTCATCCGGGGCCAGGGAGGTTCGAAGTCCAGAGTCACTAACTCGGTTATGACTTCGCCCTCATCGTCCCGCCTGATTTCACCCTCCTCGTCGCGCTGCGGTTTGTGATACTCGATCTCGTAGTTCCCCCCGTTGAGTTCGTCCAGAATGTACTGGACGATGTTCTCGGTGAGTTCCATCATATCGTGGTAGTCGGCGTAGGCCTGATACACCTCCATCATCGTGAACTCGGGATTGTGAGTCGTGTCGATATCCTCGTTTCTAAAGTCCTTCCCGATCTCGAAGATGTTCTCGAACCCACCGACGACCATACGTTTGAGATACAACTCCTTCGCGATTCGGAGATACATCTCGGAGTCCTTGGCGTTGGCCTCCGTCGCGAACGGTCGTGCGCTCGTCCCGCCAGCAATGTTCTGGAGAATGGGCGTCTGCACCTCGGTGAATCCCTCGCCGTCCATATACTCTCTGATCTTCTGGATCATGCCAAACCGGAACGAGAGATTCGAGTGGAGGTCGTCGTTCCACATCGCAACCGCGCGCTGACGGAGTTCCTTCTCGTCACTCAGGCCCTCGTGACCCGGTGGGTGTTTCAGGCCTTTCGTAAGAATCGAAAAGTCCTGCACGAAGAGTGAAAGTTCTCCGCTGTCGGCCCGGAGGGGCGTTCCGACAGCACCGATGAAATCGCCGCGGTCGACGTGCGAGAGGGTGTCGTAATCGTCTATGTCATCGCTACTAAAGAACAGTTGCACCGTCCCGGTCTCGTCGGTGATGTCGATAAACGAAATATTGCCGAGATCCCGGATGTTTCCGGTGATACGCCCGGCGAGACGGTAGGTTTCCTCACTGTTGATCTCGTCGACCCCTTCGAATTTCTCCCGGTACGTCCCGATTTCACAGGTCCGGTTGAACTCGTGGGGATACAGATCTAACCCCTTGTTCTCCAGTTTTTCGCGTTTTTCAAGTCGATCTGGTGCGAAGAAGTCCTCCGGATCAAACCCCATGGATCGCGCATTGATGGCCGAACATAAATTTATATCGGAGTAATAGAACGGGAGACAGGATCGGGCGGGCAGGCCAAGTGATAAATAATTTGACGTATGTTCCTTCCCGGTGTCGTCTGAATAGAGATGACCCCCATGCCACGTTTAGTTCACAATAGCAAGACAAAAACAAACGTGGAGATGAAGGAGGAACCACTTACCGGGGATTCACCACCGGGATTCGAACGTCACTGAACGGGCCTACGGATCTCCCCCGGTCGCACAGACGAGATTCAAAACATTTTAAATACAACGACGATATCTCCCGACAGGGTCGGTAGCTTAGTGGGCAGAGCGCTTGGCTCTTAACCAAGAGGTCGAGGGTTCAAACCCCTCCCGACCCGCTTTTCGTCTGTTCGTCAGCTAGTACGCCCGAGTCGATTCCGAACGAGACGGAGTCTTTCTGAACCCCAACGCCCCGGGACCGGCCACGTCCAGTGCTGTATCGGTCGTGAGTACCTTCGGGGCTGGAAGACGCCGACACGCTGACCGAACCGGCTTTCTCCGGTCAGACTCGATTTGCCGGCTTCCGTTCCGGAAACCGAACTCAGGCCTGAACAGTCACAATCGCGTCGTCCTCGATCGACGCGCACTGGACTCCGATGAGTCGGGCGATTGCTTCCACGAACCATTCGAAATTCGCTCCGCCTCATCCCTGATCCGTATCTGAACACCGCCTCCTCAACGGACCGAAACTATAACAACTGAAACAGTGTCCCATTATCACATGACAAACTGCACCTTCTTTTCCTCGGACGAATGGGAGCAACGACTGAACCGGGCGAACGACAGGGCCCTCAATTTCAAAACCCAGGTCTGGTATTCGGACGAAGTGAGCGATTCGGAAGAAGTATTGGGCGAAATGGTACGCGAAACCGCCTGGGAGCGGGCCGAACTGAGTACCGTGTCGCTGGAAGAGGTGGTTTCGACCACCGATCTGAGTGGATTGAAATATGGGGACAGCGTTCAGTCGATCAGCGAGACCCCGCTGTATGTCCCGGACGAGTGTCCTCACGAAGCGGTCGAGGGGACGGATCGGTGCAAGTTCCACATGTCCGAAAAACGACGGGACGCTCACGGAATATCGGACCAGGACGTCCAGGCGGCGTTTCTCGACAGCATCAAAAACGGTGGACGGACCGGGAAAATCTTCACCGGGGCGACGTTTGGGAACCTGACTCTCGAGGAACGGGAAGTCGGGGCGGACGACAACTTCCCGATCCACATGGAGGCCTGTGAGATTACGGGCGAGTTGAACCTGCGGCGGTCGGTGGTGGCTCAACCGCTGTTCATCAACGGCTCCCGCATACGCGACATCACGTGTAAGGATGCCGAGTTCGCACGGGACGTAGAATTTTCCGGGTCCGTTTTCGACGGGACGACAGATTTCACCTACACGGTGTTTGCGAAAGACGCGGAGTTCTGGAACGCAGCGTTCGATCGGGAGGTGTCGTTCTATGCGAGTAGTTTCGAGGAGTACGCCGAATTCAGGGATGTGACGTTCTCGGGACGAGCGCTGTTCAAGTACGCACGCGTGAGCCGAGACCTGGAGGCCTGGGACGCGACGTTCGAGGGGGAAGCGAATTTCGATTCGATGCTGGTAGAGAACACCGCCGAGTTCCGCCACTCGACGTTTGCCGAGGAGGTCGAGATGGAGGAGGTAAAGGTGTACGACAACATCGAGTTCAGGAACGCCCGATTTGCGAAGTTCGTCACGTTCGAACATCTGACAGTGGGCGGGGACGCCCACTACTGGAACACCGAATTCGAGGGGCAGACACGGTTCTGGGCCTGCGAATTCCAGGGCTACTTCGAGTGTAACGAGGAGGGTCGCGACGACACTACCAAAAACGCGTCCTTTCACGACGACGTGACCTTCAGATACACCGTCTTCACCAACGATGCGGAGTTCTGGTCGGCGGTGTTCGAAGGGGACGCCGACTTTCGAGACACGAGATTCCACGGGACGACTGAGTTCCAGAACGTAACGTTTCACGGAAGCGTCGATTTCACCGGTGCCAGCCACAGTTACATCGACTTCTCGGCGGTGACGTCCACGGAATCACGGATCAAACTGATAGACAACGAGTTACCCGAGGGAACGATCACACAACCGGAGCACGGCGAGACGTACTACGATCTGTCACAGTCGTCGGTCGGGGACCTGCACCTGTCGTCACCCTCGGACACACCGGTCTTCGAGTACTTCAAGTTCTACCGGACGGACTTCTCCGGGTTTGACTTCGCCAATCATCGGAGCGAACTGAACAAGAGTTGGAGTATCCACCTGACCGCGGACGAAGAGATAGAAAACGCACCCCCGGCGGACCTGGAGACGACGTATCTGAAAGCGAAAAACGGTGCCAGCGACGTGGGAGATACGCACGCTGCGTCGGAGTTTTTCCTCCGTGAGCGCAAGTACCAGCGGCGGAGCTATTTCGGCCAGCTACTGGGCGCGGACACCATCGGAGAGAGAGCTACGCACCTCTACAAGTGGGGAGCTAGCTGGATGTACAACCTGACGTGTGGGTACGGGGAGCGACCCTTCCGGACCGTCGGGTTCGGGTTGCTGATCATCGCCGTGTTTACTGTAATCTACAACTACACGGTGAACCTCCCTGGCGAGGAGACGCCGCTACGACTGCTCACGTTCAGCATACAGACGTTCGTCGCACTGTTGCTCGGCGGCATCGAACCGCAGAATCAAACGATTCTCGTCCAGTTTCTCACCGCGTTTGAAGCGTTCATCGGTGGGTTTGCGATCGCCCTGTTCGTCTTTGCACTCACCCGGTCGGTTCAGCGCTGATCGGCCGATGGTGATCAACGCGGTCGAGTGACGGTCGCCGAAAAAACGTGGAACCGACCACGGAGGAAACGTTTTTGTCGCCGAACAAGTTGGCTCGCGTGTGACCACCGCAGATGCCCGCGACGCCCGTATTCGAGACATCATCAGACAGCACTTCCATCCCGAGGAGGGCGCACCGTTCTGGCGGGATCTCGCCGCTGATCTCTCCTTCGATCCGCTCGTGGACGTCGAGGGGGCCGCGGACCTCGCGCTGTTCGCTTCCGACGAGGCCTACGACTCGTTCCCGGCCGACCTGCTTCGGCGGAAGCCCCGGGCGTTCGTCCCCGACGCGTGGTCGCCGAGCGCCTACGGCCTCTGGAGCACCGGCGGTCGAACCGGCAACCCGAAGTGGACGGCCTGGATCGAGGACGACCTCTTCGACCGGACCGTCCGGATGCTCGAAGGGATGTTCGTCGAGCACGACGTTCCGACCGGGCGGGACGTCGTCCACGTCGGTCCGACCGGGCCCACCGTGTTCGGGTCGGCCATCGAGGAGGCGGCACGTCGACGGAACGCAAACGCGATCACGATCGGGCTGGACGCCCAGTGGGCCGGGAGGACCAGAAGCGACCCGGACCTGCGCGAGGCGGGCGTCGACGGATCGTACATGGACGACGTGGCCGAGCGAACGCGCGCTCACCTCCGACAGTTCTCGGACAGCGTCGGCGTGTTCGTGGGGACGCCGTCGGTGCTTGAACGGCTGTTGGCGGACTCGATCCTCGACGAGGTGTCGCTGGAGTTGATCGTCTTCGGCGGGGAGTCGCTCGATCCCGAAACCTTCGAGCGCTTCCGGGAGCGGACGTCGGCGACGGTCGTCGGGGAGTACGGAAACACGCTCTTCGGGATCGCGCCCCAGACCGACTACGACCCCCAGCGCGAGGAAATCGTCTACCAGCCCACGTTTCGGCAGGGGATCTACGAGGTGATGGCGGAGGACGAACTGGACGCTGGACGGTACGAGCCCGTTTCCTACGGAAACCGCGGCGTCGTCGTCGCACACGTCGTCCGGGCCGGGCTGTTCGCTCCCTATCACGTCGAGACGGACTACGCGACGCGTCGGGAGCCCTCTGCCGGCGCCGTCGTCGACGGCCTGGGGAATCCGACGTCGCCGATAACACACGGCGGTGGCTCGTGATACCCACGGTGGGGGGCCGTGACACACGGGAGAACCGATCGTCGGCCCGTCTTTGGCGACGCCAGAACCCGCTGGGCGTCACCCGACCGCAGCGAATTTGAGGACCGGTTCTTCGTAGCCGTCGATGTCGAGCAGCGCTTCGACGCCGGCATCGTCGAACCCGTGACCGAAGTACATCCGATGGCCGAGCGCGCCCCCAACGAGGCGGATCGTCTCGACGACGTGGCCGACGTCGTGCATGATCACGCGGTACGATCGGGGCTCACGGTACCGCCACATGCTCCGCGCGAGGACGGAACTGAAAAAGACCACCGCGTCGGGGTCGAACCGTGGCCCCTCGGACAGGTCGTAGACGACGTCCTCGAGTGCCTCCCGGTCGAGGGCGTCGAGTTCGTTCAACGCGTGGTCGGCGACGTCGTAGTGATACAGCCCCGGGTCGACGCCCTCGACGTCGAAGGTGGCGACGTACGCCTCGGTGGGATGTCTCGCACCCCCCGAGGGCACCGTCTTGAGGAGGAACTCCCCCTGGACGTCGAACGTCACGGTGCCGGTCTCCCCCAGCGTGAAAAAGAGCAGTTTGGCCAGGCCGCGGCGATCCAGCGAGGCGCCGCTCTCGTTCAGTTCGAGGTAGGAGCGGTCGAAAAGCCCCCTCACGCTGCCGAGATCCGCCCCGGAGACGTCCGGGAGGTCGACCGACGGGGCGTCCGGATACCGCTTGTAGATGGGCGGGACCGGCCCCTCGGCGGCGTACTCTTCCATGAGATCCTGGTCGATCTCTGCTGCGCTCGCCTCGCTGTAGTCGAGATAGGGGTAGTCGCGCGTGAGACTGTAGAAGTCGAGGGCGCCCTCCCAGCCGTAGGCGTGCCAGTTGTCGTACTGCTGGAGTCGCCGGCGAACCTCCTCGACCGGGAGGAGGAACCCCTTCTCGACCAGCGTGTCGACGATCGAGGCCGCGGACTCGTCGAACGCGTAGCACTCCTCGATCGTCCCCACGAGGTCCGCGCGGTCGATCGGCTCGGCGGCCTCCCGGAGCAGGTTGTATATCTCGGCGCCGCCGATCCGGAACCGCCGGTTCTCGCGCAGGTTCTCCAAGACGAATCGATCTTCGTCGTCGAGGGAACCGGGGTACAGGGCGAGATCGGGGTTCGTTTGATACGTTCCCATGCGTGGATCGGTCGGTAGGTCCCTGCGAGGTTATATATTGGGATGATGCCGGATAGACGCTCACCCGCGACGCGATCAGGAAAAGGGATGAACGGGGCCGGGAGCGTCATCCGCAACGGGACACTCGGGATGGGCCAGCCGTTCCATCCCGTAGCCGAAGGTGATCGGGACAAGATCGGGGCTCAGCGCCCGGACGACGTGACATCCCGCCCTCCGGAGGCCGACCGTCGTGAGTTCCGTGGCGTACACGTCCACGGGGAGATCAGCCACCACGTCGACCAGCGGTGCGGTCGGGCCCGCCGTTGTCGGGAACGGGGGGTTCACGTCCCCGACCAGCGATCGCGCCTGGGCCCCGTTTTCGGGGTCGGCGTAGAACCGGAAGTGGTCGCCGGACGTCCGAACCGCCTCGGGGTCCGCGAGCGGCGTCAGGCCCTCGGGGAGCGTCGCCGAGAGGGCGAGGGCCTCGACGGTCTCCCGGAACGCCCCGGCGGCCGCCGCCGCGTACGTTCGGCCGCTTCCGGCGGTGAGGATCGCCGCCGGGACGGCGTCCCGGAACGAGGCCACCACGACGCAGGGAACGCCCTCGTAGCGCGTGGCGTCGAGAACGGACACGTCGTAGCCCAACCTGGCGACGGCATCGCGGTAGGCCGTGATTTCGGCCGGGAGCGTGCTCGGCTCGAAGGCGTCCAGCGTGTCCCCGCCATACCATGAGCGGACGATCGCGTCCCGCTCGAACAGTTCGAGGATCGCGTTCCCGGCCGCCGCGTCGACGTCGACGTGGGCGGCGACGCCGCTCGTGTTCGTCCGCACCAGGGCACGCCTCACCCCGGAGCGAGCGATCATCGTCACGAACTCCTGGGGGACTGCCACGACCCCGGAATCACCGTACGCGGACGCCAGCGACCACCGCCGGACCTCGTCCACCCCAGTTCGGTCAAAGGGAAACCCGTCCCGGGCGTACTGGTCCGGGCCGTACAGATAGAACGCCTGCGGCCCGAGGTGTGGCCACTCGATCGCCGCCGCTGCGTCATGGAGATCCGGTCGTCTGGGGGCGAGCGCGCAGAACCGTTCGACACCCTCCATAACCGCCCGCGTCCGTGCACGGTCGGAGCGGCGGTCGGCGCCCACCGCCAGGTCGGTCGCCTCGAACCCCCGCCCGTACGTCCCCACAGCGGGAACGGAGAACCGACATCGGACGAGGTGATAGTCGGAGAGCGCATCCGTAAGGTAGCCGCGATCTTCGAGGGAATCGAACGTCCGAACGACGCCCACGTAGGGGTCCGCGATCCGGTCGAGCACCTCTTCGGTCGTCGGTCGGTCGGCGTCACCCTTGATCCACCGAGCGATCGGCGCGTGATCACAGCAGGGATGGGAAACAGCGACCGTCGTTCGGACCGTCTCGCCCCCGTCGACGTCCACGACCGACACCGACGGAACCGCCGTGTCGACCTCGGAGAGGACGTCCCGCGTCAGGTCGTCGACACGGTCGACCGCGCCGTCGCTCGGGGGAACCTCGTCCCCTTCGAGCAGTGCCGTCGCTTGTTCGCGGCGCCGAGCCAGCTGAAAGAGGATACACCGGGGACAGGGAGCGTTCGACGCGACCGGGCCAGACACGAACACCAGCAGCGATCCGTCCGCGGAAACGGTGAGCGCCCGCGGGGAGCCCGTTTCGTCCCGGATTCGGTCACCGGCGGACGCCAACGCCGACACCGTGTGAGGGTCACGCACGCTGTCGACGGCGACGATCGGCTGGTCTTCCAGACCGGGGGTGTCCCGGAGTACGGCGGCGATCCGGCCGTCGCCGTAGACCGTCATTGCCCGACGGCGACCAGGTACTGGACGGCCTCCTCGTAGCCATCGGTGTCCGTCAGCGAGTCCGCCCTGGAGTCGCGCAACGCGGGTGTGAGAAAGTTGTTCCAGCCGTACGCGGTCGCCGAGAGGATGAGCCGATGTGCGAGCGACGCCGTCTCGACGTACAGGTTTCGCAGCGCGCGGGAGTACCGATACCGCCACTGATATCTGTCGAAGCAGGCCGAGACCAGAAACACGACCGACGCGCCGTCGACGCCCTGTCCGATGGCGATCGTTCGGACCTCGTCCGCGAACTCCCCCGCCTCCACGCGGTCGAGTGCGTGCTCGGCGACGTCGTAGTGGTACACGCCGGCGTCGAGGTCTGGCGAGCGGAGAACAACCGGGTAGATCTCGTGGACCGTGTGTGCAGAGAGGAGGTAGCGTTCCGGGTGGTCCGCGTCGGCCTCCCGAACGTGGTCGCGGACCTCGCGAACGGGCGCCATCGCCTGGCCCAACACGGTCGAGAGCGCCTGGGCCGAGATCGGTTCCTCCGCGAACCGTCGCGTCGTCCGCCGACGAAGCAGGACGTCCGCGAGATCTCCCTCGGGGAGGGGTTCGGGATCGGGAAGCGGGTGCGTATCGTTCCCTTCGAAGGAGGGATAGACCGGGGGCGTGCCCTCCTCGTCTGCGAACTGTGCCACCGTCCGTCTGGCGTCGGCGACGCTCCCCTCGGACCCGTCGTCGACGGGATCGAAGTCCCGACACTGCAGATGGAAGTACAGCGCTTCGCGCCACCCTTTGTCGACCCACTCGTCCGCGCCGTCGAACCGGGGGTCGTCCGGGTCGATGAGGAACTCCCGGTCGACGAACGTCGCCAGGATCGAGGCCGCATCGACGCCCGCTCCCGCGAGTTCGTCGACGCGTTCCCGAACCTCCTGGTACGTGCGCGGTGCCATCGTGAACTCCAGCAGCGACAGGACGTCGTCGCCGCGAATAGCGTACTCGCTTACCTCCGCCCCGTGGACCACGGCGACGGGCGTCAGGCGATCCTCTTCGGGGCGCCAGCGGACCCTAATCAGCGGATTCGTCTGCACTCGATCCATAAAAGGGGAGTCGTCAGTCGTCGTCGACGATCGTCTCGGTGGACGCCTGACAACCCTGCTTCAGTGCCGACTGGGGCTCCTCGACCTCTTCGATCTCGAACGTTGTCTCTTCGTTTTCCATTGTGTTTCCTCGTCCGAGGGTACCTAACTCTGACACAAAAACCTTGGGTTCCGAAAGGTCCGACTGGTCGGGGTTATGCCTCGCCGCGGATCGGGACCGTGATACGTCCGGGATCGTCTCTTTGGGCGTCAGGAGCGTGGCCAGTCGACGACGGCCGAAGCCGAGGCCACCCGGTCGGGGGACTGCTCGCCATGTCGGACCGGATCGTCGAGTTCCGTGTCAGCGTTTGTACCCAGCACCGGCGATCGAGCACTCGATGCGTCCGTCCCTTTCCCGTGGTCCCGACCAACCGACCGATGCTGAGTGAGGCGTCCCACATCGCGACCCGTCGTGGGCTGACGAACGCGCCCTGGGGTTCCATCCGACCCGACGCTGTCGTCGGATTCAACGACGCAGGCGTACTGCCATCGTCGCAGTGCGGCGACGGGTGTCCAGAACTCCGGGTCCCGGGTGGCCGGCAGCGACCAATTCCGTCCGGTGTCTCCCGAACTCCGACGTAAATTTCGAGTACCCACTCGACAACGGGAACACGATGGACTATCTTATCTCGGACCTCCACCTCGATCACGACAACATCATCGACTACTGCGACCGACCCTTTAGCTCGGTCAAGGAGATGAACGAGACGCTGGTCGACCGCTGGAACACCACGATCGACCCGGACGACGACGTTCTGTACGGTGGCGACCTGACTATTCGCAAGTCGGCTGCGGCCCTGCTGGACTGGCTCGAGGAACTCAACGGGGAGATCGTGTTCCTGCTGGGCAATCACGACGACACCGTGCTGGAGGGACTGGACCGGGTTCGGTTCGTCGAGGAGTACACGTTCGAACGCCGCGGGGTTCCGTTTCACGCCGTCCACGATCCGGCGGACGGCCCGTCGAACCCCAAGGGGTGGCTGCTCCACGGTCACCACCACAACAACTGGCCCGACCGGTTCCCCTTCGTCGACCACGACACCCGACGCGTCAATATCTCCGTCGAGTTGCTGGACTACCGGCCGCTAGGCACCGACAGGCTGGTCGACTATCTGACCCGCGGCGAACGGTATCCCGATCGAACGGCAGCCAGGCACACACTGGATGACGATGACTGAAGCGGACCCGGAGCCGATCTGCAGCGTCGAGGGCCCCACCGTCGATATGCTGGTCGTCACCGACCTGCACCTCCGGCGGACTGGGGCGAAGTATCCGGTCGGAGATCTCCCGGTCGAGGCACACGACCTCGTGCTCTCTCTCGGTGACGTGATCGACGAGAATCGCGACCACGCAAAGTCCACGGAGGCGGGCGAAGCGTACGAAAAACGGGGACGGGCCGTTCTCGAACGGCTGGATCAACGGGGGGTCCCGGTGCTCGCGGTCCCCGGGAACCACGATCCCGTCGACTGTACCCGCCGCCTGAGCGAGGGGCTCGCGAACGTCCACCCCCTCCACCGTACCGCCCGGCGCGTGGCCGTCGAGGCAGGCTGGTCGCTCACCGTCGCCGGGTGGGGCTGTGAGCAGTTCGACTTCACGCCGGCCCTGCTGTCCCCCCACTACCCGGATGTCCCGGTCGAAAGCGGGGCACAGACGCCGGACGCCGTGGCGAACGCGCTCCTCCGTGCGGCGGCGAAATACCTCGACGGGGAACTGTCGCGAGCGACTCTCGCAAAGGCGGTCGGCACCGAGGCGACGAACCCCTCGTACGAGACGTCACTCGCCCGACTCGATGCCAGATTCGAGACGCTCGTCGACCTGGTAGCGGACGTCCCCGACCCGACCGTCCTCGCGAGCCACGTCCCCCCGTTCAACGTCCCGTTCGACGTCCGCGGCCAGCACTCCCACGACGGGGACTTCCACTTCGGCTCCGTGGCGCTTCGGATCGCGCTGGCGGCGACTGGTGTCGACGCCTGTCTCTCCGGGCACACCCACCAGCGCGGTCTGACGGCGATACCAACCACGAGCGGCCATTCGTACGCACACAACCCCGGTGACGCTGGGGTCTCGAGCATCTCGGTCAGCGAGGATGGAACCATCCACGTGGAGCAAGTCGACGTTTCGTGGTAGTGATCGGGGGGTCTGTGCGTTGCGGACGGTCCGGACAGACACAGTTCCCTGAAATCATAGGAGTAGCGTAGATCCACCGGCACCCCGTTACAGAAAATTGCAGACGTGGAATAGTCGCCGCGCGAGGCTTGAAAAGAAGTACACAGAACTCGTCAGGGGGTTCCTTTCTCGTCTACAGGTATCGACGCCTGGAACAGAGCGTAGTAGCCTTCTCGATCCGCTGCTCGCCAAAGGATCGGTTCGATGCCGAGGTCGTGGCAGTGCCAGAGATAGAGGAGTCGGCCGACTCGACCGTTCCCGTCCGCAAACGGATGGACGTGCTCGAATGCGACGTGCCACTGGACCGCCTCGATCGGCCCGGTCGGGGCCCAGGAAAGCAGCCGTTCCATCTCGTATTTGACCGCGACCGGTGGTGGTGGGACCGAGTCGCCGACGTGGACCTGGGTGGCGCGGTACTCGCCGGCGATGTCCGGCTGGCGATCCCGCAGGAGGAGTCTGTGAGCGGTTTGCACCGTCTCGTGGGCGAGGTCGTCCTCGTCTTTGACCACCTCCCACGCCTCGATCGCAGCGTCGACTGCGGATTCGTCGTGGACATCCTCGATCGCGTTCGATTCACGGAAATACTCGCGGAGATCGACCATGCAACGAGACGGTTCCCTCTCCGATTAGAATTTTGGGGAGCGGACCATCTTTCCACCCACGAGCGAGCACTGTCAGTGCGACGACCGCTGTTCAGCTATCCCTGACAGGGAGATCTCCAGGGGAGTGAGCTAGCGGTTAGCCAACGACAGGGAGCTCCGCGATCGTGTCCACAATCGACGCACGGTCGGCTCCACCCGGTTCGAGTACGACCGCAACGTCGTATTCGTCACAGAACGACAACACCCACCGAAGCCCATCTGCTGGCCGCTTCGTTTCGGGGAGGCCATCCGAAGTCGGGTCGTTGAGGTGGATCGCTCGGATTCGCGATCCGCCGACGATCGCAAGCGTGACGAATACGGGACGCCACGGACTCCCCTTCGGAGGGGGCGCCACGCCGAGGTCGGTACCGTCCTTGCTGTGTTCGACGTTGTCCCGCAGGAACCCCCGGAACCCCGCTGCCATCCGGTCGCCTGGCCGGTCGTCGGCACGCCCCAGCACGGCGTCTATCGCTCCGTCGTCGACGGCGAGCGAACGCCGCTCCGTGGCGACGTGCGCTGTGTCGATCAGTACCGACACGTCGTCGAGTCGAGGGACCTGCTCGGCGAGAAACGCCAGTGCCGCGACGTCCTCGGGCGTGTGGTAACACGAGGCGTCGGGCGTGTTCTCCACGGCGAGGGGATAGCCACCGACCTCCGTAACCGTCGCGAGCCGTTCGACGTGCTCCCGGTACTCGAATGTACGCGTCGTGTGGACGGTCAGCCACCTGGGGTGCACCCGATCGCCGAACGCGCCGTGCACGAAGTCGCTGATGTCGCCAACGTTTCCCGGTGCCACACTCAACCCCTGGGGTTTGGTGGTTCCGGGGGGGAGGTGAACGCTGGTCACCGCATCGGGAGGGACGCCCTGTGTTACACACACGTCGGTGAGGGTGTCGTCCCGGGAGAGCGACTCGGTGTGCTCCCAGTCCAATTTTGCCTCGATGCCGTCAGCGAGGCTCGCGGCGCGAGCGAACCGCTCGGGGG